>ENA-OQBT01000010-OQBT01000010.1-human-gut-metagenome-genome-assembly--contig:-NODE-10-length-108628-cov-4.652593_pt1 | contig 108628 bp, 138 predicted proteins | sample MGYA00242749_ERZ504557 | MGnify/ENA primary metagenome ERZ504557 (study PRJEB26092, sample SAMD00036243) | human gut metagenome | host: Homo sapiens | study: EMG produced TPA metagenomics assembly of...
AAATTTCCGATATTTCCCCGTTCCTTAAAAGCGCTTTGCCCGAGAATTAAGTGTACCGGTCATTGCGCTGTCACAGCTGAGCCGTGCGGTTGAGCAGAGACCAGATCACAGACCGATGCTTTCTGATCTGCGTGAGTCCGGAGCAATCGAGCAGGATGCCGACGTGGTTATGTTCATTTATCGAGATGATTATTATAATAAGGATACGGAGCATGTCAATGAGGCAGAGATCATTATTGCCAAACAGAGAAACGGTCCGATTGGAACCGTAACGCTTACATGGCTTCCGCAGTACACGAAATTTGCCAATTCAGAACGAAAAGTTGTGGATGGGGAATGAGAAATTATGAAATGAAAAAGACAGGGAACAGAATCAAAACTGTTCGCTGTCTTTTGACTTTTATGTGGTTTCGCCAAATAATTTCCGCAGGTAATGTCCGGCGGCAGATTTTGAAGCTTCTTTCCGGAGCGCCTGCTGCTGACGAAGTAAATGATCAAGCTTTCGGTAACGGTCTTCTTCCAGGCGTTCTTTTGCCTGTAAAAGAAAATCCATTTCCTTTGTTACTTTTTCAGATACGGATTTGCCGATAGATCCCTCCAGGATCTGGTTGTTTTCCAAAAAGAATTTTTCGGAGAGACTCTTCGAGCAGAGGCTGATAAACAGAAAGAGAAAGGTTGTCTGCTGTATAAACAGAAAGAGCCGGATCCTGGGGGGCAGCAACTTCGTTTATCGAAGCGGCAGCCTTTGGTGCATCCGATTTTCTGGCCTTCAGAAGTGCTTTTGTGCGAAGCATGTCCGGAAGGAGCTGTTTGATCTCCTTCAGGAGTAGTCCCTGTTCTTTGAGTTCTTTGATACAGCTAAAAAGCTGTATATCTTCTTCCGTATAGTGCCGATGTCCCATCTCAGTGCGTCCGATCGGAAGATCAAGCTCTTCCTCAGTAGCGAAGAACATGTGATTCTACGCCAACGTGTTTGGCAGCTTCTGAGATCATGTAATGAACGTCGCCCATACGATAACCCCCTTATTAAAATAAGTATGTGATATAGATTGAGTACAAGTCTATTGTAGCATAAGAAGAAGAGATGGAAAGAAAAATCGTTCGACAAATGTTGCAGAGGGAAGAATGTCAGATAGGATGATGCTTACTGGATCTGTATTTGGTTCAGACGTATACATAAAAAGAGACGATCTTCAGATGAAAATCGTCTCTTTCTTACTGTCTTATTCAATCTACGTGTTCTGATTACTCAGCGCTGATTGCTCCTGTAGGACATGCTGATTCGCAAGCGCCACAGTCAACACATGCAGAAGCATCGATCTGCATATGATCTGCACCCATAGAGATTGCTCCTACTGGACATTCGCTTTCGCAAGCTCCGCAGCTTACACATTCGTCTGAAATTACGTGTGCCATGATATGTATCCTCCTTATTATTATGAAAAAGTTAAAATCGATATGCCTTTCGCATAACTTTATTCTAATACAGAACTTGAAAATATACAAGAGGAATTTATGCTTAAAAATAGATACAATCGAGTTAGAAATGTCAAACTAATAGCGCGAAATGGGCATATCTTTGGTTAGGAATATAAAACCAAAAGGTTAGTAATATAAAACTTACAAATGAAACCAAAAAGAATTTATGAAATCTTAAGAAATTTTTCTACCTTTCCCGGGCGATTTGGTGTATAGTGGGTACTGTATCATTTTATAACCAATAATGAAACTGATTTTAAGATAGAGAAAGTGGAGTGGATTTATGAAAAAACGGTGGAGTATACTTTCGGCTGTACTTTGTGTGGCACTTTTGACTGGTGGATGTGGAACTGGAAGCAAGAATGATGCAGGTACAGGAAAAGAGCAGACATTCAGTCATGAGACAAGGGAAGAGAAGTGAGCATCAGAGTAACCTGGATGTTTTACAGCCATCTGCATATGGCAATGTGCAGGGACTGAATCTGGAGAAAGGAAGCTCGATTTCTATTATAGGAAGAGGAAGTTCTTACCGCATACTGGAAAGCTGTTCAGGAAGGTGCAAAGCAGGCGGTAGCGGATATTAATACAAACCTGGGATATAAAGGGAATGATAAAGTAAAGCTTGTTTATTCCGCGCCGGAGACAGAGAATGATGTAGATGATCAGGTAAATATTCTGGATGAGGAGCTTGCACGGTATCCGGTTGCGGTCGGGATCGCAGCAGTTGATTCAGGGGCATGTGAGGTTCAGTTTGATCTTGCTGCAGAGAATGGGATCCCGATCGTAGCATTTGATTCTGGGACCGATTATCAGAATATTGTATCCATGATTGATACAGATAATACAACTGCCGCTGCAACAGCAGCAAGTAAGCTGTGCAACAGTATCGGTGAGAGTGGTCAGATCCTTGTAATCGCACATGACTCCAAGTCTACTTCTTCTGAAGAAAGAGAGCAGGGATTTGTACAGGAAGTGGAAAAGAATGATCCGAATGTAACGGTTGCAGAGATCTGGCATCTGGATGATCTGGATGCGATCTCGAAAGAGATCAATGCAGATTCATCTGAAAAGAATTCCCAGGAGACTGCGGATAATGTGCAAAAAGCAGAGGAAGAGAACGCAGATAGCCGGGATACCCAGACGGCACAGCAGGATGCAATCAAGTATCTTCTTGAAAAGTATCCGGATGTAAAAGGAATTTTTGCAACCAATGAAACAGTAGCAGACCTTGTGGTGAATGTCCTGGACTCTATGGACAAAACAACAGGGGAAGACCGAATCAAGGTAGTGAGCTTTGACGGCGGAGAGGATCAGATGAAACTTCTGGAAGATGGGAAGATTGATGGGCTGATCGTTCAGAACCCATACGGAATCGGCTATGCAACGGTTGTTGCCTGCGCAAGAGCAGTGCTTGGTCAGGGAAATGAAGCAACGGTAAGTACCGGATATACCTGGGTTACAAAAGATAATATGAATAAAGATTCGATTAAGAAGATGCTTTATTAGTAAGAATAAATGTCTGAAATCTGTGGAAAATGGGTTTCAGACATTTTATATAAGAACGGTTGTGAGTGACATATTATTTATGCCGGCTACAACCGTTTCTTTTTATTTCATAGGAAATTCCAAAGGAACTTCCTATGAAATAAAAGGCACTGCGTGCCGGAGATGCGCACTCGCACGAAGATGAAGAATGTCGCAAGCGGTCTACGCTCCGCTTCGGTCGTTGCTTAACGAGCGCCACTGGCGCTCAGCAACGCGCTCGGCGCGAGAATGTGCCGAGGCACATTCTTTCTTATTGCTATTTTTTCGTCAGTGGAAGGGAGAAGATAAATTCTGTTCCAACTCCCTCGGTACTGATCACATTGATATTTTTCATTGTGTGCCTGAATAATTTCTTTTACGATCGAAAGCCCAAGTCCGGTTCCTTTTTTGTCTTTTCCGCGGGAGAGATCGCTTTTGTAAAAACGTTCCCATATTTTGTTGATACTTGATTTCGGAATGCCAATTCCATAATCTTTGACGGAAGTATATACTTGTCACCGCGCGGTGTGGTTTCAATCGTGATCGTAGACTCCGGATTGCTGAATTTGATAGCGTTGTCCAGCAGATTGTATAGAACCTGTTGGATTTTGTGCCGGTCAGCATGTACATACAGGGTACGAGTTGCCAGAAGAAGTTCGATAGAAATTTTTTTGGCAGTGCAGGTACCTTCGAAAGAAGCTGCTGTGTTACGGATCACTTCGTGAATATCAAAATCTGTTTTATCAAGAAGAAGATCCTTCGTATCAAATTCATTCAATGTCAGCAGATCGCGTGTAAGGTCAGTAAGACGTTCTGTTTCAAATAAGATGATATTTAAGTATTTGCCCTGCATTTCAGGTGGGATCGTGCCATCCGCCATGGCTTCAACATAGCCTTTGATGGAAGTCAGAGGAGAACGGAAATCATGGGATACATTTGCCACAAATTTCTTCTGGTAATCCTCCATATCTTTCAGTTGGGAAGACATGTAGTTGAGGGATGCGGAAAGATATCCTATCTCATCCTGCGTATTAACCGGGATGACAACATCCAGATTGCCGGAAGCATACTGCTTTGCTGCATTCGTAATCTTGACGAGCGGGCGGTAGATCAGAAAATGTACACCCAGCAAAATAATGAATGAGAGCACATAAATGATCAGAATCACGATATACGTGTTACGCATCAGGACAGAATGTGCGTCTGTGATCTGCGAGTAAGGCTTATGTACAAGCAGATATCCGTGGGTTGAAAAATTCTCTGTGACCGGAGCAATCACGGTGATCATTTCTGAATTGAAGTACCCGTGATAATCACCGGTCAGATAAGTGGAGCCGCCGGATTCGGCAGGATCAAAATTTTCAATCCGGGAAGGGGCATACGATACATCGCCGGATTTGGCAGATGCAAGTAAAGATCCCTCATTATCAACAAACCAGATATCTGAATTCAGATAATCGCTCATACCATTGAGCTGTGTATAAACATCTGCCAGAGCAATGGTTTTGGAAAAATAGTCCGGCAGATAATTGGATGCAAGCAGATTCGCCGACTGATACATATTGCCGGAAATGCTGCTTTCCAGATAGTGGGTTGTCAGTGTGGATGACAGGGATGCCACTGTAAAAATACTTAAAAATCCGAGAATAATATATAAGAGGATAAATTTAAGGTAAAGAGTACTTTTCATTACTTCACCTCAAATTTGTAACCGATTCCCCAGACGGTACTAAGTCCCCAGGAAGGATGATCCTTGATCTTCTCGCGCAGACGCTTAATATGAACATCAACGGTACGGGTGTCGCCGACATACTCATAGCCCCAGATCTGGTCAAGGAGCTGCTCGCGTGTGAATACCTGGTTTGGTGAAGAGGCGAGGAAATACAAAAGTTCCAGTTCTTTTGGCGGCATATCTACATTCTTACCATCAACGGTTACTGCGTAATTGGTAAGATTGATCTCGATTCCCGGATAGTCAACAACCTTTCCGCGGCTGGCGGCAGGAGTTTCTGGTTTGGCAGGCTGATAGCGTCTGAGTACCGCTTTTACTCTTGCGACAAGCTCCTTGGAATCGAATGGTTTTAAGACGTAATCATCGGCACCAAGCTCCAGACCGAGCACCTTGTCAAATACTTCTCCTTTTGCGGAAAGCATAATGATTGGGGTATTGTGCTTACTGCGGATCTCGCGACAGACTGATAGCCATCGATGCCCGGAAGCATCAGGTCGAGCAGCATCAGGTTTGGCTGATAGGATTCAAATGCGGTAAGAGCTTCTTCCCCGTCGTGTACGATCATCGTATCGAAGCATTCCTTTGTAAGGTAGAGAGAAATCAGTTCTGCAATATTCTCGTCGTCATCTACAATTAAGATTTTCTGTTTAGTCACCATGATAGTTCCCCCAATGATTATTTGAATTCTACGATAGTTACACCGGCATCGCCCTCCCCGAAAGCTCCCAGCCGGAAGGATTTGATATGTTTCTGGCGGCGCAGATACTGATGGATCCCGTTCCTGAGTGCGCCGGTTCCTTTCCCGTGTACAATTCGTACCGGACTTAAGTGTGCGATATAGCATCATCCAGATATTTGTCAAGTTCGGCAACTGCTTCATCGACTGTTTTGCCAAGAAGATTGATCTCTGGACTGACATGCATGGATTTGCCCATCTTCATCTTGCCACTGCTGGTTCTGCGCATCTGCTTTGCAGTAACCGTAAGCGGTTCTTCGATCAGTCGAGATCGGAAATATTGACCTGTGACCGGAGAATACCCATCTGGACAAACAGGTTGCCTTTGGCATCTGGTAGTGAATTTACCGTTCCGGTCAGATTCATGCTCAGTACTTTTACAGAATCGCCCAGATGGAAATCGCTTGCCTTGTAAGCTTTGGAAGGTTTTTTCTTTTCCAGACGGTTTTTATTTTCAGTTTTGGAAAGCTGCTTGCGGATCCGTTCTCTTTCTTTTTCCATCTCGGAAGCGGAAATACTGGCTTTGCCGAATTTGCGGAAGTTCTTCATTGTCTCATCAGCAAAATCTTTGGCTCCTGAACAATGTCGGTTGCTCTGGCATTTGCCTCACGAATGATCCGGTCGCGCTGTGTATCCAGCTTTTCCTGTTGGTTCTTGAGTTCGGACTTGAGACGCTCCATCTCGCGGCGGTAAGAAGCAACCTCTTCCCGCTCTTTTTCGATGGTCTTGCGGCTCTGTTCCAGATCAGTAAGGAGATCTTCAAAAGATTCATCCTCCTCGGTCAGATGCGTTTTGGCATCCTGGATGATATAATCCGGAAGGCCGAGTTTTTCGGAAATCGCGAAAGCATTACTTTTTCCAGGAATACCGATCAGAAGATGGTAAGTCGGGCTCAATGTCTCCACGTCAAATTCACAGCAGGCATTTTCTACTCCCGGAGTAGAAAGAGCAAATACCTTCAGTTCGCTGTAGTGTGTCGTTGCCATAGTGCGGATTCCACGGTTATGCAGATGTGACAGAATGGCGATAGCGAGTGCAGCACCCTCAGTCGGATCGGTTCCCGCACCAAGTTCATCGAAAAGGACTAATGAATTCTCATCCACATGATTTAGGAAAGAAACCACATTTGTCATGTGAGAAGAGAAGGTACTTAAAGACTGTTCAATACTCTGTTCGTCACCAATATCAGCATAAACCTGGTTAAATACAGCAAGTTCTGAACGGTCAAGTGCAGGAATGTGCAGACCTGCCTGACCCATCAGGGTAAAAAGCCCCACAGTCTTGAGGGAAACGGTCTTACCACCTGTGTTCGGACCGGTTATGACGAGAAGATCAAAGGTATCTCCAAGTGTCAGACTGATCGGAACAACTTTTTTTACGGTCCAGAAGAGGGTGTCTTCCCTCACGATCCGGATCCGGCCTCGGTGTTAAAGACTGGGCGGCTGGCGTTCATATCCAGTGCCAGTGCACCTTTTGCAAAAGTAAAATCCAGTTCTACAAGTGCTTTGTAGTTCAGACGGATTTCTTCAATATATTCAGCTGCATCCACACTGAGGCGGGCAAGGATCACCTGGATTTCTTCCTGCTCCTGGGCATATAATTCTTTCAGATCATTGTTCAGTTTGACAACGGCCATCGGCTCAATGAAAAGTGTGGATCCGGTTGCTGACTGGTCATGGATCAGACCATTTACCTGGCTGCGGTATTCGGCTTTTACCGGGAGACAGTAACGGTCGCCACGCATGGTAATAATGGCATCCTGGAGATAGGTGCGCATGGAACCGTTCAAAAGTCCGGTCATGGTAGAATGGATCTTGTCATTCATGCCGTTAATACTGCGGCGGATCTGCTTTAATTTGCTGCTGGCATCATCGCTGATCTCATCTTCACCAAGAATGCAGCGGTCAATTTCGGCAGAAAGTGGTGTAAGCGGCGCAAGCTGTTCAAAATATACATCCAGACAATCTGCCTGATCGTCTGCATTTTCATGACGGCCGTAGGATTTGATCCGGGCGGTTGTCTGAAGAAGCTTGCCGATCCGGAGGAGTTCCGGTGCGCTTAAGGCACTTCCGATCTCCAGGCGCTTAAGAGAGTCGGAGACAGCATAGCAGCCGCTGAAAGAAGGAATTCCCTTCTTTACAATGCGGGTAAATGCTGCGGCAGTCTGTTCCTGTGCAGTGATGATTTTGTTAAGGTCGGTCATCGGCTTGATTCGCCTGCAGAATGAAGCTCCGCCAGGGGAAGAAGCGTGATCGGTCAGCATCTCTATAATTTTTGGAAATTCCAATTTTGTTAAAGATTTTTGATTCATAATACATTTATACCTCATATTTTGTCTGGTTCTATTCTAACTTATTTACCGTCTAAATGAAAGTGGAAAGGTGAAATTTCGTTGAACATTTGCGGGGAATCATGTATACTAAAACCAGGTGTGGCTGAAAGCACTCCGGAGGCCTAAGGAGAAGCACAATGTCTGATAATCGAGAGAATAAGCATAACGAAGAACCGCACGACAGTGAGGAAGAAAAATATTCGTTTTTGCAGGAAACAGTAAAAGATGAACAGCGAAGTAAAAAAGGAATCATGGGAAATCTGTGCAGGCTTGCAGGAAGAGGACTGATTTTTGGACTTGCAGCAGGCCTTGCGTTTTATGCCCTTCGCCATGGGCGATGACACATCTGGGCGGAGAGAAGGTAACGATTCCGCTGGATCAGGAGGAAACTCCGGTTGAGAATGAGACGGATACCAAGGATCAGGAAGCACAGGAGGAAGAGATTCAGTATCCGGATCTGACTGTCGAAGATTATCAGGAGATGAACATGCATTATACCAGGTGGCATTGTCAGCAGGAAAAAGTGTGGTTGAGATCTATGCCGTGCACCGGGATGAAGGCTGGGAGAATGCAGGGGAGCAGGCTGTATCGGGAGTTATTTTCTGGGATAATGGAGCAGATCTTTTGATTGCGGCACCGGCAAGAATTGTAAAAGATGCAGAAGCACTGAAAGCCACATTTTCAGACAATACTACATATAACGCAACTTTGAAAAAGCAGGACCGGAATCTTGGACTTGCGATCATTGCGATCAAGAGATCAGATCTGTCGGATAGTACGAGGAACCAGATCCAGACGGCGATGCTTGGTAATTCTAATGCAGTGAACCGTGGGGACGGCGTGATCGTTCTTGGTGAGCAGTTTGGATATGCAGGTGGTGTCGGATATGGGATCATCAGTTCCACCAGAAATTACCGGACAGTGGCGGACGGGCAGTACCGGCTGCTTGATACAGATATTGCAGGAAGTGAAAAAGGGAGCGGAATTCTGTTTAACACGGCGGGTGAAGTGATTGGAATCTGTGACCAGTCAGAACTGCAGAGAGACGGAAATCTTGTAAGTGCCTATGCGATTTCGGATATCAAGGAAGAGATCGAACTTCTGGCAAATGGACAGGGAGTTCCGTATATTGGCGTTCACGGAGTTGTAGTGACGGAGAAGCTTGCCGGCGAACAGGGAATCCCGAAAGGCATTTATGTCAGGGAAGTAGAGGCTGATTCGCCTGCGATGCAGGCTGGAATCCAGAATGGTGATGTGATCACAGAGATTAACAAGACAGATATCACCGGTATAACAGGACTTCATAAACAGATCGCAGAAGCCGGAACCGGTACACAGATCAGGATCAAAGGGCAGAGGCGTGGCGCAGATGGTTATGTCGATGTAACATTTGATGTGACAGTTGGAAGTAAAGAATAGATTTGCAGATAAAAAGCAACCATAAATTTAAAATATAAAGCAGGAAGAGGAATGACATGAGATATATTGAGACATTACACGAAGGCGAGACAATCAGAAATACGTATCTTTGCAAAGGGAAAAGAAGTGCGGAGACAAGGAACGGAAAACCATATGACAACCTGATCCTTCAGGACAAGACAGGAACTTAGATGGAAAGATCTGGGATCCGAATTCAAATGGAATTGCAGATTACAGCGAAAAAGATTTTATTGAAGTTTACGGGGAGATCATCAGCTATAACGGCAATCTTCAGATGAACATCAAGCAGCTCCGTGTAGCAGACGAGGGAGAATACGATCCGGCGGATATATGCCGACCAGCGAGAAAAGTGTGGATGGAATGTATGAAGAACTGATGCGTTATGGAAAGCAGGTGAAGAACCCGTATCTGCAGCAGGTGATCCGGTATTATTTTGTAAATGATGAACAGTTTATCAAGAGCTTCAAGGCACATTCTGCAGCAAAGAGTGTACATCATGGATTTGCCGGAGGACTTCTGGAGCACACATTAAGCGTAGTGAAATTCTGTGAATATATGGCAGGGGCATATCCGATCCTGAATAAGGATCTTCTGTATACAGCGGCAATGTGTCATGATATCGGAAAGACACAGGAACTTTCCCTGTTCCCGGATAATGATTATACCGATGATGGGCAGCTGCTCGGTCATATTGTGATCGGTGTGGAAATGCTGGATGATGCAATTCGTGAGATCCCGGATTTCCCAAAGAAGCTTGCCAGCGAATTAAAGCACTGTATCGTAGCGCATCACGGAGAACTCGAATACGGTTCGCCGAAGAAACCGGCGCTTGCTGAGGCAATGGCACTTAATTGTGCAGATAATGCTGATGCAAAGATGCAGACACTGACAGAGATTTTTAAGGCAAAAGATACAAAGGACTGGTTAGGTTATAACCGTCTGTTTGAATCTAACTTAAGAAAGACCAGTATCTAAGAGAAGTTCTGAAAGAAAGATGAGTATAAAAATGAAGAAAAATGACGTAGTGACGGTAGAAGTTACAGATATCGGAATCGGTGGTGAAGGAATCGGAAAGGTTGATGGATATACTCTGTTTATCAAGGATGCAGTCATCGGAGATACCGTTGAAGTAAAAGTAATGAAAGCAAAAAAAGAACTACGGATATGCGAGATTAATGCGGATTGTAAAAGAATCCGCATTTCGTGTATCTGCACGCTGTCCGGAGGCAAGACGCTGTGGCGGATGCCAGATTCAGGAGATGGATTACCGGAAACAGCTGGAGTTTAAAAATACAAAAGTAAGAAATAACCTGATCCGTCTTGGCAGTGTGGAAGAAGAATTGCTGGATCAGATCATGGAGCCGATCGCAGGAATGGAGGAACCGTTCCGTTACCGGAATAAAGCACAGTTCCCGATCGGAGTGGATAAAGAAGGGAATCTGATTGCCGGATTCTATGCCGGAAGAACCCATCAGATCATCCCGGTTCCGAACAGGGACTGCGTACTTGGAGTACCGGAGAATAAAGTGATTCTGGATCAGATTCTGGACTATATGCGAAAAGAGAAGATTTCTGCATATGATGAGGAACGGCACAAAGGGCTGGTGCGTCATGTCCTGGTCCGGTATGGATTTACAACAAAAGAGATCATGGTTTGTCTGATCATTAACGGGGATAAGCTTCCCAGCAGTGAAAAATTGTTGGAAAAGCTGACAAAGATTCCGGGAATGACAAGTATTACTTATAATATCAATAAAGAAAAGACGAATGTGATCATGGGATCAAAGGTTTGTCCGCTCTGGGGACAGACGTATATCACCGATTATATCGGTAATGTCAAATACCAGATTTCACCGCTGTCTTTCTATCAGGTGAATCCGGTACAGACAGAGGTACTTTACGGAACCGCACTGGAATACGCCGGGCTTACTGGAAAAGAGACGGTTTGGGATGTGTATTGTGGTATCGGAACGATTTCCCTTTTCCTTGCGCAGAAAGCACAGAAAGTTTACGGCGTGGAAATCGTGCCGCAGGCAATTGAAGATGCAAAGCATAATGCTGAGATCAATGAGATTACAAACGCGGAGTTTTTGTAGGAAAGGCAGAAGAAGTGCTGCCGGAGTATTATGCGGATTATGCAAAAGAGCATCCGGGAGAGCATGCGAGAGCGGATGTGATCGTAGTCGATCCACCGAGAAAAGGATGTGAGAGAAGCGTACTGGATACGATGGTTCAGATGGAGCCAGAGAGGATCGTATATGTGAGCTGCGATTCAGCGACTTTGGCTCGGGATGTGAAGTATCTGCGGGAGAATGGGTATGAGATCAGGAAGGTGAAGGCGACTGATATGTTTCCGATGAGTGTGCATGTTGAGACGGTTGTTCTTTTGTCCCAACAAAAGCCGGATGACACGATAGAGATCGACTTAGACTTGGACGAGCTGGATGCTACAAGTGCCGAGTTGAAAGCAACCTATCAGGAAATCAAAGATTATGTGCTGAAAGAATTTGGCTTGAAGGTTTCAAATTTATATATTTCTCAAATCAAAAGGAAATGTGGAATCGAAGTAGGAGAGAACTATAATCTGCCAAAGACAGAAAATCCAAAAGTGCCACAGTGTCCGAAAGAGAAAGAAGAAGCAATTAAGGCTGCCCTGAAATATTTTGCGATGATCTAAGGACATTGCTGATTTCAAGGAGGAATAACACATGAAAAGCACATTTGAAAAAATGGGTGGAACCTACACACTTGGCGCAGACGGAATTTACTATCCGAATCTTGTCAGTACAGATGAAGAACCGCATTATGGGAAATATGGAATGATGCGAAAAACGTATCTGAAAGAGCATCGTCCGGCAATGTATTCACTGTATATGTTGGAAGACAGACTGACAGAACATCTGAATACTGTGGACGATGAAGCACAGGAGAGAATGGATATTCTGGTGCGTCAGATGATGGAGAGGCAGGCATTACGGAAGAATTGAAAGCTTGTGACCAGATGGAATGGGTCAGAGCGGTAAATGGTATTCGTAATATGGTAGAAGAGATTGTGTTAAAAGAATTGGTCTATATTTAAAGTGTGGAAAGCTCCTTCGGGAGCTTTTTGCTGTTTATAAAATAAATTCTGTCGGAGATTTTGATTTAATGATTTGATTTATAAAACTGGCAATGATACAATTAGCGTAATTTGTAAGAAAGCAGAGAAAATATGAGTGAAAAGTTACTGATTGTTGAAGATGACAAAAAATTAAATGATGGAATCCGTCTGGCTTTAAAGAATGATGCTTATTTCTTTTATCAGTGCAGAACTTTGCAGGAAGCGAGAGCGATTCTAAACAGGGAAGACATTACATTAGTTTTATTAGATGTGAACTTGCCGGATGGGAATGGGATTGATTTTGTAAGAGAAATAAGGAAAAACAGTCAGGTGCCGATTATTCTGCTTACAGTAAATAACATGGAAGTGGATATTGTGACAGGATTGGAAGCAGGGGCAAATGATTATATTACGAAACCGTTTAGTTTGATGGTTTTGCGTGCAAGAGTGTCTGTGCAGCTTAGAAATAAAGAGGCAGCAGCTAAGAATTCTATGGAGCTTGATGGATTTGAGTTCTATTTCGATAAAATGGAATTTTTCAAAGATGGAGAACCTATTGAACTTAGTAAGACAGAACAAAAGCTCCTTAGAGTGCTGTGTGAAAACAGAGGAAAAGTATTGAAACGGGAATATCTGATTGACGAGGTATGGCAGGGAGATACAGAGTTTGTGGATGCCCATGCCTTGACTGTTGCAATCAAACGCCTCAGAGACAAATTAGAAGATGATACGCAGAAGCCTGAATATATCAAGACGGTTTATGGAATTGGTTATACATGGGCGGTGAATGGATGATAGAACAATTATGTTGATTGTAGTTATATTTGTCCTGAGCGGAGTTTTTTGGTACAGCTTTTTTTTATCAGAAAGAAAAAAAGCTTTTGAACCGGCTGCAGCAAATGCTGGACTGTGCAATAGATGGAGAACTGGAACGGACAGAAATATCAGAAGAAAAGTATTCTGCTCTTGAAAACAGCATGAAACAATATATAGACAGTAGCTTTCTGGCAGGAAAAAATCAACAGGAACAGAAAGAAGTGATACAAAAACTTATTTCAGATATTGCGCATCAGACACTGACTCCTATTTCAAATCTGAAAATCTATGGAGAAATACTCTCTGAAGTGAGTAATGAAAATCAGGAGGAAATAGCTACCATTTTGGAGCAAACAGAGAAATTAGATTTTTTGATACAATCATTGGTCAAATTATCACGGATGGAGAGTGGAATTATCGCAGTACATTCGGAGGATACTACTATTAAGCAGATGCTTGAATCTATACAGCAACAGTTTAACGTAAAAGTAAGGGAGAAGAATATTACTCTGAGCTATGTGACACGGATTTGCATATTCGATGTGATTCAAAATGGACTGTGGAGGCACTCGGAAATATTGTAGACAATGCGATTAAATACACAGCATGTGGGGGAAATGTTCAGATAAAAGTCGAGCAGTATTCTTTTTTTGTAAAGATTGATATCATTGATGATGGCATTGGAATAGAAAAAGAAGAAATACCAAAGATATTTGGAAGGTTTTATCGGAGTCTGTCAGTGGCAGACCAGCCAGGAGTAGGAATTGGCTTATTCCTTGCAAGAGAGATCATTCAGGCACAAAAGGGGTATATAAAAGTGACATCAAAGAGAGGAAAGGGTTCTACATTTTCTGTGTTTCTTCCGATAGCAAAGAAGGAATAGTATCAAAACTGTGATATTTCAGAAACCAGATGGAGACATTGTTATGATAAAGTCTGTATTGTAAAGATCAATACAGGCTTTTTTGACGGGAGGATGGCATGAATATATTAAAAGCAGTAAATTTACGAAAAATATATGGGCAGGGAGAAACAGAAGTCAGGGCTCTTGATGGTATAAACCTGGAAGTAGAAAAAGGGGAGTTTGTAGCGATTGTTGGAACCTCTGGAAGTGGAAAGTCTACATTGCTTCATATCATTGGTGGTTTGGATAATCCACATCCGGTCAGGTCATTGTTGACGGACAGAATTTAAGCCATATGACAGATGAAGAGCTTACTATTTTTAGGCGTAGAAATATTGGATTTGTATTTCAACAGTATAATCTGGTTCCGATGCTGAATGTATGGGAAAATATTGTTCTTCCTGTAAAACTGGATGGAAAAAAGATTGAAAAAGGCTATGTAAATGAAATCATAGATACACTGGGCATTCGGACAAAACTGGAAAATCTTCCAAGTGCACTGTCAGGGGGTCAGCAGCAAAGGGTGGCAATCGCAAGAGCATTAGCGGCAAAACCTGCTATTTTGCTGGCAGATGAACCGACAGGCAATCTGGACTCAAAAACGAGTCAGGATGTATTGGGACTTTTAAAAGTCACCAGTAAGCGTTTTCATCAAACGATTGTAATGATTACTCACAATGAGGAGATTGCCCAGATGGCTGACAGGATTTTACAGATTGAAGACGGAAAAATTGTTTCAGACAGTGGTTTGGTATAGTGAGGGCGTTTATATGGTAAAAGTAGAGAATAAAGAAACGTTACGATTATTGACGAAACGTTTTATGAAAATGAACCGAGCAAGAAATATTATTGCTGTTATTGCAATCATGTTGACATCACTGTTATTTACAAGCCTCTTTGTGGGGAGCGTATCCATGATACTTTCCAAAAGAGCAACGGAAATTAAGCAATTTATGGATTCATCCCATGCTATTGCGCAGAATTTGTCAGAAGAAGATGCGGAGAGATTGCAAAAAACAATAGAACAAAGTGATGAGGTGGAACGATATGGAACAGGCATTTTTCTGGGAGCAGGAAGAGATAAACATTTTGGCTTTTCAGTAGAAGTTAGATATGCAGATAAAAATATGGCAGAAAGCTTTAATTGTCTGCCAACTACAGGAAGACTGCCAGAGAAGGAAAATGAAGTAGCAGTCAGCAGCTTGGTACTGGAAGCATTGGGAGTTACACCAAAGATTGGGGAAGAAGTCACGCTGACGTGGGAAGTAAATCCAATGCTGAAACAATACAAAACAGATACATTCCAGATATGTGGATTTTGGCAGGGTGATAAGGCTGTTTTAGGTCAGATGGTCTGGGTATCTGAAGCCTATGCGAAGGAGAATTGTTATCCTGTTACACAGAAAGAATTAGAAAATGGTATCTATAATGGGGGAAAGGAGTATTCTGTCTGGTACAAGAATCTTTGGAATCTGGAAAAGAAAACAGAAAATATATCTAAGACAGCAGGATTTACGAAAGCAGGGACAGGATTGGAGATCAATCCGGCATATAATCTTTTTGAAGAAGATTCATTTTCATTCACTTCCCTTATTGTAATGGTACTGTTTGTGATATTGGCTGGTTACTTAATTATTTATAATATTTTTAATATATCCGTGAAAACGGATATTAGAGCCTATGGATTATTGAAGAACGTGGGAACAACAGGAAAACAATTGAAAAAAAATTGTACGTATGCAGGCATGGAAATTGTCAGCAGTGGGGATTCCAATCGGATTGATTTTCGGTTATCTTGCAGGTTTTTGTATGTCGCCGTCTCTGACAGCAGATGCCCAAATCAGTGCACAGGCAGGAAAGACTGCACAGACAGTAGTATCAGCTAATCCTTTGATTTTTTTTGCAGCAGCACTTCTGACACTTTTAACGGTGTATTTATCCAGTCTACAGGCTTGTAAAATGGTGGAAAGAGTTTCGCCTGTGGAAGCCCTACATTTGGCAGAAGGAGAGCAGTCACAGAAGAAAATAAAAAAGAATACTTCTGTAACCTGGTGGGGAATGGCAGTTCAAAATGTGTTCCATAACTGGAAAAAGGGATTGATTGTTATGTTTTCTATCGCTCTTTCTATGGTAGTGGTCAACTGTATTGTGATGTTGGTGCAGGGATATGATTTTGAGTCTTACCGGAATATATTTTTAGCATCTGATTTTCAACTGGATCAGATGACCGACACTTTATCGAATACAAATTTCAATGGTATTACACCTGAAATCAAAGAGATTCTGAATAAGTGTCCGGAAAGTGAGAAAACAGGATATGTGTATTATTCGGAAGAAAGACATAAGATGGAACCGGCACTTTTGAAAACGTGGGAGACATTGGCAGAAAAAAACAAAGAAAACTGGACAGATTATGAAAAGCAAATCTGGGAGGAAACAAAAGCGGATAATACTGTAAAGGTTCATTTCCTCGGAATTAGTGAAGCGGTGTTTGATATGTTAGAATGGAAAGGGGAAAAATGTTCCTGGGATACGTTTAAAAGTGGGGATTATGTGATTGTGGACTATAGTGATAAATATACAGAACAACCAGTTTCTTATTATCAGTCTGGCGAAACTTTTAAAATGGAGTACGGAACGGAAAACAGAAAGATTATGGGGTGATCGGAGAAGCTATGATGCCATATTCCCTGGATTATCCGTATGCAGATTCTGTTTATGTTACAGTAATGGTCCCAGAAGAAGAGTATATCACCCAGACAGAAAATCAATCAGCAATGTATGCTACTATTGATGCCAAGAAGGGCGAGGATAAGCAAGTAAAAGAATACATTGATAAAAATGTTTTGAAAGAAAATGATATGATAAATGTTTTTTCTGTATTGGATATGAAGGCGAGCTTTAGGCGGTTTGTCAGTAAATATTATATGATCGGTAGTTTTCTTGTCGTTATTTTAGCCTTTATTGGCATTATGAATTTCTTTAATACAACAGCAACTTCTGTAATTAGCAGAAAAAAAGAACTGGCACTTTTGGAAGTTGTTGGAATGACGAAAAAACAGATATCGAAAATGCTAGTGGCTGAGGGATTCCTATATTTGGGAGGCGCATTTATGATTGCAGTATTGTTAGTTGTGGTTGGAGCAAAGCAGATTTTAATAAATACGCTCGGTACGGCATTTTTCTTCCGGCTACATCTTACGATAGTGCCATGTGTGCTTATGATTCCAATTTTGGTTGGGATTGCGTATGTGATACCAAAGTATCAGTTTGAAAAGATGAGTCGGGAAAGTGTTGTTGAAAGAATTCGCAAGGAATAGAAACAAGGTATCAATTAGGCGTATGGATTTGCTGATCCATGCGCCTCTTTTTAAAGGAAATTATAATTCCATATCATATGACCTTTTCTTAGATCGAACAGGCTGATTTCGTCGCATCTCCTGTTTCCTCTGATATTCAAGTTCCCATGCACGATGGGAGAAAACATCAGGATCTTCCACATTGAGATAATCCACCTCATTGGCTGCAATATCACGACGGTGATAGTCGTAATATTTACCGAAAGTACCTTTGAGTTGTTCAATCAGCTTATCCCGGAAATCAGGACGTATCTGGATTCTGGTATCCAGTAATTTGGTATATTGTTCTGGCTCAGGACGAAATTTTTCTTCCCGGAAAGCAGTGGCGTCTTTTTCAAGCTGTTTTTTGAGCGAGGTGTCCTGAGAATCCAGGACATCCAGATTTTTATTCATCTGGTCGTATTTCTTGGATAGATTCATCATATCTTTATCGGTAGTGCATTGTGCCTGGAAGATTAGCTGCTCTTTCCGTGATTTCAGTTCTTCAATTTCTTCGGTAACAGTGGTAAGCTGTTGATTCAATTTTATATGCTGGATGGGATTCAAAATACTGGTTTTATCCTTTTGCACATTCAGTTCTTTCCGTTCCGAAACTTTCGCTTTGAGTTTCTTCTTAACAGCATTATATTTATTCAGTATTGGATTAAAATGATTCATCCAATCATGAATTACTTCTTTTTGCATCTCATTATGAAGTAAATGATATTGTGTAAAAATCATATGATTTCGGATAGTTTCCATTGTTTCTGCAATTACAGGAATAGAATTTTTGACAGCTTGAGCCAGTTTCGATATCTGAGTTTTTAATTCCCGGAGCATTTGATTATCTGCACGAATCTGACGGTTGATTTCACAGCGGTCAGCTATCATTCCTTTCTTTTCCATATTCTGGGCAATGTAGCCTTCGTGGATGGTCGCTGTTCGGTGATTCCCTGATCTGCAAAGCTGCGGTGATCAATGGATGCATTTATCTGATTGCGGGCAAGCATTTCATTTACAGTATCTGCCCAGTTTGCTCTCCAGATACAGAGTTGTTCATCACTGTTCCATTGTTCAGAAATAGGATTCTGCCTGCCGTAGCGGCTACTTTTAGGATGTTTGTCGATGCGGTCATAGCCCTTTTCCTGTGCGTCAGATGCGGTCATATAAATCTTCTTTTTTCCAACTTTATATCTGTATTGCTTTTCCCAGCCATCTTTTTGTGCAGTTTTGAATTCAGTAGCTGTAAATCCTTTTTCTTCCCCATTTTTTATACAGAGATATTCTTTTTCTGTTTTATACTGCCATGTTCCATTTTCATTCAGTGGACGGACGGTAAGCAGAATGTGTGCATGAGGATTGTGTCCATCTGTATCGTGAATAGCAAAGTCAGCACACATGCCCATATCCACAAAATTCTTTTGAATAAAATCCTGAAGAAGAGAAATATTGCTGTTTTTATCTAACTCGACGGGGAGTGCGACAACAAATTCTCTTGCCAGTCGGCTGTCTTTGGTCTTTTCGGTTTCTTCCACAGCATTCCAGAGTTGTTCCCGGTCATTCCATTCCGATGGAGCCATTGGAGGAAGCATCACTTCCTGATAGATCAGACCCTGCTTTCTAGTATAGTCATGCTGAATGCCGTCATAATCATTGTACATGCGGCTACAGCTCATATAAGCAGAAGCAGCAACAGCAGACCGACCGGAACCACGGCTGACGACTTTGGCTTGCATATGATAAATTGCCATATCTGGCACCTCCTTTCGATGTTGCCTGCAACAGCGGATAAAGCCCTCGGCAGAGCGCACGAGCCCCGAAGGGGATACCACTGCCTGATTTATCAGGTGGTGAGTAAGTGCGCCCTTCGGGAGTAGAACTTGTGCGTTTACATTCCCCGTAGCCGGATCATCAGCTCCCGTTTCAGGGAATCTAAATCCATTTCTTTAATATGGGGAACAATACTTTCCAGAATGGCTCCTTCCTGGACTAATCGGTGTGTTCTGGCATCACGTTCTTTTTTGCGATTTCTTGCTTCGGCTTCTTCCTGGCGGTGTCTTGCCTGTAAAAGTGCTTTTTCTTCCGGTGTCATGATTCTTTTATCTGCCATATCTGGCACCTCCTTTTTATGCCCGTATCCGGGCAGTTTTGGTTTTAAAATCTTTTGGTTTGGTACTATGGTTTTAGATAACTGACAGTGGCATATTTCTGGTAATAAATGAGGAAAGAAAGTAGTACCACTGTCAGTGAAAAGTAATCATTGTGTTATACTTCTTCGAGTCAGTTCTGGTTCGGAGCATGATTGTTCAACAGGATTTTTTTCGCCTGTTTTAAATTAGCTGTTGCATTGTCCTGACGAATATTCCGGTTATTGATACGGACAGGAATACATCTCTCCAGAATACGGTCATAAATTCGTTTGTGTGCGATATCAGCGGCGTTATTCAGCTCTGATAAAGTGAGATTGGTCGTTATGATCAGGGGCTTTTTACTGCGGTAACGACTGTCGATCACATTGAATACCTGTTCCAGTGCAAAGTCAGAGTTCCGCTCAATTCCGAGATCATCAATAATCAGAAGACTGTAGCGGTTTAAGCTGTTGATGAACTGGTTTCTGTCTTCAAAATGCATTCCGGTAAGGGTATTCAGAATCCGGGAAAAGTTGGTCATCAGTACAGGAACGCCTTTTTCCAGAAGGGCATTGGCAATGCAGCCTGCAAAAAAAGATTTTCCAGTACCGACATCACCCCAGATAAGAAGTCCGGAAGCGTTTGCTTTCATCTCTTCCCAGTTGCTTACATAATTGTGTGCCAGTTTTATTTCCGGATTGATGCCGTTATCCCTGGCAAAAGTGTAGTCATAGAGTGCTTTGTCCTGTAAGCCGCTGGTTTTAAGATGCTTTATTTCCATTTGTTTTTCATGAAGTTTTCTCTGGGCTTCTTCCTGCTCAAAGATTTCCTGCTGGCATTTACAGCGGATGGAAGGAATAAGAACCTTTCCCTGTAATTCATGCCGGCATTGTCTTGGCGTATTGCATTTGGAACAGTAGATCAGGTGGTCTGTTTCGTTAAAATATTCATCAGGCTGAAGCTCTCTGTTTGGTGTTATAGCGGTTGTTTTTTCTGTAAATCTTGTCATAGTGTTTCGTATTCCTCACTTTCGTAATTCCTTTGCCGGGAAGCAGGATGATCCTGTCTTGCCCAACTGATGATGGTAGCTGCATGGTTCTGATATTGCTTTCCGGTAGAAGCCATATAACCGGATAAGCGTTCAATATAATCCTTCCAGTCAGGGATTGTCTGCCGGATATCTTCCAGCTCTTTCTCTGACAGAAAAACATTTTGAAATTTTCCATAGGGTGAGAGTGGATCCTTACTCCCTCTTATTGCTAAATTGTTCTTTTTTATCTCTTTCTTATTACCAGACAGTTTTCTGTCTGTATCAGGGAAAGAATCCTGTCTGTCAATAGGACAGTTTTCTGTCTGTCTTAGGGAAAGAAATCTGTCTGTATAGTGGATGGTTTCTTTTGGGAATTTTACATAAATCCGATTGGGCTGTCCGGGACCCTGCCGTTTTCGGAAGATAAGCTCCTGTTTTTCCAGTACTGCCAGAGCAGTTTTAACCGTCATCTGGCTTTTGTGGAGAACTTCTGCCAGTGCTTCAATCGTAAAGTAAATGAACACATGACCATCTGTATCTGACCAGCCTCATTTTTCTGGGAAAGCCTTGCCCGATCGAGCAGGATAATATAAAGCATTTTGGCAGTTTCGTTTATTTCCATGTCCAGAAGGAAACGGGGAAACATCATATAAGATGGCAGGTTGGTGTCTGCTGTCAGAAAGTCCGTCATGTGTTCACCTCCAATCAAAAGGGTTTATTCTCCAAGAAAATCCCAGTCTACATCACTATCTGGCTGTGAATTTTCAGGTGCTGGAAAGGACGCCCTGATTTGGGGCTCCCTTTGCGCCATGCCTGCAGTCAGTCCGGAAAGAAAAAGTGGCAATGCCTGTTTCAGACTGTTTTCCACTGCATCTACAATCTGTTTCACAAAAAGTTCTTCCCGTTCTCTTGTTTCCAGATAAGGATCAGCTGTGTGCGGTAGTAGCGGTCAAAATAATCTACCAGTGCAAGAGAGATTACCTGACTGTAAGATTTAAAATCCTGCCTGTCCATCGTCTGTAAATATTCCCAGGCTCTACGCTGCTGTTCTTTGTCCAGATTAAAGCGCAGGTTTGTGTTGCGGATATTGTTCTGCATGGTTTATCCCCTCCTTTTCAGGCTCATATAAGCCAGAGATTCGTAACCTTTGGCAGTGGCGCAGATGTCATCAATGATTGTGACTCGTGATTTGTCATACGTTCCGAAGTTACGGATCAGGCATCCACCGCCGCCAACCACATACAGGCGCATCAGGTCAGGATTGTATTCATATTTGCGGAGCGTGGAAAAAAGTTCTGCCACATACTGTCTGGCAATAGAACTGATACAATCCAGATATGGTGCTGAAATGTCAGCTGTTCCAAACCGCAGAATCTGTTCTACGGTGGATTCTTCAATTTTCACTCCGAATTTGTCCAGAACAGCGTTCTTTGCGGCAATCATGCACTGGTTTACACCAAGTTTTTCTGTCCAGCATCGGCTCTCCTGCGCTTTCTTATTGTTGACATACAGAATGTTCATGGTTCCGTTTCCGATATCTGCAAGGAGATTGGTTCCCTTGAAATTTCCTAGTTGGTTTACGATAGCCGGATACCCCTGTGGGTAAAGGCTGCATCCCACAAAGCGGAGATGATACTCTTTGCCGTTAAAAAGGTAATGGACTTCTGGATTCTGGAGCAGATAGGAACGAAAAGCTTCTCTTTGATTTCTGATCCATGTGAGAGGAAGTCCGGCAGCCAGATGAACATCTGCTTCACGGATGGAAAAGACATTCAGTTCCCTTGCAATAGCCATTAGTGTCAGAAGATAATATTCTTCGTCCATAGCTTTATCCGGGATAAATTCTTTGTGTCCTTCGCCGATCCGGTAGTAAATGCCGTTGTATTTCAGAATATTTCCGGTGAAGATTGGTTCAGTTTCATAGGCTTTGATGCCGGTTGGGGTGACGGTGTTTGCTGTTTTCATATTGCCGTAGCCATGATCTACAGCAATGATTTTTGTGTTTCTGAGTTCTCGCATAAAAAATACCTCCGTTTTCGTATTGATTGATTCAGCAGGTCGTGCCGGTGTGGTACTGCTTTGCTGTGGGATAAGCATACGAAAATCGGAGGAAAAAGGCATTGAGGGGAAATTGAGCAGGAATTGAGAAAAAAGATATATTGTGCTTACGTTCTTCATGTACTCTTGTTGTGATTTCATTGTTTTTTATCGTATAATATGGATGCTGGAGGTGGTTTGGATGAAATACAAGATTTTAGTTGTCGATGATGATAAAGAATTGGTGAAAATGCTTTGTAGTTATTTTAATATGAAACAATATGAAACCATTACGGCTACAGATGGAATGGAAGCATTAAATAAAATGAAAATGAAACCGGATATTATTTTGTTGGATATCAATATGCCACGCATGGATGGGATTGAAGTATGTCGTCTGATACGCAGTAAAGTGTTATGTCCAATTTTATTTCTGACAGCAAGAGTTGACGAAGATGATAAAATTAATGGGTTGCTTTCAGGTGGGGATGATTATATTACGAAACCATTTAGTCTTCGGGAGTTGGAAGCAAGGATTGTCACAAACATAAAGAGAGAAGAAAGGCATCAACAAAAAACGGAATACCGTTTCATGGATGAAATGCTGATTGATTATTCTGAAAAAATAGTAGCTATAGCTGGACACAGGATGGAGTTCACAAAAATTGAATATCAGATTATTGAATTCTTATCCATGCATCCAGGGCAGGTGTTTGATAAAGAACGTATATATGCACAAGTCTGTGGATATGATGCGGAAGGGGACAGTAGAACGATAACGGAATTAGTACGGCGTATAAGGAAAAAAATAGCGGATTATTCAGAAAAAGAATACATAGAAACTGTATGGGGGATTGGATACCGATGGAAAAAATAAGAAACTTGTCACTGAAAAAAACAATTCTGCTTTATTTTGTGATCAGCTTAACGGCAGCATTTCTGTTATCTGGATTTACAGTTCATTTTGCAGGAAATATGCAGAATAAAATATGGGAAAAATATATTGATTATGCAGATTATACGGACATGTTTCAGCAATATGGAAAGAAATACGAGATTGAGATATCAAGACCTAATCAATCGCAGATGAATCGTTTGGACCATCATCTTTCGGAAATGTGTGACTTTATGGAAACATATTCGGTACTGATTTTTTCGATTGTTGGGAGTGTTGCTGCGGTATTCTTTTTTTATAAAAATAAGTTAAAGACGCCTCTACAGGAATTAAAAGATGCCTCACAAATGATTGCAGATAATGAACTGGATTTTCATGTGTCCTATGAAAATAAAGATGAGATGGGAACGTTGTGTAAAGAATTTGAAATGATGCGAAGTGCTTTAGCAGATAACAACAGAAAGATGTGGCGAATGATTGATGACGAGAAGGTCTTGCGGAATGCAATTGCACATGACATACGTTCTCCACTTTCCATATTGCGAGGGTATCAGGAAATGCTCTTAGAGTTTGTTTCTGCTGAGAGTATAAAAACAGAGGATGTTATTGATATCTTACAAACAGGCATGTATCAGATTGACCGTATAGAGCATTTCACGGAAAACATGAGAAAAATGTCCCATTTAGAACAGAGGGAACTGCAATGCTCAGAGATAGAATTATCGGAACTGGCAAAAAAGATTGAGGCAGAAGCTGCCATGCTGTCCAAGAAGGAAAGTAAATTATGTAAGGTAGAAAGAGTGCAGGAACAAAACATTGTGAAAGTGGATGAGGAACTTGTCATGGAAGTGACAGACAACTTACTGGAAAATGCGGTTCGATATGCACAAAAAAGTATTGCTTTGCAGATAAAGAAAAAGGATGGTTTTCTTATAATTTCTGTTGAAGATGATGGAATAGGATTTGTGGATACTGAGGAAAAAGTAACAGAACCATTTTATCATAAGAATCCACAAGATGATTTAAAGCATTTTGGCCTTGGTATGTATATTTCTCGTATTTTCTGTGAAAAGCATGGAGGAAATTTGAAAATATATAATGCCAGACAAGGCGGTGCTCATGTAGAAGCTCTTTTCAAAGCTGAATAAAAATACTTTATAAGGCTGAAATCACAAATAAAGTGGTTTTAGTCTTTTTTGTTGTGAATTTATTGAGAATTGATTTGTATGATGTTGTTAAAGAAATAAAGAAAGGAAGAGATACAATGAAAACAATCATAAAAAGAAGTATACTTGATTATTTAAAGAACCCTGTTTTGTGGATTGGCTTGATTATTATAGTTGCCAGTATGTATCAATGTCTGTCATCGTATTTGCAAATTCATTATATCAAACAGAATGAACAGATCACACAAAATGACGTAGCATTGGAAGATGCTGATGTCATGGATGGGTACATTCCCACATCTGATGATAAAGAAAGAAGAAGGGAGTGGGAAGATACGATCAAAGAGACGTTAATGGACACCTCCAAAAATGGTTTTGGATTTAGCAGGCAGGAAGCAGATCATGTAATGAAAGAAATTCAGAATATGGATGTAAAGACTGCTTCTGAGTTTTTGGAATCCCAATATGGCTATTATAATGCAATATATGCTTATGAGGACCTTGAAATTCATAAGGGGACAGCAGAAGAAATCAATCATTATATCGAGCGGAAATTATCCGAACATTCTTTTTCCTGGTACTTTGCCAAAAAATTTACGGATTTTGCAGGATTGCATATGGCCTTTTTTGCAACAGTCTTGCTATCATTTTTATTTATTCAGGATACACGAAAAAGTACCTATGAATTATTACATACAAAGCCTGTTACGGCAATCCAATATATATGTGGGAAAGTAATAAGCGGATTCATTAGTATGCTGGGAGTATTAGTGATTTTGAATGTTATATTCTTTATGCTGTGTTTGAAAACGTCTTTAGAATCGGGCTTTCCAGTAACACCAATTGATTTTTGCGTGAATTCTCTGATCTATATTGTTCCGAATCTTTTGATGATATGTTGTGTCTATACAATTACAGCATTAATATTTAAAAATCCGCTTCCGGCAGCACCAATCTTGTTTTTACACATTATATATTCAAATATGCTGACCATGAAGAATGATATTTATTATATGAGACCGTTCTCTATTATGGTGCGATTCCCTGGCAGATTTTTTGAAACACATGTAGCCAAAATGTCAAACATAAATCAGATTATTCTTGTAATTTCATCAGTTATATTAGTATGTATTTCTGTTACAATCTGGAAAAGGAGGAGGGTTCATTGAAAACGGAACTAAAAAACTGCCTGTCGTTATATAAGATTTTTTATTCATGTGCATTTATACTGATATTGTGTGCTATTCATCCGATTATATACTATGAAGAAATCGGTTCAGCGATTCAGTCGCCAATAGCATTTTTAACAATTATTTTTTGTAGTGACACATATTTGATGGAAGTAAAAAGTAAGCGTGCCGATGTATTTCATTTGTATGATCAAAAAAAGCAGTTAAAAGTAATATCGCAGAGAGTGGGCGTTCAAATATTATATTTATTAATACTTTCCTGTGTTGGATATGTTTTGTTTTTCTGGCAAAAACCGGGCAGTGTAAACGAAGGCATTTCGGGTATTCAGATATTTCTTTTATATTTCATTGCAATGTTTGGAACTATCTGGCTTTGGAGTATATGCTCTGTGATTTTGTGTACATTGCTTCGAAATATGTGGGCAGGTATTGGATGTTTATTTGGAATTGTCATTGGACTTATATCAAAAGCGGGAAGTTCATTTTTCGGAAATCTGGGATTGTTTTCTTTCAGCTTTTGTGAACCTACTCAATTAATGTCCGAGAGTTGGATTTATGGAACGCTTGTGTCTTTTATAGCGGGGCTGTTTTTATTTGCAGTATTACCAATGACTTTAAAGAAAAGAGGATAGATTATGAGTATTAGAATAAATGATTTAACAGTTAGATTTAAAAATGGTGTAGTTGCAGTAAATAAGGCATCTCTTGAAATACCTAAGGGAATTTACGGACTTTTGGGTGAGAATGGTGCCGGAAAAACCACTTTGATGAGGGTTCTTACAACTGTTTTAAAACAAACGGAAGGAATGGTTTCCCTTGATGGAATTCTGTATAACGAGGGAAATTATGAGAAAATACAGAAAAAGATTGGTTATCTTCCACAGGAAATCGACTTATATCCGAATCTTACGGTGAAAGAATGTCTTGTATATATGGGGGGACTGTCAGGAGTATCCAGAAATGACCTCGAACAAAGAATTACCTATTATCTGGAAAAGACTTCTCTTACAGAGCATCAGAATAAAAAAATGCGGCAATTATCTGGTGGTATGAAGAGACGTGTCGGACTCATACAGGCACTTCTTAATAATCCGGATTTTTTGATTATTGATGAACCTACCACCGGGTTAGATCCGGAAGAAAGAATCAGGATCCGCAATCTTCTGGTTGATTTTTCAAAGGATAGAACTGTGCTGTTTTCCACTCATGTAGTAGAAGATTTAGCAGCAACCTGTACACAGCTTGCCATTATGAAAAAAGGGAATTTTTTATATTCCGGAAGTGTGAGTGGATTGCTGGAAAATGCAAAGGGCTGTGTTTGGAATTGTACGGTACAAAATGCAGAAGAAGCCCGTTTGTTAGAAGCCAATTATTCTATTTCATCTAAGCAGTATGTAGAAAATGGAATTCATATGAAAGTATTAAGCAAAGGAAAGCCAAATGAGAAGTGTGTCCCGGATAATGATATCACTTTGGAAGATGCGTATATTTATTTGACGAATAATCGAGAGTAAAGGATATTCGTGTAATGTGTCATGTATTATTTAATGGAAAATATCCAACCAATGAAGTATTTTCAGCATCAAACACCACTTAAGTAATAAATTAATCTTTTTGGTAAACTCAATCTCATTATCTAATAAGAAATATTTTTCTTAATTGAGATTTCAGGTCAAAATAGAAGAGGCGTAAATACTGTCCGGAAAATATTAAAAGAAATCGTCTATCAATTTCTTTTATACTTTGATAAACTATATATAATGATAAGCTAAAGAGCCTTTGAATTCCGTGGAAGAGAATACAAAAATTTTACGGAATGTTGTCTTGCGTATGGATTAAAGCCAAAGTCAGTAAGTTCAGCAGTATTTAAAGCGAAACGTCCTCACGCGGATGTTATGGAAGAAATTATCTCGCATATGGAAGGTTGTATGCCAAAAGAAGTAACGAAAAAAGAAGAAATTCCTGAAAATCAGGTGATGTCTAAAGAAAGGCATCGTGCGAAAGAGGCTTTTTTTTATGAGGGAAATAAATATATCTCACTTGGACAATGTTGTGAATTCTATGGAATTAATGAATCTAGTGTACGCAGTAGAGCTTGGCGAAAAAAGTGTACATGGGAAGATGCTGTGAAATATTATATTCAAAAAAAGGAAACAGAAACACCGAAAATGCAATTCTTTTATAAAGGGAAAAGGTATAAAAGTGTTTCAGCATGTTGTGCTGAATACGGCGTTAATGCTTCCAGTGTGCGTAACCGTGCCAAAACAACAGAATGCAGCATTGAAGAATCTTTGGATCATTTCATAAAAAAAGCCAGAATGGAAACACAGCCGTCGGTATTTATTTTTAGAGACAAAACCTATAGGTCTTTGGAAGAATGCTGTCTGGAATATGGAGTCAACGCTGACAGTGTATCTTCAAGAAAATATAGATTGAATTGTACTATGGAAGAATCATTGGAGCATTTTATTGAAAATAAAGATATGATTGCCGAAAGAATACAAAAATTTACATTTAAAGGAATAGAATATCGAAGTCTCCGGGCATGTTGTCAAAAATATGGTATTGATGATATATGTGTGAGACAAAGAGCACGAGATAAGAATTGTTCTCTTGAAGAATCGTTTACACATTTTATGACGAGAAAAAGGAAAAAAATGTTAAGTAACCCGGAATTTGAATATCATGGAACTGTTTATCCATCGCTTAAAGTATGCTGTGAGAAATTAGGAATAAATAAAAGCAGTGTAATAAGTCGAAGCCATAGGGCCGGATGCAGTTTACAGGAAGCAGTGGAGTATTATGTCAGCCAACAGGAACGTAGAACATTGGATTAATCTATAAGCCAGCAGGCAGCCTTTTTTAGAATTTATATAATAGAGAGGAGGAACGGTCAATATCATCTGCCTGCAGATATTGACCGGTTATATATGTTGCGAAAAAAAACACAGCCGGAAGCAAACAACGATAAAATTCTTATATCCGTTAAAGAAGCCTGTGAGCTACAGGACTTCTGAGAAAACAATGAGATCATTGATGAATGAAAACTGTTTCATGGTACGGATTGGGCGCAGAACACTGATTGATAAGAAAAAATTTCAAAAATGGATAGATCGGCAGTCTTGAAAGCTTTTTTTTGTTGTGCTAAAATATATATCCAGTGCCATGCATTATCATCAGAAAGGATGGTGGTGTTATGGGCAAAAACTTAAAGGGTAAAGAATTAGGAAAAGGATTATATCAAAGAAAAGATGGACGATATGAGGCCAGAATTTTCGTTCGCGGTACAGGAAAAACGTTTTCAATTTATGGTACAAATTTACAACATCTAAAAAAGAAAGAAATGCCTACCTTGCTAATGTTTCCCCCGGAATTGCAGGATATGATCCTAGAATTTCTGTTTCAAAGTGGTATGAAAAATGGATGCTTATTTATGTGGTGCATTCTGTTAAAGCAACCACTTTAAGTAACTATGTAAATGGTTTTGAGCGAGTAAGAGAATATATTGGTTACATGAGGTTAATAGAGGTCCGTCCAACACATATTCTTGACATGATAAAGGGACTCGAAGAAGAAGGATATGCACGTACAACGGTAATACAATCATTAAGTGTAGTCCGTCAGCTTTTCAAAAAGGCATATGGTGGAAAAATGATACCCATAGATCCCGTAGCCGATATTAAACTGCCTAAAGAAGAACCGGGTGAAATACCTGATGAGAAGATAATGCAGGAACAAGAAGATGAAAAATGTCTTAGTATATATGACACTCATCGTTTCCTTGAGAGCTGCAAGAATACCCGGTATTATGAACTCTTTTTTATTCTTCTTCATACAGGATTACGTATAGGGGAAGCACTTGCCCTAGAATGGTGTGATCTTGACTTTAAGCATGAAAAGCTTCGTGTATATAAAACCTTAAACAGAGTTACAAAATATTATGATTCGAAAGGAAATGAACTTCCTGAAAGGTATTCTACTATTCAGATTACAACACCAAAGAAAAGTGCCAGCAATAGAAAGGTTCCATTAACGGATGCAGTGATTGCTGCTTTTATGAGCTGGAAGGAAAAACAGGATCGTGATAAAGAAAAACTGGGGAAAAACTGGGGAAAACCAAATATACTTTTAAAAAAATATCCCGGTCTGATTTTTACAACATCTTCAGGAAGAAGTTATCTTCCATCATCAGCTCAAACAGAATGCAGGCGGATTGTTGGGATTGTTAATAAGCATGAAATTGCTCTGGCAGAAAAAGAGAACAGAGATCCGAATTTAATGGATGTTCATCCTCATATTTTCCGTCATACTTTTGTAACAAGATGCATTCAATCGGGAATGGATGCCGCTACAGTAAAGAAAATAGCTGGACACTCTGATGAAAAAATGACTAATTATTATACACACATTGAAGAAGAACATATAGATGACGAATACGAACTGTATATTCAAAAATACGGAACAGAAACCTGATTTTGCAATTGGAGATAAAATTTTAAAGAGAGGTTTAAATACTTGAGTATAGACAAAAACACTAACGAGGGAAAAAACTATCGTAATAATGTGGTCAAATCAACACTTGGGACTCCTAAAAGCCGCATAAACACTGGGTTTCCGGAGGATATTAGTGTATTATCACCGATGATGAAAGAATACGTAAAGACAAAAGAAGAATACAGTGATTGTATCCTTTTTTACCGTCTGGGTGATTTCTACGAAATGTTTTTCGGAGATGCATTAACGGCATCCAGGGAACTGGAAATTACACTTACAGGAAAAGACTGCGGACTGGAAGAGAGAGCGCCCATGTGTGGCGTTCCTTTTCATGCTGCGGAAACTTATATCAACCGGCTGATCGAAAAGGGCTATAAAGTTGCCATCTGCGAACAGGTAGAAGATCCGAAAAAAGCCAAGGGTCTTGTTAAACGAGAGGTTGTCCGCATTGTCACACCGGGAACTACTCTGGATACCATGTCACTGGACGAGTCCAAAAACAATTATCTGATGTCCATTGTCTCCATCGGAGAGCATTTTGGCTGTGCAATTGCAGATATCACAACCGGTGACTGTTTTCTCACAGAACTGGATAAACCACAGAAGCTTCTGGATGAGATCAATAAATTCACACCTGCCGAGATCATCTGCAACGACGCCTTTCTTTTAAGCGGTGTGGATGTAGCGGATCTGAAGGGGCGTCTTGGGATCTGTGTATTTGCTCTGGATCCCTGGTACTTTGACGACCAGCTGTGCCAGAAAACCCTGAAAGAGCATTTTCACGTCGGAAATCTGGAAGGTCTCGGGATCGGAGATTATGACAGCGGGATCATTGCTTCCGGTGCACTGTTCCTGTATCTGAAGGAAACACAGAAAACCGCACTTTCCCATATGGCAAGCATCCGCCCTTACTCTGCTGAAAAATATATGCTCATCGACAGCTCCAGCCGTCGTAACCTGGAGCTTGTGGAAACCATGCGCGAAAAGCAGAAACGAGGTTCTCTTCTCTGGGTTCTGGATAAAACCAAAACTGCCATGGGTGCAAGAACCCTTCGTTCTTATGTGGAGCAGCCTCTGATCGATGCAGAGGAAATCGAAAAGAGACTTGGTGCCCTGGAAGAACTGAACGCAAAACCTATGGATCGTGATGAGATCCGGGAATACTTAAATCCGATCTACGATCTGGAACGTCTGATAAGCCGTATCAGCTACAAATCTGCCAACCCAAGAGATCTGGTTTCCTTTGCCTCTTCCCTGGAAATGCTGCCTTATATAAAGCAGATCCTTGCAGAATTTAACTCTCCGCTGCTTACGCAGATCAATGAAGACATGGATCCACTGTCAGACATTACCGCTCTGATCCGTAATTCCATTGCTGATGATCCGCCCCTTGCCCAGAAGGACGGCGGTATCATTCGGGAAGGTTATAATGAAGATGTGGATAAATTCCGCCGCTCCCGGACAGATGGAAAGAAGTGGTTATCTGAGTTGGAAGCAAGAGAGCGGGAACGCACCGGTATTAAGAGCCTGAAGATCAAATATAACCGTGTATTCGGCTATTCCCTGGAAGTTACCAACACCTTCAAGGATCTCGTGCCAGAGGACTATATCCGCAAACAGACCCTTACCAACGCAGAGCGTTACATCACCCAGGAGCTGAAGGATCTAGAGGATCTGATCCTTGGAGCGGAAGATAAGCTTTATGCATTGGAATTTGAACTGTTTTCAGATATCCGTGATCAGGTTGGAGCTGAGGTTGTCCGTATCCAGCGTACTGCAAAGTCAGTAGCTGCTCTGGATGTTTTTGCTTCCCTTGCACTGGTTGCACAGAGGAATAACTTTGTCCGGCCCAAGATCAATGAGACCGGCCTCATTGATATCCGAAATGGCCGCCACCCGGTTGTGGAACAGATGATCGAAAACGATATGTTCATTCCAAATGATACGTATCTTGACAACCACAAAAAACGTATCTCCATTATCACAGGACCGAACATGGCCGGAAAATCCACATATATGCGCCAGACAGCCCTGATCGTACTGATGGCACAGATCGGAAGCTTTGTTCCGGCAGACAGTGCAAACATCGGTGTGGTTGACCGGATCTTCACCCGTGTAGGTGCATCTGATGACCTTGCAAGCGGACAAAGTACCTTTATGGTGGAAATGACGGAGGTTGCCAATATTCTTCGCAATGCCACTTCCCGTAGCCTTCTGATCCTGGATGAGATCGGACGTGGAACCAGTACTTTTGACGGCCTTTCCATTGCTGGGCAGTGATCGAACACATCAGCAACACCAAACTCTGCGGCGCCAAGACCTTATTTGCGACCCATTATCATGAGCTTACCGAACTGGAAGGCAAGCTTTCCGGTGTCAACAACTACTGTATCGCTGTCAAGGAAAAAGGTGACGATATCGTATTCCTGCGTAAGATCGTAAAAGGCGGAGCAGATAAAAGCTATGGTATCCAGGTAGCCAAGCTTGCCGGTGTTCCGGATTCCGTGATCCAGCGTGCCAAGGAGCTGGTAGAGGAGCTCAGTGATGCAGATATCACTGCAGCTGTAAAAGATCTGACTGCTCCAAAGAAAAAGCAGAAGATCACCTATGATCAGTTAGATATGGCACAGATGTCACTGTTTGACACGGTACAGGACAATGATATCATTGAAGAGATCAAAAACCTGGAAATCGGGAATCTGACACCAATGGAAGCTTTGAATATTCTCTATAACCTGCAGAACAAAATTAAGAACCGGTGGTGATACCCTTGAAAAAAATTGCAGTTTTAGACCAGAATACCATTGATAAGATTGCAGCAGGAGAGGTCGTAGAGCGCCCCTCCTCTGTTGTAAAAGAGCTTGTGGAAAATGCCATTGACGCAGGTGCTACCGCTATTACTGTGGAGATCACAGACGGTGGAAAAAAGCTGATCCGTATCACGGATAATGCTCCGGAATGGATGCAGAGCAGGTTCCGCTTGCTTTTCTCCGCCATGCCACAAGTAAAATTGAAAAAGTAGAAGACCTGACCCACATTGCCTCTCTTGGCTTCCGTGGTGAAGCACTTTCCAGTATTGCCGCCGTCTCCCAGGTGGAGCTGATCACAAAGACTCCTTCCGGGATCAGTGGTACCCGTTATGTGATCGAAGGTGGAAAAGAACAGTCTCTGGAGGAAATGGGGGCACCGGAGGGAACAACATTTCTGATCCGAAACCTCTTTTACAATACACCTGCAAGGAGCAAATTCCTGAAATCCGATATGACAGAAGCCGGTTACATCAATACTCTGATGGAGCAGCTGGCGCTTTCCCATCCGGAAATCTCCTTTAAATATATCCAGAACCGTCAGGTGAAGCTTTCCAGTTCTGGAAACTACAGCGTAAAAGATGTGATCTACAGTGTCTACGGCCGGGAGATTGCCAAGCGCTTCTGGATGTTTCCTACGAAAATGATTTCATGAAGATCGAGGGCTTTGTGGGGAAACCGGAGATTTCCAGAGGAAACCGTACTTTTGAGAATTATTATATCAATGGCCGGTATGTAAAAAACAAGATCATTACCAAGGCCATTGAGGACGGCTATAAAGGACTTGTCATGCAGCATAAATTTCCGTTTGTCTCACTTCGGATCGAAATGGACGGCAATGACCTGGATGTTAATGTGCATCCCGCAAAGAGAGAAGTGCGTTTTGCCAGAGAAACCGAAGTTTATACGGCCATTTATGAAACTGTCCGCAAGGTATTGACCCACAGAGAACTGATCCCACAGGTATCTGTGGGAAAAGACGAACCGACACCCCGCACAGAACAGATAAAGCCAGGAAATATTCCGGAGCCTTTTGAAGTAAAACGACGGCAGGAGATGTACGGTCACCCAAATCGGACGGCAAATATAGCTTCCCATGCTGCACCGACAGCTTCTGAAGTACGTAGTACAGCGCCGGTTCCATCGATACCTTATAATAAGCCAACAAATGGTACCGCCTCCTATGGTTCAGCTGAATCAGCTCACAATTCTTCAGCTTCTTCTGCAGATAAATACAAACGTGTGGATTCTCTGCGGGAAAATCCCGTATATGGATCGCAGCCTTTCACAAAAGAAGAAGAGGAAATGTTTTCCGGAACATTAAAAGACGGAAGAAATGAAAATTCCGCTACAGAAACAGCAGATTCTGAAGTGATTTCTGAAAAGCCTGCTGAATCGACACCTCCTGAGGTAGACAACGAGCCAACCAAATCTCAAGAACAGGAACCGACAAAACAGCTGGAACTGTTCGAAGAACGGCTTCTTGCTCCTGAATCCAGAAGCCGCCACAGGCTGATCGGACAGCTGTTTGACACCTACTGGCTGGTACAGTTCGAGGATAATTTTTATATCATTGACCAGCATGCTGCTCATGAAAAAGTATATTATGAGCGATTTGTAAAGCAGTTTCAGTCCCAGAACATCCAGTCCCAGTATGTAAGTCCCCCACTGATCGTTTCACTCAGCCTTGAGGAGGAGAATCTGCTGAAGGCAAACGAAAAGTATTTCCGGGATTTCGGCTTTGAGATCGAACCCTTTGGCGGAAGGGAGTACAGCATCAGTGCGGTTCCCTCCAGCCTTCTGGGAATGACAGAAGAAGAGCTGTTTCTGGAAATGCTGGACCATCTCACTGCAGACGGTTCCAAGGATGCCTTTGAAATTTTTGCCTCAAGGCTTGCGACCATGGCCTGTAAGGCTGCTGTAAAAGGCAATCATTCCATGTCACCTCAGGAAGCTGACAAGCTGATCGATGAATTATTGACACTGGAAAATCCTTATAACTGTCCTCATGGAAGACCAACGATCATTGCCATGAGTAAGACAGAAATCGAAAAAAAAATTCAAACGTATCGTGTAAGATACTTAACATAAACGGAGGAAATATATGAAAAAACCTCTTATCGTGCTTACCGGGCCTACTGCCGTGGGAAAAACAAAGCTTTCCATTGCCCTTGCAAAAGCAGTAAACGGAGAGATCATTCCGCGGATTCCATGCAGGTTTACCGCCATATGGATATCGGTTCCGCCAAGATCACGCCGGAAGAAATGGATGGCGTCCCACATCATCTGGTGGATGTACTGGAGCCAACAGAAGATTTTAACATTGTCCTTTTTCAGCAGATGCAAAAGATGCCATGGACAAAATTTATGACAAAGGCCGGATTCCGATCCTGGTAGGCGGCACAGGATTTTATATTCAGTCTGTGACCAGAGATATTGATTTTACCAGCTCCGACCAGGATGAACATTACCGCAGGGAACTGGAAGAGCTGGCCGAGCAGAAGGGGCCTGCATTTCTCCATGACATGCTTGCCAAGGTCGATCCCAAGTCAGCCGAAGATATCCATGAGAACAATGTCAAGCGGGTGATACGTGCCCTGGAATTTTATAAACAGAACGGTACCAGGATCTCCGAACATAATGAAGAACAGAAGGAGCATACCAGTCCCTATGCACTGGCTTATTTCGTCCTGAACGCACCACGCACACTTCTCTATGAACGCATTGACACAAGAGTGGACGAAATGCTGAAAAGCGGTCTGACAGAAGAAGTTAAAAAGCTTCGGGAGATGGGCTGCCACAGGGGGAATGGTTTCCATGCAGGGGCTTGGCTATAAGGAAATTCTGGACTGGATGGACGGAAACTATTCTTATGAGGAAGCCGTACGGGTCCTGAAACGTGACACCAGACACTTTGCCAAACGTCAGCTTACCTGGTTTCGAAGAGAAGGCGAGGTAACCTGGGTAGATAAAGATAACTTTGATTACGATGACAGCAGGATTCTTTCCTACATGCTTTCTGTATGCAGAGAAAAAGGGATCCTGCCTGCCAAATAAAATAAAAAAGGAAAAATGATCATGAAAGAATTATATGCACAGCTTGGAATCTCTTCCGCAGTTTACGATTTCGGTAAAACTGTAGAAGATTCCCTGAAAGAACGTTTTGAAAAATTTGATAAAACTGCAGAGTATAACCAGATGAAGGTTATCCATGCCATGCAGAAAAACCGTGTCAGTGAGGCATGTTTCGGAGCTTCCTCCGGTTATGGCTACAATGACCTTGGACGCGAGACCCTGGAGCAGGTCTATGCGGATACATTCCACACAGAAGCCTGCCTGGTCCGCCCGCAGATCACCTGCGGAACCCACGCACTTGCCATTGCACTGTTTGGAAACTTACGCCCGGGCGATGAGCTTCTTTCCCCTGTAGGCAAACCATATGATACTCTGGAAGAAGTCATCGGGATCCGTCCGTCCAACGGTTCTCTTACAGAATATGGTGTAAAATACCGTCAGGTAGACCTTCTTGAGGATGGTACCTTTGATTACGAAAATATCAAAAAGGCAGTCAATGAAAAAACAAAACTGGTAACCATTCAGCGTTCCAAAGGCTATCAGACTCGTCCTTCCTTCTCTGTAAAACAGATCGGTGAGCTGATCGCTTTTGTAAAGAAGATCAAACCGGATGTGATCTGCATGGTAGATAACTGCTACGGTGAGTTCGTAGATACCATAGAGCCAAGTGATGTAGGTGCAGATATCATGGTGGGTTCCCTGATCAAAAATCCAGGCGGCGGTCTTGCCCCTATCGGCGGATATATCGCCGGAAGAAAAGACTGTGTGGAAAACGCTTCCTACCGTATGACCTGCCCGGGACTGGGCATGGAAGTCGGTGCAACTCTTGGTGTAAACCGTTCTCTGTATCAGGGATTTTTCCTTGCACCGATGGTTACCAAAGGAGCTTTAAAGGGCGCTGTTTTTGCAGCGAACATTTACGAAAAGCTTGGTTTCCCGGTAGTTCCCAACAGCACAGAGCCACGTCAGGATATCATCCAGGCGGTCACTCTCGGAACACCGGAGGGTCTTGTAGCATTCTGCCAGGGTATCCAGCTGCTGCACCGGTAGACAGCTTTGTAACACCGGAGCCGTGGGATATGCCGGGATATGACAGCCAGGTGATCATGCAGCAGGTGCTTTCATCCAGGGTTCTTCCATCGAGCTTTCTGCCGATGGTCCTATGAAACCGCCTTATGCAGTTTATTTCCAGGGTGGTCTCACCTGGGAGCATGCAAAGCTGGGAATCCTGAAATCTCTTCAGTATATGGTTGATAAGGAACTTGTGAGATTATGAAAAAATCCGAAGGACCGGACTTAAAAAAACAGATCTTTGTCATAGGAGCCGGTGCTTCCGGTCTTATGGCAGCTATTCAGGCTGCTGTATACGGAGCTGCAGTTACGGTTCTGGAACAAAATGACCGTCCCGGCAGAAAAATCTGTGCTACGGGAAACGGCCGTTGTAATATGACGAACCTGAATCAGGATAAAAACGCTTACCGGGGATCTCATCCTGAATTTGCCAAAGATGCCCTGGCACAGTTTCCTGTGGAAAAAACTCTGAAATTCTTTCAGGAACTGGGAATCTGTACCACAGACCGCAGCGGATGGATCTATCCCCGAAGCAACCAGGCACAGAGTGTGGTAGATGTTCTTGTCATGAAGCACGCAGCCTGAAGGTAAAGCTGAAAACCAATCAGACCGTTACCGGCGTGTCTTTTGCAGACGGACAGTGGAAGATCCATACGGACGGATGGACCTACAGTGGTGATGCCGTGATCCTTGCAAATGGTTCCCGTGCGTCTTCCGTTGCAGGTTCCTGCGAAAGCGGATATGAAATTGCAAAAAGTCTCGGACATCATCTGATCGAACCCCTTCCAGCTTTGACAGCTCTGAAATGTAAGGGAAATTCTTTTTCCGGCTGGAGTGGTGTACGGACAGAAGGGAAGATAACACTTTATATAGACGGCACACCGACAGTCTCCCAGCAGGGAGAACTGCAGCTTACCGATTACGGTGTATCCGGGATCCCGGTATTCCAGATTTCCCGCTATGCTATCCGTGCCGTCCATGAAAACAAAAATGTGGAGCTTTCCATAAATTTTTTTCCGGAACTGAACCGGAAAGAGCTGGAAGAATACCTGGAGCACAGAAAAGCAGCCTGCCCTTACAAAACAGAAAAAGAACTTCTCATCGGACTTTTTCCTGAAAAACTGATCCGTGTTTTAGGTGCACAGAAGGATCTTATCCGCGGGATCACCGATTTTCGTCTCCCGGTAAAAAACGGCCTTTCCTTTGAACAGGCACAGGTTTGTTCCGGTGGAGTGGATACGTCTGAAGTTCACAGCAAAACCATGGAGTCCAGACTTCATAAAGGTCTTTATTTTGCCGGAGAGCTCCTTGACATTGACGGTACCTGCGGAGGTTATAACCTGCAGTGGGCATGGTCAAGCGGAGCTGCTGCCGGTATCTGGGCAGCAAAGGAGGAAGAAAAATGATCCGGATCACACAGCTGAAGCTTCCCATCACTCATACAGAAGAGCAGCTTCACCGAAAAATAGCAAAAATGCTTCGTCTTGGAAATCAGCCGTTCACCTATGAGATCCGAAAACAATCTCTGGATGCCCGGCACAAAGAGGACAAAAAATTTGTCTACACTGTAGATATTAAACTGGATAACGAATCCCGTGTTCTCAAAAAGGTTTACGATAAAAATATTATGTTAACTTCTGAGAAGAAATATCATTTTCCCTCATCTGGCTCTGAAACTCTTTCCCATCGTCCTATAGTGATCGGAAGCGGACCTGCAGGATTATTCTGTGCCTGGTACCTGGCTAAAGCCGGGTACTGTCCACTGGTACTGGAACGGGGAGAAGAAGCAGACAAACGCCAGGAAACCGTGGAAAATTTCTGGAAAAACGGCATCCTGGATCCGGATTCCAATGTACAGTTCGGAGAGGGCGGTGCAGGGACTTTTTCCGATGGAAAGCTGAATACTCTGGTAAAAGATACTTTTGGAAGAGGAAAGGAAGTTCTTTCCCGATTTGTGGAGGCAGGAGCTCCTTCTGAGATCCTTTACCAGCAAAAGCCTCATCTTGGCACAGATCAGCTTGTAGGTATCGTTCAGTTTATGCGTCATCAGATTGAAGAAATGGGCGGAGAATTCCGTTTTCGTTCCACAGTAACTGATCTGATGATCCGTGACCGGAAACTTAATGCAGTCATTGTCAATGAAAAAGAGGAAATACCGGCAGAAATCTGCATTCTTGCTCCCGGCCACAGCGCCAGAGATACGTTTGCCATGCTGGATAAACACAATATTAATATGGAGCCGAAATCTTTTGCAGTGGGAGTACGCGTGGAACATCCGCAGACCATGATCAACCAGGATCTTTACGGGGAACCGGAAAGCGACCGTCTGGGTGCATCCAGCTACAAGGTTACCCATACACTGGAAAACGGACGTGGCGTTTATTCTTTCTGTATGTGTCCCGGCGGATATGTTGTAAATGCATCTTCTGAAGAAGGTATGCTTGCAGTGAATGGTATGAGCTATCAGGCACGTGACAGCCATAATGCCAACAGTGCTATCATCGTTACGGTAAACCCTTCTGATTTTCCTGAAGAGGGAGTTCTCGGCGGAATCGCTCTGCAGCGAAAACTGGAGCGCGCTGCCTGGGAAGCCGGAAACGGAAGCATTCCGGTACAGCTTTTCAAAGATTACTGTACCCATCAGAAAAGTACCAGGCTTGGAGATGTGATCCCCTGTATCAAAGGAGCTTATACACTTACCGATGTACGCAGTATTTTCCCGAAAGAGATCGGCGATTCCATTGAAGCAGGAATCCATGCTTTTGGAAAAAAGCTTTCCGGTTTTGACCGACCGGATGCATTGCTGGAAGGAGTAGAAAGCCGTACCTCTTCTCCTGTACGGATCGTTCGGGAACCGAAAAAGCTCACTTCCAATATAGAAGGGATCTACCCCTGCGGAGAGGGCGCCGGTTACGCCGGAGGCATTACATCCGCAGCGATGGACGGGATCAAGGTGGCAGAAGCAGTCGCTTCTGTTTATGCCCTGCCTGTAAACAAAATGTGAAAAAAGTGGAAATTTCCGGGATAGAGTGTACATCCCTGCTTTTTTATGCTAAAATAACTTCTGCAATTTTGCATCCCCTTCTTCGAGAGCGAAAAGGGAAATCATATGAAAGATACTATAATGGAAATGCCAGATTATCAGCGTCCGTATGAAAAATGTCTGCGTGAAGGAGAACAGTCCTTAAGCGATCGAGAGCTTCTTGCCGTGATCCTTCGCTGTGGCGTACAGGGATCCAGTTCCCTGACTCTGGCAGATAAAATCCTGAATTTATCGAAACAGACCGGATACAGTGGCCTGCTTGGACTGTTTCATATTTCCATGCAGGAACTGATGAAGATCCATGGGATCGGTAAGGTAAAAGCCATACAGCTGAAATGTATCGGGGAACTTTCCAAGCGTATGCAACCGCAGCTGCAAAACCGGAATTGTCTTTTCACCATCCGGTAACCATTGCGAAATATTATATGGAGCGGCTCCGGCATGAAGAGCAGGAATTGCTTTACTGCATGATGCTGGACGGACATAACCATTTGTCGGGGGAACAGCTTTTAAGCCGCGGTACAGTCAATGCCACACTGATCACACCAAGAGAAGTCTTTGTAGAAGCTGTAAAGTATCGGGCGGTGAACCTGATCCTGGTCCACAATCATCCAGGAGGCGATCCCTCCCCCAGCCAGGCTGATCTGGATGTTACGGAACGGATCTATCATTGCGGTGAACTCCTCGGCATCCATCTTCTGGATCATATCATCATCGGTGATCACAGGTATGTCAGTTTCCGCGAAAAAGGGATTTTTGATGAATATACTTAAGTGAAGGGACAGATTTATGCTTTTTAGAAATAATTACGGAGTAGACCTTGGAAGCAGCTCTGTAAAAGTCTATTCATTTTTCAGAAACAAAAGTTACATAGAAAAGAACATGGTAGCCTACAGAGGACGCCGGATCCTTGCCATAGGGAACGAAGCTTATGAAATGTTTGAAAAATCACCTGCAGATATTTCCGTAAATTCTCCTATGGCTTTCGGTATGCTGGCAAATCTGGAATTGCAGGAGATCGTCCTTTACAGCATGATAAAAAAAATCGATCATACATCCGGTCTCGGAGCAGACATGTATTTCTCCGTACCACTTGATATGACTGCTATCGAAAAGAGGGCATACTATCATCTGGTCAATGGTCACTGGCTGCGGAAAAACCGTGTTTTTATGGTGGAGGCCCCTATTGCAGATGCCATTGCCATGGGAATCGACCCTGAAAAGAATCAGGGCAGCATGATCGTAAACATCGGTGCACAGAGTACAGAGTTTTCCATCATAACCGACGGCAAGATCATCATCAGCCGTAAGATCCCCATCGGAGGCAGACAGATGAACGAATCTATCTGCAGCGAGATCCGAAAACATTATAATCTTCAGATTGGAACACGAACTGCAAAACGTCTGAAAGTAGTTATGGGAAGACTGAATGATCAGAAAAAAGAAGCCCGAAAAGTAGTCGGGATCGACAGTATTTCCGGACTTCCACGAGAAGAAGTTATTTCTGCCTACGTTGTTAATGAGGGGATCGCCAACTGTGTGAACCAGATCGCAGCAGAGATGAAATCTTTTCTGGAACGTACCCCGCCACAGATCGCTTATCATATCGCAAAAGAGGGCATTTATCTGACCGGCGGCAGTACACGGCTTCCTTATATAGATAACTATCTGGCTAGCTATACAGGATTTGCCTTTAATCTTTCTGATCTGTATGAAACTTCTGCAGCATACGGCCTGGAAAAGATCATCCGCGACAGAAACCTGCGCAAATGGGCCCAGCCGGTAAAGCAGAAAAAACTGTAAAGGGGCATATATAATGAAAAACATCCGAAAAAAAGTGCGTTTTCATTTTAATTTAAAAAGTAAACATCTTCTGGTAATCATGACACTTTTCTGTGGAAGCTGCATTGTAGCTACAGCAGCCTCCGGAACCTCTTCCGCACCACTTCAGGAGGCAGCCGGTTTTCTTATCGTTCCCTTTGAAAAGGGGATCGCCGGTGTCAGCGATATATTTGGAAATGTAAAAAACAATCTTCGTGACAAACAGGACGTGCTTCAGGAAAACGAAGAGCTGAAAAGTCAGATCAACAGTCTTACGGAACAGAATAACATCCTGATCCAGGACCAGACAGAGCTCACACGCCTGAAGGAACTTTACGATCTTGATCAGGAATATACCGACTATCCCAAGGTTGCCGCAAGGATAATCTCCAAAGATCCCGGAAACTGGTATGATACCTTTATGATCAACAAAGGCAGTAATAACGGGATCCGGTTGATAACAACGTGATCGCCGGAAAGGGTCTTGTGGGTATCGTTACAGAAGTGGGACCTTCCTGGGCTACTGTCCGTTCCATCATCGATGACAGCAGCAATGTCAGTGCCATGGCAGTCAGTACTTCCGACAACTGCGTTGTCACCGGAGATCTGAAACTGATCGATGAAGGCAAATTAAGCTTTGAGCAGCTTTACGATCAGGATAACAAGGTAACAGTCGGAGAACGTATTGTCACCTCGAACATCAGTGAAAAATATGTGGAAGGACTGTTTATTGGTTATGTCAGTGAGATCCAGCAGGATCCCAATAACCTGACAAAAACAGGTACGATCGTTACACCGGTTGATTTCGGTCATCTGAAAGATGTATTTGTGATCACCACCAATAAACAGGACGCGATAGACAAATCGGAGGATGCGTCCAATGAAAAATAGGATCATATTATTTATCACTATCATTGTCTGTTTTCTCCTTCAGTGCACAGTAATGGACCGTATTTCCATTGGATCCATCACTCCAAATCTGCTTTTGATCCTGTGTGTATCCATGGGACTTATGCGTGGAAGAAAAGTCGGTCTGTGGACTGGATTTTTTTCCGGGCTTTTTGTCGATCTCTTTTATGGGTCATTGTTTGGATTTTATGCACTGATCTATATGTATATAGGTTTTATCAGCGGCTATGCATTCCGCAGTTTTTATGATGATGATCTGAAAGTTCCGCTTTTTCTTGTAGCAGGAACAGATCTTCTTTATAATCTGGCTGTGTATGGCTCCAGTTTCTGCTCAGAGGCGTCTTGGATTCTGGACCTACATATACAGGATCATTATCCCCGAGATTGTATATACGGTTTTTCTCACCATCATCGTATACCGGGTATTTTACTGGATCAACTACCACTTAATGGATACTGTAAGGAAAGAAAGTGAGTCTATTTGGGAATTAAAATAAAAAAAATCATCAAAAAAATCCGTCTGAAACGTACTACAGTTCTTGTGATCGTATTTATTTTTCTGTCATCTGTCCTGGTCCGGCAGCTTTTCAGTCTGCAGATCATACAGGGAGAGGATTACATCAGTAAATTTCAGACACGTACCACCAAAACACGCGTGATCAAAAGCACCCGTGGTAATATTTATGACCGTAACGGCACAGTTGTCGCCTCCAATGTACTTGCATATTCTGTCACATTCGAAGATAGCGGTACATACAACAGCACCAGAGAAAAGAATCTGACTCTGAACGGTATCGCCTACCAGGTATTACAGATCCTTTCCAAAAACGGGGACAGCTTATCTGATAATTTTCATATTACCGTCAATGATCATGGCGACTATGCTTTTGATGTAGATGAAGGATTTACTCTTAACCGTTTCCGTGCGGATATTTACGGAGAAGCACAGATTGATGATCTCAGTGAGGAGCAGAAAAACGCAACCGCAGCCAGATCATGGATCATCTTACCGGAAGCAGCGGATTTTCTATCGTTCTTTACGGAAAAGATGCCTACACCCCGGAAGAACTTGCCGCACATTCTCTTCCGGAAGAGCTTACCAAACAGGAAATCCTCGAAATTGCGATCATGCGCTATCAGCTGAACACCAACAGTTTCAAGAAATATATGCCGGTGACCATTGCAACAAATGTCAGTGAAAAATCTGTGGCAGCCATAAAAGAAAATCAGGCCGCTCTCCAGGGTATTGACATTGTAGAAGATTCCACCAGAAAATATGTGGACGATGAGAGCATGGCACCGATCCTCGGTTACACAGGCCAGGCCTCTTCTGAAGAACTGGAAACCCTTCGTAAGGATAATCCTGATTATTCCAATGATGCGGTTGTTGGAAAAGCCGGGATCGAACAGTATATGGAGCTTGAACTTCAGGGAAAAGATGGAGAAGAAACGGTCACAGTTGATAATCTTGGTAAAGTCCTTGATATCGACAATTCCAAAACTGTTGATCCTGTGGCCGGAAACGATGTTTATCTGACTATTGATTCCGACTGGCAGAAGAGTATTTACCAGATCCTAGAACAGCGTGTTGCCGGTATTGTCCTCTCTAAACTGACACCAAATAAAAGCTTTGATTATGAAGCAGAGAAAGATGCAAGTAAGATCACCATCCCAATCTATGATGTATACAATGCACTGATCGCAAACAGCGTGATCGATATCAATAAATTCAGCGATGCAGATGCTTCCGATACAGAAAAAAATTTATACGCCAAATTTCAGCAAAAACAGCAACAGGTTTTTGATACAATAAGTAACAGGCTGACAGGTGACAATCCTCCAGCCTATAAGGATGAAGATACGCAGATGCAGGAATATCTTACCTATATCTGTGATGATCTTCTTACCAATACCCTGAAGGTACTGAAAAGTGATTCCATTGATACCTCAGATGAAACATACAAAGCCTGGAAAAATGACCAGAGTATCAGTCTGAAGGATTATCTGAACTATGCTGCCAGTCAGAACTGGATCGATATTTCCCAGATCTCAACCTCCGGAGAATATCTGGATTCTGAAGAGATCTATCAGGCTCTTACCGCCTATATCATTGATTACCTGAAGACAGATACAGGCTTTTCAAAGCTTCTGTATAAATATATGCTTCAGGAAGACACCATCAGTGGAGAAGATCTGTGTCTTGTTCTCTATGAACAGGGCGTTCTTTCAAAAGAAGACGAACTGTATCAGACAATGGCCTCCGGTGGTCTTGATGCCTACACCTTCATGTATCGCAAGATCGCAAATCTTGAAATCACACCGGCCCAGCTTGCGTTGGCTCCGTGCTCTGCATCTGCGGTGATCACAGATACTACAACCGGAAATGTTCTCGCATGTGTTTCCTATCCGGGATATGATAATAATCGTCTGACCAACAATATGGACACCGATTATTATGCAAAGCTTTCCACAGATCTTTCCAGCCCGTTCTTCAACAAGGCAACACAGCAGAAGACGGCTCCAGGATCTACCTTAAAGATCTTATCTACTGTTGCCGGCATGTCCGAGGGCGTAATAGATGATGGCACATATATTGAATGTACAGGAAGCTTTGACCTTGTAACACCTCCGATCAACTGCTGGAATAAACAGGGCCACGGTTCTCTTGATATCCGTGAGGCCATTGAGCAATCCTGTAACGTATTTTTCACTACGATCGGTTTCGAACTTGGTAAAGATTCCGAAGGTAATTTTTCTGAAGCCAGAAGTCTTGGAATGCTTCAGAAATATGCTTCCCTCATGGGATTGGATCAGAAAACCGGCATTGAAATTTCCGAGGCTTCTCCGCAGGTTTCTGACAAAAACGCGGTTCCTTCCTATATTGGACAGGGTACCAATACGTTTACGACCAGCCAGCTTGCACGCTATGCGTCAACGATCGCCACTTCCGGTACGATCTACAAGCTTTCCCTTCTGGACCGTGTGACGGATTCCAAAGGAAAACTTATAAAGGAATATCCTTCCAAAACAGCTGGACAGTTGGATCTTTCCAGCAATATCTGGGATGCCATCCATGACGGTATGTATCGTGTAGTGCAGACTCATGATCAGTTTAACGGACTTGGAGTTGAAGTAGCAGGAAAAACCGGTACTGCGAGATTGACTATTATCATCCGAACAATGCACTTTTTATCGGATATGCGCCTGTTTCTGATCCCAAGTACGCAATATCTGTACGAATCGCAAACGGATATGCATCCGGTAATGCCTGCCTTGCAGCTAATGATATCTTTAAATACATTTTCGGACTTGCAGATGAAAGCACCATTCTCACTGGCTATGCAGCAAGCGATACCAGTAATGTATCGAATGACTAAACAAACTTTATGAGGATACCAGAAGTGTGGAACATTTTATAGGAGGAATCAGAAAACATGAGTGAAGTCATTGTCATTACATCTGGAAAAGGCGGTGTTGGAAAAACCACCACCGTGGCAAATATCGGGACCGGACTGGCTGCCATGGGAAAAAAGGTTGCAGTTGTAGATACCGATATCGGACTCCGAAATCTGGATGTTGTCATGGGACTGGAGAACCGTATTGTTTATAATCTGGTTGATGTGATCAATGGGAGCTGCCGCCTGAAACAGGCACTGATCCGGGATCGTCGGCATTCAGAACTGTATCTTCTTCCGTCTGCCCAGACCAAGGACAAAACTGCCGTATCTCCGGAACAGATGATCAAGCTTACCGATGATCTCCGGGAAGAATTCGATTATGTCCTTCTGGATTGTCCGGCAGGAATTGAACAGGGATTCAAAAATGCAGTAGCCGGAGCGGACCGTGCACTGGTCGTGACCACACCGGAAGTTTCCGCGATCCGGGATGCAGACCGTATCATCGGGTTGCTGGAGTCCGGAGGGCTCCGTGATATCCGGCTGATCATCAACCGGCTTCGACCGGAAATGATCGCCAGAGGTGATATGATGTCCGTAGAAGATGTGTTGGAAATCCTGGCTGTAGATCTGATCGGTGCGATCCTGGATGATGAACAGATCGTGATCTCCACAAATCAGGGAGAACCTTTATCCGGAAAAAATTCCCAGGCAGAAGAAGAGTATCGCAATATCTGCCGGAGGCTTATGGGCGAAGAGGTCCCTTATGTTACTGTGCGTCGAAAAAATGGTGTATTCCACCGTCTTGGCAGCATTTTTCGAAAATAACAGACGCTTTGCTGTCTGACATTTTTCATCACAGGAGGAATGATTATGGGATTTTTCTCCGGGAAAAACCACTCTGCAGGCTATGCACGCGACAGGATGAAGCTTCTTCTTGTATCGGAACGCATAGACTGTTCTCCACAGATGATGAAGCTTTTACGGAACGATCTGATACATGCCGTAAAAAAATACGTTGTAATTGATGAACCAGGGGTGACCATACAGATCACACAGGAACACCTGTTCTGCATGCAGTCATACCCGTACTTAAGAAAAGAGATGCATAATTTATGATTAAACAGTATAAGCTGCGGTTTTACAATTTTCGACTGGTGATCTTTCTCCTGGCGATCAGCTTTATTGGAATTCAGCTTGTAGGAACAGCTGCCGACTACCTTCGCACACGTCAGCTTCTGGGGTGATCATCGGTGTGGTCTTTATGCTGATCCTTTCACTGATGGATTATTCTTGGCTACTGAATTTTCAATGGATCATGTATGGATTTAATATCGTTATGCTTCTGGCTGTCCGGTTCTTCGGATCCAGCGCCAATGGTGCTGCCAGATGGGTGGATTTAGGTTTTATCCGTTTCCAGCCTACCGAGCTTTCAAAGATCATCATTATCCTGTTTTTTGCCAAATTTTTTATGGATCATGAGGAAGATCTGAATACCTTAAAGACTCTGATACAATCAGCTGTCCTTCTGGTCATCCCACTGATGCTGATCTATGTACAGCCGGATATGAAAAACACCATCACCGTAACAGTCCTGTTCTGTATTCTGATCTACATCGCAGGACTTAGTTATAAGATCATCGGAGGTGTAGCCTTGATCGCGATTCCTCTGGCCATCATCTTTCTGTCCATTATCGTGCAGCCGGATCAGAAACTGATACAGGATTACCAGAGAAACCGTATCATGTCATTCCTGTATCCGGAGAACGAAGAATACGCAGATGATATTGAACAGCAGAACAACTCAAAAACAGCCATCGCCTCCGGAGAACTTGTGGGACGTGCTTTCAGTAATGACACCAGTGTTACATCCGTAAATGATGGAAACTTTGTTTCTGAGAATCAGACCGACTTTATTTTTGCGGTGGCTGGAGAGCAGTACGGATTTATCGGCTGTACTCTGATCGTACTGCTGCTGTTTCTGATCACCTTTGAATGTATCCGTATGAGCCTGCGGGCCAAGGATCTTGCCGGTAAGATCATATGCTGCGGTGTTGGAAGCATTGTTTCCATACAGAGCTTCATCAACATCTGTGTTGCTACCGGCCTTGCACCAAACACAGGTACTCCGCTTCCTTTTGTAAGCTATGGTCTTACTTCTCTGATCAGTCTGTTTATGGGTATGGGACTTGTTCTCAATGTAGGACTGCAGAGCAGTGCATATAATAAAGAATTACAGAAAAAAGGTCAGAAATCGGATACCTACTTTCGGAAAGAGGAATACTTATGACACGTAAAGAACCTGTAAAAAATCATGTACGTTCTGGCAATCCTTCCAGAGGTCAGGCTTCCCGGGCTGCACATACAGCTTCCAAGGGGACAAAAAGAACTTCCACGCCGTCTGACGGAACTGTTTCTGCCAGACGTAAAGCTCAAAATACCCGGATGAAACGGATGCGTCGCAAAAGGATCCGCAACACCATTTTTCTCCTTCTTCTGCTGATCGTACTATGCACAGCTGGCGGTTTGGGTGTTTACATGCTGAAGGGCGGAGATTTTTCCACTCCTGCAAATTCTTTCAATGCATTCTCCGAGTTTGATAATACTCTGACTTCCAAAGAAGAGCAGCGCGCGGCAGGTTTCGCCCATGATCTCTGTGTTGTTACAAAAGATGTTGCTCTGGATTCTGTCAGTCTGGATGACAGCCAGTCCGGTGTGCTTCTGAATCTCAGTGATAAAAAGGTACTCTATGCAAAAGGTGCCTACAACAAGGTTTATCCTGCCAGCATCACAAAGATCATGACAGCTATGCTTGCACTGAAATATGGAAACATGGACGATACAGTAACGATCTCACAGGAGAATGTTACCCTGGAATCCGGTTCTCAGGTAGCTGGTTTCCAGGTGGGAGATCAGGTTACCATGGATCAGCTTCTTCATTGTCTTCTTGTTTATTCTGCCAATGATGCAGCATCTGCCATTGCGGAACATATAGGTGGATCAACAGATAAATTTGTAGAGATGATGAACAGCTTTGCTGCAGAACTTGGCTGTACAGGAACTCACTTTACCAATCCCCATGGTCTTCAGGACGAAAATCATTATACAACGCCTTATGACATTTATCTGATGCTGAAAGAAGCCTTGAATTATCCGGAGTTTACAGACATCACACAAATGGCATCTTATACAGTTAGCTATAAGCATTCCGATGGCTCCGATGCAAGTGCTACCTTACCCGCTACAGATCATTATCTTACCGGAGAGGCAGCAACTCCTAAGGATGTCACTATCCTTGGAGGAAAAACAGGAACAACCGATAAAGCCGGTAACTGTCTGGCACTTTTAAGCCAGAATGCTTATGGGAAGCCATTTATTTCCATCGTCATGGGTGCGTCCTCAAAGGATGTTCTTTATCAGGAAATGACATCCTTGCTCCAGAACATCAACTGACAGGATTCCATACAAAAAACAAAAAAGCAGATCTGTTTGAAATTTTATTTCGCAGATCTGCTTTTTTATTCTTTTTTTTACATTCAGTTAATTTCTACTATATCATCGGTGCCATCACTGCCGGTATCTTCGGTCTCACTGCTATCAAGATCCGTATCCGAAGTACCACTGTAATCATTGTCATCGACTACGTCACCGGAGCCACTGTCCGGATCTTCATAATTGCCTGCGTCTTCACCGGTTCCATCTGAAGTATCCGAGGTATCTACTCCATTGGCTTCACTATCCGTATTGCCGTCGTAAGAATTATCACCTGGATCATAAGTCGGCTCTTCCGTATAGGAATCTCCGTCCCCAGTATCGTCAGAACTCTCGGGCTCACTGCTGTAGCTGTCCTCTGTATAGATTGGAAAATCCGCATCAGCAGTTCCCTCTGATGTAGAATCTGTAACAGCTCCGCCGCATTATTATCCGGAATAGCAGTAAGATGAGAAACCGTTCCATCCTTTGGGACGACGATATAGATTCCCAGCATCACGATACATAATGCCATGGCTAATCCGGCAATCTTCATTTCTTCCATATGTTTCATCGCTGATGATCTCCCTGTCGTTTTTTTGTATTATAGCACAGAATCACTCATATTTGTAAAACAGCCATGTATTTCTTTTGTTTTTCTGTAACAGTTCCCGAAATTTATTTCGCGATCATATAGACACACTTTCTCTGGGTGTTTATAATAAATAATCATATTTACTCATAAGCTTAAAGAAAGGCGTAACATTTTATGGGCGACTGCATTACCACATACACTGGAAAACATTTTGATCCGACACATCCGGACGAAGAGCTGATCTGCATTGAGGACATTGCACACGCACTTTCTCTTCTATGCCGCGGAAATGGTCATGTAAGGACTTTTTTCTCTGTAGGGCAACACTGCATCCTTTGTGCCAAAGAAGCCGAAGCACGTGGCTATTCCGGCCGTCTTATACTGGCGTCCCTTCTTCACGATGCCAGCGAATGTTATATGTCCGATGTTCCAAGACCATTTAAGAAAAGTCTTCCTGAGTATCGGAAACAGGAGGAAGCTCTTTTAAACATTATCTATCAGAAATATCTGGGATCCGGACTTTCTGCCATAGAAGAGCAGAAGCTGAAGGAGATCGACAATGACCTGCTCTGGTATGACCTGAAATATCTTCTGAATGAAACACCGGACACTCCAAAACCGGTTGTCCATGTTCCGATCCAATACCGGCAATACCCTTTTTCACAGGTAGAAGAGGAATATCGGAACCTTTTTGATCAGCTGTCTGCAAAAATCTGTAAATAGATATAACAGACACACTTTATACAATTGAAAGAAGAACCCTATATGGAACGATTGATTTTTCATGTTGATGTAAACAGTGCTTTTCTTTCCTGGGAAGCAGCAAAAAGAGTAAAGATGGGACTTCCGGATCTGAGAGACATCCCTTCCTGTATTGGCGGAGACCCTAGTAAACGTACCGGCATCGTTGTCGCCAAGTCCATTCCTGCAAAAAAATACGGGATTCAGACAGGAGAGCCTATGGCTATGGCTTTTCGCAAATGTCCGGATCTTGTGGCCGTTCCATCTGACTTTGAATTATACGATAAATGTTCCAGAGCCTTCAAAAAAATCTGTGGGTCCTATGCACCGGTAATGGAATCCTTTTCCATTGATGAGGTTTTTCTGGATATGACCGGAACCTCCTATATTTACCCGGATCCAGTGGCAACTGCCCATGAGCTGAAGGATAAGATCCGTACAGAACTCGGCTTTACCGTAAATATCGGCATCTCCACCAATAAACTTCTTGCAAAAATGGCCTCTGATTTCGAAAAGCCAGATAAGGTGCATACTTTATTTCCGGAAGAAATCCCTGTAAAAATGTGGCCTCTTCCAGTGAGAGAGCTTCTTTTTCTTGGCAGATCCTCCGAAAAAAAGCTGCAGGATACAGGGATCAGAACCATCGGAGATCTGGCTCATGAAAAAAAAGCAAAAATACAGACACTTCTCGGTGAAAAGGCAGGACAGCAGTTATATCAGTATGCCCGTGGCCTGGATGACTCCCCTGTGAAAGCAAAACCTGATGAAGCAAAAGGATTCAGTCTGGAAACTACCTTTAACGATGATCTGGTCTCCCTGGAGCAGGCACTTCCGATCCTGTTGGAACAATGCGATATTCTGGCTGCCCGCATGCGCCGCAAAAAGAAAAAATGCACCTGCATTTCTGTAACCTTCCGTACCCTGGATTTTCAAAACAAATCTCATCAGACTAAACTGCCAAATGCCACCGACATCACAGAAGAGATTTACAGAAATGCCCAAAATCTCTTTCAGGAATCCTGGATGAAACAGCCACTCCGGCTCCTGGGAGTATCACTGACCGGTCTTACGGATGATTCCTTTGAACAGCTTTCCTTTTTTGAGGATACTCACAGGAAGGAACGCCAGCAGAAACTGGATGCCGCACTGGATTCAATCCGTCTGAAGTACGGAAACGACAAGGTTACCCGGGCCAGTATCATGAACAGCACTGCCCGGATCGGAAGGAAAGCAAAAGCACAGATGGAAAATGAAAGAGAGCAGTAAGACCTGATTAAAATTACCAGATTTTTTCAAAAAACCCTTGCAATTTTATTCATAATGCACTATAATTTGAAGCATATCAATAGCAATTTTATTCAAAATTATTATATGTGTCTAAGGAGGAAAACAGGATGGTTGAACTGATCGTAGGAAAGAAAGGCAAAGGAAAAACAAAAGTACTGTTAGACAAAGTAAACGGAGCTGTTAAAGACGCCAACGGCAGTATTGTTTACTTAGACAAGAGCACCAAGCACATGTATGAGCTGAACAACAAGGTCCGCCTTATCGATGTTTCCGGATTTCCGGTTAAGAATGGGGACGAATTTGTAGGATTTATCTGTGGTATCCTCTCTCAGGATCATGATCTGGAGCAGGTATATCTGGACAGCTTCCTTACAACAGCCAAGCTTGAAGGAAAGGATGCAACCGAAACACTGGATCAGTTAAGTGCCATCGGTGAAACCTTTAAAGTTTCCTTTATTATCAGTATGTCTCTGGATAAAGAAGAAGTTCCGGAAGCATATCAGGATAAAATTATCTGCGCATTATAATAAAATTGAATATGAACGTCCTATTTTGTACATAAAGCATAAAAGAACGTAAATTTTTAAAGGAATCTGTCTTCAGGACGGATTCCTTTTTAACTGTAGGGAACTTTGTTTATTCTTCATTTCTGTGTTATACTAAAGAACAGAATAAACACACAGGAGCGTTTCATATGAATCATTTACTGGAAAAAATCAAACAGAAAAATGCATCCGCATTCACCCACAGCGGGAAATTTCACGCAGACGATGTTTTTTCTGCCGCTCTGCTTTTATATCTGAATCCCGAGATCACCATCACACGTGGAAACCAGGTTCCTGAAAACTATGAAGGTCTTGTTTTTGATATTGGCAGAGGACAGTATGATCATCATCAGAAAGACAGCCGTATCCGCGATAATGGCGTCCCATATGCGGCCTTCGGCCTTCTCTGGGAGAAGCTTGGACCGAAAATCCTAGGTGAGGAGCTGGCACTAAAGTTCGATGAATCCTTTGTCCAGCCTCTGGATATCAATGATAATACCGGTGAAAAAAATGAACTTGCCACACTGATCGGCAATTTTAATCCGGGATGGGATTCCAAAAGCAGCAATGACGAAGCCTTTTTCCAGGCAGTCAGTATGGCAGGCATGATCTTGGAAAATAAATTCGAGCGTTACCTTGGAAATGAACGTGCAAACAGACGGGTGGAAGAAGTTCTTACAGAACATGCTGCTTCCCTCACTTCGGGCGATACCCCGGCAGAAAATACCAATATCCTTATACTTCCGGAATTTATTCCCTGCCAAAAACGCCTTTCGGAAACCAACATTGCTTTTGTAATCTTTCCGTCCAACCGGGGCGGTTACTGTATACAGCCACAGAAAAAAGAATATTCCATGAATTACAAATGCAGTTTTCCTTCTTCCTGGCTTGGCCTGGAAGGCGAAGAGTTATCTTTGGTAACTGGTCTTAAAAGTGCAGCCTTTTGTCATAAAGGAGGATTTCTCATGACCTGCGGAACCCTTGAGGATTCTGTTCTTGCCTGCAGGAGCAGTCTTGCCGCCTTTCATGAAGAAGCTGTGATCGTAAGCCTTGGCGGAAATAAAGAAACAGACATGCTGCTTCAAAAGCTTCCGGATCTTTCTTCTGCCAGGATCGTACATCTGCCGGTTCCCCCATTACCGGATCTGACTCTGAACGGAATCTACGGGGAACTCTCCATGGAAAAGACAGAATGGAAATGCTTTATAAAAGACAGGATTAAAGAAATCCTCCGCTGCAAACCGGAAGCAGTTTTTGCAGATAATGCCATGTTTTCCCTGTATCCCATCGTTCATGCTCTGCGAAAAAAACATATTCCCGTTCTTACAGCAGTAGAAAAAGACGGACAGAAGCTTCTGGTACGGATCCCATCCGGTTCTTAAAGATCTTAAACATGTAATTAATTGTATTTACAGATATATTCACATTGCGTATTTATACAGAAAGAAGGCATGTTTATGCGAGAAGAAAAATTTAAAATGGAAAGACAGGGGCTGATCCAGGTGGGAGATAAAGTAAAGATCTCCGAATTTCTCTCTGCCACGAACTACAGCTATATCATTGAGCCTGCAGTAGCCATGTCCGGCTGCTACAGAAACGCAGACCGCATCAGATCCAAAGAGGGGATCATCAAAAGCATTGAGCATACGCCACGCGGCTTTATAGTTACTGCAGAATTTGACGAATAAACATATGTCCATCAGGTAAGATCCGGCAATTAGCAATATGCCGGATTTTTCGCTGAAAAACTGGCTGATTTATTCTGGATTATATTATAGGAATCTGGTATTATAGAGAAGATATTTGTGTAATTTCTCTAATTATCAGGAAATTGCAAATTTTTAGAACAGAGGTGTAATATTATGAGCTGGTACAACGAAGCAATCTTCTACCATATTTATCCACTTGGACTTACAGGCGCTCCAAAAGAAAATGATTACGGAACTCCTGTACATCGACTGAACACACTGCTGCCGTGGATCGACCACATCAAAGAGATCGGATGTACTGCCTTATATATAGGGCCGCTTTTTGAAAGTGTCGGACATGGCTATGAGACAACCGATTACAAAAAACTGGATTCCCGTCTTGGAACTAATAAAGATCTCACCAATTTTGTAAAAACCTGCCATGAAAAAGGCATCCGCGTGATCTTTGATGGTGTATTTAACCATACAGGCCGTGATTTCTTCGCTTTTAAGGATATCCAGAAAAACCGTGAGCATTCCCCTTACGTTAACTGGTACTGCAATGTAAATTTCGGCGGAAATACCGAATATAATGACGGTTTTCCTATGAAAACTGGGGTGGATACAATCTTCTTGTAAAGCTGAACCAGCGCAATCCGGAAGTACAGAACTATATCTGTGATGTGATCCGTTTCTGGGTTTCCGAATTTGATATTGATGGAATCCGCCTGGATGCCGCTGATGTTCTGGATTTTGATTTCATGCGTATTCTACGTCATACCGCCGATGAGGTTAAAAAAGACTTCTGGCTTATGGGAGAGGTCATTCACGGAGATTACAGCCGCTGGGTAAACGGACAGACTCTTCACAGTGTAACTAACTATGCCCTTCACAAGGCACTTTACAGCGGACATAATGACCACAACTATTTTGAAATTGCTCATACAGTAAAATATCTTCAGAATATGGGAGATCTGGACCTCTACAATTTCGTGGACAACCATGACGTAGAGCGAATTCATACCAAATTGCAGAACAAAGCACATTTTGCTCCTGTACATGTACTTCTTTATACTTTACCTGGCGTTCCAAGCATTTATTACGGCTCAGAATTTGGTATTGACGGAAAAAAAGAAAAATTTTCCGATGCCAGCTTACGTCCGGCACTTGATCTTAACGATTATGCGGATGCTGCAACAAAGAACCCATGTACTGCACTGATCGCAGCCCTCGGAAAGGTCCGCCAGGGAACTCCTGCATTAAGCTATGGTTCCTACGCAGAACTGGCTCTTACAAACCGTCAGTTTGCCTTTGCAAGAGATCTGGAAGGCATACGAGTGATCGTTACTGTGAATAATGATGACAGTGATTCAGAGATGAACCTTCCAACAGGAAGTGCTCCGGAATACGTAGGTGCCCTCACAGGTCAGAAGGTTTCCGCACAGGGCGGACGGATCCGTGTCCGTGTTGCAGCAAACAGCGGTGAGATCTGGCTTCCTGCAGGAGATATGCCGGAATATAAGCCAGTTCAGACTAATATTCCGGAAACTGCCGCAACAAAAGAGAACGAAAACGCTGCATCTGAGGCAGAAGAGGAGCAGGCGGCTGAAAACAGCACTGTAACAGAAGCTGCCCCGGAAAAAGAAGCTTCAAACGGTGAAAATACAGATAAAGCTTCTGACAATACAGCAAACTCAGCGGATATTCCGTCAACTCCTGAAGCAGAATCCTCCAATCCACAGGAAACAGTCACTGCGCCAAATCCGCACAAAACACCGGAAGAAATGACAGTAGGCGAACTTCAGGCTGCTATCCTTGCAAAAATGGCAGGAAACGGCCCTGTAGACGATCAGATGAAAAAAACCGTATACGACAACATCTGGCATGATTCTCTTGTAAACTGGCTGAAGAGCTTCCGATAGGAAAAGAATAATAAAGTAAGATTCCATAAAAAACAAGGCAATCCGATCATATCTTATGCGGTGAGCCTTGTTTTTTTGTGAAAACAGATATTTATTTTACATAATATATGTTATGTATAGTTATGATCCTGTTTTTCTGTAATTTAGGAGAACAAAAAAACAGCAGAGATTTCCAACTTAAATAGGTCAGAAATCCCCACTGCTTTTATCATTCTGTTTATTATCTCTCATCAAAAGGTACAAAATCTGCATGATGTCCCACATACTTATAGGCAGGACGGATGATCTTATTGGCACTGATCAGTTCTTCCAGACGATGTGCACTCCAGCCAGGCATACGTGCGATGGCAAAGATCGGAGTAAAAAGTTCTTCCGGAATACCAAGCATTGAGTAAACGAAACCACTGTAGAAGTCAACATTTGCGCAAACATTTTTGAACAGCCTTCTGTGTTCCATGATCAGCTTTCCGGCAATACTCTCAACCTTATCATAGAGCTTAAATTCCTCTATCATTCCTTTTTCCTCTGCAAGAGCCTGTGCAAAACGCTTCAGGATCACTTCTCGCGGATCGGAGAGTGTATAAACTGCATGTCCCATACCATAGATCAGACCTGCATGATCAAATGCTTCTTTATTCAGTATTTTCTGCAGATATGCTGTGATCTCCTCATCACTTTCCCAGTCCTTTACATTGGCCTTCAGATCTGTAAACATGTTCTGGACCTTCAGGTTGGCACCACCATGACGCGGTCCCTTCAGTGAACCGATGGATGCAGAGGTAGAAGAGTAGCTGTCTGTTCCGGAAGATGTTACTACATGTGTGGTAAAAGTAGAGTTATTACCACCGCCGTGCTCTGCATGAAGTACAAGTGCGATATCAAGGACCTTGGCCTCAAGCTCTGTATAATTGCCGTCCGGACGAAGCATCAGAAGGATATTCTCGGCAAGTGAAAGCCCCTTCTGCGGATTGCGGATAAAAAGTGTCTCGTCTTTACGGAAATGACGGTATGCGTGATAGGAGTAAACCGCGATTTCAGGAAGCTTAGCGATCAGTTCCAGAGACTGGCGGAGTACATTCTCCACAGAAATATCTTCCGGGTTATCATCATATGTATAGAGAGCAAGTACGCAGCGCTCCATAGCATTCATAATATTGGCATTGGTTCCCTTCATGACAACGTCACGGACAAAACGTCCTCCCAGATCCTCCATGTCAGAAAGAAGCTCAAGAAAGCTGGAAAGCTCTTCCTTGCTGGGAAGCTTACCGAAAATCAGAAGATAGATCGTCTCCTCAAAACCAAAACGTCTGTCCTTCAGTCCGTTTACGATATCCTGCACATCGATTCCCCGGTAATACAATGCACCGTCTGCAGGAATACGTCTGCCATTGACCAGCTTATAGCCGGTAACATCGGAAATTTCAGTAAGACCTGTGAGAACACCTTTACCTGCGGAATCACGAAGTCCTCTTTTTACATCGTATTCCACATAAAGGTTGGGATCGATGTGATGATTCTCTACCAGTTCCTTTTCAAAGAATTTCATTCTGCCTTTCAGCTGTTCGGAGTCCTCCAGACTCATCATTTCATGCTTTTTTTCCATAATCTTTTTCCTCGTTTCCCCATTGTATATTAAAAAACACTGATACAGTTAAGATTGGTTACATCTTTGTAATCAGTGTTCGGGTATGGCATACATTTGTGTTTACCTGGTTAATAATTCTACAGTAAAAGTTTCGAAAATGCAAGAGGGTATTTCTTTTTTTCGTGTATAAATATTCATAATATGACCTAATTCATCTATTATTACATTTATTCATCAAAATCCGTCTGGTTTCCACAACGAATCTATGTTATGATTATTCCGTAATTTTTCTTATAATAGTAGTTTGTTTCACATCGGACTGCTGCCGCCTATCTCTTTCTCTTGCTGTCGGAATCGGATTCACCACAGCAAGTGAGAGCGGGATCTGGGATATTTTCCCGTCGATCATACAGTCCGTTTTTGCGTAAAATGTAGTTGCTGTTGTATTTATCATATCCATTGTTTTAAGCTGTATCCTGCCTGAAAACATGGACATTGAAAAGATCAAGGAATAGGGATGTAAAAATGTTTAAAATTCTCATTGCGGAAGATGACCTGGAACTCCGCCAGCTTTTCCGGCATGTCCTCTTAAAAAACGGTTATACAGTAAAAGGGGTCTCTGACGGGCAGGAAGCGCTGGATGTCCTGGAAAAAGATTATTACGATCTGATCATTTCGGACATAATGATGCCCAACATGGATGGCTATGAACTGGTCCGCTCACTCAGAGATGCCGGAGATTCCATTCCTGTACTTATGGTCACTGCCAAAGATGCTTTTGATGATATGCGTATGGGATTTCTGTCCGGTACCGATGATTATATGGTGAAACCGGTCAATATCAATGAACTGGTTTTGCGGGTAGGTGCACTTCTCCGCAGAGCACAGATGATCAATGAGCGGAAACAGCGAATCGGAGATACCATTTTGGAGTGCGATTCCCTGACGGTCTCCACCTCCTCGGAAAGTATGGTACTTCCTCAGAAAGAATTCATGCTCTTATATAAGATGGTTTCTTTTCCGGGAAAAATCTTTACCCGGCAACAGCTTATGGATGATATCTGGGGATATGATTCCGCAAGCGATGCCCACACAGTAGATGTCCACATTGGAAGGCTTCGGGAAGCTTTCGCGATAATCCGGATTTTAAGATCGTGACGATCCGTGGAGTTGGATATAAGGTGGTAAAGGCATGAAAAAGAAACTCTTCATAAATTTAAGCATTCGTTTACGTTTTATCTTTATGATCATGTTGGAGCTTGTCTGTGTATCTCTGATATCCTGGCTTGTTATGGATGTACTGCATATTTCAGCTGTTCCGAACATCGTATGGATCATCCTGGCCAGCGTGACCGCAGGGGGTGTCCTTAACAACTTTCTCAGTATCCGGTATTTCGGTCCTGTACTAAAGCTGAAAAAAGCCATGCAACAGGTTGCTGAAGGCGATTTTTCCGTCCGACTGGAAACGGAAAAGCAAATGAAGGAAATCCGGGATATTTATTCTAATTTCAACCTGATGGTCCAGGAACTGGAAGCAACGGAGATTCTGCAGACAGACTTTGTTTCCAATGTTTCCCACGAATTCAAAACTCCCATCAGTGCTATTGAGGGTTATGCAACTCTGCTGCAGGATGATGACATGCTATATCAGAAGAGCAGGAGCAGTACATCAGCAAAATCCTTTTTAACACCAGAAGGCTTTCCCACCTGGCAGGAAATATCCTGTTGCTGTCCAAGATCGAACACCAGTCGATCCAGACCCGTCAGAACTGGTACCGTCTGGATGAGCAGATCCGACAATCCATTGTTATGATGGAACCGAAATGGTCAGAAAAAGAAATTGAATTTGATGTGGACATGATGGATGTGGAGTATCTTGGAAACGAAAATCTCATCTGTCATGTATGGGACAATCTGCTTTCCAATGCTATCAAATTCAGTCCCTGTGGTGGTACGATCTATATCCGGATGATGCCGGAAGGAGAAAAGATTCGTTTTTCCATAGAAAACGAAGGCCCCCAGATCAGTGAATACTCCATGAAACATATCTTTGACAAATTTTACCAGGGCGACAGTTCCCATAAACAGGAGGGAAACGGTCTTGGACTTGCCCTTGTAAAACAGATCCTGAACCTGTGTATGGGAACCGTTTCCGTGGAAAATATTCCCGGAAGCGGCTGTCGTTTTACTGTTATACTGTAAAACAAATATTTTACACATATCCATAAAACCAAAAAACAGCGGACACCTTATTTTTCATGAGGTTCTTCCGTTGTTTTTTATTTTATATAAACTTTTTCATAAACTTCAACAATTGTTGAGAAACAGTTGATGTTAAGTTGCAGATCATCTTTTAAAGTATAGGATAGTTATTTATGAAAAAATACAGGAGATATGGAATATGTTATTAAAAAAAGCACCTGCCTACCGGAAAGCAGAAAAGGAAGATTTTTCAATGATCCGGGAATTTATCCGAAGAAATTATAAAGACCGCTGGGAGTTTGAGGAAACACATACCGAAAAACGTCTGACCAGACTTTTCTTTTACACCTATATGATATACAGAGATAGCGTTACCGTGGCAACCTACCGTGATCAGGTAGTTGGGGTGCTCATTACCGGTAAAGAATCTCATGGCCATTTTGCCCCGATTTTCCGTTTGAAAAAAGGCTATCATTTCCTGCGCCTGAAGTTTACTAAGGAAGGCCGGAAGAATCTGGAGCATTTTAACAAACTTCAGGATATGAAAAAACAATTGACTGTTTCCCCGGAGAAACCGACTCCCGGAAATATCCTCTTTCTTTATGTAAGCAAAGATTACCGCAGAAACGGAATCGGTACCGGGCTTCTCAAACAGATTTCAACAGAGAAGGATACGGATTATTCCATATATATGGACCAGCTGGATCAAAGAACCTTTATGGAAAGTCATGGTTTCGTAAAGAAAAACGAGGTTTCCCAGATGCGGGAGCTGAACAAAAAACGCTTCCGGGAAAGTGTAGCTCTTTATAAAAAAGAACCGCATTGCGAAACACATTCATAAATTACGCAGGAGATAAATGGAAAATGAAAAAAATTGGAATCATGCTGACAGCCACAGTGGCATTTTAAAACAAGAAGCAGAGGAACTGGATATTCATGTCCTTCCCATGCCTTTTTATCTGAATGGAGAACTGTTTCATGAAGACCTGGATTTTTCCAGAACAGGATTTTATGAGAAGCTGCGTGAAGGAGCAGATGTTTCAACTTCACAGCCTTCCCCACAGGAAGTTATGGAAATGTGGGACGAAATGCTTTTATCTTATGATCAGATCCTCTACATTCCGTTGAGCAGTAGTTTAAGCGTTCCTGCATGACTGCTGCCGCCTTGTCTCAGGAACCCAAATACGAAAACAAAGTGTTTGTGGTAGATAACGGGCGTGTTTCCACACCCCTTCACCGTTCCATTCTGGATGCGATAGACCTGGTGGAAGATGGATATACAGCACCGCAGATCAAGGATATTCTGGAAGCATCCCGCGAAAAAACCGTGATCTATGTCGGATTAAGCACACTGGAATATCTGAAAAAGGGAGGCCGTATCAATACCACCACAGCACTGGCCGCAAATCTTCTCAATATCAAACCGGTTATGAAATTTGGAACCGGTAAACTGGATGTTTTCCAGAAATGCAGAGGCATGAAAAAATCAAGAAAAGCCATGATCGATGCTATGCACAGAGAATTGGAAACAACTTTCAAAAAAGAATATGATGCCGGAAAAGTATAATCTTATGGCTGCCTCCAGCAGCACTGCGGAAGTTACCGCAGACTGGATCTCACAGATCCGGAAAGCTTTCCGGGAATGGATGTGATGTGTGATGATCTTTCCCTTGGACTTTCCTGCCATATTGGCCCGGACGGACTGGGAATCGGATGTTCCTGCATGCCTTTATAAAAAACGTCTCAATATTTTCTGCAAATAATCCAGGGTTGTGGTATGATATTGTTATCAATACATAACAGGCAGATTTTATCTGTTATTATAGCACTTCCAACCATTCATGTTCTGCACAGCTGAACTTGATGCAGTAATTTCTGGGAGTGCTATGATCAGAAGGGAGAAATTATCATGGCAAAAACAATTAAAGAATTAACACAGGATCTTCTTCAGGCACCATCTGCATGCAAAGAAGTAAAAGAAGCGGCACAGAATTATCTGGATGCGGCAGGAACTGAGAAAGAAGCAAATGCGGCAACTGCTTACGTAAAAGAGCTGGAAGCAGATATCATGCCCATCGACGGACTGATCTCTTTTGCAGGTTCTGACATGGGCGCACAGGTATTTGGCGCAGATGACGCAAAAAAGATCCTGGCTCACGCTGAGGAGATCAAAGCTTCCGGTGCAAAATACTGTGACTGCCCAGCATGTGCAGCCTGCGAAGCACTTCTGAACAAAAAAGCAGAAATTCTGAAGTAATCACATGGCCCAGTTTGAAATTGAGATCAAGCTTCCATTAAAGAATCTTAAGGAAACCCTGAAATTTCTGACAGATCAGGGATTTCAGGAGACAGCACAGATCCAGGAAGAAGATACCTATTTTAACAGTGTCTATCATGATGTAAAAAAACGTGATGAAGCACTGCGTATCCGAACAAGCACAGACTGCAGATCCGGTATTTCTAAGACTCAGATTAATTTTAAGGGGCCCAAACTGGATAAAATCTCCATGTCCCGAATGGAACTGGAAACAGAAGTATCCGATGCAGAAGTGCTTAAAAATATTCTCATCCATTTGGATTTTTCTCCGGTAGCGTCTGTCATGAAAACGCGAAAGTATATGAAATGTGGCAGAGTTACCGCCTGTCTGGATCAGGTAGAGGAACTTGGAGACTTTCTGGAGCTTGAGGTGATCGCAGAGCAGGAAAGTGAGCGGAAAGAAATTTTATCCAAAATGGAAGATCTGCTTGCCATATTGGGATATCACATGTCGGACACTGTACAGACTTCTTATCTCAGTATGCTTCCGAAAAAATTAAATAAAAATCTTTTTTAAACCAGCAGGAATATTTTCGTGTGAGTATCTAAGGTACAGAATACGGAAATGTTCCTGTTTTTTCTTTTCTTACAATTCTTCGGCGTTCCAAGTTTATCTGCCATACTATAAATCCCACATCACAAAGCAACATCAAACCACATTCAATGTACATGTCATTACTATTGACCACTCGTGCTTTTTGTTGCTTTATGTTTATTTTTATGTGGTTTATTGAATGTTTACAAGATTTTTTGCATTTTATATGTGGATTTATTGATATTTTTTCAAAAAAGCCCTTTACAAATCCACATAATCGGGCATATAATGAAGTCACAAACAACAAGAAAACATATTAAAGCAATCGCAAACGCAACAACAAACCACATTTAAACACGGAGGGAATATATTATGAAAATTCTTGAATCTAAATTCGTACAGGGCTTTATCAAAATGGCAGACGATGGATATCAGCAGGGATGGCACGAGAGAAACGGTGGAAACTTAAGCTATCGTCTGAAAGCAGAAGAAGTAGAGATGATCCGTCCACGACTGAACGCGCCAGGAGAATGGACCCTATCGGTGTTGAGGTTCCGGGACTGGCAGGCGAATTTTTTCTGGTAACAGGAAGCGGTAAATATTTCCGTAATATCATCGTTGACCCGGAAGTATGTCTTGCGATCATTGAGCTTGACGAGACAGGAACCAATTACCGTATCCGCTGGGGTCTTGTAGAAGGCGGTCGTCCGACCAGTGAGCTTCCAACTCATCTGATGAACCATGAAGTAAAGAAAAAACTTACCAACGGTAAACATCGTGTTATTTACCATGCACATACCACCAATACCATTGCACTTACCTTTGTTCTTCCTCTGGATGACAAAGTATTTACCCGTGAACTCTGGGAATCTGCAACAGAGTGTCCGGTAGTATTTCCGGATGGTGTGGGAGTTATCGGATGGATGGTTCCAGGTGGAAGAGAAATCGCGATCAAAACCGCTGAACTGATGAAAAAATATGATGTGGTTATCTGGGCGCATCATGGTATGTTCTGCTCAGGCGAGGATTTTGACCTGACCTTCGGACTTCTTCATACCGTTGAAAAATCCGCAGAGATCCTGGTTAAGATCTTATCCATGCTCCGCAGAAACTGCAGACCATCACACCGAATGACTTCCGTGCTCTTGCAAAAGATTTCAAAGTAACTTTGCCGGAAGAATTCCTTTACGAAAAGAAATAAAATCCTTCATATGCAGCAAATCCTATAATCGGTATCTCTATCTGAAACTTTATCAGAAACAACCAAATATTTGCTGATTTTTGCCGATAAATCTGGTATGATAAAAACATATCTGGTTTATCAGCAAATTAATATCAGAAAGGATATGGGATAAAGTATGGAAGAATTATATAAAGCGATCGAAGAGAAGATCAAAGCAAGCGGATACCCGCGAAAGATTTCCGGAGAGGACGTTTACGACGACATCTGCGATCAGATCGATGGGAAAGAGAATGGAAGCTATGTGCTGCTTTCCAAATTTGATGATGATGTGATCTTTGAATATCATATCTCAATTATGGACAGTGAATTTAATCTGGGTGTTCTTACCATGCGTACTCCGGAGGGTGTATTCGAGACAGATTTTGATAAATAAGTTAAGTACGGATTTTGATTTTGGGTCATGGATATAATACAGATGTCCATAATCACTGCTTAAGGTTTTTTGAACCCTACAGGGAATTTGAGATTTTCTTGATCTGATTAAATATATAGAGGCAGTTGATTTACATAATTTATATTATGTGAACTAACTGTCTCTATATTTATATGCAATGCATGTCAAACGAATCAGTTGCTCCGCAGTCCCATTATTCATCAGTCCTCGCGAAGACGTACCGCCTTGGCCGCCTGACGCCGTCTGGCATCATCCAGAGCCGCATAATGCTTCTTAGTAGTATTGACATCCTTATGACCCAAAACATCCGCTACAAGGTAAATATCACCGGTTTCCTGGTACAGGGCAGTACCATAGGTGCTGCGAAGCTTATGCGGGGTGATCTTTTTTGTAGTTGTGATCTCCCTGGCATATTTTTTAACCAGATTCTCGATAGCCTGAACACCGATCCGGCGACGTTGGGTAGAATAGAAGAGAGCGTGCTCATGGCCTGCCAGAGGCGTAATATTCTCCCTGACTTCCAGATATTTCTTCAATGCTTTTTCTACTTCAGGACCAAAGTATACAACCATTTCATTTCCGCCTTTTCGGGTAACTTTGATTCCATTGTTTTTGAAGTCTACATCCTCAACATCCAGTCCGACACATTCCGATACTCGGATCCCGGTACCAAGAAGGAGAGTAACAATAGCAAGATCTCTGTCCTTCGTTTTTTCATGGTACATCCGTTTCTGCCCGGTCAGCGTATCTCCGCAATGCTCAATATAATCCAGCAGCATGGCAACCTCATCTGTATCCAGACGAATAATATTCTTATCATGGATCTTGGGCACATTGATCAGAACAGACGGGTTGGTGGTGATCATTTCATGTTTATAATAGTAAGCATAAAAACTTCTTAAAGCAGAAATTTTACGTTTGACGCCACGTTCACCATTTGTTTCCGTTTTGGAAGAGTCCGCGGATTTATAAACTTTGAGAAATTCTTCATATTCCTCAAGATCAACAGCCTTGACCTGATCCAGAACATCAACTGTGAAATCCGACATGGTTTTGTCTTTGAACATTGGATTTTGCTCCAGTAAAAACTGGAAAAATATACGAATGTCATATGCATAGGAAATTCTGGTCTTGGTTGTAGTCGTTGCATCAATAGCCCGGAAATAATCCCTGCAAAATGGCGGAAGCGTTTTTAAAACCTCACGGAGTTTTAAAGTATTGTCAATGTCATTTTGTTCGTGTAAGTAATTTTGTTATCCATAAAAACTCCTTAATATATAAATTTGCAGGAAATACCTGAAACACCTGTTAAAAGAAGTGGTTTTACACTCATCTATATCTATACGACAAACCCGAGTTTTTCAAATAGATTGGTAGTGTAAACGGCTACTTCCGTAGATTTTCATCAAAAATAACGGTAAACGGCCCGTCATTTTCCAGAGATACTTTCATATCTGCACCAAAGATTCCATGTTCCACAACCGGAACCTGTTTACTGGCTTCCGAAATAATATACTCATATAATTTATTTGCTTCATCCGGTGCACCGGCTTCTATAAAGCTTGGACGATTTCCCTTGCGGCAATTTGCATATAAGGTAAACTGTGAAACCAAAAGCAATTCCCCGTTTACATCTGCCAGAGACAAATTGGTCTTTCCATTTTCATCCTCAAAAATACGAAGTCCCAGAAGCTTTTTCAGATACCAATCTGCATCCTCCCTGGTATCCTCACGGCCAACGCCGATCAGAACAAGAAAACCCTTTCCGATTTTTCCGACAATTTCTCCGTCTACTTTGACTTCTGCATGATTTACACGCTGAATTACAAACTTCATAACCTGTTCTTCCTCCGTCTCCGTCTGTTTTTCTGCTTCAGTCGAAAACCTACATATTTCGCCTGAATAAATTTAACTAAAAATGTAAACATTCGTTTAATTTCATCCCAAGCCCCGGACCAGATTCTGTTTTTTTCCGCTTTTACTGTAACTTCCTGTGCTTTTGATACGTTTTTTTCACCGGCATTGGCAGAACCTTTCCGGAAACAGGATCTACACAATCAATATCTCTATAAAACTCAGCATCTGCAGACATATCTTTTTCATCAAGACTACGTCCGATCAGCTTCCATACGGCAGCATTCAGCACGGCAAATACCGGAACTCCAACGATCATTCCCGGAACTCCAAATAAACCACCACCGACCATGATTGCAACAATAACCATAAAGCTGGACAGTCCGGTCGACTCACCCAGGATCTTTGGTCCAAGAATATTTCCGTCAAACTGCTGAAGGATCAGAATAAAGATCAGGAAATACAAACTCTGAATGGGATCTACCAGCAAAATAAGAAGAATACATGGAACTGCTCCCAGATATGGACCGAAAAACGGAATAACATTTGTAACACCGACGATCACACTGACCAGAATCGCATATGGAGTTCCAATTATCGATGTTCCAACATAACACAGTACACCGATAATTGCAGAATCCAGGATCTTTCCGCTGATAAATCCACCAAAAGTTTTATGCGTAAAACGCATGGAATGAACAAGAAAAGTTGCCCATTTGGTTGGAAGCGCTGCATAGACCGCCATTTTTGCCTTGGCAATAAACCCCTCTTTATCCGCCAATATATAAAGAGATACGATCGCTCCAATAAGGAAATTCTTCAGAAAAACAAGAAGATCCAGAAAGCTCGCAGATATATTTTTCATCATAAACTGCATCTGGGGAAGGATCGTATTTGTCAAATACTCCTGTAATCTGCTGGAATACTGATTGATCTGACTGATCATATCCGGATTCAGTTTCCATCCCTTCTCCACGACGGAGTTTAACCAGTTTTCCACTACACTTACATAATGAGGAAAACTGTAGATAATATTCATGATGCTTCGAATCAATTGAGGAAGGATCATCATGACAAGGGCATAAATGACCAGAAACATAAAAAATACAGAAAGGATCACACAGATCCAGCGTACTACTTTCCTCCCCTTTTTCTGAAGTGTTTTATTCCTTTTTTCAAAAATCGGAAAAATGATCTTCCGCTCCAGAAAATTAACAATGGGAGTTAGCAGATATGCTATGGCAGCTCCGTAAATGATCGGCGCCATAATACCGAAAAATGTTTTAATTCCGGTGATCAGAGATTTCATATGGAAAATCCCATAGTAAAATAAAATACTGGCAGCAATAACCAGAAATGCAGTCACACCTAACTGCACATAGCGATGGTTCCAACGAATTTTCATAGTAATTTCCTCCACCATGTGATTATAACATAGCATCTCTGGTTTGTGTCTAAAAAAAACATAAACATTATTTTCCAATAACCTGCAAAGATAAATTCCGACTTCAGGGTATCGCGCTGATACAGAAAACACCCCGCCATAAAATGGCAGGGTGCCTAAAAATCTGATGTTTATTTTTTCAGGCTGTCATAAATGTGAATGGCTTCGATAATTGCCTTCGCAGTTCCATCAATGCCAAGCTTGCTGCTATCCAGACAAAGATTATAGCTGTCCGCAGATCCCCATTTCTTGTTGGTATAATAATTATAGTAGCTGGAACGGCTTTTGTCTGTTTTGTTGATCATGTCCTTGGCCTCTTTGGCATTTTTATTGTATTTCTGAGCAATACGGTTGATACGCCAGTCAAGGTTTGCATGAACAAATACACTGAAACAATCCGGATTATCTGCAAGTGCATAATCCGCACATCTGCCGACCATTACACAGGGACCTTCTGAAGCCAGCTTCTTGATTGCCTCAAACTGTGCAAGAAAAATCTTATGGTTCATAGGCATGTCTGTAAATCCGGCTGAGGAATACCCAAATGAATAAGTATCCATTACAAGAGAATAAAGAAAACTGTTTGTTGGCTTCTCATCATGATGCTCAAACAGCTCCTTGCAGATCCCACTGTCATTGGCTGCGTGCTCCAGCAGCTCTTTATCATAGCATTTGATTCCAAAATATTTAGCAACTTCCTGGCCGATCTGTCTTCCGGCGCTGCCATATTTACGACCGATAGTAATAATAGAACTTGTTGTATTGTTACTCATAACAGCCACATCCTTTCTGCTCAGATTCAGCGAATTTGCAAATATTAACTCCGCTTCCTCTTTAATATAGTTATTATACACTATATTCCACAAGTTTTCCAGCTATTTTCGCAATTTTGTCAGCAATTTAACAAAATATTCCGGAAGTGGGGCTGTAAATTCCATATATTCCCCGGTACGTGGATGAACAAATCCAAGGATCATTGCATGAAGTGCCTGTCCCTCCAGATGATAGGGATTTCTGGATGAACCATACACCGTGTCCCCAAGAAGCGGATGTCCGATACTGGCCATGTGCACACGGATCTGGTGGGTACGACCTGTTTCAAGACGACATTCCACATACGTGGCCTCGCCAAAACGTTCCAGCACTTTGTAATGTGTTATTGCATCTTTACCATTTTTATGATTGATGGCCATTTTTTTACGATCTGTCGGATGCCGTCCAATAGGTCCCTCTATTGTTCCCTCATCCTCTTTCAGATTTCCCTGCACAACTGCCCGGTAGCGTCTGCGGATACTGTGACATTTCAGCTGTTCTGCCAGATCCCGGTGAGCAATATCATTTTTGCATACCAACAGTGCCCCGGTGGTATCCTTATCAATTCTGTGGACAATTCCAGGCCGCATCACTCCGTTAATACCGGAAAGGCTGTCACCACAATGTGCCATAACAGCATTGACCAGTGTTCCCTGATAATGCCCGGCTGCAGGATGTACAACCATCTTGGGCTTATTAACGATCAGTACATCTTCATCCTCGTAAAGAATATCCAACGGAATATCCTCCGGAACGATATCCGGCTCACTGGAATCCGGGATCTCCAGATGGATCCTGTCATTTTCACGGACCTTATAATTAGATTTGGCAGCCTTCTCTCCCACGGTAATCTGTCCTTCTTTCAGAAGTTTCTGAAGGAAAGACCTGGAAAGACCGCTGTCTTTCTCAGCAAGATAGCGGTCGATTCGTATACCTGATTCTTCTTTTTCTACTGTATAATCATATATTTCCATTTATATCTCCTACAAGAACAGATAAATGCATTATATCTCTGCCCGGATCACTGTTTGATATTCAGAAACGCAAAATCATCATCTCTGTATTTCGTGCATACAAACAGGATCAGAAAAATTCCACTTACAACCACATAAACATCCGCAAGATTAAATACCGGAAAATCGATCAGGGAGAAATAGATAAAATCGATCACATACCCTCTGAAAAAACGATCGATAAAATTTCCCAGTGCACCAGCTGCAAGTACTGTAGCAATGGTGAGCAACGGCAGATAAAACCGCTCTTTCGGAATACGGATCCATGCATAGAGGATCACTCCCAGAAACAGTACACTCACAATGGCAAAAAAGAGTACACTTCCCTGAAACATTCCAAACGCAATTCCCCTGTTTTCCGGATAGAGATAATGAAGTTCAAGTACGCCAGGAATCAGCGAAACCGATGGTTGTCCTTTCAGATACAGATATGACAGCCATTTTGCTCCCTGATCCGCAGCCACGAGTAAGATCAGCAAAAAAATGTCCCCCGACATACACTTACTAAAAGACATTTTCTGATGATGGTTAACACGACTGATCATAGAGTTATCTCCTGAATACAGGAAAGCATTTCTTCATCGGTAACTGTTTTGTCGATAAAGCTTTTTCCGATACCATCCATCAGGATAAACCTGATATGTCCCTGTTCCATTTTTTTGTCTTTCTTTGTTGCGGAAAGAACTTCTTCCGGGATAAGACCATCTACATGCACCGGAAGATCGTAATCCGAACATCCCTGGCAGATTTCCTGATATTCCTCTTTGGTCAGAAGTCCTCGTTTCATGGAAAGATATGCCGCTGCCACCAGTCCGACTCCCACACACTGTCCGTGGAGCAGGGTGAAATTCTTAAGTTTTTCTACTGAATGCCCCACAGTATGTCCCAGGTTAAGAAGCGCACGCTCTCCCTGTTCCTTAGGATCACGCTCCACAACGCCTGCTTTGATCTCACAGCATCTGCGTACCATTCTGGCAATCTGTTCCATATCCAGCTTTTTGATCCCTTTCTGCTCACAGCATACATAGCGGAAAAAATCTCCATCACAGATCAATCCTGTTTTTAAAATCTCACCCATTCCGCAGGCAAACTGTTCTGCCGGAAGCGAAGAAAGAGTGCTTAGATTCATATATACAAGACGTGGCTGGTGAAAAGCTCCTACCATGTTTTTGTACTGCTGAAAATCTACGCCAGTTTTTCCGCCAACGCTGCTGTCTACCTGTGCAAGCAGTGTTGTCGGTACCTGAATGAAGTCAATCCCCCTGAGATAAGTTGCCGCGCCAAATCCGGTAAGGTCGCCTACCACACCACCGCCTAATGCAACAAGCAGACTTTTTCGGTCAAGACCATTTTGGATCAGGCCTGATACAATGCCGAAACGGTATTAAGGTTTTTGTTTTTTTCTCCTGCCTCAAAGGTGAACACAGAAATATCGGAACTTACCTCACTTAAAACCTGTTTTACAGATTCTTCATACAGTGGTCCCACATTAGAATCTGTTACAATGCAGATTTTTCTGTCAACAAGTCCTTCTTCCTTCATAACCTGTGCCAGATTAGAAAAATCTTCTTCAAAACAGATGGGATAATGAAAATCACCTTCTCGTTTTACAAGTAATTTTGATGCTGTCATTGCGTTTTCCTCCTAGCTGTTCAGATATAAAGCAGAATCCGTACCCCAAGACGTCCTTTTTTTGTCTGACGGGATACTCCATCATAAATAAAACGTCCCTTTTTCCGAACGGATATGATGTCTCCCTCTTTGGGCTCATAACCATTGGATGTGATCAGTTTTCCATTTACAAAAACAAGCCCTTCTTCAATACAATGCACAATACTGCTTCTGGAAGTCCCAAAAGCCAGTGCGATCAGAGAATCCAGGCGTACGGACGCACAGGTTCCACTAACTGGTTTCAGTTCCGGCCTCGGAAGATCACCCGGATCTTCTATCTTCGACGCCACAACTGTGGTATGTCTTACACGACACAGATTCTCCAGAAAAAAATCTGTCATCTGACGCAGACAAAAAAAACTCGCAGTATGATCTTCTATAAGAATATCCCCAACAACACTCCTGTCAACCCCAAGATTCAGGATCGCTCCCAAATAATCCCGATGTGTCAGATCTTCTGAAAATTTCACTGCTTTTGGCTCAAGCCGGATACAATCAATGGGATAATCCCATGTAAAAGCAAGAGCATCAGGGTGAAAGGCTACCATCTGACGCTCTGCATTCTCATATCCGCCAAAACCTTCCGCTGTAACACCCAGCTTATGAAAATTCTGACTGTTTAAAATATTCCGTTCATTTAAATTAAGAAAATCCGTAAATGTGGTAATATCTCTCTGATAGGCCAGATTTGCCAGTTCACGGATTCTCTTAACAAAAAGTTCTTCTTTATCCATGAGGTTAATAACCCACTCTAACAGACGGCACAGAACCGCCAAGGATATTCTGAAGATCACCTGTAATATCTACATTATATGGTCCAAGTACAAAAATATAGCTGGATACCTGCTGAAGGCTTCCTCCAAGTGAATAACATGCACCGGAAGTAAAATCGATGATCCTCTGTGCAAGCTCCACATCGATTCCTTCAAGATTCAGGATCACGGTAGAATTATCGACCAGTGTATCCGCAATTTCTCTTGCTTCCTCCATGGTTGTAGGCTTGATCACACAAACTTCCATATTTGCAGCCTGGGAAGAACGCTTGCTTGTACGCATTGGGGTAATCTTAGAAGAAGGTGCCGGTCTGGAAATACGTTCCTGCCTTGCCGGGGCCTTGGCTGCAGCTGTCTTTGCAGATGACTTGGCAACAGGTGCCTTAACCGTTTCATCTTCCGGCTCATCCTCTAGAAAATCCTCTTCCTCGTCATTTTTTTTCTTGGAAAAATTTCTCAAAAAAATTTCTTCTTTGGTTTCTCTTCCATATCATCATCTTCATCGAAGAAATCGTCATCATAATCGTCCTCATCCTCAAGAAGGCTATCATCTAACAATTCGTCATCGTCATAATCGTCGTTCAGTTTGATGGCATCTAAAAACTTGTCTAAAACGCCCATTTTAAATCTCCAATCTTATTAGTCTTATAATGCGTAATTTCTTGCACCAAAAATACCAGTGCCTACACGCACCATCGTAGCGCCCTCCTGCACGGCAACCATGTAATCTCCGGTCATTCCCATACTCAGAACACTCATAGTAACATTATTAATGTTTTTAGCAGCAATGTCAACACTTAATTTCTTAAGTTCACGGAAAATTTCGCGATTTTCCTCTGCATTATCAACATAGGGAGCAATTGTCATGAGCCCTTTATCCGAATGTGTGAAAATCTGCGATCTGTTCTATAAACGGTAAAACTTCTTCCGGTTTCAGACCAAATTTACTTTCTTCCTGCGCTACATTTACTTCTATAAGGATCGGAACAATAACCGCTTTTTTCGCTGCTTCTTTTTCAATCGTCTCGGCCAGGCGAAGCGAATCTACAGAATGGATCATTGCAACTTTATCCACAATATATTTTACTTTATTACGCTGAAGATGTCCGATCATATGCCATTTGACATCTGAAGGCATCTGATCATATTTATCCACGATCTCCTGCACTTTGTTCTCTCCAAAGACACGTGCTCCGGCATCATAAGCTCCTTCAGCATCTCCACCGGTTTGGTTTTGCTTACTGCGATCAGTGTGACTTCATTCGGATCTCTGTTAATTTTATTGCAGGATTCATTAATATTTTTCTGCACCTGTGCCAAATTTTCCGCTACCATGATATAAATCCTCCTTTAATCAGTAAAGTATATCCTGTTCACTTACTTTATCTGCATTTTTCACAATACGGTCATATCGGACAAGCCCATTATAGGTTTCCTTTGATACAACCGCATATTCCTCATTTTCATCCAGGATCTCGATCCGGCGGAATACCGCATATCCCTGATTGACACAGAAAACTCCCTCCAGAACTTCTGTATCTCCGATGATAAACTTCTCTCCACTATCCGGATCAACAAGAGCATCGCCTTCTTTAAATTTATTCTTGTCTACGTAATAAATATAGCTTGTTTCCTGTGTTTCTTTGTCTGTGATCTCATCACGGCCATAGATACCGGCATTGACAAAGGTTGTCGTACTGTCGCCCTTTTTATTTCTGCCGGAAAGCATAAATCCGGATTGCTGTGTTTCATCATCCGTCGTAAGATATTTGGAAGGTATTGCATAAAACTCCTTCGTTACGATAGAAGATAACGGGATCTTTAAACCTGTCACATTGTTCGTGACAAGTTCTATTTCCAGAAACCGGTCTGACGCATATCGGATCAGTCCCTTATTAAAATCAATCTTACCGTATTTAGCCCCATCGATCTCCATGATTGAAAAGTCTCCTGTCTGCGTCAGATCATCTTTCAGAAACTTGACGCGGATCGATGTACGCTCCTTCAGATTAGCAGCCTGCTTCTCACTTAAAGGAATCAAAAGACTCCAGCGTTCATCTGTAATGATCGTATAAATATCATCTCCGGCCTTTATCTGTCCATCTGTTTTCAGATCCGTTTCCTGATAGGAATTCTGATCAAAATCAGCAGCTGTGACATTATCAACGGTTTTGGTTTCGTAGCCATCTGTAGAATACAGGATGATCCCGTCTGTCTGCGCACGGCGGATATTTGGATCACTGGAAACTATAGTTGTAACTGTGGCTTCCTCTCCATCTTCAGACGTCGTGCTTGCAGAAGAAGCTCCCGAACTGTCTGAAGCATACTGAAGGATGCTTCCATTGAGCTGATATTTAAAACTATAGGCACTGTTGAATTTGCTGGGATCAAATCCTTTGGAAAAGCTTTGCATATTACTGCGTATATCCGCCAGTTCCTCTCTGCTCAGAGAGGTTACATTGTCTGCAGATCTTGAACTGTTCAGGCTGTAGACAGCACCGTTGGCATTGATCTTGGTACCTTCCCTTGCGTAATATGTAACGTAACCGCCCGCATCTGCCTGCACTACGTTCTCTGTCATGATCGCCAGCCCTGTGTATGTCTCATTCATGGATAACGGACCGGAGGGAACTGATAAGATTCCATATGAGAAGCTGTAAGATAAAGAATCACACTAAAGATCATATAGATAAAAATTGCTCCGAACATTACAGTTCCAATGTTCAGACCAAAAATTTTACGAAGCTTTGCTAAGAATCCCGGAGTTTTTCCGGAATGTACTTTATTATCCGGCAAATGAATGCTCCTTTACATCGTTCATCTCTTAAAGTTCGTTTTATTGTAACATTTTATTTAAATGAATACAAGCTTTAAAACGTGCGAACATACTTTCCGAATATCCGTTTGCCATTTTTTCAAAAGTATGTTATACTATTCAAAATATAATTTCGTGATGCTGTCATATTATGGTCGACAGCAGATAAAATCAACCCAGGGAGGTAAGTACACATGACATATGGCAGAATCAGTAAAAAGCAGCAGGAAATACTGGATTATATGAAAAATGAGATCCTTAACAGAGGTTTTCCGCCCTCCGTCCGTGAAATCTGTGAAGCAGTAAACCTGAAATCCACATCTTCCGTTCACTCCCATCTGGAAGCTCTGGAAAAAAACGGATATATCCGCAGAGATGCCACCAAGCCCCGTGCGATCGAGATCATTGATGATAATTTCAATCTGGTCCGCCGCGAGGTTGTCAATGTTCCTCTTGTAGGCACTGTTGCTGCCGGACAGCCGATCCTGGCAGTGGAAAATATCGATGCTTACTTTCCGATCCCGGCTGAATATATGCCCAATGAACAAAGTTTCATGCTGACTGTCAAAGGTGACAGTATGATCAATGCAGGTATTTTTGATGGAGATCAGGTTCTTGTAAAGCAGCAGGCAACAGCAGAAAACGGCGACATGGTAGTTGCTCTGATCGATGATTCTGCAACAGTTAAGACTTTCTACAAAGAAAATGGTTATTATCGACTTCAGCCGGAGAACGACAATATGGAACCGATCATCATCACCGGTAATCTGCAGATCCTCGGCAAAGTATTTGGTGTATTTCGTTTCTTTTCATAAAAATATAAACAACAGATCCCACCCAATGTAATGTGATTTAAAAAGAGAGATATCTTTAAGGTAGCTGTACAGCCCCACAAAGATATCTCTCTTTTCTTTTTCAGCAGAAAACTTCTGCTTTTTGATTTCTTCTTATTTAGTTCACATAATATTTTTACAGTAAACTAATATAACAAATTTTACTCATTCTCACCAAGAAATTCTTCCGCATCAAGAATCTTGCCGTCTCTCCAGATCCTCTCAAGATCGTAGAAAAGTCTGTTTTCCTCATCAAAGATATGGATGATCATATCACCGTAATCCATGAGGACCCAGCTGGAGTTTCTGGTTCCCTCGATCTGTTTTGCTTCATATCCGGCACGGCCAAGCATTTCATCTGCATTGTCAACCATTGCCTGTACCTGATTCTGGTTGGAAGCACTTGCGATCACAAAATAATCTGCGATCACGGAAACCTCATGGATATCAATGATCTTGATATCCTTTGCTTTTTTATCATCCAGTGCCTTGCAGGCGATCCGGACCATCTCTTTTTCGATACTCATAGAATTTTAATCCTCCTGTCTGTTAGCTGCATCCTGCATTTTTCTGTCATGGAGTTCTTTATAATAAACATAAGCATCCCTGGTCGTACTGTCGATTTCCTTGGGATTTTCCTCCAGATATTCCAGTGTATCCTTTAAAATCTCATACATACACTCATCCAGATCTTCAAAAGCAATCTTTCGCACCTTCGCAAGATTCGGAGCTTTGTCACGCATTGGTTCAATATAGTCTGAAATATATACGATCTTCTCAAGAAGGCTCATTCCCGGTCTTCCTGTTGTATGATAAGTGATCGCTGTCAGGATCTCTTCGTCTTTAATATCATATTTACTGCTGGCCACATAAGCCCCCAGTTTGGCATGAAGAAGAAACGGATGATCCTTTTCAAAATCTGATACCGGAATATCATGCTGGCTGCACAGCTTCAGTTTCTTTTTATTAGGAATACACTTTGCACTGTCATGAAGAAGTCCTGCAGCCTGTGCATCCTCCAGATCATAATCATAAACCATGGCAAGCGCAGCACAAGTGTACATAACCCCCATTGTATGCTCAAATCTAGCCTCATCCAGATATTTGGAAAGTTTCTTTTTTATCTTGATAAAATCATATTTTCCCATCTGAATCATTTCCTTTATAGATATCGTTTTTCTCAATATAGGAAATCACAGGCTTGGGAACATAATAGCGGAGACTCTGCCCGCTTTCATGCCAGGAACGGAGCAGCTCACTGGAAACATCAATATTCATGGTATCCAGTCGAATAAAATTCCCGTTATACTTCTGTGACAGAAGTTGCATCTGCTGATCAAGTTCCTTCAATGGAGTATGATCTCTGGTTGCCACTACCAGTACTGCTTCCTGACAAATGCGTTCCGGTTCCATCCAGGTATCAAAATTAAAAAGCGAATCTGCACCGATGATAAAATAATACTCTGTGTCCGGATTTGCTTTATTCAGCTGTTCCAGAGTCCGGTAAGTATACGTATAGCCTTCCTCATGCATCTCGATCAGAGACAGCTCAAAGTGAGGATTATCCTCTATGGCAAGACGGACCATTTCCGCACGCTGTTCATCAGTCGCTCTGCCCTTACGGTTCCGTTTATGAGGTGGATTTCCGCAGGGCATGAACAAAACTTTATCAAGCTCAAGCTGTTCATAGGCTTTTTCTCCCAGGATCAAATGCCCCATATGAATGGGATCAAAAGTACCACCCATGATTCCTATTTTTTTTGTTGCTTTGCTCATTTATAACCTCCCGAGATTACGGAAGAATGATTTTTTTCTTGTCCTTTTTACCTTCTCTGTAGAGAACGATCTTTTTACCGATCACCTGTACTACCTGAGATCTTGTTCTCTCTGCAAGAACCTGTGCCATTTCACGTGGATCCTCCAGACAGTTCTGAAGAACGCTGATCTTGATCAGCTCTCTTGCTGCAAGAGCTTCCTCAACAGCAGCGGTATTTTCAGGAGTAAGACCACCCTTGCCAAGCTGAAGGATCGGATCCATTGTCATGGCAAGGCCTTTTAAATATGCTCTCTGCTTACTTGTCATTGTCATACCTCTTATTTATAATAATCAAAATCAAAGCCATACATACGAACCGTATCGCCTTCCTGGATACCGGCTTTTTCCAGTTCCTCCAGGATACCGCCCTCTTTCAGGAATTTCTGGAAGAAGGCAAATCCCTTCTCAGAATCCAGATTTGTATAGCCAAGCATTTTTTCAATCTTAGGACCTTCCACAAGGAATACTTCCGGATCTTCCTCGCTGCGCTCCACAGTAAACGGAAGATTTTCATTTACAAGAACATCTTCCGGGAAGAATTCCTGTTCAAACACTACCGGTTTCATCGGGCTCTTATCCAGAAGCTCTTTCACATGGAAAAGGAGTTCTCTGACACCCTGCCCGGTAACGGCTGAAATTGGATAAACCGAAATACCCTGTGGCTCAAATTCTGCTTTCAGTTGATCAATAGGGCTTTCTTCGCCATCATCAAAAATACAGTCAATCTTGTTGGCTGCGATCACCTGCGGTCTTGCTGCAATTTCCGGATTGTAGGCCTCCAGTTCTTTATTGATCTTGTGGATATCCTCCACTGGATCACGACCTTCTACGGAAGCGGCATCTACAATGTGGATGATAACTCGTGTACGCTCAATATGACGGAGGAATTCATGTCCAAGTCCCACACCTTCTGATGCACCCTCGATCAGTCCCGGAATATCAGCGATAACAAAGCCGCCGTTATCAGTATCTACAACTCCAAGATTAGGCTCAATGTTGTAAAATGATAGTTGGCGATCTTCGGCTGTGCATTTGTTACACGGGAAAGGAAAGTAGATTTACCAACATTCGGAAATCCTACCAGACCGACATCTGCGATCACTTTAAGCTCAAGGAGAACCTCAAGCTCCTGAGCCGGCTGTCCAGGCTGGGCATATTTCGGTACCTGCATGGTAGCTGTTGCATAGTGCTGATTGCCTTTTCCACCACGACCGCCTTTTAATACGACCTGTCTGCGATTCTCACCGGACATATCCGCGATGACCTTGCCGGATTCCGCATCCATGATCACCGTACCTTCCGGAACCTTCAGGACCACATCCTTACCGTCTGCACCATGGCAGCGTTTTTTACCGCCTTCCTGGCCATCCTCAGCTTTATATTTTCTTCTGTGTCTGTAGTCTCCGAGAGTATTCTGGCCCTCGTCGATCTCAAAAATCACATCACCGCCACGGCCACCATCGCCGCCATCCGGCCCGCCATTAGGTACATACAGCTCACGTCGGAAGCTTACATGTCCGTCGCCGCCTTTACCGGAGCGGATAATGATCCTTGCTCTATCTGCAAACATATTACACCTCTATTCCAAAAAAAGGCTCCAAACCGGATCGATTTGAAGCCTTTTACCTATTTCATTACTCTGCGTCTACAGGAACGATAGAAACCTGTTTCTTATCGCGACCTTTTCTTGTGAATCTTACGACTCCGTCTGTAAGTGCAAATAAAGTATAGTCTTTACCGCAGCCTACGTTTTCACCTGGGTGAATCTTGGTTCCGCGCTGTCTGTAAAGAATGTTTCCGGCTTTTACAAACTGTCCGTCTGCTCTTTTCGCACCTAATCTCTTAGACTCGGAATCACGACCGTTCTTTGTAGAACCAACTCCCTTTTTATGTGCGAATAACTGAAGGTTCATCTTCATCATTGTTGTTACACCTCCTTGACTTTTACTGTCAAATATCGATTGTTATAACTACCAGCAATTTCCGTCAGACCGAGAAGTAAGGAATCCATAAGGAGCATCCCCCGTTCAGAAAGATCATTTCTGAAATGAATGGAAACAAATCCATCCTTTTCCTGCACATCAAATTTATCATCTGTGAATTTTTCAAGAGAATTCACCGTGGTAATGATCAGTGCAGATACCGCAGCACAGACAATATCCTGTCCGGCTTCTGCATAACCGGCATGTCCCTTCGAAATAAATTCTTCGTAAGATCCGTTTTTCTTTCTGACTTTAATTGTAATCATGATGACACCAGATTAACCGTTAATCTTTTCGATCTTAACTTTGGTGTACTGCTGTCTATGTCCGTTTTTCTTGTGATATCCAGTTTTGCGTTTGTATTTGTAAACGATGACCTTGCGATTCTTACCGTTTTCAACTACAGAAGCGGTAACACTGGCATCTTTTACATCCTCGCCAACCTTTAATCCGTCATTGCTGACTGCGATCACGTTGTCAAATGTTACGGTTTCACCAGCTTCTACACCGAGCTTTTCAACTTTAATTACGTCACCCTCGGCAACCTTGTACTGTTTACCACCTGTTGCAATAATTGCGTACATCTGTGGCACCTCCTAATTATTTACTCGCCAAATTCGGTGGCTTCTGTTCTGAAACTGAAGCTCTTTAACCTCTTTGTGCGGCATACTCGATTATCATAACAGTGACATACTGTTATGTCAATAGTTTTTTTGATATTTTTATTATTTTTTTGTAAGCTCCCGAATGTCCTCGATCACCGGACGTCTTACTTTCTTTCTGGTCATTTCCAGGATATGCAATGGTGTGATATCAATGGCCCTGCTCTTTATCGGATCCTTTCTGAGAAGCTTCTGTAAAACATGAAAGAGTTCATCTCTGTGATCCGGATTTTCCATGTTGATAAAATCGATCAGGATAATACCTGAAAGATTACGCAGCCGCAACTGCCGGCCGATCTCCGCAGCCGCTTCCAGATTGATCTTGCGGAAGGTTTCTTCCATTTTCTTCTTTCCGGTGTATTTTCCACTATTTACATCAATGGATACAAAGGCCTCCGTCTGCTGGATCACCAGAAATCCGCCGCTGTTCAGCCATACTTTTTCTTTCTGGATCGCATCCAGTGCAGTTTCCACACGATACAGCTTATAAAGCGGAAGAAGTTTGTCCTGATAAAAACGAAGCTTTTCTTTAAGCTCCGGGCTGATCTCTTCCAGATATCCCCGGATCATTTCCCCGATTTCCGGCACGTCGGTAATGATCTCATCCAGGTCACGGCCATAAGCATCTCTTACAGCAGCCACATAAAATGGTTCTGTCTCCAGTACAAGACTGAAACAGGTACGGTTCCGTCCCTGAACTACGGCTTTATGGTAGCGGCCCTTCAGCCACTCCAGTTCCTTCAGGATCTCTTCTTTGGAAGCGTCTGCGGCATTGGTCCGGACAATGATACCGAATTCCTTATCCGGACGCTCTGCTTCCTCTTTCAGCCATCCGCTGAGGCGATGGCGATCTTCCAGTGCCAGCTTGGAAGACAGACCAAACTTTTTATCTCCTGTAGTGAGAACAAGATATCTTCCCGTAAAATTCAGATTGGATGTCAGTGCCGGAAGTTTTCCCTTCATGGCATCCCTGCTCACCTGTACCAGGAGCTCATCTCCAGGCCGCAATGGTCCGTTTCCTTTTCTTCCTGCGGAAAAAACAGCTCTCTGTGCCTCTGCAAGAGAATAGTAGCATCTCTTTCCAGGCTCGATCTGCACAAAAGCCGCCTGGATATTGGATGCGATATTTTCGACCTGTCCGGTATATATATTTCCAAGAATAGATTTTTCCTGATCGGATTCCAGTCGGATCTCAACGATCCGTTCCTCCTCCGAAAGGGCCGCTACTGTACAGGGCACACCATGGATATCCATTCTTGTTATGATCAGTTTACTCAATTTCCTCACCTAATGATTCCAGAGTCACAAAACGTGGGCTTGCATTTTCTCCTTTATCGGCATACATTTCCAGACGTTTCACTGTGAAGGCAAATTCCGGAAGTTCTTCTCCAATCCAGTGGAAAAAGGTGTTTGTTACCATCTCCGGCTTCGTATAATTAGAGCTTGCAGATGCCAGCATATAAAAGAACCCATTCTCTCTTACTTCCATTTTATAGATATTCGGACGAAGATCGATTTCCTTTTCGCTGCGCTTGGTCTGCTTGGTCACTTTGATCTCCGGCTGTGCCAGAAATTCTTTCACACGGCTTTTCCAGTCAATAGAAGGCTCTTTGCCCGGACGGAATTCCACAAGATAATCTGCTGCTGCCACCAGTGCCATCGCTTTACCCGCTTTTCCATCCTCTACCTTGCGGACGCTAACGATATGCATCCCCTCTGCCATCTGTTCCTCCAGACGGGCTGCGATCTCTGCAGTAGGCATATCTTCTGCCATTTCCAGGTCAAAATAATCTCCGAGACTCTCCATCCCCACTCCAAGCGGAACCGCAAAAGACATGATCATATGCGGGCTGTATCCACCGGAAAACGCTACCGGGAGCTCTGCACGACGAAGCGCTTTCTGGAAATAACGCATGGTATCCAGATGTCCCACAAACTTCATAGGACCCTCTTTGCTGAATTTAATTCTTACCTTCAAGGCAGACACCTCCTTTAAATTTCATAGCTCCACATGCGGAACATTTCTGACGGCAGTTTTCCGTCACAACACCCTCTTTTGCACGCTGCCATTCACGCTCCAGGAATCTGCGGCTGACACCGGTATCAATGAAATCCCATGGAAGGATCTCATCCAGGCTTCTTTCACGAAGTGTGTAGAATGTCATATCCACTCCGCATTCAGCCATAGCTTCCTTCCAGATATCATAATCAAAATTTTCTGTCCATGCATCGTAAAGGGCACCTTTTTCATAAGCCTTCAGGATCACATCCGCGCATCGTCTGTCCCCGCGTGCGAGAAATCCTTCCAGAGCTGTTACATCCGGTTCATGCCAGTTATAACGGATACTTCTCTGATTCAGCTGGGCGCGGACTTCATTTTTAACCACCTTGGCTTTTTCCACAAAATCCTGCTCTGTATACATTGGTGCCCACTGAAATGGGGTAAACGGCTTCGGCACAAAGAAAGATGTGCTGACGTTGATCTGTACCTTACCTTTACGCTGTTCTTTCGGAATTACCTCATAATAGGTCTCTGCGATCTTCTGTGCCAGATGAGCAATTCCCTTCATATCGTCTTCTGTTTCTGTAGGAAGACCGAGCATAAAGTAAAGCTTCACCTGATTCCAGCCACCCTTGAATGCTTCGCCTGCACCATGAAGGATCACTTCCTCTGTCAGACCTTTGTTGATAACGTCACGAAGTCGCTGAGAACCGGCCTCCGGAGCAAAAGTCAGGCTGCTTTTCTTTACATCCTGCACTTTACTCATAACATCCAGCGCAAAAGCATCGACCTGAGAGACGGAAGAGAGATATTGATCGCTTTTCCATGGAACTCTTCGATCAGGAAATTCACCAGTTCTTTCAGCTGGGAATAGTCACTGGAGCTTAAGGAACTAAGGGAAATCTCTTCGTGTCCTGTATTTTTCAGCATGATACGCGCCGATTCCTTCAAAGTCTCCACATCACGTTCACGGGTCGGACGATAGATCATACCTGCCTGGCAGAAACGACAGCTCGAATGCATCCTCTCTGGATCTCAAGAGTTACACGATCCTGTGTTGCCTTAATGTGAGGAACGACCGGTGCCTCCACAGCACGATATTCCTTTTCCATATCAATGATCAGCTGTTTCTGGACCTTCTCAGGAACACCATCCGCCGCCGGTGCAAAGGATGCGATCGTACCATCTTCTTTATAGGTAACTTCATAGAGAGACGGAACATAAATTCCAGGAATCTTAGCTGCTGCCAGAAGGAAATCTCTCCTGCTGCCGCCAGCCTTTTTATTGGCCTTGTATGCATCAAAAAGTGCATCATAAACCGTTTCCCCTTCTCCGATATAAAACATGTCAAAAAAAGGTGCCAGCGGCTCCGGATTATACGCACAGGCACCGCCACCGATCACAATAGGGAAATCCTCACCACGGTCTGCGCTTTTCAGCGGGATACCACTGAGATCCAGTACCTGAAGGATATTGGTATAACACATTTCATAACCAAGAGTAATACCAAGAAAATCAAAATCACGGATCGGCTCCTGGGACTCCAGTGCAAATAACGGGATATTCTGTTCCCTCATCACTTTATCCAGATCCGGCCACGGAGAAAAAAGGCGCTCACACCAAACATCCTCACGCTGGTTGAACATGTTGTAGAGGATCATCATACCGAGGTTGGACATGCCGATTTCGTAGACATCCGGGAAGCACATTGCAAAACGAATTTCTACCTCATTTTTATCTTTCATTACAGAGTTGACTTCGCCGCCAATATAGCGGGCAGCTTTATCAACTTTGAGCAAAATTTCATCACTTAATGCTAATTTTCTCATTCTATTCCTTTCTAAAATTAGTAATATTTCACAAAGAATTTAAAGATATAAAATTCAGTGAAACATCAAAAATGTTTATATTTGTAAGCCAATTCTTGTGTAAAAAGTTGCTATAAAATGGTGACCAAAACCCCGTTTGGTCAAAAATGGACATTTTTTCAACTTGCCAACAACGGTTATCATTACCCTCAAACAGTTAATATCCTGCGGATTTTCGCGAACTTATCGTAAAGAAAAATGGCATTTTGTATATTAAAATACAATGCAATGCCAAATATCACTAATAGCACAAAATTGACATACCTTCTCCCTATTATAATCATCTATGGTTAGGATTTCAAGAAAATTGTGTTCTTAACTGTATATAGCGATTGCATCCTTGTGCAGGGAGAATAATCCGGATCCGACTCCAGTAAGGTTTCCTGGCATTTCATCAGTATTTAAAAAGAAATTCCACCATCTGCGTATTTGCACGTTTACTTTCCTCCATTTCAGGAAAAGTTGTACTAAAAGCATGCGGAAGTTTTTTGTCCACCTCATAATCTTCAAGATGACAGATCACACCGGTTTTTTTATCGCTTTTGCATACTGTCTGCTGTAATTTCGAAGAGTATCTCCATAAGCTGTGACCAGAAATGACGGTGGCAGGTTTCGGATAATTTCTTTGTTTTCCGGATTTATATATGGATAAAACGAACTCTTTTTCCAGTGTTTCCCGTAAATATAGGAGGGAAGAACCTTCATAATTTTTCGGGGACGGTAAATATCCATGAAATGACAGGGCTTTCCATCTCCCATATAGTCAATGTCACAAATGAGTTCCACATCTTCCGGAAACGGATATTCCGCTTCATGTTTTTTCAGAAAATTATCAAGAAGTTTTTCTTTTTTTGCGGTTTGCTGTGCAATCATTTTATTAAACATGATTTCCCCTCCAGCTATGAAACAATCTACTATTAATACAAATGAATTTTCTTCTCTACAAGTCTGTCACCTTCATACTGCAATTTTACAGAAAAAAAGCGTTTTTCTCCTGAAAGGAGCAGATCAAGAAATACCTGATCCCCCTCCCATGCCGGAAGATTCGGCACCATGGCTTTATCAACCCAGCAAAGTTCTCCCTCATCACATTCAATCAGTTCTCCTGCATATTCATCGGCCGTGAACACACACATAAGTTCTGATTCGCATTCACTGTTTATAAATGTCACCAGGCCACGGAACTTATAGGAGGTAAGTGTCAGCCCTGTTTCCTCTTTCACCTCACGAACAAGGCATTCTTCCGGAGTTTCCTGACTTTCCACATGCCCGCCAACGCCGATCCATTTGCCCTCATTCATATCATCCTGTTTTTTTACTCTGTGAAGCATCAGGAATTTATCATCGTTTTCTATATAACATAATGTCGTTGTCGTCATTTGATCCCTTCTTTCAGTTCCATCATCCTGCCACTGCCAGTGTGATATAAACCAGGATTGAGACCACACAATACAGAGAATTTGTTGTGGATGCATAGGCACTGCTCTCTTTCTTTCTCAGAAAAGTCTGCATACTGAATGTAGCAGGCGAGGACATATATGTAATAACCGCCAGGTTCAGAAGCCTGGAACCTCCTACCAAATATTTTACTGCCATGAGAACTCCCGCAATCATCACTGCCTGCAAAAGGACTCTCAGCAATATGGTTTTGAGGCAGGGGCTGATAAGTTCCGGCGCAAGTTCCATACTGTACCCAACTACAATAAGAATAATCGGCGTAATGGCCGTTGTCAGAATATTCTCCACACTGAGATAACAATTGCCAAAAGGACTGTCCAGAAGCCGGGTGATCATTCGTGTCAGTCCTGCAATAATTCCAAGAACCGTTCCTATAAAAGCAGGGGTTCGCAATGCACTGTAAAACAGGCTTTTTGCATTGATCTTTTCCCCGTTTTCCGTCTGTCCCAGCATTCCCATATACACACTGAATCCAAAAAGAAGTCCCGCAATATCCAGCACTGCAATCTGTGAAAGATTTTCGCTGCCACAAAGACTTGTATACAACGGGTAAGCCATCATTCCACCTTCATAGATACAGACCAGAAACGGAAGATATTTCTTATATGGCTCGTCCATAAATCTTTTCATCCAGAATCCTGCCCCAAATGAAATCAAGAGCATCACAAACATGATCAGAACCAGAATTCCGATCTTTCCACTGTACTCTGCTGTTGCCAGTGCATGAAAAATTGCCACAGGAAGCATAATATTTGTTACCAGTGTTTTCATGTTATTGACACCACTCTGATCTAAAAGTTTCCATTTTCTGCACAGGATTCCAAGAATGATCATCGCCAGTACAGGCAAAACAATCTCCAAAACTTCCATCTCTCTGTCTTCCTCTCCATTGTCTTTAATCTTTTGTTTTTATCTGTTTCTGTGCATCTGCAAAATCTCCATCATCACTTCATATACCGCCATATTCTCTCTCACCACCAGAGCCAGGCTCTCTTTCGCCTGATTCAAAAGATGAAAAAGTTTTCGTACGCTGGAATATTTTTCCGCGGAGCACCTGGATCTTAAATATCCTTTTTCGTCGTAATAATACTGTTCATCCAGCAATACAACGATCTTCTCCGCATCTCTCACTGCCTGGATACCAAGCTGTCCAGAACCCTCTGCATCCGCTGCTGATATCCCTGTCCCGCAAAATCATTCAGAAAATTTTCCACCTCGCGGTCATTATTGGCATACACCACTGCAATATGCGGATACCATCTGGGGCTTCTTTTTTCCGGCAGGTGCATCATGTTCTGGATAAAAGAGGAAAGTTCCGCATTGGTACGGATCCGGTTTGTCAGATGGAATTTCTGGATCTCCGGCAGATTTCCCAGGCTTTCCACAATGCTACGATCCATCTCTTCCGGTGAGATCACATCCTCGGAATCACTGGAAAAGATCACCGGCCTGTGCTCACTCCATGTAAGCAGAACCGATAATTTTTCCAGGGACAGAAGATGTGCTTCATCTACCAGAATGCTGCTGTAACAGCCAAGATCCGTCGTTCCGTCCAGCTGAGTATCTGCCAGAAAATCTATCCGCCGCAGACGTTCATGAAGAATCTTCCATTCTTTTCCCGCCTCTCCACAGTGAATGATACAGACTCTCTGGCGCACGGACAACTTCATCGCAATATCATAAAGCAACAATGTTTTTCCGGTTCCTGGAAGTCCGCTGAACCAGAAATATCCTCCTCTTTCTCCACGTATTCTCTTCAGAATCTGCCGTTCAATATCTCTCTGCTGGGAAGTAAGGAAATACTCTTTTTTGAGAAAACGCTCCGGTTCTGTCAGCGGAGAGATCAGATAAAGCTCTGCCTGAAACAGATCCTCGATATCTCCCTCATAGTCCGGGCTTTCTTTCCCCAATGCAATACATAGCTGTTTCCAGTCCCCCTCACAATGTGATCATGATTGGTCAGTCTCACCAGATGATCTTCACTGCTGATATAGGTATACGACAGGATCGGTTTTCCAAAAACAGACAGATAATACCGGTTCTGGATCAGCTGTCTTCGAATAGCCTCATCCGATACACTGCCACTTTTCAGTTCAATATTTACGATCTGATCATCCTTGATCTGAAGAAGATCAAACTCCTTTCCAAGCTTCGGGATCTGGAACGAATAAAAAAGCCGGAGCTTATATACCTCTTCCATATGCAGTTCCAACTGCTTCACCAGTACTTTCATACTTTCCAGTTCCCACTCTTTGATCCTGAGAAAAAAATCTCTGCCGGAAAGCTGGCGTTCCAGCTTCTGAACACATTCCATACTCTGATTTCTTGTAAGTGCATAGATCGATATTGCCTTCATATTCCAACCCTTACCTGCTGTTTATTTCTTTATCCGCAGTGTCCTGAGATGATCCTTCTGTTCCTGTGTGATACGGTAGCTTTCAATGGATTTCTGGATCGTCTTGTTATGAGTCCAGATATCCATCCTCTGCGCTTCCAGAAATGGAAGGATCTTCTCATACTGTTTTGCCAGCGCTGTAGCAAAATACCAGGCTCGCATCATATTTACATAATATTCTTCCGAGCGGATCGCTGCCACTTCTCCGGATATTCCGGTTTAAATCCTTCGTCCAGATAATGGCGCATCAGCATACTGATCCCGAACCGGATGATATACGGCTTATCTGACTCCATCCAGCGATAAATCTCCCGGATAAATATATCACGGTGTTTTTTCATCATATGGAGCGCCAGCAGATCACAGGTCGCCCAGTTATCAATATGCGGAAGAAAACGTTCCAGTTCTCCCAGACATTTATCATAATCTCTGATCTGCTCGATCAGCAGGCCATGGAGATTATTTTCCTCATAGTACTGATGAGGAAGAACCTTCAGGAACATTTCGGATCTTTCTGTTTTTCCAAACTCTTTTGCAAATTTCCGGAGTACCGGTGTCCGGATACCGATGATCTTTTCTTTCTCCACAGTCGGAACCAGCCTTGCATGAAAATCCTGATATCCTGTATCCTGCATTTCAAACAGTCTTTTCCGAACATCCCGGATCATCTCTTCCTGATTCATTTATCATCCCGCCTTTTACACCAAAGATCGCGATCAGAGAACTCGCAAGCAGAAGCATGGGGTAAAACAGTTTCGGCATGATCTGAAAAGCAGAAAGCTCAAATCCCAGTTCCTTTGCCGCAGAAATAGCAACCAGCATCTGGGCTCCATATGGGATCACCCCCTGGAAAATACAGGAAAATGTATCCAGGATAGAAGCTGTCTTTCTGGAAGTGATCTTATATTCCAGCGCCATTTCCTTTGCAATAGGGTTGGCCATAACAATGGCCACCGTATTATTGGCTGTTGCGATATCCATGGCTCCAACCAGAAGTCCCATGCCAAGAAGTCCGCCTTTTTTTCCTTTAAAAACTCTCTGTATTCCGGAAAGCAGTGCTTCAAAGCCTCCATGCTCCCGGATCAGCGCACACATGGCTGCTACAAGGATAGCCACCATACAAGTCTCGAACATTCCGGAAACACCGGAGCCTATATTGGTCAGAAGCTCCACCGGTGCGATATGTCCTCCAAGAAGCATGATAAATGCGCCGGAGATAATTCCGATCAGAAGTACCACAAATACATTGATGCCGATGATACCGCCGATCAGCACCAGAACATATGAAAGGATCTGTATAAGATGATAATCCTGTACCACTCTTCCCTGGATTTCTGTCTGAAAAGACAGGATAAGGATCAAAGTCAGTGTAACAACAGCTGCCGGAAATGCGATCCAGAAATTTTCCCGGAATTTATCCTTCATCTGACAGCCCTGACCATTGCAGGCTGCGATCGTGGTATCAGAAATAAAAGAAAGGTTGTCACCAAACATGGCTCCTCCCATCACCGATGCCACACAAAATGCCATATCAAAACCGGAAGCTTTGGAAACCGCTACCGCAATAGGAGTAAGAAGCGTGATAGTCCCAACGGAAGTTCCCATAGCCACAGATACGAAGCAGGCCACTACAAACAATACCGCAACAGAAAAACGTGCCGGTATCAGAGAAAGCATACAGTAGGCCACACTTTCTGCACTGCTGCGCCCCACAACACCCACAAAAGAGCCTGCGGTCAGAAAGATCAGAAGCATGGTGATGATATTTTTATCTCCTACTCCTTTTGCCATAAGCTCCAGCTTTCTGTCAAAGCTAATCGTTCTGTTCTGAACACATGCCACCAGGATCGCAGACAGAAAAGCCACAACGATCGGTACATTATAAAATCCCATGGGGATCTCCATCACATACTCGAACAAAATTCCCAGTCCCAGATACAGAACCAGAAAAACACCGATAGGCAGCAGTGCGATTACATTTCCTTTTTTCTTCATTTCCTCCATAAAACAATTCCCTTCATCACTTATTATATTCCCGGCTTTTTTCTCCGGGTGGTCTGTTTTCTATCATATCATATTTCCTTATTCCTGTCCTGCTGCTGACGAAAACTTCTTCATATTTCCGGCACAATCCTGTTATCTCTGATATTTTTTACCTTATTTAACAAGATTTTCACCAATTAAATCGTTCCTTCCGTTGAAATCCAGAGCTTTTTTCAGTATAATTGGCTGTAGACAATTGTGAAAAAGATATCCAAAGGATTTATGGTGATATCTCTGATCACAGTCATTAAAGGAGGAATATGATTATGGCAACATGGAAAAATCTGGACACTCTTGCTTCTTACAGCACACTTAACGGTCTGAAAGATCACGTGAACATTGCAGAGGCAATGTCCGGCGAGCAGGGTGCAGAACGTGTAAAGAAGTACAGCGTACCGATGGCAGCAGGTCTGGCTTACAATTACGCAGCTAAGGAAGTGGACGAGACCGTTCTTGACGCACTTTCCAAACTGGCTGATGAGGCAGAACTGATTGAGAAATTCCAGGAATTATACAACGGCGCAGTGATCAACACCGGCGAGAAACGTATGGTCCTTCATCATCTTGCACGTACACAGCTTGGCGATTCTGTTGTTGTTGACGGTGTGGACAAGCGAGAATTCTATGTAGCTCAGCAGAAGAAAGCTGCAGATTTTGCAAACAAAGTACATGCAGGCGAGATCACAAATGAAGCCGGTGAGAAATTCACTACTGTTGTACAGATCGGTATCGGCGGAAGTGACCTGGGACCGCGTGCATTATATATCGCACTTGAGAACTGGGCAAAAGCAAACAACACCTTCAAGATGGAAGCAAAATTCATCAGCAACGTTGATCCGGATGATGCAGCTGCTGTTCTTGCATCTGTAGATCTTGCTCACTCTCTTTTCATCGTTGTATCCAAATCCGGTACAACACTTGAAACTCTGACAAATGAGGCATTCGTAAAAGACGCCCTTACAAAAGCGGGCCTGAACCCGTCCAGACATATGCTTGCTGTAACCAGTGAGACCTCTCCTCTTGCAAAGAGTGATGAGTACCTTACCGCTATTTTCATGGACGACTATATCGGCGGACGTTACTCTTCAGTTTCCGGCGTAGGCGGAGCGATCCTTTCCCTTGCATTCGGACCGGAAGTATTCGCAGACATCCTTAACGGAGCTGCCGAGGAGGATAAGCTTGCAACAAATAAGAACATTCTTGAGAACCCGGATATGCTGGATGCCCTGATCGGCGTTTATGAGAGAAACGTACAGGGATATCCTTCTACTGCAGTTTTACCATATTCTCAGGCTCTGAGCCGCTTCCCTGCTCATCTTCAGCAGTGTGATATGGAGTCTAACGGTAAATCCGTAAACCGCTTTGGTGAGCCGGTGGATTATGTGACCGGACCGGTGATCTTCGGTGAGCCAGGAACAAACGGACAGCACTCCTTCTACCAGCTTCTGCATCAGGGAACCAATATTGTTCCGCTTCAGTTCATCGGCTTTAAGAAGAGCCAGCTTGGTGTTGATGTTGATATCGAGAACAGCACAAGCCAGCAGAAGCTCTGTGCAAACGTTGCAGCACAGATCGTTGCTTTTGCATGCGGAAAAGAAGACGAGAACCTGAACAAAAACTTCAAGGGCGGACGTCCTTCCAGTATCATTGTCGGCGAGGAACTTACACCGAAGTCTCTGGGTGCGCTTCTTGCACACTTTGAGAACAAGATCATGTTCCAGGGCTTTGTATGGACCTGAACAGCTTTGACCAGGAGGGTGTACAGCTTGGTAAGGTTCTTGCAAAACGTGTTCTCGCTCATGATACAGACGGAGCACTGAAAGTTTACAGTGATCTTCTTGACATCTGATAAACAGATAGGTACCGTCCCGGAAAATGTTTTTTCGGGACGGTTTTTCTGTATATATGACCTTAACCGGGAAAGGAAATCTTAGATATGCAGCAGATAAAAATGATCGGTCTTGATCTGGACGGAACTCTTCTGAATACAAAAAAAGAACTCACAGAAAATACCAGACGTGTTCTCAGGGAAGCTATTGATGCAGGTATCCTTGTTCTGATGCTACCGGCCGACCATATACCGGCATTCCCGCGGAACTGAGAAATTTTCCGGGAATTCACTACGCTCTCACCTCCAACGGAGCCAGAGTCCTTGATACAGACCATAATAAACTTCTTATCGAGCAGCTTCTTCCTATGGAAAGTGCAAAAAAAGCTCTCCGTATCTTTGAAAAATATGATACTTTAAGTGAGATCTATTTTGACGGCCAGGGATATGCAGACGCTGTCAAGCTTGATAATGTAGGAAAATACCATCACGACCCCAATATGTGGAATTATGTCCGTACTACCCGTATCGCAGTTCCAGACATCCAGGATGTCATTACAAAAGAAAACAGAAGCATGGATAAAGTCCAGGCGCTTTTTGCAGACATGGAGGAACGTGCCGCCGCCTGGAAGGAATTAAGTGAACTTAAGGAGCTGGAGCTTGTAGGCTCCTTAAGCTACAATATTGAGATCAACGCCGCCGGTGTCAACAAAGGAACCGCTCTTGTTGCTCTTGGCGAAATGCTGGGAATCCCAAGAGAATCCATTATGGCATGCGGAGACGGTGACAACGATGTCCATCTTCTCCGGGAAGTCGGTTTTGGCGTAGCCATGGCCAATGCACAGCCCCAGGTAAAAAAAGCAGCCGATTATATTACTGCTTCCAATGACGAAGACGGTGTAGCACGCGCCATTGAAAAGTTTGCGCTACACCGATGAGATATTCTATTATGTATGCCAAAAAGGAACCGACAGTTTTTACGCTGTCGGTTCCTTTTTAGAATGGGATTGAATAGCGGTACATTCACATTCGATCAATATTCATAGTTTCCTGCCGGCTGTTTGATCCTGGTAAGAAGATCATGCCAGGACTGATCCCAGATATACCATTTTCCGGTTTTGGAGTGCTTATATGTACAGATCCATCTGGAACTGTCGCTGCCTGCAAAATCAGTAAATGATCTGTAGATCGCAGGAGTGGTCTGAGTCGGTTCAAAATACGGGATATCTTCACTGACGGAATTTCCCTTACCCGGAAGTGTGTCCTGTCTTAACGTAATGGAAATCGGTTTAGACGGAGTATAATTGTTGGCCGGAGTTGCTCCGTTCAGGTAAGAATTACCAAGATATTTATATCCGTTATCCGCTTTCATACGATCCCTCAAAAAGTTTTTGTAATACTGAGTCATCTCTTTATTGTTGAGATAAGAAATCATCTCCTCGCAGTCCGTCGGATTGGTCGGTGTCCAGGTACGATATGCAAGGATCAGCAGAGCCATGGTCTTATAGCGTCCGTCTGCCGTTGTGATATCATACTGTTTCAGTTCCTCTGCATTGGTCGGGACCGTGGTAAAGGTGTAAGTATAGGTATTTATCGTTACATTAATGACTTCCTTCTGTCCTTTATCATTGGTGATCTCTTTTTTTGCAGATTTAGTTCCTTTTGTAAGAACCGGCTCCACCTGTTTCTTTACTGTCTGTGTCACGTGGACAGTACAGCTGCCTCGCCAGGTACTCTTATCCCGGACCTGAATCTTTGTTGTTCCCACATTCACTGCCGTTACTTTGCCTTTACTGTCTACAGTTGCAACAGATGTATCATCACTGGTCCATACAAGAATCTCTTTATAATTCTTTACCTGAAGCTGTCTCACATCACCTTTATTCATATTTAAGGTGGTGGCACTTAAAGATGGTTTCGGCACCGGTGTAGGTGTCGGCTTCGGTTTCTGCGCTGCTTTTACTGTAACCTTACAGTTAAATTTCTTCGTATTTGCCTTCGCTGTGATCACTGCCGTTCCTTTTTTCACTGCGGTGATCTTTCCTTTGGAATCCACACGTGCGATCTTAGGATTGGAAGAAGAGTATTTGACCTTCACAGTTGTTCCTGTCAGTTTAATGGCACTGGATTTTTTTCTGTTAATGTCAGCGATGTCCTGCTGAGCTTCGGTGTCTCTACCTTTACAACACATTTATATGTTTTTTTGCTTACCTTTGCATAGATCGTTGCGGAACCTTTATTTTTGGCAACCACCTGGCCTTTGCTGTTTACGGTCGCAACGCTCTTTTTGGAAGATCTCCAGGCAACCTTCTGCCTGGTCCCGGTAACCTTAAGTGTTGTCTTCTCACCTTTTAAAAGAGTTACTTTTGTTCTGTTCAGTTTTGGTGCGGCGCTGACAGTCACACTTCCGAATGCCATCGTAAAAATAAGGCTGATCAGCAGCACAAAACACAACAGATTTTTTTTCTTTTTCATTCTGATTTCCCCCTTTCCGGTAAAACGTATATTTACGTCATATATTGCTTTAACCACATTTTAGAGGAAATCCATGATAAAAACACTAGCACTTATGATAGTATCCTTGCAAATATGATCATTTATATTCTTTCGTCTCCCATACCAAGGCTTATTATCAGGAAACAAAAATAAAACAGGACTGATTTTTGATACAGATACTTGAATTCAAAAGTTTCATCTGTTTAAAAATCAGTCCTGTTATATAAAAAATATTATGGTTGATCTGTAACGCCAGACAGATGATCAAGACATTCGCTATCTGCTCATAATGATACAATCACGTAACATCGCCAGCGCATGCGCTGTAGTCTGCTCGCGGATCCGCGTACGGTTTCCTGTGAAATGGAACTCTTTGGCAATGGCCTTGCCCTTATAGCAGCAGCCCATAAATACAGTACCAACCGGAGTTTCCTTTGTTCCGCCTCCCGGTCCTGCCAGACCCGTCACGGAAATACTGATATCTGCTCCGGATGCTTTGCAGGCACCCTTTGCCATTTCTCTGGCACATTTGGCGGAAACTGCCCCCTGCTCCTTCAGAGTACGCTTCTTCACTCCCAGACATTTATGCTTGGCCTTGTTACTGTAAGTCACAAAGCCATAGCCAAATACCTCCGACGCACCGGATACATTGACAATACGCTGGGCGATCATACCGCCGGTGAGCGATTCCGCCAAGGATAGCTTCAGATTTTTTTCTTTCAGAAGATCGATCACTGCTTCCTCAAATGTCTTACTCTCATCTGTGGCAAAAACATTCTTTCCAAAACGCTTCTTCAGCTCCTTGACAACCGGTTTGATCAGCTTTCTGCAGACCTTTTCATTCTCTGCGCTTGCTGTCACACGAAGATGCACTTCACCGGTTTTGGCATAAGGTGCAATGGTAGGATTAGTCTGACTTTCAATCAGATCCTGGATCTCCTCTGCTACCTGACTCTCACCGATCCCGCTGATCTTCACCATCTGGGATACAATGATCTCCGGCTGGTTTTTCTGCAGATACGGGACAACGTACTCCTCGAACATGGGCTTCAGTTCATTGGGAGGCCCGGAAGAAGGATTGCGGTTTTTCCTTTTTTCTCAAGGATCAGTCCTGGAGCAGTTCCGTTATGATTGTCAAGAACAATGGCTCCCTCAGGACCATGGCCTGTTTATAGTTGTTCTTCGTGATACGTCTCTGAGGATTGTTTTTCTCATATTCCTTCAGATATTTATCGATCAGTTTCCTTGAGTGGGAATCTTCCTTAAGCGGCATTCCCATCAGATCCGCAGTTACTTCCTTGGTGATATCATCCTCTGTTGGTCCAAGGCCTCCTGTGAGGATCACAACATCAGAACGGTCCAGTGCGGTACGGATCACGTCACGCATACGGCCTTCATTATCACCTACTACATCCTGATAGTAAACACTTAACCCAAGCAGGGCGCATTTTTCAGAAAGATAGGCACTGTTGGTATTTACGATATTTCCAAGAAGGATCTCGGTTCCTACGGATATCAGTTCTGTGATCATGAAAAGAAACTCCTTTCGTATACTTTGATCCCTACTCCTGCATGGAAAGGACCTTTCTGTTCTGCATGATATAAGTCAGCAGGGAGATAATGGTCAGTGCAACAGACAGCCAGATAAATATCTGTGTCAGCACTGCAAAAATACCTCCGAAATCCAGCATCAGAAGTATGATCATGATCATCTGGGAAACGGTTTTAAATTTTCCCCAGTAGTTTGCGGCAATGACAATTCCGTTCTCAGCTGCGATCAGACGGAAACCACTGATGATAAATTCGCGTCCAATGATAATGATCACAACCCATGCCGGAAGCTTGTCAACCTCGATCATACAGATCATGGCAGAGCATACCAGAAGCTTGTCAGCCAGCGGATCCATAAATTTTCCAAAATTGGTTATCAGATTATATTTTCTGGCAAGATGACCGTCAAACCAGTCTGTCACACTTGCTGCGACAAAAATCGCAAGACAGATCCAGCGGTTTGCTTCTCCTCCCCATCCTGTCAGTAAGAAAACTACAAGAAATGGTACAAGTATCATTCTTGCAACTGTAAGTTTATTCGGTGTATTCATCGCTCAGCACTCCTATCAAATCATACTCAAGCGCACCTGTCACACGTACCTTTGCAAAATCACCTGTCATAAGCAGTTCGCCTGTCTGAACGAAAATGTATCCGTCAACCTTCGGTGCATCCCCGTAGGTACGTCCGATATAGGCACTTTCATCTGCAACTTTTCCCTCGATCATAACAAGAAGTTCCTGTCCGATACGATCCTGACCTCTGTCGTAAGAGATTTCCTGCTGAAGTTCCATCAGCTCGTCTCTGCGTTCTTCCTTCACTTCTTCCGGAACCTGGTCTGACATCTCTGCTGCCGGGGTATTCTCCTCCGGAGAGTAAGTGAAGACACCGAGACGGTCAAATTCCATCTCATCTACGAATTCCTTCAGTTCTTCATGGTCTTCCTCCGTCTCACCCGGAAATCCGGTGATCAGAGTTGTACGCAGTACGATATCCGGAATCTCCCTGCGGAGCTTTCCGACAATATCGATCAGTTCCTGTTTGGAAGTACGTCGGCCCATTCTCTTAAGAATACGGTCCGATGCGTGCTGGATCGGAATATCCAGATAATGACAGATCTTCTTCTCATCACGAATGGTTTCGATCAGTTCATCGTAAATCTCCTCCGGATAACAATAAAGGATGCGGATCCAACGGATACCTCTGATCTCACAGAGCTTCTTTAAAAGAATATGAAGAGATTTTTTGCCATAAAGATCTCTTCCGTAAACGGTGGTCTCCTGTGCTACCAGGATCAGTTCTTTCACTCCCTGTTCAGCCATATCCTCTGCCTGGGCAATGAGGCGCTCCATAGGAACGCTTCGAAATTTACCTCTGAGCTTCGGATGATGCAGTAGGTACAGTGCTTGTCGCAGCCTTCCGCGATCTTCAGGTAGCCGAAATGTCCACCTGTTGTAAGGACACGTTTGCTTCCTGTATCCGCAGATAATCAATATCACGGAATTCTTCGAAATGATTTCCGGCTACTGCTTCTTCCAGAGCCTTTACGATGTCGCCGTAGGATGTAGTTCCAAGAACAGCATCAACCTCCGGAACCTCCTCAATGATCTCTTTCTGGTATCGCTGTGCCATACAGCCGGTAACGATCAGTGCATGGCAGCTTCCTGTTTTTTTGTACTCTGCCATTTCAAGAATGGTTTCCACACTCTCTTCCTTGGCATCCTTGATGAAACAGCAGGTATTGATCACGATTGCATCTGCCTGCGTTTCATCGTCTGTGATCTCATGACCTCCGGCTGTAAGAAGTCCCAGCATTTCTTCGGAATCCGCCAGGTTCTTGTCACAGCCAAGAGAGATGAATAATATTTTCATAAAATTACTCCGCTTCTGTCTGAGCTGCTTCTGCAGTCTCAGTGCCTTCTGCGGTCTCGCCCTCTGCTGCCTCAAGAGCTTCCTTCTCAGCTTCAAGAGCCTCCAGCTCTTCCTCTTCTTCCTGCCCGGGAAGGATCTTTACCTTACCCTTGTAGAGCTCATCAATGGCAACAGAAAGCGGTTTCTTTCCTGCTGCACCCGGTACAAGCGGCTCTGCTCCTGCGATCAGCTGGCGGGCACGTTTGCTAGCTGCAAGTACAAGAGAATAACGGCTGTTCAGCACGAGAGCCTCATCGTCGTCCTCGTTGTTTGTGTTGATAGCCTCAATTAATTCTGAATAAGATGGATGTATCATATCTTTTCTCCCTTCTGTAACGGCAGGGCCGTATTTAACTTATTAATTGGTATTTATAAAAAAGCTTCCGCTTCTTTCTGGATCCTGGATACAAAATCATGATTCCTGGATGTACGCATGCGCTCACACCGGATGGTCTCATGAAGTGTATCAACACATTCCTCCAGATCATCATTGATCAGGAGATAATCATATTTATCCATTCCTCTGGATTCTTCAACCGCTCTTCTGAGACGCCCGTTGATCACATCCAGAGTCTCTGTTCCGCGACCTACCAGACGGTTCTTAAGCTCCTCCATAGACGGCGGACATACAAATACCAGCAGTGTATCCGGAAACTTCTCACGGATCTTCATGGCACCCTGGATCTCGATCTCAAGAATCACATCTTTCCCTGCGGAAAGCTGCTCCTCTACATATTTGCGGGGTGTGCCATAATAATTCTCCACATACTGTGCATACTCGATCAGTCCGTCTTCCCGGATCAGCTGTTCAAATTCTTCTTTTGTGCGGAAGAAATAAGCCTCTCCGTCCTTCTCGCCCGGTCTTGGATTTCTGGTAGTAACAGAAACAGATAATGCATAATTGTCATATTTTTCCATCAGACGTTTCATGACAGTACCTTTTCCGGAACCGGAAAAGCCCGAAACAACAACTAAAATTCCCTTACTCATTTCCTTCCTCCCTCGTTTCTTCTCCATACGCTTCCGAAAATCTCCTGGCAATGGTTTCCGGCTGCAGAGCGGAAAGGACAAGATAATCATCGGAAGTAACTATCACTGCTTTTGTTTTTCTTCCCTGTGTGGCATCGATCAGAGTTCGGGTTCCCTTGACACTCTGTATCATGCGCTTTACAGGAGCGGCATCCGGACTTACCACAGCCACGATCTTGCGTGAATTGACAACATTTCCAAAGCCTACATTAATGAGTTTCGCCATTTACGCTCTCCCTTTCTGTCTGTGTACAGCCTGTTTCCTGTCCGGTTACTCGATATTCTGGATCTGCTCACGAATCTTCTCGATTTCTGTCTTCAGATCGATAGCCGCGTTAGATACGGTAAGATCATTGGATTTAGACAGGATGGTGTTCGCCTCACGGTTCATCTCCTGTGCCATGAAATCCATCTTACGTCCCACGCCCTCGTTCTCATCCAGGATCTTTCTCATTCCGTGGATGTGGCTTCGAAGACGTACCGTCTCCTCATCATTGCAGATCTTATCTGAAAAAAGTATCACCTCTGCGGCGATCCTGGAATCATCGATCTGGTTATCTTCAAGAAGCTCATGCATCTTGGTTTCCAGTTTCTCCCGATAAGCCTTCACTACTTCCGGAGAACGTTTTTCCACTACATCGACCTTTGCTTCCAGTCCGTCCAGCTTCCCAAGAAGATCCTGTTTCAGATTAGCACCCTCACGCTGGCGGGTCTCCACAAATTTCCGACAGGCCTCATGAAGCGGACCCTCCAGAAAATTCCAGAGTTCTTCCTCATCCGGAGCCTGCTCTTCCATTGTAAACACATCCGGATATCTGGAAAGTGTGGAAACACGGATATCATTCTCAATCCCCAGTTCCTCACTCATCTGGTTCAAATAGCCCAGATATTCCCTTGCCAGCTCTGCATTGTACTTCAGAGCCATTCCGCCCATTGTATAGTCTTCGTAGGTGATGAACACATCAACTTTGCCGCGGCGGATATAAGTCTTCATCACATTTCGGATCTCTCCCTCAAAATAGCTGAGTCTTTTCGGCATTTTGATGTTCAGATCCAGATATCTGTGATTGACGGATTTCAGTTCAACAGAAACCTTACGTTCTCTGGAAACTGCTTCTGCCCTGCCAAAGCCGGTCATACTTTTTATCATGTTATCCTCCAATACTGCCTCTTAAGTTTATCAGCTGCTGATAAATGCAGCCAATGATTGCATACGGATTTATTATAGTTCATTCCAAAACCCTAGTCAAACTCTTTTTTTACTGTTATAATGATCGATGTTGAAATGAGTTGCTGTGAACGGAGTGAACAGCAACTGAAATGGAGGTAAAATCATGGCATTTGACGGAATTACAGTTTCTGCTCTCGTGGCAGAGATTGATGATAATTTAAAAGGCGGACGTATCAATAAAATCGCCCAGCCGGAAAACGATGAACTTTTGATCACAGGAAAAGGCTCAAATGGACAGAAACGTCTTCTCTTAAGTGCAAGCGCATCCCTTCCTCTGATCTATTTTACAGATAAGAACCGTATCAGTCCTTTAACTGCACCGAACTTCTGCATGCTTCTCAGAAAGCACATCGGAAGCGCCCGTATCCTTGATGTGAAGCAGCCTGGAATGGAGCGTGTGGTGGAATTTGAGCTGGAGCATCTTAATGAGCTGGGGGATCCCTGCAAAAAGCGTCTGATCATGGAGCTGATGGGCAAGCACAGCAACATCATCTTCTGTGACGAAAAAGGAATGATCCTGGACAGCATCAAGCATGTCTCTTCCCATATGAGTTCTGTCCGTGAGGTTCTTCCCGGAAGAGAATATTTCATTCCAAATACCCGAGATAAAGAAAATCCGCTGACAGTTTCCGAGGAAGAATTTACCGGACATATCTGCAAAAAACCGGTAAACATTTCCAAAGCGCTTTATACTTCCCTCACCGGTATGAGCCCGGTAATGGCTGAGGAGATCTGCTACCGTGCATCTATTGACGGAAGTGATGCGGCACAGTCTCTGGATGAGACGGCCTGCACCCATCTTTACCACACCTTCCTCCGCCTGATGGAACAGATCCAGAACAGAGAGTTCACCCCGAATATTGTCTACCGCGGAGATGAGCCTGTGGAATACGGTGTCTTTCCTTATCAGCAGTTTGGCAGTGAATACCGCAGTGAAACCTTTGACAGTGTTTCTGTTATGCTGGAGACTTATTATGCTACCAAGAGTCTGTTGACACGCATCCACCAGAAATCCTCCGATCTTCGCCGTGTAGTACAGACCGCTCTGGAACGTAACCGAAAAAAATACAACATCCAGAAAAAGCAGCTGAATGATACTTCAAAAAAAGATAAATTCAAGGTCTACGGTGAACTGATCAATACCTATGGATACGGACTTGAGGAAGGCTGCAGATCCTTTAAGGCACTGAACTATTACACCAACGAGGAAATCACTATCCCTCTTGACCCGACATTGACACCGGCACAGAATTCCAAGAAATATTTTGATAAATACGGAAAGCTGAAGCGTACAGAGGAAGCCGTCACCGAACAGATCGCAGATACGGAAAGTGAGATCTCTCATCTGGAATCTATCTCCAATGCTCTGGATATCGCCAGATCCGAAAGTGACCTTTCCCAGATCAAGGAAGAGCTCACTGAGTACGGCTATATCAAACGTCACTACACTAACAAAAAAGGCCAGAAAGCCCAGCCGAAATCCAAACCGCTCCACTACATATCCAGTGACGGTTTTGATATCTATGTGGGAAAAAACAATTTCCAGAATGATGAGCTGACTTTCAAGTTTGCAACCGGAAATGACTGGTGGTTCCATGCAAAGAAGATGGCTGGTTCCCATGTGATCGTCCGCACCAAAGATGGTGAACTTCCGGACCGTACCTTCGAAGAAGCAGGACGCCTGGCAGCCTGGTACTCCAAAGGGCACTCTGCTCCCAAGGTAGAGATCGATTATATCCAGAAAAAACATGTAAAAAAACCTGCCGGTGCAAAACCCGGTTTCGTTGTTTATTACACCAATTATTCTCTCATGGCTTCTCCGGATATTTCGGATCTGAAAGAGGTCACGGAGTAAACTTAAAAAAACCTTCCTGTGTTCTCGTATTTCTCCAAGACAGGATACCTGTATCTCTGCAAGTATCTGTCCTGAGAAATTTTTCTGTAAACACAGGAAGGTTTTTTATGTTTTCAGTGGACATTCGCACTCCGCTTCGTTATATGCTCATGAACAAAAATCACAAAACGATTTTTGTTCAGATCTCCAGTTTTTTCTCCACTGCCGGTGCAATGGATGTATCTGCTTTATGATACGGGATCAGTGTGGACTGCAGCGCATGATACAGATCGGATTTTCCCGGCCATACAGTTCCCTTCAGATGATTTGTCTCATCCAGTTGGTGAAACCAGGAACCGTTTTCGTGATCCATGACCACTTCATCCAGGTACTTCATAAACTCAGCATAATCTTTCGCATATTTCTCCTTACCGGTCACATGATAAAGAACTGCAGAGGTATTGATCGCTTCTGCAAGAGTCCAGTGCATACGGTCACGTACCACCGGTTTGCCATTCCAATCTGTCGTGTATACAATTCCCGGTGCACCATCTGCATTCCAGCCATCTTTTATTGCTGTTGTGTAAAGTTTCTCTGCTGCCTGGAGATATTTTTCCAGTTTTTCTTTCTCTTCTCCGCAGTTTGCAAGTGCCCACTGTGTGATCAGTCTTGCCCATTCGATTCCGTGGCCCGGTGTCGCTCCATATGGCTTGAACGGATCATCCGGACGGTCACGGTTGCAGTCAAGATCTGCCACCCATTCCTTCGTAAAATGTTCCGGGATTCTCCAGTTATTATCTTCTGCCCATCCAATTACATGATCAATGATCCTGCCTGCACGGATATGATATTTCTTATCTCCAATAACATCTCCAGCTGCCAGAAAAGCCTCTACCGTGTGCATATTGGCATTTAATCCACGGTAATCATCCAGCACGGTAAATTCCGTATTCCAGGTATCGCAGGCCAGCCCCTCCTCTTCATTCCAGAAATACTGATCATAAACAGCCAGAGCCTCCTCAAGGAGTTCCTCCGCCCCGGACCTTCCGGCTGTCAGTGCGGAAGATGCAGCCAGGATCACAAATGCATGGGCATAACACTGTTTATTGGGCACAATATCTCCTTCCGGTGTTACACCTGCATACCAGCCACCGTTTTTTTCATCGTGAAGCTCTCCCCTCAGACCTTTCAATGCCGCATCCGCAAGTTCTCCGCTTCCCTCATGGCCAAGCATCAGACCCAGACTGTATACATGAACCATACGACAGGTGATCCAGGTTTCCCGGTTTCTGTCCTTCCATGGTGTTCCGTCGTCCCCCAGATAATAGGAACCTCCATTCGGTGAAGGAAACCGATGTCCAAAATTCAAAAGATCCTCACAGGATGCTTTCAGGAATTCCCGGTTTTCTTTTGTGTTAATCTCATATTTGCTGTTCATTTCAACCACCCCATCTGTTTTTCTTTAGGATATCATTCTTTTTGGGGAACTTCAATTCTTTTAGATTATTCTGGCAGACTAATAAAAAAGGAGAATGCCACATACGCATTCTCCTCATATTCAGACTTCTTAATTCCATTACCGCAGCGGTCGCAGACAGTCCTGTATTAATCTTCAAAACAGGTGATCACATAACGATCACTTTCTGTGATCACATCGGAAACATTATCCCTGTCCCAGATCGCATCACTGATGATATCTTTCAGCTTATCATCCATAACGATATTAAAATTCTCCTCGATCACCTGAAACGGAACTCCCTCATTCTTCTGTGCATACTCCATGATAAAATCAAGAATCTTCTCTTCCATACTTCAAAATCTGCCTTTCTGTAAATACTAACGTTTAATATATTACATCAGATTTCCGCAGATGTCCAGATATTTTCCAGACATGTCCATGCGGTATTCCATAGGATATTATGCCAGTATACACACGCCCTTCATATTTCGCTCTATATCAGAATCTGGTATGCCGGTTCACATATTTTGCTTTATATTTTGAGTACACAATGGTCTGATCCTTGTAAAGGCCATAATACCCCGATGCCGCATAGCTGATAGATACTGCGATCAGATAGAAGGATACTCCTTTAAATCCAAACATTTCAAAAGCAATCAGGATCGAAGTGATCGGACAGTTGGTCACACCGCAGAAAACTGCTGCCATTCCGCAGGCTGCACAGATTGACGGAGAAATTCCCATGAGATTACCCATCACACAGCCAAAGGTGGCTCCGATGCAGAAAGAAGGTACGATCTCTCCCCCACGGAATCCTGCACGCATAGTCAGTGCAGTAAGCACCATTTTCCAGAAAAAGGCGAAAGTATCCGCCTGTCCGTTTTCCACCGCTTTTTCAATAAGCTCCGCACCAGCGCCCATATATTCATTTGTTCTCAGAATAAAGGTGACAACAATGACCAGGCAGGCGCCCACTGCAACCCTGACATATTTATTCTTAAACCATCTGCCATAAAGTCCTGCTGCACCATTCAGCGCAATACAGAACATAATGCTGACAACTGCACAGCCCAGAGCGATCACTCCCATTTTCAGGCCAGTTTCCACAGTCAGTGCCGGAATATCCGTCACATGAAAACTTTCAGGTGTGACTCCCATTCCGGCTGCAAATCCGGAAGCAATCAATGACGCGATCATACACGGCATCAGTGCTGCATAATACATCACGCCCACACTGACCACTTCCAGCGCAAAAACTGCCGCTGCCATCGGTGTTCCAAACAATGCGGAAAACGCCGCGCTCATGCCGCACATAACAATTACATGACGGTCCTCCTCGTCCAGATGGATCCATCTTCCAAGCTGGTTGGCAATACTTCCTCCAAGCTGGATCGCTGCTCCCTCACGTCCCGCAGAACCACCGGCAAGATGAGTCAGCGCCGTTGTGATAAAGATCAGAGGCGCAGAAAGGATTGGCACATCATCTCTGGAACGCACGGTAGAAAGAACCTGATTGGTCCCTCCATCCTCTTTTCCAAGCTTCTCATACAAAAATACAATGACAAGTCCGGATAATGGCAGCAAAAGAAAAATCCATTCATGCGCCTTCCGGTAACTGGTCACTGCCTTCAACGTAAAAGAAAACAGTGTGCTGGCAGCACCTACGATACATCCTGTAATGACAGCAAAAACCAGCCACTTGATCAGATTTGAGATATCCCGGCTGATTCTTGCACTGTAATAATATAAATGTTCCTTTAATCTTTTGTTATGATCGATCCCCATGTTCCTTCCCTTCTTTTCTTTACTGTCTGCATTATACTACATTTTTCCTCTCAGTAAAAGCAGGAAGAGAAAGCCCTGTTATTTTTTCTTCCGTGAAATATGCCTGTGTATCAGGATCGAGAATACACTGATCATCACAAGAAGCACTGCGGAGAGCCAGAATGCCGGAGACTTCGGATTTTTGATATTTGCTCCAAATATTGTAGCGAGAATAACTCCCGGCAGCGTTCCAAGCACGCCACCTGCCATATAGGTTCCAAATGGAATCTTTTCAGCTCCGAGAAACAGACTCACAGCATCTCCCGGTAAAAAGTTCAATGTCCGCATAAAAAATGAAATATACAGGCAATTTCCGTTCTGGTAATCTACTACTGTTTTCAGTTTCGGATATTTAGCTGTAAGACTTTCCACCATGGATGCACCTGAGAAGCGTCCCATCCAATATGGAAGTGCCAATGTGACTGCTCTTCCCAGAAAGTTCACCAGAAGTGCTGTTCCTGTAGAAAACAGATGCCCTACAGCAAGCTGCAGGATCGCAATTGGAAATATAAAAGAGACACTTTTCACTGCATAAAGCCCAAGCATAAGTAATGCAGCCTTAACAGGTTCCTCCGGTGTATAGCTTAAGATCCTTTCCACAGACAGATCCTCTCTATAACGGATACAGAAAAGGAGAAGCACAAGAAGGAGCACCGCCGGCAGATATTTTCTGATGTTATCAATCATTTTTTTCATGGTCTGATCCCTCCGTTTTCAAAAAAAGAGCACCGGCACCTGTTTCCGGTACCGTGCTCTTTCATAAGTTCTGCTTTTTTAAGTTTCAGGATCAGCAGCCTTTCTTCGCTGCCTTTCTCTCCTGGTCTTCCTTCCACATTTCCTCTGCTACCGGCTTCCAGTTTTCAGCATACCGGTCACATTTCGCACAGAGATGCTCTGCACTCTCCGGTGACTGAAGATCTGTGGAATGTGCTCCGGATTTTTCTACCATTCTCTCAGCTTCTGCGGATTTTCAAGCATCGGGCATGGACGGTACATATTGTCATTAAACGGCTGTCCGTCATGATATGCCATCATCATCGGAGACTGCAGTGCTTCCAGAAGTGTTTTCTCGCGGATATTGGAATCAGAATAATGGATAAACACACATGGATCGATATCGCCGTTTGCATTGATATGCAGATAGCGACGGCCGCCTGCAATACATCCTCCCACAAACTCTGCATCATTCTGGAAATCCATGGCAAACAACGGCTTTGTTGCACGGTATTTACGGATACGCTCATAGGTTTCTCTTCTCTGTGCAGGAGTAGGAAGCAGCTCCGGTGCTGCATCATTTCCAACCGGCATATAATGGAAATACCAGATAAAGTACGCTCCAAGATCGATCAGGCTGTCGTAAAATGCCTCTGATGTGATAGACTCGAAATTTGCACTCGTATAACATGCAGAGATACCAAATACAAGCTTCTTCTCTCTGAGAAGATTGATGGCCTTGATAACCTTCTGGTATACACCATTTCCTCTTCTGCCATCTGTTGCAGTCTCAAATCCTTCCAGTGAAATTGCAGGAACAAAGTTTCCTACCCGAAGCATATCATTTGCAAAATCCTCATCGATCAGTGTTGCATTTGTGAAGGAAAGGAAGATACAGTCATTATGTTTCTCGCAAAGACGGATCAGATCCTTTTTTCTTACAAGTGGCTCTCCGCCTGTGTAAATATACATATAAACGCCAAGCTCCTTACCCTGGCGGATGATGTCATCGATCTCATCGTAGGTGAGGTTCAGCTTGTTTCCATACTCTGCTGCCCAGCATCCTGTACAGTGCAGGTTACATGCACTTGTTGGGTCAAGAAGGATTGCCCACGGGATATTACAGCCATATTTCTCACGGCATTCATCCTGTTTCTTCCAGCCTGCAAGATTTGCATTGATAAAGAAGTTTGCAACCAGAGTTTTCATAACATGCGGATCAATATCAGTTACCAATCTATGAATAAACGGATAATACGGATGTTCCGGATTAGAAATGGCTGCGCGGATCATTGCTCTCTGTGTAGGAAATCCACCACCGGAAAATTTATCTGCCCAGTCCATGATCTTGATAAAATTCTTATCCGGATCTTTATAAACATAATTGAATGCCTGTTCAAGTCCGAATTTCTTAAGTGTGTTCATTGCGCTCATACTATCTCTCCTTATTTCTCTCAATGTAAATATGCAATCTAGCTAAACGGACATCTTCATTCCGTCACACTGCATTTCGAGTACCAAAGCTTTCTTACTATCTTTGCCTGACTCATGGTGTTACTGTACGTTTTTCCATTTGAATAACAATAGACAATATAATTGGCATGACCAAAAACTAGGCAAATCTGTTAAAATGCCTAAATATTATTGGCATTTATTCTAAATAACATTAGTTATTTTTGTGCATACTTACTTCACGATGTTTATCCATATAAAAAACACCCTGGCAAAGGCAGAAATATCTTCCGCCCTGCTTCGGGTGTTTTTGATTTATCTTATTACTTTACTACGATATTGATGATCTTCTTCGGTACGTAAATCTCTTTGATGATATTTCCGGAAATCTTATCTGCAACTGCCTTCTTTCCTTCGGCAATCGCATCTTCTTTGGAGATTTCTGCCGGAATACTGATAACAGCCTTGGTCTTGCCGTTGATCTGAACCGGAACCTCGATCTCATCATCCTTCATAAGCTCCTCATCGTGAGCCGGCCACTGTGCATGGAAAACGGAATCCTCATGACCAAGCTTCTCCCAGATCTCCTCTGCAATATGAGGAACAAATGGCGCAAGAAGAATGGTAACTGTCTCGATGGTTTCTTTGTCAACAGCGCCGTCGTTCTGCTTTGCGATAGCGATCAGCTTGTTTGTGTATTCCATAAATCCGGACACTACGGTATTCAGGCTGAAGGCCTCAATCTGCTGGTGATATCGTATACCATCTTATGACGGGTCTTCTCCATCTCTTTGGTAGCCGGGATATCTTTCTCAATGCTGTCAAGAGCCAGATTCCAGAACGTTCAGATCTGATACACCATCGAGTTCCT
>ENA-OQBT01000011-OQBT01000011.1-human-gut-metagenome-genome-assembly--contig:-NODE-11-length-106703-cov-5.944716_pt1 | contig 106703 bp, 89 predicted proteins | sample MGYA00242749_ERZ504557 | MGnify/ENA primary metagenome ERZ504557 (study PRJEB26092, sample SAMD00036243) | human gut metagenome | host: Homo sapiens | study: EMG produced TPA metagenomics assembly of...
TCTCCAAAGTGAGATTTGAAGCATTTACTAAAATAAAGAGGGTCATTCATTCCTACTTTATAAGCTATTTCACTTACATTGTATATACCTCCTGCAAAAGTTCCATAGCCTTTTCATACGAAGGATACGCATATATTCATTAGGTGTATATCCGGTCACTCCTTTTACTTTCCGAAAAAAAGCAGCACGGCTTACCCCCACCGCAGATGCAAAATCCTCTATAGTGAATTCCGGGTTGTCCAATTGTTTTTCCAAAATAGTCTGCAATTTTTCACCAAATTTCCTATCCAGTTCTGTAGAACATAAAGCCTGACTTGTCATAGCAGGGTCATTAGAGAATTTTCGTTTTAACTTTTCCCTCTGTTCAATAAGTTGAAATATACGTGCTAATAACAATCTGGAACTGAAAGGCTTCGTTATGTATGCATCCGCACCACTTTCTACCCCTTCAAGTTTATTTTCCGAAGTGCTCATAGCAGTCAGCAAAATAATGGGAATATGACTGGTCTCAAAATCACGTTTCAGTTTACGTGTCACATCAAAGCCATTCATACCAGGCATCAATACATCACAAATAATCAAATCTACCTCAAAAGACTGAGCTTTTTGTAAACCGGAAAGCCCATCCGGTTCACTTATGATCTCAAAATAAATACCAAGTTCCGTTTCTAAAAACTTACGCACATCTCCATCATCTTCTATTATCAATATTCTTTTTTTATTCAAAGGGTCCGGGGTCACTGAATCATGATTTACTGTTAAATAGGTATCACACTGCTCATGAACAAACGATTCTTCCTGAAGGATGCTTGATACTAGGAAATCGTTTTTTCCATAAACACTGGAATCTAACGGTAAGATAACAGTAAACACAGAACCACCTCCCTCATTTTCATCAAATGAAATGCTTCCTTTATGTACATTTACCAGTTCATAAGTCAAATGTAAACCGATTCCCACACTGTTATGTGAAAAACCACTTTGCATGAAACGGGAAAACAGCTCTCCTTGCTTCTCCTTAGGAATCCCTACGCCGTTGTCACTAACCGATATAAATAATTTCCCCACTTCCTCATTAACGATAATTGCAAAAACAACCTTTCCTCCTTTAGGAGTATATTTTAAAGCATTCGAAAGAAGATTATAGACTATTTTATCCAATTTACTTTGATCAACAAACATCTTATAAGATGACGTAGAAGGAGCAAAATGAAAATCAATCTGTTTGTCATCTGCCGTTTCCTTGAAACTTCGATAAATATCATAAAAGAACACCATCACATCTGTTTCTTCCAGCATCAAGGAAAGTTTATTGTTCTGCATTTTACGAAATTCCAACAATTGATTAATCAGACGAAGCATCCTATTCGTACTTTTATTCATCAACTGTATGGGATAAACCATCTCTTTGGGAATCTTATTCAAGCTCTCTATTTTTTCCAAAGCTCCCTGAATCATTGTCAACGGAGTACGGAATTCATGTGAAATATTAGTAAAAAACATGAGTTTGTACTCTGTCAACTGTGTTTCTACCTGAATGCGATTCCGTAAATTATTGAAATTCCGTATCAAACAAAAAGCAACATACAACACAATAACAACGACAAGAAAATAAAAAAGATAAGCCCAAGTGGTTTCCCAAAACGGAGGCGTGATAACAATATTGAGCACAGTTTCTTCATCACTCCATATCCCAGCAGAATTACATGCTTTTACATGCAGATGATAAGTGCCGGGAGAAAGATTTTTATAAGAAGCAAAATTCAAAGAAGAAGGGGTACTCCATTCATTATCAAAATGACTCAATTTATAAATAAACCTTGAAGGAAATGCCAAAGAATAATCCAATGTTGAAAATTCTATAATGAATGAATTCTGGTCATAATCTAATTTTATATTCTGTGTATAACTTAACGCCTGTGTCAAAGGAGAATCCTTCTCACCAACCTGTACTGTGATTCCGTTCACTTTCAAATTAGTTAGAATAACATTCCGGGTCATAGGAGATGAAGTTACTTTCAAAGGATCAATGACTATGACTCCATGATTTGTTCCAAATAGCAAAAGTCCATCTTCAGTTATGGCAGCGCCATGTTCGTTATATACATTTCCTTGCATAGAAGCTGAAAAGAAGAAATTTTCAAAAGTTTCCGTATCAGGTGAAAAACGAGATAAACCATACTGAGTGGCAATCCATATTTTTCCAGTCTTATCTTCGATAATAGACTCTACCATGTTATTGACCAAACCATCAGTTGTGGAATAATGGACAAATTTCAAGTTCCTATAATCCTCACTAGGGTTACAAACAGAAAATCCGCCTCCCAACATTCCTATCCACATACGATTCTGACTATCACGAAAAATACATTTAATTTCATATCCGGGCAAATCTCCATTTTCATAATTATAAAGTTTATAATTATGAGCATCAGCAATAATGGAATCTCCATAAAAAACACATAATCCCTTATTAGTTCCTACCCATAACCTTTTTTTATTATCCTGAGTGATCATCCTGACTTCCTGCAAACGACCGGATCCAGTCAGGAACTTACGAAAAACATACCTGTCTTTTCGTGAAACCGCCAAATTCAGTCCTCCCCCAAAAGTTCCTATCCACATCCTATTTTTATCATCACGATAAATATCGAATATATTCTCATGTGCCAATGACAAGGTATCACCTGCCATTTTATGATACCAACGTCCGTCAATACATAAACCCATCGTACGGGTTCCCAACCATAATTTACCATCTCCATCACAAGAAGCCGCATAAATATAATTGTATGGCATCTTATAACAAGATGCAGCCTCCAAATTTTTATCATAAGCGTAAACATTCCCTTGACGCGTACCAAACCAGAAACCACCATCGGGCATCTTTACCACTGTACGTATAGCATTCACATAATCATTTATACTCTCATGTTCCGGATAAATACGATAAGATCCTTCACTTAATACGGACAAAAGTGTAACACCGGCAAACTCCGATCCTACCCATACATTTCCCGAGTGATCGAGTAATAAGCTATGCAGAAAATTGGAATGAACTAGATTTTTACCAGTCTCCTGATAAGTGTAATGGCTGATTATATCTTCTTGGGGATTATACACAAATAAACCATAGCCAAAAGTAGATATCCATATCAATCCTCTGTTATCCTGTATTACTTCATAGCGTTCCTCGGCAGCAGGCATCATCTGAGCGGCATCTATCAATGACAGTATTTTACATATTCCGGTTTCCTTCTGAAAATAATGCAACACACCGGTCTGATTAAAAACATAGAAATCCCCCTGATTATCTCTGACAAAACGAGCGTTGGGGATATTAATCGGGTTGTCTAATCTTACCTGCCGGGTAGATAAATGAAACCTGTAACTTCCTTTTGTTGTAAAAAGCCACCAATCATCTTTCGTGCCAAAATGAGTAGTAAAATGAAAGTCAACGTCATCCTTTCCGATTCTTTGAACAAAATGTAGTTTTTCATCCTCATCATAAACATAAATATCACCATTATCAGCAAGAAAAAAGCATGCGTTCTCATAAGAAAATGCTGCTCTGAAATTATGCATATCAGAAATTACTTCGATTTTGTTTCTTGTTACTTTCACCAATCCTTCCTGAGTACAAATCCAAACATTCCCTCTAGAATCTTCAATCAAACTATTCACTTTATTAGAAGGTAGTTTGCCATTTTCACATTGAAATGTCACAGAGGAAAAATGTTCATTTTCAAATGAAATCTTTCTGCAACCTTTTTGTCCATCCCATAACCAATTATCACCATTAGCAGTTTCTACACGATAAGCATAAGCTTGGTCGTGTTCCCCACATCCTGTAAAATCCACAAAACAATTATGTCTTAAATCATAGCAACTGAATACATTTGAAGTAGAAAGCACCCATAAAAAACCATTTTTATCTTCATCAATCTTCTTGACATGATAATCCGCTAATGAAATCGGACTATCCTTTTCCGGTAACAATGTTATAAAAGAGTGACCATCATACCGGCTCAGTCCATTAGTGGTACTAATCCAGATAAAGCCTTTCTTATCTTGAAAAATATCTCTAATTGTATTATTGGCCAATCCGTCACTGGATGTAATATGAATAGATTGTATATCAATAACTGCATATGCATTCCATTCCAGACAAACAAAGAAGAGCAACAAAAAAAATATACGATTTTTCATATCATTCGGTTTAACATCAGAATAATACCGCAAAATTAAAAAAGGTATTTTAAAAGTGATTTTTAAAATACCTTTTTTAATTAGGAAGCCTTTACTAACCAACAAGCAGAACAAGTTCCTGCGATGCCATTCCTTCGACCTCCACTTTTACTTTGAGCTGTCCCCGCATACGCCCTGCCTGTACTACTATTTGGGCACGACCCAAATAAGTGGGTAAAGTATGACTGCTAAAACGTTCACTACGACGCATCTCGCCACTATCTATCCCCATCAAACGTCCGTTACCCTCCACGGTCACTTTCACTTGTCTGTCATCTATCCGTATGGGGATGCCTTGTTCATCATATAAATTCAAAGAGATATGAGATAAATCCTGCCCGTCAGCCTTTAACTGTTCCCGATCCGCTTTCAGAGTAAAACGGACAGCTTTATTTCCGGAAGTCTGTATACTGTCACGGCACACTTCTATCCCATCTTTATACCCTATCACCACCACCTTACCCGGACGATAAGGTTGATTCCATTTAATCGTATTATTTATATAATCCCGTGGCTTTCTAGGTCCATATACCTTTCCTCTAGGATCTATCAACATCACTTCGTCACAATTAGACGGCGTTTGAATCTGCATGACACGCGCATCCTGATAAGGAAAAGTCCAATCGTGTACCATTCCCGGTGCTTGCCAATGGTCTTTACCCGGATCTTCATCCAAATTATAATCTATGACATAAAGTCCCAAAAAAGGCTTCTCATTCCACAAAGCCCGAAAATATCCTCCTCTAGGTTTTTCAGACATACACATGTCAAACGGAGCAGAAGGCCATCCCTTACTAGGCCAACCTGAACTCTCCCCAATATAATCCACACCGGTCCACATGAAAGAGCCACAAATATATTCATGTTCCATTACATAATTCCATGGATTTTTCTCATCATAATCACGTGAATCAAATTCACGTATGCTACTATAATAAGGATAGCTCTCACTGATCAGGCAAATACGTTCCGGGTATTTCTTTTTATCATAAATCAACCGAGGTTCCATATAATTATACCCTAGTACATCTGTCACCGAAGCAAATTTATCTTCAAATCCCGGCTGCAAAGCGAGCATAACAAGACGGCTCGGATCCAGTTGATGTACAAAATCCTGCAACATACCAGCACGTTCAATCCCTGTATCATCTTTTAATTTTGCCTCAGCCAACTCATTACCTATACTCCACAAGATAACAGAAGGATGATTACGGTCACGAATTACCATATCGCTGATATCCTGCTGCCAGCTAGAATCAAAAAATTCTTCATAATATCCCGATTTCCATTTATCAAAAGCCTCATCTATAACCAAAAAGCCAATAGAATCACAATAGTTAAGAAATTCCGGAGAAGGAGGATTATGCGAGCAACGGATAGCATTCGTGCCAAATTCCTTTAAAATAAGCAAACGGCGTTCATAAGCCTATCCGGTACAGCCGTTCCCAAACATCCTGCATCCTGATGAAGGCACATGCCTTTCAGCTTAAGATGTTTGTTATTGAGAAAAAAACCCTTGTCTTTATCAAATTTCACTGAACGTATTCCAAAAGGAGTCAGATATTTATCAATTGTCTTTCCTCCTTTTTTTATAATGGTTTCCACCGTATAACGATAGGGAAAATCCAAATCCCATAATTTAGGATGGCTGACTAACAAATTCTGAACTACTTCAGCTGTTTTTTCTTTATCAAGTTTCAACGTAGTCCGGGCCATCACCTCTTTACCTTCTGCTTTTACAATTTTTCCATCACCATCCAACAGGCGTTGCTGGACAATCACTGTTGTCGGTAACTCCATGGAGTTTTCGATAGTAGTGACAATCTTGACCGTTGCCTGGGATTCAGTTATCTCCGGTGTCGTAACATAAGTTCCCCACATTTTTACATGAACAGGGTTAGTCACTTGCAACCAGACATGCCGATAAATGCCGGAACCAGTATACCAGCGAGAAATTTCTGAATGATCTACCTTGATTTTCAAGTCATTACTCTCTCCATATTTCAGGAAAGGGGTCAGATCTGTTTCAAACGAAGTATATCCATAACGATGATAAGCAATCTCCTTTCCATTCAAAAAAATAGTAGCTTTATGATAAATACCATCAAAAACAAGACTAACTTTTTGATTTTTGTAACTCGCCGGAATCATAAAAGATTTGCGATACCAACCTATGCCACCCGGCAAATAACCACTCGCTCCTCCTGCTTTTTCATCAAAATCCAGCTCCACACTCCAGTCATGCGGTAATTGTACCTCTCTAAAATCTCCATTTTCTCCTAATCTAAACTGCCAGTCAAAGTCAAAATTCTGCCGAATGCGATTAGCAGCCCCCGGCAAATCAAATACAAATATGCACAAAATGGCAATAAGCAACTTTTTATTTTTCATAAATAATCTACTTCTCTATTTTCCGATAAAAAGAGGGTGTGCCACATAACAAAGCAATTATCAAAAATAGCTTTTGACACACCTCTTTACCTTTTCACCTTCAAAACTAACTTTGTTTAACTTATATACTTAATATCCCTCATTTTGTTTATATAATCCCGGAGTCACATTTAATTGATTCAATGGAATAGGATATAAATAACGTCCTGTCTTTACATTATTCTTATCGGTACCATCCGGATTATGATAACTATCAAATAAACTTTGAATTTCCGTTTGCCATTCCCCCAACGCACCAATCAAACCAACGCACTCCTTCTCCCATTAATTCTATTCTACGCTCCCGTTTTATCAATTTCAAAGCATCTGCAGCACTTACCGTATTCACCTCATCACAACCGGCTCTTTTACGGATATCATTCACATAAGCTACAGCTTCCATTATTTTACCTTCTTCAACCAATAACTCAGCATACATCAACATCATATCTTCCAAGCGTAAAATAGGAAGATTTACAGGCCAGTCATTATCGTCTTTCATTGTGACTTCCGGAGTCAGTGACATCCCAAGTTCCGCTATCTTCCGTTTACTAGGCATAAACTTATAAAACATTGATTTTGTATAAACATCCACTTGCGAACCATCTTCCAAAATCAATTTCTCTTTTGTATTCGTATAAGCCGGATAATTAGGCTCTGCCTCATATCCTGTCAGAACAGAAAAACCATTCCCTCTTCCATCTTTTTTCCCATCAGAATAAATTTTATCAAATTCATACATCAAACTCTTTTCCACATAAATTTCATTTCCAAAGATTCTTCTATTCGTATAGGAAGGAGGTAGAGCCATACTGAAATTAAACAAAGCGCTGTTGCCTGTTCCTCCCGTACGATACTGAATAGCAAAAATAGAGTATTTATTATAATAATCCGTGCTCGGCATCCACTGCTTTCTCCATTCATCAAGTGTCGGAGCCCAATATTTATTCTGATTGGATTTTGAGTAATTCAACACAATTTCCAATTGCTTTTTAGCTAATATCTTGGCATCGGAATCATAATATGGGAAACCCGCCAAAGTCATATACACACGTGCCAGCATAGCTTCTGCCGCCATCTTGTCCGCACGCCCCTGCAATACAATCGAAGTTCCATTCGCACTCACCATATTTTCTTTTAGAGGAAGCATCGTCTGCGCATTAATCAAATCAGGAACCACTATATTATCCAAAACTTCCCGTGCAGACGATTGAGGTACTTTCTTCACTTCACTAGGCGATAAAGGAGCATCAATAATCGGAACATTACCAAAAAGGCGTGATAACTCAAAATAAGCCCATCCTCTCAGAAAATAGACTTCGCCCATAAACTGCTTTTTAATCTTATCATTCGATTCAAAGTTACATCCTGCTATTTTGGCAATAGCAGTATTCGCATCATAAATTACTTTATACCATGTATTCCATACACTATTAAAAGTTGCCAAATCACTGGTAGCTCTGAATGTGCTTATCTCTGAAAAATCTCTCAACCCATTAGGTCTTGGTTCTGTCCATGCATTATCCGAACGACATTCAGACATCAATAAATACTCTGAATTGGCAAGTTCACGCAAATCGGAATAAATACCTACCACCCCTTGTTCAGACTGACTGGGAGTCTGATAGAAACCATCAGAGGTCATTAAATCAGCAGGAGGAGTTTCCAAATAATCATCGCACGACATAACAAAGAACATCAATGCACTCAATTGCAATATATTTTTTAATTTGAACATAGCTCTATATTTTTATTAGAAATTAACGTTGATACCCAAAGTGTAAATTCTCGGTGAAGGATAACCACCATAGTCCAATCCCAAAGCACTGCTACCTCCGGGTGAGGAACTGGCTGCCGTATTGGCCGCCTCCGGAGAGTACCCTCCATAATAACTATCCCATTTAGCTAGATTTTCAATGGATACATATACACGTGCATAGGAAATAAATTTAGGATTAATAGGTAATTTATACCCCAAAGTCAAATTCTTGATACGCAGATAATTGGAAGAATATAACCATCGGGAGTCTAACGTAGCACCTGTAGTAGAGCTTAAAATATAAGGTACTTTTCCATTGCCCGGCTCATCTTCCGACCACCATGCCTCTCTCCAATGTCCTAAAGCATTCCCTTTAGCCCCCATACCCGGACGGTCAATGGCACGTCCCAATACACCAAAAATCTTTCCTCCTGTCTGAGCTGTCATCAAGATAGACAAATCAAAATTTCTGTAAGTAAAAGTATTCGTCATTCCAAATACTAATTTAGGAGTAGGACTACCTAAATAGTCCCTGTCATTATCTTTATCGAACACACCATCATTATTTACATCTTTGTATCGGATATCACCCGGTACAATTTGTTTTCCTTCAAAAGTAACCGGCTTTCCTCCATGGGCAGCACTATAAGCATCAATTTCAGCTTGATTTTTCCATACACCTATTGCATCATACATATAGAATGTATTAACAGGCTTTCCCACAGTCAGAATATTAGACGGATTGTTCTTATCAAATCCCGAATATACCGGAGTATTATCTTTCCCTAGAGCTTTCACCTCATTTTTATTATATGACATATTGAATGACGTATCCATGAAAATTTTCCTGTGAGATTATGCGTATTCAATTCGATCTCAAAGCCTTCATTATGGATATCTCCTAAATTATCCCAAACGGTAGTAAAACCGGAAGCTCCTTCCACAGGTACCTGATATAACAAATCAGTCGTATTCTTGGTATACCAATCCAGCGACAATTGAATTCTATTATTGAAGAATCCTAAATCAAGCGCAACATCAGTACTATGTGTTTTTTCCCAACCTAAATCAGCATTACCTAAAGAATTTGCCTTATAACCGGGAGCACCTGCATAATTTCCTGCAGACAAAGTAGGATAAGCAGCCGTGTTACTGATAGAATTATTACCGGTCACACCATAGCTAGCCCTCAGCTTCAATGTATTCCACCAAGACATTCTCCAATTTTTAAAGAATTTCTCATTTGACACTAACCAACCTCCGGAAACAGCCGGAAAGATGCCCCACTTATTGTTAGCTCCGAATACGGAACCGCCATCATAACGCAAACTACCGGACAACATATAACGTTCTGCATAATTATATTGCAAACGTCCAAACACAGACAACAATTTATTGGCTGTTTTCTCTGTTACCGTATTAGTTCCTGCTGTAACTTTCGAACCATCAAAGGAACCTGTTATGGCATCATTGGGAAATGGTTTGTTAAAAGATTGGGCCGTACTGAAACCAAGATTACTCTGTTCGGAAGAAAAACCCGCCATTACACTAATTCCATGATTGCCAAAAACATGGTCATAATTTGCAAGAGCCTGCAAAAGAGTACTCCATTTTCTTTCCGTATTATGCCCCCCCGAAGAGTTTTGTCCTTCTCCCTGCGCCCAACTACCGGTTGTACTAGTGTACTTATAATCATTTCCATCCAAATCATAATAATTAGCCGAAGCAGAAAGTTCTACCTGAAATCTTTAAACGGAGTGATACGTACGAAAGCATTCCCAACCAAACGCATCATTCTATTCTGTTTGATATTCTTCTCCATATTATAAACCGGACTCGATGTGCTTCCCGCCCAAAGATAATAGGGATTCGGATCAACATTTGTCATATATCCTACCCCCGGTTCCGATACCGGTGTAGCATACAAAGCCTGATGTACCTGGGAATCCTTACCATTTGCCTGTCCGGAACCATCCTGCACAATATACGTAGGAGCCATATTCATACCTATTGTAAGATATTTGTTTATCTTTGATTCAATATTGGCACGAAAAGAGAATCTTTCATATCCCGTACCGGTAACGATACCAGCCTGATTCATATATCCACCTGAGAATAAATAAGATGTGTTTTCCGTCCCTCCCGAAACATTCAAACTATAATCCTGTACGATAGAGTTACGAAAAAACTCATCCTGCCAATCCAACAGGCTAAGTTGTTCCGGATTGGAGTATAAGTATGCGCATTCCTCATGTCATCTCCCAAATAGTTAAACCAACGTTCATCAAAAACAACCAGATAAGAGTTTGCCGTACCTGCCTGAATTCCGAGATTAGACAAACGTGTGGCATTATCATCCTTTATACTGGCACTAGTCAAACCCAATTTCTTCGCTTCCTGCAAATAGTTTGCATCATTCCATCTCAATTTAAATTCCATCCATTCCGTCGCATTAAGCACATCCATTTTTTTCTCTAATGTCTGTACACCGAAACTAGCATTGAACGCCACCTTCGCTTTTCCACTCTTACCTTGTTTAGTACTAACCAAAACAACTCCATTGGAACCACGTGAACCATAAATCGCAGCAGAAGCAGCATCTTTCAAAACTTCTATGGAAGCGATATCCGAAGGATTCAATCCGCTCAACGTATTCATAGGCACCCCATCAACCACATAAAGTGGATCGGAATTTGCATTGACAGAAGCCGCACCGCGGACACGGATCTGCATATCGGCTCCCGGCTCACCTGTTGTATTACGTACTGTCACTCCAGCCAATTGACCTTGCAAAGCATTCTCTGCACGAGCCAAAGGACGATCCTCTATTGCCTTAGAATCCATTTTGGCAACCGCACCCGTCAAAGTGCTTTTCTTAACCGAGCCATATCCTATGACTACCACCTCATCCAATGTCTCAGTATCTTCTGACAATACCACCTTAATATTGTTCTGTCCCTTAACTGATACATCTGAAGTTTGATATCCGACAAAACTAATCTGCAAAATGGCATTGTCGGCCACATTCCTCAAAACAAAATTACCGTCAAAATCGGTAATCGTACCATTAGTAGTACCTTTCACCAATACACTGGCACCAATTATGCTCTCCCCTTTTTTATCAAGCACCACGCCCGATACATTCTTAACCTGAGCAAACAGGGTCATCGCAATTACCATAAGAATACCAAAGGAAAGCATCCTTTTAAAAGAATGCATACTTCCCGATAGTTTGTTCTCCGAGTCTTTCATTTGTAATTAATTAAAGTTATACATAAAATCTAATCCCTTCATTTCTTCATCAAGGAACATGGCAAAACTAGATATAATGCCATGAATAAAAAATAGCCGGAACAGCCACAAACCTCTGAAAATATGGAAAAGAATCTACATAGATGGAAAATAGTATAAACAGGGCAAAAAGCGCGATTTATTCAAGCTTTTATAAGTTTGGAGAAACGACTGTGCAGATAAAAAAAGGCTCCTGAATTGTTCTTTCCAGACTAAGGAAGTTCTCTATATCACAACCATCCGCCTTAATGAAAAGAATCAAGCCGTACAATTTTCCATTGAATAAAACAATAAATACAGATACAATTGACTGTTATTGTTTTTCTTTGTCATCCACATAATATGAACCAAATGAAAAACTTATTTATGAAACAATTACTATCACTCCTGTTATGCTTGAGCATAATAGTACCCTCAATGGCAAAAAAAGAACAAAGAAAACAAAATGTGTTTCCTGATGGTACTCCTATCTCCGAATGGTTTCTCCAAACTAAAGTGGTCCATCCTGACTCCTTAGGAAAAAAATACGACCTTTCCGATTATGGAATTGAAAGCAATCCCCATATCGTTCAAACACAGAAAATACAAAAGATCATAGACGAAGCGGCAGCCAATGGCGGTGGGGTCATTTACATCCCTGAAGGAATTTATAAAAGCGGTTCCCTCTTTTTCAAACAAGGGACTCATCTTTATTTGTCAAAAGGCGCCACCTTACTAGGTAGTGAGAACATTATGGATTTCCCTCTCCTCATGACTCGCATTGAAGGTGAATACTGCAAATACTTCGGTGCATTAATCAATGCCGACGGGTTAGATACCTTTACAATTAGCGGCAAAGGTACAATTGACGGAAACGGCACTCCCTACTGGAAAGCTTTCCGCCTACGTCGCGAATGGAATCCTCAATGTACAAACAAGGACGAAATGCGACCACGCCTACTTTACATAGCTCATTGCCGTAATGTGCAGGTTGCTGATGTGACTTTACAGAACTCTCCTTTTTGGACCAGCCATTATTATCGCTGCGATAAAGTGAAATTACTCAATCTACGAATTTTCTCTCCTATCAAACCTATAAAATCAGCTAGTGCGGACGGTATAGATATGGATGTATGTACCAATTTTCATATTAAAGGATGCCGGTTTACTGTAAATGATGACGCCATCTGCTTTAAAGGTGGAAAAGGACCTTATGCCGATCAGGATACTTATAACGGTCCCAATAAAAACATTCTAATAGAAGATTGTTTCTTTGATCATACTACTGGCAGTTGCATGACTTGTGGCAGCGAGTCCATCCATGTCTATAATGTATTAATGCGCAATTGCAGAGCAGAAGGCGGTAATGAACTACTTCTATTGAAAATGCGGCCTGATACTCCGCAACACTATGAATACATCACAGTAGAAAATGTAAAAGGCTTCTGCAAGGCTTTACTAGGAGTTTCGTCATGGAAACAATTTTATGACTTGAAAGGAAGAACAACGATTCCTAAATCCTACGGAAGCCATATCACGATGCACAACATAGAACTGAAATGTGACAAATTTCTAAATGTGAATAAAAATGAAGCTGAGTATGAGTTATCCAATTTTTCATTTAAAGATGTAAAGATCGAAACTAAATTTTCCCAATGGAATAAAGATGCTTTTCACAATATTCGTATGAAAAATGTTATAGTGAATGGCCAATACCAGCAATAATTTAAATTTAAGGATCTTTTCCTTATTGTTATCTTGTAAACAATAAGGAAAGATCCTTAAATTTTTCTCCATTCCAAATCACTTATTTACATTCACTCATAAAAAATCAGTAAACATCTTCCACTTTATAAGCTACTATCCAAAACATCCGGCCTTAAATACCTTATAATTTCATATGTTGATAAACTCTTTCTTAAACAGAAGATTCAATTTCATATTAGCAATGATTTAGTTGCATATTCCTTCTATAGCTTTAAAACATTTTAAATATCAAGTTATATTTGCCCGGGATAGATATATCAAAACTTTTTTTATCTTAAAATGTTTATAATATATGGAAATGCTATTTTTACTAAAGAATTTATACCGTGATCCTCTTGCACTATCCAGATTCAGCCAATTCAGATATCTTCATATAGGCAAGGGAGAAATTATCCAAAATCTGAATGAAAACCATGAATTCCAAGTTTGTTTTGTACTAAAAGGATCTTTATGTCTCTTCAGAGATCAAATGGAATCAATGCCTCTGATAGCAGTGCAAAATGAATTTTTCTTTATCAGCAGCTTACATAAATGTAAAATCAAAACAATGGATGATGTACAACTCGTCATCCATGCATGTAATATTGTGGCCCCTTATCTACATAGCAGAATAATAGAATATCTACAAGACATATCCATCGAAGAAGTAAAACCGGTAGAAGTTCTTCCCATTTATCCGTTAATACGTTCCTACTTGGATTTGCTGGTCGATTACATGAAAAATGGAACAGAAATTCCCGACTTACATCGAGCCAAAGAATATGAGCTGTTCTCATTATTTAAAATTTGCTATAGCAAAAACGAAATTGCCTCCATTTTCCGTTATGCCCTTTCGAATGATCTTCAGTTTTTCGTATCCGTCATGACACATTACAAAGCTTGCAGAACTGCCAAAGAATTAGCTATTCTATGCGGATATAACGACCTTATTTTCACACAGTTATTCAAAAAAAACTTTCATAGAGATACACCATATCAATGGTTACAAAAGCAAACATCTTATGAAATTGAATTCAAGTTAAAAGAAAGTACCCTACCCATCAAACAAATAATGTTGGACTATCATTTCAAGACATTTTCCCATTTTACGACCTACTGTAAAAGGAATATTGGAGCCACTCCTAACGAAATACGTAAAAAAGGAGAAGAATCAAAAGGTACACCTCCTCTCGAAACATATTCTGTTTCCGCAAACGATTAAACAAACATCCCGCATCCTAAAGATTATGAATATACTTATCTCCATCATACATACTGAAGCTAAGAATAAGTTTGTTTCCTGATCTCGGTATATGGATCTATTTTAAGAGTTTCTATACGTCATATAAAAACAAATATCACAAAACTTAATCATAATCCACCATCAATATATGAAAAAACTTATCACATATACTCCTTATGTAAAATCATATGAAGTATCTACCATTTAAAACTATCCAAAAACGAACATTAAGAAAAATAGGAAACCTTTTTATGCAGATATAAAAGAAAAGATTGATTATATGCAAACAAATCTTTTAAATACGCAACTTCTTTTTAGCACCAAATATAGAACTTTGCACCTAAATAAAATGTGAATATTATTATAATGTAAATCGCACACAGTAGAATAACCTAAAATATAAAATTGCATGAACACCCCCAACGATACAGTATTCAATAAAGCAGAACTGAGTTTATCAAATATGTAACAACAAAAAGTAATTCATTTTTAATTATTTATAGTCATGTATACAAAAAAGAAATGCAAAATTTATGTATTATCAGTGCTACTTTGCACATTTTTTTTTCTCGTGCAGCAGTATTGATTTTGAATTACCCCAAGGTCCTCAGGGAACCAATGGCAAATCCGCTTATGAGATATGGAAAGAAGAAGTTGAAACCGGTCATATAAACTGGCCTTCCACCCAAGTTGATTTAGCAGACTTTTTAGTTTATATAAAAGGAGAAAAAGGAGACAAAGGAAAAGATGGAATGTCTGCATACGATCAATGGAAAATCCTGATCACCCAAGGTAATGTCACCAACCCTCATGACCCTTCGCTCATTTGGCCCTCTTCAAAAAATACAGAAGCCGATTTTTGGGATTTTCTTAGCGGAAGAGACGGACAATCACCTCATATTGGTGAAAATGGAAATTGGTATATCGGCAATAAAGACACAGAAATCAAAGCTATCGGCAAAGATGGAAAGAATGGAATTAATGGAAAAGACGGACTTTCCGCTTATGAATTATGGAAACAATCTGTTGCTGACGGCAATATAAATTGGCCCAAAAACCAAACAACAATGGAACATTTCTTTTTATATTTAAAAGGGAAAGATGGTGAAAATGGTATTACTCCACATGTTGGTGAAAATGGTAATTGGTACATTGGCAATCATGATACAAATTTTCCCGCTCAAGGTCAAAAAGGAGAAAATGGTAAAGACGGAGCATCCCCTTATATTGGTCCTAATGGAAACTGGTGGATCAATACATCCGATACAAAAATAAAAGCTCAAGGAGAAAAAGGAAGCGACGGCTTAACCCCTTTCATTAAAGACGGATACTGGTGGATAGGCACATCCAATACAGGGATTGCAGTGCAAGGCCCCAAAGGAGAACAAGGTGATAAAGGAACGGACGGACTTACCCCGGTTATAAAAAATGGGAACTGGTGGATAGGTACTACCGATACAAAAATAAAAGCTCAAGGAGAGAAAGGAGATGATGGCATATCTCCCCATATAGGTAATAACGGAAATTGGTGGATAGGTACTACTGATACAGGAATAAAAGCTCAAGGAGAAAAAGGAGTTAACGGAGCATCTGCATACGAATTATGGGTGAATGATGTCAAAAATGACAAAATCAAAGACAAAAATAATTCAGCATGGGCCAAAGATAAAATTACAATGGCAGATTTCTATACTTACCTCAGTGGAACAAATGGTAACAATGGAAAATCCACTTATGAACTATGGAAAGAAACTGTAGGAACAGGCAATATTAATGATCCTAAAAATCCAGGACAAAAATGGCCTTCTGACAAAGTTTCAGAATATGATTTTTTCAATTATTTAGCCGGTAAAGACGGAATAAACGGAAGCAATGGTTTGTCAGCACATGAACTGTGGAAAAATGACTTAGCTAAACGTTGTGGTACAACAGACGCACTTATCGATCACAAAAATGGTGGAGTATGGAACTGTGAAAAAAATACGTTAAATGATTTTTATGACTATCTACGCGGAAAAGATGGCAAAGACGGAGAAGATGGCAAAGACGGCAAACCCGGAGAACCAGGAAAACCGGGAACAGAAGTTACCATCATTAAGGGTATACCTAATGTTATTGCACAATATTCTCAATCAGAATATGGTGAATATGTACGCACAACTGATGGAGGTGTACTCTATAAAGTATATGATGAAACTGGACAAATCGCACCCAAAGCTCAAGTAAAAGGTATGCCGGGTATCAATGCAGAAAAAACTTACATAACCAATGAAAACGGAGAGTTTATTGTACCTAAAGAAGATTTACCCGAAATACAAGACATAAACTTACGCTGGGGAACGGTAAAAGAAGTAACCCTAGCCGGAAAGACACCGCAAGAATCCGCTAAAAACACATATGTTCCCAATAGAGTACGCATGAGAATGATCCTTCGCGATAATTCAAATTCATTATACGATTATCAGTATCTATATTTCTATATACAACGAAAAGTTAATCCGGAAGACCAATGGCAAAATATCCCTTCTTATTTACCTAATAGTGGTTCAAGGAATTTAGACGCATATAGAGTCTCTGATAAAAATAATCCCAACAGTATTTTGTCAGACAAAAAATTATATTCAAGCCAAAATTCTAGTTCAAATAATGGAGGATATTATTACTATATTTATACCTATCGGTTCATTCAAGAAAATCCCGGAAAATTCAAAAACAATCAATCTGAATATTGGGATGGAAGTGACGTTTATTACACTGTAAAAGCTAGAGAGCCTTATTATGGAGAAACTTTCCAATGGAATGGTATTTGTTTATTAGCTCCTTATCAAATGGGACCTACGCTAAAAACATTAAAATTAAAAATAATATCCAATGGAGAAGCACCCAGTTTCTCATCTGCAGAAGGTGAATTGGATTTTTCAAAAATAGACTTTACAAGAATTTACAAATCATCGACCACACGTGTCGTTAAAGAAAATGGAATGGACTATGTAGAACCGATAGCTTATACTGAAGAAGAAGCCAACAAACTTAAAATGGCATATATCACATTCAGATATACCTCAACAGCTGGTTCACAAGAAGCATCAAGTTCTAATAACAGATCTTCTGCAGAAGTTCCAACGTTCAAAGTATTCGCACCGTTTTTAAATTCATCCATATACATTGACAATGGCAATAGTTCATATTTCTATAGATATTATCAAGGTTATCTCCGAAAAGGAAAGGATGAAAAAACATTTATTATTGAAAACTATAACAGCTCTTATGAGTTGCCCGAAGTACAAGTTATCTATGAAGAATAAAAATATGAAGAAAATATATATACATAAAATCCATCTCATACTATGCTTTACCTCAGTATTATGTTTCGGTTTACCTATAAATGCACAAAAAAGCGCAAAGAATGGAACAACCGATAATAATAAAAAAGCATGGGAAATAGGTATAGGCGCAACCGGACTTCAAATGACACGTTTTAATGTTATTAATTTCCATACTAATAATAAAGGCGGTTACACTGTAGGTACTAACAAAAAAGATTTCATTTTCGGAGGAAATCTATATTTTGCTCGTGAACTTAACTCTCATTTTTATCTAGATTTACAAGGAACATTAGACTACAGTTCCGATCCTGTCCGTAACGGTAAGGAATCAAGATGGCTAGGTATGACAGGAATCGGTTTACAGTGGCGCCTAGGTGAATATTTCCATTCAAATTATATTGATCCTTTTCTTCGAATGGGGGTCAACTATATGTACAAGAATTTTAAGATCAATTATAAGGGGATGGAAGAATTCAACAGTGAGGAGATGGGATGGAATCTGTCAAATGATTATACTAAAGAAGGGAAGGATAAACAAAATCTTATCCCTATTTCATTGGGAATAGGCGTGAATATGTGGCTTAATGACAACATTGGCATAGGACTCCAAGGAGACTATCTCATCATGCCATACAAACATATAGCCAATTCATGGCAAGGAAGCATTCGATTGATGTGGCGCATTGGTGGTAAATCCCTAAAAGTCAAACCGGAAATTCAATATGTGGAAAAAATCATAGAAAAAGAAATAGAAAAACCTATAATCATGAAACAAATTGTAGAGACTCCAAACCAGCCCAATGTTTTATGTGATTTATTCAACAATATCTATTTTGAGTTTGATAAAACAGAAATAACTCCTAAAGCAGCTACTATCATTGATGAAATAGCTCAAATTATGCTGACAGACACAAGCAAAAAATATCTCATTACAGGATGTACTGATGCAAAAGGATCATCACAATACAATATGGAACTATCCCAAAAACGTGCAGACGCTGTAGTCAATGCACTTATAAAGAAAGGAGTTCCCAATAAAATGTTAAAAGCAAAAGGAGTGGGCGCAAAAATATCTTATGCATCTCAGAATGCTCCCAACGAAATACGAGAAGGAGATCGTAAAATTATAGTTCAAATCGTTACAAATATGGATTATTGGAATTATATACCATAAAAAAATTTCCCCTCTATCAAAACGGCATATATTCCTATATCGTGGAATATAGCGTTTTGCATGTTTCTAAGAAAAGTTCGAACCATGTATACCCTCATACCCTCACTGCATATATAACAGGTTTATTATAAACTATTTATGTAGTAAGGATAAAAATACTTGCTCTTATTCATGTTCTCATACTCTCACAACGTTTTGAAGCATATTTTTACATAACATCCTTGTTTTCAGCTATATATTCTTTTTTTATAAATTGTTTCGGCTTGATATAAAGTAGGGTATTTTAGGCTTTTTCCCCACAAAAAGTACACATGAAAAGTTTGTACCTCCACAGAATGACGGTTTACGATGTATTGGCAGCAATAAAAAAGATCAAGACGTTTTTAAAAAAGTTCCTGTTATTTTTTAAAAAGGTCGTCTTCTTTTTTGAAAAGTTCTTGATCTTTTAAAAAACACTTTTTGGGCATGAGGATATCACATATGTACGCATAAGACTGTACGTACACATATATAACCCTGCACATACGTATGTATAGTTCCATGCAAAAGTATGCTTTCTGATGCGAAATGAAAACAGCTTTGCAACACTCTCCATATTTTACAGGTGATCCGTAATAAGGTACACCGAAAGAATACTTTGATATGCCTATTTTTACTATACATCAAAAAATAAAAAATCCCCGTAAAGTATTAATTTACAGGGATTTTCTTTGTTTTACAATTCTTTCCAGCGGAGAGACAGGTTCTATCACCTATCATTTCAAACAATATCACAAACTCGTAATATCTTGTTAATTACCAAGTTATTACAAAGTAAACAGAAAATAAAATATCTCTTAATATCTTTGCATATCTCACTTTTTGGGTGTATTTTTGGGTGTCAATTTTCAAACACACCCAATTATGAATATCAAAAGAAACATCATTTTCGCACTGGAAAGCCGGAAGAAAAACGGTGTGCCAATCACAGAGAATGTGCCTATCCGTATGCGTGTGATATTCGCAAGCCAGCGTATAGAGTTTACAACGGGCTACCGCATCGACGCTACCAAATGGGATACGGACAAACAAAGGGTAAAGAACGGATGCACAAACAAACTGAAGCTAAGCGCATCCGAAATCAATGCAGACCTGCTAAGACAGTATACGGAGATACAGAACATCTTCAAAGAGTTTGAAGTACAGAACGTACTACCCACACCCGCACAGATAAAGGACAGCTTCAATGCAAGGATGAAGGATGCACCAGTCACAGAGCAGGAAACAGCCGAAGGACCTAAAATCAGCTTTTGGGAGGCGTTCGAGGAGTTTGTAAGGGAATGCGGGAAACAGAACGACTGGACAGACGCAACCTACGAAAAATTCGCTGCAGTAAAGAACCACCTGAAAGAGTTCAGGGATGAACTTTCCTTTGATACGTTCACCGAGAACGGACTGAATGACTATGTGGACTTCCTGCGTAACAAGAAAGATATGCGCAACAGCACCATAGGCAAGCAGATAGCCTTCCTGAAATGGTTCCTGCGGTGGAGTTTCAAGAAAGGGCACAATCAGAACATGGCTTATGACAGCTTCAAGCCCAAGCTGAAAAACACACCCAAAAAAGTGATATTCCTCACATGGGAGGAACTGAACAGACTGAAAGACTACAAGATACCCCAAACCAAGCAGTATCTCGAACGGGTAAGGGACGTTTTTCTGTTCTGCTGTTTCAGCGGGCTGCGCTATTCGGACGTGTACAACCTCAAACGGAGCGACATCAAGCCCGACCATATAGAAGTGACAACCGTAAAGACAGCGGACAGCCTTATCATAGAGTTAAACAACCACAGCAAGGCGATACTGGAAAAATACAAAAGCGTACACTTTGAAGATCACAAGGCACTTCCGGTCATCAGCAACCAAAAGATGAACGATTATTTGAAAGAACTGGGGGAACTTGCGGAAATCAACGACCCGGTAAGGGAAACTTACTACAAGGGAAATGAACGTATAGACACCGTCACACCCAAATACGCCCTGCTGGGAACCCATGCCGGAAGACGGACATTCATCTGCAACGCTTTGGCATTGGGTATTCCCGCACAAGTGGTGATGAAGTGGACGGGACACAGCGACTACAAGGCGATGAAACCATACATAGACGTTGCCGATGACATCAAGGCCAATGCGATGAACAAATTCAACCAACTGTAAACACAACAATAGCATGGAAGAAAGAATAACCTCAATGATACCCCGCTACGGGAAACTCAACAAGACATATACGGAAATAACATCCGGTGACGGCCTCTCTTTTGAGAAGCAGAAGTTCATTCATGACTTTTACAAAGAGTATGAAGACACACAGACCTTTGAAAAGGCACTTATCAGCCTCATGCTTGAAACGGAGGGTACGCACTTTTCCATATTGCTGAACAGCCTGAAACGGGAGATTGAAAACAATATCTCAATGTATAATACCTGCAAGGAGCTTTTCGACCGTCTCGATATTGAACATATCTGCCGGCAGCATGAAAGATGTCATGACCAGGACATCGAAAGACAAATGCAAATCACAAACGAATATTACCGGGAACTTATGGAAGCTAACGGCTCTTTGGAGGCAGTCGGTTTCAGGGAACACGACCGTCAGGAAGAGGAGCTTTTGGAAAAGAGGTACGAACGGTGCAAGCAGGAATACGACAGGGAGAAAGCCAAACTGGATGAACTATACGCAAAGAAGAAACAGGCAAGGCAGGAAGCCCTGCAATACCTGAAAAACCGCTGCGGAGACATATACAGGCTGGACGGATCGCTGCTGGCAATCCTTGATAAATACATGACCGGCCAAAAGAAAAAAGGAGAGGAAGAAAAAGAAAGTTCCGCATCCGACACCATATCAAAAAAAAGCCCGGTCTATTTCCCCATGAAACTCCTGTCGGCCATTCACGAGACATGCAACGGAGAGCAGTTCGAGGAGATCAATGAACTGGACTTCTACGCCAACATGAACTTGCAACCGTGCGCGAGCAGATTAAAGGTGAGAAAGGATGAAAAGGCACGTGTATGCTACCTGATATTTCTCATGGGAGAAACACTTTCCAAACCCGACAGAGAAAAATGGAAGGAGGAAATCATGAAACTGCTGGAGATAGATATAAAATATTACAAGTCCAAATACAAGGCACCCGTACCCCGGACCGATTTACCCAGTGACAGCAATCAGATATTTGCGAAGGAAATGCAGTCAATATTCCGATAGTCAGCGATACGCCACGACATTCCACGAAACAACCACTTTTACCACCCGAAATATTTTTCACCATTTTTTATTATCTTCTGATATTTAGTGAGATAGCGTGATACTCCATTCACGCTATCCACATCCTTACCACCCGTATCCGGGATTAACTTTGCACTGTTCGAACGAAACAAAAAAAGCCCGTGCGCAGGGCTTACAGTACAAACGTTAAATTCATTCCAACATGGAAATCAGAGAACTTTTATCAAAGCCCGTATGGCAGATGACGGGAGAAGAATTCATATTACTGAACCGACACGCCCTGCAGGAAAGGGAAGCGAGAGCAGCACAGCCCGCAGCCGATACGGAAAAGAAATACGTGTACGGGATAGGCGGCATAGCACGCCTGTTCGGGTGCAGTATGCCCACAGCAAACCGCATCAAAAAAAGCGGGAAGATAGACAGAGCCATTACGCAGATAGGACGCAAAATCATCGTAGATGCGGACATGGCACTCGAACTGGCAGGACACAAAAGCGGGGGACGCAGATAAGGAGGTACGGACATGGAGTACAGAGAAAGAAAAGAAGTCACGCCCGAAGCGGCGGTGATACTGTGGCAAGCCTCACGGCTCGACCTTTCGGAAGACTACGAGAGGGCACCCGAAATACTGAAAGTACACGGTTCCGTCATAGGCACGCTGGGGAACTTCAGCGCATCAATCGGAAAAGCAAAGAGCAAGAAAACGTTCAATGTTTCCGCAATCGTGGCGGCTGCACTGAAAAACGGGACAGTGCTAAGCTACACGGCGGAACTGCCCGAAAACAGGAGGAAAATACTCTATGTGGATACCGAACAAAGTTCCTACCACTGTGCGAAAGTGGCAAAAAGAATATTGCGCATGGCGGGACTGCCGACAGGCAGGAACCATAAAGACCTTGAATTCCTTGTCCTAAGGAAGTACACGCCCGAGGAACGAATAGCAATCGTGAGGGAGGCCATTTACCGCACCGAAAATGTAGGGCTGGTAGTCATTGACGGAATACGGGATATGGTGTACGACATCAACAGCCCCAGCGAGTCCACGAAGATAATCTCCCTGCTGATGACATGGACGGGGGAAAGACACATACACATACACACCATACTGCATCAGAACAAGGGGGACGAGAACGCAAGGGGACACATCGGAACGGAGCTTAGCAACAAGGCCGAAACAGTGCTGCAAGTGGAGAAGGACGAGAAGGACCCCGACATCAGTACGGTCAAGGCAGCACATATCAGGGCGATGAACTTCGAACCGTTCGCATTCCGCATCAACGGGGAGGCATTGCCCGAACTGCTGGACGAATACCTGTTCAAACACAAGGATCCGGGAAAAGGGAAAAGGGAGAAGTTCGACCCTACAAGGACATCACAGAGAAGCAGCACCGCATCGCACTGGAAGCGGCATTCACACTCAAAGATGAATACGGCTACAAGGAGCTTGCGGAAGAATTGAGGAAAACCTACGCCTCTGTCGGTGTCATGCTTGGGGGAAACAGGCTGACAGACCTCATTACAGTACTGAAAAACAAACGGATGATAGTACAGGAGAACGGCAGGAAATACACCTTCAAACCCGATTTTCACTATTAGCGGTATTGTATGGGAACCACTTTACTTTAGTCCCGTACCATATATATACGGAAGTAAAGTAAAGTGGATATAGCCCGTAATATACAAAAAGATACGGGCGAAAAGAAAAAATAATATTCACACCTGACAAGAACAACGGTATGACAGTACGGAAAAGGGTATGGTCTCATACCAGGCCTCCACCATGACGGCACAGACCGGAAACCGCTTTACTTTAGTCTGGGGGCATATATATAGCAAAGTAAAGTAAAGCGGATGCAGCCCGTAACACATGAAAGGGTACGGGCGAAAAACCCAAAAACAATATCTACTTAAAACAGAAATATGATGAATATGAATGAAGCGAAGCAGATACGCATAGAGGAATATCTGCACAGTCTTGGATACAGTCCGGTAAGGCAACAGGGTGGTAGTCTATGGTACAACTCACCGTTCAGGGACGAACAGGAACCCTCCTTCAAGGTGAACACCGAACGCAACCTATGGTATGATTTTGGCGCAGGCAAAGGTGGTAATATCATCGCACTGGCACAGGAGCTATACGCATCCGACAGTCTGCCCTACCTCTTGGAAAGGATAAGGGAGCAGGCACAAAACGTGCGCCCGGTCTCTTTCTCTTTTGGCAAGCAACCCTTGTCAAAGCCGAGTTTCCGGCAGTTGGAGGTAGTACCGCTCTCCTCTCCCGCCCTGTATACCTACCTGCGGCAAAGGGGAATAAATACGGAACTGGCAAAAAGAGAATGCAGGGAGGTCCGCTATCTGACCGGGGAAACCCCATACTATGCTATAGGCTTCCCCAACCGTTCGGGAGGATACGAGATACGCAACAAGCATTTCAAGGGATGCATAGCACCGAAGGACATCACCCATATACGACAATCGGAGTCGAAGGAGGCATGCTACATCTTCGAGGGATTCATGGACTACCTCTCTTTCCTCACCCTGCGGCTGGAAAGGTGTCCCGACCGTCCCGAACTTGACGGGCAGGACTACATCGTACTGAACTCGACTTCCGACCTTTCCAAAGCAATCCGACCGCTGGGCGGTTATGAAAGCATCCATTGTTTCCTTGACAACGACAAGGCGGGAATCGAGGCCGTTCAGGAGTTGCAAAAAGAGTACGGGCTGCGCATACGGGACGCATCGCACATATACGAAGGGTACAACGATCTGAACGACTTCCTGCGGGATAAAAGGTCAGGACAGGCGCAACGGCAGCAAGAGAAACCGGAAGCGGAAAAAAGGCAAAGCCAGACAGAGCAGCCGAAGAAGAAAGGCAAAGGGATCAGGATGTAGCCGCACAGCCACCGGAAGGCTTTGAAAAAAGCCATAGCTCATTAGGGCTTTTTCTTTACGCAATGCACACATTGCTAAAAAAGCCCCAACGAGCCATAGGGGCGCCGCCCCTTTGGAAACCCCGTCTGCCATGCGGCATAAAGGCAAGGCAGGGGAAGTATTAACCTGAAATTATTGACAGTTATGGGATATGCAGTTTTGCATCTGGAAAAGGCAAAAGGGACGGACAGCAGGATGTCCGCACACATAGAGCGCACCGTTCACCCGAAGAATGCGGACAGAACACGCACGCACCTGAACCGGGAGCTCGTACAGTTTCCCGAAGGGGTGAGAAACCGCACGCAGGCGATAGCACACCGGGTGGAAACGGCAGGTATCAGACGCAAGGTAGGTACCAACCAAGTAAGGGCTATCCGGGTACTGCTCACCGGAAGCAACAGGGACATGAAACAAATAGAGGCGGACGGACGACTTGACGATTGGTGCAACGACAGCCTGCAATGGCTCCGGGAAACATACGGGGAACAGAACCTCGTATCGGCAGTCCTGCATATGGACGAGAAGACACCGCACATACACGCCACAGTCATACCGATAGTGACCGGAGAGCGAAGGAAAGCCGGACAGGAAGAACAGAACGGGAAGAAAAAGTACAGAAAGAAGAACCCGCAGGACGTGAGACTCTGCGCAGATGATGTAATGGCGAGGCACAGGCTAAAACACTATCAGGACACTTATGCCCAAGCCATGAACAAGTACGGCTTGCAGAGAGGCGTGGACGGCTCATTGGCAAGGCATATTTCCACCATGCAATACTACAAGCAGCTGGTGGAGCAGCAGGACAGCCTGCAAGAGAACATAGAAAACCTGCTGGGGCTGGAAGAGGAAGCAATGAAAAAGCTGAAGCAGGTAAAGGGGGAAATCAACGTGCAGAAAATGAAGGGAGCGGCGGTGAACGCCACCACAGCCATAGCGGACGGGGTGAGCTCACTTTTCGGCGGCAGCAAAGTTAAGAAGCTGGAAGCAGAGAATGAAAATTTGAAACGGAACATTGTGAATCTGCAAAAGCAGGTGCAAGCCGAACAGAGGGAGCAGACAAAAATGGAAAACCGTCACAGCAGCGAGATAAACAGAGTTGACCGGAGCTACCGGCAGAAAATCGCAGAATACGACAATCGGCTGGAACTGATAGACACCTACTTTCCTATTGTAAAGGAACTGATACCCATAGCAGAACAATGCCGGGAAGTGGGCTTCACCGAAGAACTGACAAGACGAATTGTCAGCCTGCAACCCGTGGAGTTCAAGGGAAGGCTCTATTCAAAGGAGTACAAGGAGAAGTTCAGGACGGAGCACTCAACGGCAACAGTGGAGAGGGACCCGCAGGAGAAAGGAAAATTCAGGCTGTGCATTGACGGAGTACCCATACTCGATTGGTTCAGGAAGAAATTTCAGGAAATTAAAGAAAAGTTAGGGCTAAACACACCTGTTGAAAACAAGCAGCGAAAAGGATTGAAAATATAATTACTTAATAGCAGAGAAGGGGTATTAATTATTAGTTCTCTAAAAAACTAACGGGAAGAATAAAAAACATATTCTTCCCGTCAAGTAATATCATAACTATATTTTCCAACAGACCATATTAATATTCAGCATATTATAAGTGAATCAACAAATCTTTTATAAACATATCTCTGTTCTCACAGCTTAAGAGGTAATTCTTTTTTTCTGTTAATATAAAAATTTGTTGATTGGGATTCTTTACATAGGAATAATATTTCCCATAATGGTACTCCCCATTACACCTATATACCCCAAAAAGCCATTACTTCCAAAATAACGGACATCATTTTGAACACCGTCATAAACAAAAGCGTTCTTAATACAAGAATACGGAATACATTTCTTACCAAACACTCTTTTTATAACGAGTTGATCCTTTTCCAAACAAATAAATGAAGGAATCACTATCAGCATGTATATGTATATAGATACAAGAATGATACCCAATAACAGGCTTGCGATTTGATCCTGCAAAGATTGTAGCATAAAAGTTCTTAATAGAAACATAAGTCCAGTAGTTAATAAGACAATCTTTAACACCAGAGACCAGCGCTCCATTATCGGCTGAAACTTTGATTTATATACGCTCATTATATTGCTATCTTTACTGTTGACTATATTACACGTATGTTATGAAATGATTGGTTTCCTTTTGCATCTCCCCTTGAAGATTTAAAGTTTTCCACAACTGCATCAAAGACATTTCCAACTCGTTCTATGGGTAGATTTAAAATCGAAACTTCTTTTCCATAAGGACAAAAGACTGTATTCTTATAATTAAACTTTGAGCTTTTCATTGTTAACATAGCCGAATAACCGGCCTTAACACTCTTTTTCCAAAAAAGTTGTTTCTTTTTAGTTTTAAATTCCACAGCAAAAGAATTACCATTAACGATACGCCCAATAGTCATTGTGCTTTTATATTTTCCATTCTTGATTGTTAATGAAGCATCTTTAAATCCCTTAAAACCTGGCTCAATCGGAGTTGGCTCTGCTGCCCGTGTAGCTGAAACAACTTCATCCAAATCATAAGTAGGATAATCATATTTAGGCCCTCTTAGACTATTACCGATTACAACGTAACCTTTTATATTACCGAGTAAGGACAAATCATTATCAGTGAATGTAAAATAAGGGGTAACGTCGAATAAGTCAACTGTATTAAAAGAAAAAATATCTGAATATTTATCCTTGTACGTATTTATCATCTCTTGTATTAAGTGAGAATCATCACTTTCCATATCAAATATTTTATCGAGCTCCCTATCTGCCTGCTCCCATAAAATATACGCCCCTTCAAAGCCCAACTGCTGAAAATAAGTAAATCTTTCATTTTCTGTCATGTTTTTAAGCTGCCGGAGCGTCTCGCTATACACCTGTTCATCTTTAAAATGAAGAACTGGCATATTCAAGTACTCACTAACACTTCTCGTTTCTTTTACCCACATATCCATTGTCGAAACCTCAACATCCGGTATGGTTTCTTGTGCAGAACCGATAAATTCATTTTCGCTATTGCAAGATAACAAGCTTACAATCATGCATGCACTCAAAATACAACCAAAAATCTTTTCAATTTTCATAGTGTATGATTTTGTATTAAACAATTATTTTATTTAAAAGGCTTTACCTTAACAGTAACCTTTTCCGTTTTATTAGCATGGTTATAAAACACATTACTACAACTTTGAAAGATGATCAAACATCCGAACAATACAAATACTATTTTCTTCATAAATGATATTTTTTATTTAAACAATCCATATATTATTTCTTGTAACAATCCACCAAAATCCATTTCCACTTTATGCTTTTTAAATTTATAGTAAGGCATTAAGATAGGAGTAACTCCCCCACGTTCAAAAGGATATTCACGATACCCCCTTATACCTAATTCCGTTCCAAAAGAATCCGTTATATCGAAAGCAACACTGCCTCCGTAGTCATTACGGCTGAATGAAGTAACAGGAGTAAATAAAAAACCGCCAAATACATGCAAACTCATTCGGGAATTAAAGGAATAAGAAAGTTTACCCGATATACCAAATGTTTCATCCACATGGCGAGGAGTACTCAACTTCATTGCATGCAATGCAACATCAGCAAATAAATTATCTGACAATGATTTGTTATATCCAATAGCAGCATAGTTAAAAACACCAATACCAATTAAATTCATTTGGCGTCCCATGCCGTAAACGTGACCATTCCACAATGGGGCTATTACCCCCGACACATTATATTCCCCTTTATGTAAAGGACTTTGGTCTGTGTAAAAAAACGGCCCACCCTTCTTGAATTGAAGAGTAACACCAGAATTTGCAAAAATAACAGAATTTTGATATTCCCAAATAGGATATTTAACCGAATCAACTGCAAAATCTTTGTGAAAACGCAAATACCGTTTTCCCACAGGATTCATATCAACCCACTTCGATTCTTGACCATACATCCCAAGAGGACACATGATGATCCAAAACAAAATAAATGCTGCAAAACTAATTAATGTAGTCACCTTTCTATACATATTGATTTTCATCATTATGCCCAAAGCATGAAAATAAAAGCATCATACACAAGGGCTGTAAATAAATCCACTGTCAATTTACATTTCTGCGATATTTATTTAAATGAACAATCAGGATTTTTGCACGATTTTTTACATAATCCTTTAACAGATAATATAAACAGAAAAACTATTACGAAGCATTTTGTATAATATTCCTGTTCGAATAAATCAACAAGCAGTGGGATTATAATGAATGTTGATAGACAAAAGATCATTATCAGAGTGCTTTTTTTCATGTTTTAGCAAAAAGTAGCAACTCCTACTAAGGCGCCGCTCTACCCACCTAAAGCGGTTCCCGATACTGTACCGATAACAGGTAGTGTGACAGTACCAACTCCTGCACCACCAAGCGCACCCTTTCCAGATTATCCATTGAAATATTTATCACTTCTTGAAGGTATCTCTCAAAAAGAACATGATTAGAGCCTCCTATTTCTTCAACTGTATCATCGGAACATAAAATTAAAAACATAATTGGCAAAATCAACAACATACATACTGTTTCATAATTAATATAATTAAGGTTAATACTGAATATGTTAGAAATCGAAAGTCCCATGCTTATAAGAGGCCCGGGAAGGGATATAATAATCCTCACCTGGGGTTTGGGGCTGCATAAAATCTTGTCTGAATATTTCTGGAGGATTATCTGCTACCACATCTGCATCATGGATATATATGTTAAAATAGCATTCGGGTTCTCTCTTTTGGTTATATGGCCCTTCTCCCACAAAAGTAAATTTGTAGAAACCGATTTTTTCCCCGTCTTTTCTGACCGTAAGAAACCAGATATTACCAGTACTTATCGTTTTAAATCTTAATCCTTTCAATGCAGAATACCTTTCCTCTATAACTGCCCATTCAAATATGTCTGTTTTTTACACGTAAAAGGCAACTCAAACTTGCCACCTTCAGCTGGTAGAATAAAGGGATTTTGTTCCGAATGGATTTTATACATAAATGTCAACTCCCCTTTATCTATAATCAGTGGAATTTTTTCTACTTTTATGCCATTAATAGTAGAATAAGAAATCTGTAAATCACCATTCAAAATTTTATCTTCCTTATTAATATTTGAGGTTATATTTAATACAACTTGATCACCCTTTACTTTTGTCTCTATATCAGAAAAAAGAGTTTTATCAAATTCTATCGAAACATCCTTGGGAATAATCGGAACCTCTGAATCTAAAACATCATCTATCAATGTTTTTTGAATAATTGTAAAAGTAATAGTACGTTTCTCCCCCAGACAATTAAATGGTTTAGATACGTTCTCACTTGGTAACACCTGATATTCAAGAATTTTATTATTTTCTTCTTTTTCACAGGAAAATAATGCTAAGGAAACGAATAGAAGAATGAATATTCTTTTCATATTAATACAGTTTAGTTTTTTTGCAAATTAAAAGATTTTTCCCGTACAATAAAATACCAATTAATTGGTATTTTATTACAAATAACCATTCAATTTCATTATTATGCCCAAAGCATGAAAATAAAAGTATAACATACAAGAGCTGTAAACAAAGACAGAATTATTCGGGAGACTCCCTACTCTAAAAAAGTTAAAAAAAGAAAATGATTTAAATAAATATTAGTATAACAATGTCATCAACAACACAATATCCCCTTTTCAAATTATACAATAAATAATAGTTAAGCAACCAAAGACAGCGCAAAGCCAAACAAGTAATAAAAGAATAAAGTATTAAATAAAGCAAAAACACCCAATTCTACTTTTTAGGGTGTAAAATTGGGCGTCATTCTTGTAAATTGCTGATTATCAGCGTTTATTGCGGAGAGACAGGGATTCGAACCCCGGGTACCTCGCAGTACAACGGTTTTCAAGACCGCCGCAATCGACCACTCTGCCACCTCTCCCAAACTTCCTTTCAGAAGTGCTTTTGTTGAAAGCGTTGCAAAGGTACGACTTTATTTTAAATATGCAAGACTTTTGAACAAGAAAAATTAAAGGTTTTATTATATTTGCACTCTCAATCGAAAAAAGCATATGAAACTAAAATGTCTTTTCTTACTGTTACTTTTGGGGATATCCTTTTGTGTACATGCACAAAAGCGCCCCGTCATCCTTGAGAAACAGTTGGAAATCATTAGGAAAGAACCTGATAACGGGGATGCCTTAAAATTTCTATGCCAATACTATTTAAATAAAGGAGATTATTCCAAAACCATCACTTACGCTGAGATTATGAAAAACGTAGCGGACAAGACTAAAAATCCTCTACTCCAACTCTATTCATATATCTACCAAGCACAAGCGCAAATGATGAGCGGACGGGAAAAAATAGCCAAAAAAAACTTGAATCTTTCTCTTGAATTAGCAACCAAACTGAATAATGACTCCACTTTGTTCCGTCTATGGTAGTCTCGGACTCTATTCAGCAAATATTGAAACCGATTATTACCGTGCCATACGATGGCTTTATAAAGGTATCCAATTGGCACAACAAAATAATTTCCAACAACAATACGCTTTGCTTTTAGGCAATTTAGCAAATATCTATTACCTCAAAAAAGATACAGCCGGCATCAAATACGCATTAGAATGTTATGAATTAGGACACAGTATGCGTAATCCATACATCATTTATTCCGGTGCAGTAAATTCTGCCTATATGTATTTTTTAATGAAACAGAATGAGGAAGCAATGAAATATATCCATGAAGCCGAAACATTGATGCTGGAAAATGATTTCTACGACCAAGCCCATACCTATAATCTCTTTGGCAATATATTATATGATATGGGTGAATATGCTCAGGCTTTGGAATATTACAAAAAAGCATGAAGGATAAACAGGCGGCACAAACTTCCTCTATTGTCTATGCCCATTTGGGATATGCACGTATACTAATGCAGCAAAACAAACAACCAGAAGCTATTTTATTGTTAAAACAAGGAATAGCTATTTCTTATGCACGCGTCAACGCCATCCATCGCAATGAACTATACGAAAATCTGTCTACCTGCTATGAGCAATTGCACCAATATCATGACGCACTGAAGTATTATAAAATATTCCGTTTGGAAAACGACAGCCTTTTCAACAAGGACAAAGAAAGAGATTTAAGCGAAATGCGATTCAAATATGACTCTGAGCGGCAGGAAAATTTAATAAAACAAAGCAAACTAGATGTAATGCAGAAAGAACAGCGTATACAGCAACAAACATTTATTCTTATTATCACTGTAATTGTTTTAGGGTTGCTTTATTACCTCTACCGCCGTAAAAACAAACTTTATTTAAGTATTGTCAAGCAAAATCAAGAAGCAATCAAAAGAGAAACGGAACTGAATCGCCGTATAAAAGAATTGGAGACCAATGCCCCCTCCATGGTTTCTACTTCCGAAAAGTATGCTTCCTCCTCACTCACCGATGAGAAAAGTTTAGAACTTTTCCGTACATTAGAGCGTATTATGAGAGAAGAAAAAATTTACAAAGACAATTTTATAACAAAAGACAAAGTAGCGGAAATACTAGGAACTAACCGTACTTATTTATCACGTATCATCAATGAGCAATCCAAATTATCCTTCACTCATTATGTAAATCGTTTCCGTATTGAAGAAGCTATCCGCCTATTATCTGACCCCAATAACGAAACTCCGATGAAAGCCATTTCTGCAGAGTTGGGATTTAACTCCATTTCCACCTTTTATAACCTTTTCCAATCCTCTGTGGGAATGACCCCCTCCCAATATAGAAACAAAGTTATGGAACTCCAAAAAGAGCAATAGATTATCTTTTTGCTCTATTTTTTATTCTGAAAACAGCAATTGCCGATATTTATATAGGTATAGAGAGACATATCTAAGATATTATCCCTTACTTTGCGGTATGAACATTAATCAAAATTTAAATAATACGTAATGAAAAAGAAGTTTTTTTTAAGTTGCCTCTTAATCGTTATGGCATTGCTTCCGGCAGTTGCCCAGATTCAAGATCCGGTACAATTCAAAACCGAGTTAAAGACGATTTCCGATACGGAAGCACAAATAGTATTCACTGGTAAGATTGACGCCGGATGGCACGTTTATTCCACGGACCTTCCTTCGGGAGGTCCTATCTCCGCTACTTTCAACGTAGACAAGATAGAAGGAGTAGAATTAGTAGGGAAGCTCACTCCACAAGGTAAAGAAATTGAAAACTTCGACAAGGTGTTTGAAATGAAATTACGTTACTTTGAGAACACTGCCATTTTCATTCAGAAACTAAAAATAACTGGCGCTACCTATATGATAGAAGGTTATATGGAATTCGGTGCCTGCAACGATGAAAACTGTCTGCCTCCTACTGAAGTTTCTTTCTCTTTCTCCGGAAAAGGAGTTGCCGCTGCTACTACAAGCAAGACTACTGAACCCGCAAAAACAGAAACAGCCATAACGGAAGTTCCTGTAGCGGAAACAGCTACTGCAACTACCGCAACAGATAGTGCTACAACTGCCGCCTGATCGGCAATGACACTGCTGTCCAAGATTACTGGACTCCGGTTATCCAAGAGTTGAACGCATTTGGCGAAACGACATCACAACAAGACCGTTCATGGATTTACATCTTCTTTGCCGGATTTATCGGTGGATTACTAGCCTTATTTACGCCCTGTGTATGGCCTATCATCCCAATGACGGTAAGTTTCTTTTTAAAACGTAGCAAAGACAAAAAGAAAGGAATCCGTGATGCATGGACATATGGTGCTTCTATTGTAGTGATCTATGTATTATTAGGTCTTGCCATAACCTTAATATTCGGTGCCAGTGCCTTGAATGCACTTTCCACAAATGCTATTTTTAACATATTCTTCTGCTTGATGCTAATTGTATTCGCAGCCTCTTTCTTTGGAGCATTCGAACTTACTCTTCCTTCAAAATGGAGCAACGCAGTAGACAGTAAAGCGGAACAGACCAGTGGTTTGTTAAGTATCTTCTTGATGGCATTCACCCTATCTTTGGTTTCATTCTCATGTACAGGCCCTATCATCGGCTTTTTGTTAGTAGAAGTTTCCACCACAGGTAGTGTGATTGCCCCTGCCATCGGTATGTTAGGTTTCGCCATTGCACTGGCATTACCGTTCACTCTGTTTGCCATGTTCCCATCCTGGTTGAAATCCATGCCTAAATCAGGTGGCTGGATGAATGTAATTAAAGTCGTATTAGGCTTCCTCGAACTTGCGTTTGCTTTGAAATTCCTGTCGGTTGCTGACTTGGCTTATGGATGGGGGATTCTAGACCGTGAGACATTCCTTGCTTTATGGATTGTGATTTTCGCTTTGCTAGGCTTCTATCTGTTGGGTAAGATCAAATTCCCTCACGATGATGATGATGATAAAGTAGGTGTTGCCCGTTTTTTATGGCTCTTATCTCACTTGCATTTGCTGTATATATGGTACCGGGCTTATGGGGTGCTCCTTTGAAAGCTGTCAGCGCATTTGCTCCTCCCATGAATACACAAGACTTCAACTTATATACCAATGAAGTACATGCGCAGTTTGATGACTACGATGCCGGTATGGAATATGCAAAACGTACCGGAAAACCGGTAATGCTCGACTTTACAGGTTACGGATGTGTAAATTGCCGTAAAATGGAAGCCGCTGTATGGACTGATCCGAAAGTAAACAAGTTGATGACTGAGGACTATGTACTGATAACATTGTTCGTTGATAACAAAACCCCGTTGCCCGAACACATCAAAGTGATGGAAAACGGTAAGGAACGTACACTACGCACGATCGGTGATAAATGGAGTTACTTGCAACGTTCTAAATTCGGTGCCAACGCACAACCTTTCTATGTATTGATTGACAATGAAGGAAAACCGTTGAATAAATCATATTCATATGATGAGGATATAGATAAATATGTTGACTTCCTCCAGACCGGATTACAAAACTATAAAAAATAACCAAAGTGTGTCAAAAGTCGAAGGGGTGTCAAAACTAAATAAACCTATCATTCTATTCATTCAGAATATTCTTTAATGAAAAATATTCTGAAAATCAACGAAAAGGAAAAGACAAACGAAATGATAGTTTTATTCGAGTTTTGATACACTTTCAAAAAGATTTTTGCAAGACCCCTTAATAATTATCTACTATGATCGCCAAACCAGAAAGAGAGCAAATCATTGCCCTTATAAATCGCGAGGTCGTTCCGGCTATCGGGTGCACAGAACCCATAGCCGTAGCCCTTTGTGTAGCAAAAGCAACAGAAACACTAGGTAAAAGACCTGAAAGGATTAAAGCTTTACTCAGCGCCAATATTCTTAAGAACGCCATGGGAGTAGGCATCCCGGGGACAGGAATGATTGGACTACCTATCGCTATCGCCTTAGGGGCATTAATCGGGAAATCCGAATATCAATTGGAAGTCTTAAAAGACAGCACTCCTGAAGCCGTAGCAGAGGGTAAAAAACTAATTGACTCACAAGCTATCTCTATCGGGCTGAAAGAGAATATAGAAGAAAAGTTATATATCGAAATTATCTGTGAAGCTGACGGTGATAAAGCAACGGCCATTATTGCTTGCGGGCATACCAATTTTATATATGTGGCCTTTAACAACCAAGTTTTACTAAACAAACAAACTACCGCCGCCTGCAATGAGGATGCAAAAAAACCGGAGTTGAACTTGCGAAAAGTGTACGATTTTGCCACCACCACACCATTGGATGAAATTCGTTTTATTCTTGAAACCAAACGTTTGAACAAAGCGGCAGCAGAACGTTCTTTCAAAGGAAACTACGGTCACGAATTAGGCAAAATTCTGAAAAGTAGCAAAAGTGAAGAACAAATATTGGGAAGTAATACATTTACCCACATCCTTTCTTATACCTCGGCAGCTTGCGATGCACGTATGGCGGGAGCCATGATTCCTGTCATGAGCAATTCGGGAAGCGGGAACCAAGGAATTACAGCTACCTTACCGGTAGTAGTCTATGCCGAAGATAACCATAAATCAGAAGAAGAATTGATCCGCGCACTGACACTCAGTCACCTAACAGTGATTTACATCAAACAAAGCTTGGGGCGTCTGTCTGCACTATGCGGTTGTGTAGTAGCTGCAACAGGTTCTAGCTGTGGTATCACTTATTTAATGGGAGGCACTTATGAGCAAATCACTTTTGCTGTACAGAATATGATCGCCAACCTGACGGGTATGATTTGTGACGGAGCCAAACCCAGTTGTGCTCTGAAATTAAGCAGCGGTGTCTCTACCGCTGTATTTTCAGCCATATTAGCGATGGAACATAAATGCGTATCTTCTGTAGAAGGTATCATTGATAATGATGTGGACCGTAGCATCCGCAACCTTACCAGAATCGGTTCACAAGGTATGAATGAAACCGATAAACTAGTATTGGATATTATGACACACAAACAATGTGATTAAAGGTATATATAAAGATAAGAGAGCTAAAAACGAATCAGACACGGTGTTTATACAATCCGTGTCTGATTTTATTTCTCACTCCACCAACATGTCTTTATATTGGGTATGCCGGGTAAAAAACATTTTTGCAAAAGAACAAGTAGGACGTATTTTAAGCCCTACGACCGAAGCATATCTCACAGCGGCCTCGGTCAAAGCCTGAGCTATTCCCTGCCCCTCCAACTGTGGGGGAACTATTGTATGAAGGATATCCAAAACTCCGTTCTTTTCATCATATTGCAAATAGGCGATTTGTCCCGATTCAAATACTTCGAAACGGTCTACTTTCTCGTCATGTATAACTGTATGTTCCATTCTATATTGATTTTAATGTATGACTATTATTAATAAAAACAATAATAAAATGGAATTGTTTTTACTCATAGATGAAATCTGTTACAGAACGTATGTCTGTTGACGAAACTCCGATACAAACCTTAAATGGCACTATAAAATATTGAAAACTATCTACCTTGTTTATATTGGAAAGCCGAAGGTAGTATACCAAATTCTTCCTTAAAATATCGACTGAAATATTTCGGATTATTAAAACCCACCTGATAGGCTATTTCTGAAATATTCTGTTGACTTCCACGGAGTAATTGGGCAGCCCGCTTTAAACGAATTATACGAATAAACTCGATAGGGTCTTACCGGTAATAGCCAATAACTTTTTATATAAATGAACGCGGCTCATCCCTAATTCCTTGCTTAGCTCTTCTACAGACAAATCGCTGCGTGCAATATTATCCTCTACATATTTCACAGCATGATTTATCAGTTTTTCATCCATCGAAGTTATGGCAGTCCCACTAGGTTTGAGATCAATATAAGCATGATTCCAAACCGTTTTCAACTCCAGTTCACTTTTTTCTTCAGGAACAGCGGTCACCATTTCCGGTACCCCCTCCGGTGGAATAATATGAGTTATCATCTCATTACTCTCACCCTCAACCAATTGAATCACCGTTGCTCTTTGTGGAGCAACGGCAGAGATTGTTTCTATATTTTTTTCTTCTGCAATTTCTTCCGTATTACCAGATTCTAATCTTCGAATATCCTCCTCCAGTCCTTCTATTGTTATTATATGGTTCAGTTCTTCTTTCGATTCCTCCCCGACATTAGACGCCACATAAGACTCCGGAACTTGAAGTGTGGAAATATCTTCTACCGACTTATCTACAACTTGCACCTGTTCTATCTTCATCGGTTTACCCCCAGAACGTTTTACTGGAATATGGATAATAAAAACACAACCGACAGGGGTATTATCCATTACGTTCACCGTGCCATCGTGAAGCGTGACAAAATCACGTACAATACTCAGACTACCTCCGCCACCTGAGAAGCTCATATCCGGATAATCCACTTGATAAAAATGTCCGAAAATGCGTTCTCTGTCTTCTTTTTTAATGCCGATCCCTGTATCAGCCACTCTGATTTCCAGCATTTCCCGAGAATCCTGTCCTTCCACTAAACTGACAAACACATCAACTCTTCCACCACTGCAAGTAAATTTAAAAGCATTGGAAAGCAGACTCATCATCACTTCCCTCATTTTATCCCCATCAAACAACATATTCAATGAGGAAACAGCTGAATAAAAAGTGAGAGAAACATCTTTCTGTTCAGACAAAGAGATAAAAGAATCACAAATCGTATGAATATAAGAGATGATATCATCATCAGACAAACTTAAATAATATCCATTCACATCAATTTTCCTAAAATCCAACAACTGATTTACAAGATTCAACAACCTTACCGCATTGCGTTGCACTATATTTAATTTATCCATCAGAACAGCATCCGATTGATATTCCTTCATCAGCGTTTCCAACGGTGAGATAATAAGAGTGAGCGGAGTACGTAGTTCATGCTGACATGAGTGAAAAACTTCAAATTCATATCTGCCTTCTCCTGATTCCTCTCTATTTCTTGCTTTATTTGCTGTATCTTAAATTTATTCCGTTCTCCACGCAGAACCCAATAGCATCCCAATACCAATACAGCAACCACCAAAAGGCTATAAACAATATATGCCCAAACGGAACGCCAAAAAGGAGGATAGATAACAATTTTCAATGAAGCTTCTTCATCTCCACCATATCCGTCACTGTTGACTGCTTTCACTTTCAGCATATAAGTTCCGGGGGCTAGATTAGTATAAGTCACTTTGTCATAGGTAGTAGTCATCCAATCCTCATTGAAACCTTTCAGCCTATAAGCATACTCCGTTTTTTCCGGCAAAATATAGTTATCAGAAGCAAATTGTACACTGAACATATTCTGCTCATAACTCAATTTTATCTGATCTACCTTGTTCAACGCCTTATCCAAAATCACCCTACCTTCATATTCCTCACCCACCCCTACTTCTTCATTGAACAAGAACAAACGGGTAAACATCACGCTGGGACATTTTTTATTGTATTTTATATCATCCGGGCGGAAACGGTTAATGCCATACAGCCTCCCATAAAAATTTCTCCAGAAGACAATTTTTTAATGGAACGCAGGTTGAACCCACTATTTTGCAAACCATCTTTATCATCATAAACACAACTATGAAAAATATAGCACCCTGTTTTTAAATCTACTGCCGGTATAACATTAGTTATTCCACGTGCTGTAGTCACCCATATATTTTCATTACCATCTTCTACTATTCCAGAAATGATAGGGCTGGAAACTCCTTGCTCCACTCCTAATATAATCAGTTCATCCGTTTCGGGATTATAAACATTCAGCCCCTCACATGTACCAATCCATATCAATCCACGGCTATCCTCATACACCTGACTTATATTCTGATCAGAAAAATATTCCTTACCAGATTTAGTACCTTCCAGATTAACCACTTTTTTAGTTTCAATATCCAATTCCGAAAGTCCCTGAACGGTGCCAATCCACAAAGAGCCCTCTTTTCCCATACACAAAGAGGAAACATAATCGGATATCAAGCCGGCCGAAGTTGTATTATAAGTGGTGAACAAACCCGTCTTGGGATTCAAACTCTGCACTCCCCCACCCAATGTACCTATCCATATAATCCCCTGCTTATCTTCAGCCAAAGCCAATACATTATTATGAGCCAAAGAATTTTGCCGTTCCGGTATGTTTTTTTATAATGAATAATACGACCGTTATCATAACAAATCAGGCCTCCCCCCAAAGTACCAATCCAAAGTTTCCCATCACTAGCTTTCAAAATGCAAACAATGGCATCAGTAATGAGTTTATCCGTACCTTTCTGTGGAAAAGCAGCCCGATTGCCAGTCACGGAATTCCAATATATGATACCGACATCGTTGATACCCAGCCACACATAGCCCTCTTTGTCTTCTTCAATGCAACTAATATCTCCCATATACTCTGCACCAAATTTAAAAGCACACTCATTAAAATAGGAAATTCCTTTTTTATAAGTCCCCACCCACATAGTTTCACTGGAATCCTCGTATAGAACCATTACTGTATTATTTTGCAAGCTACGTTCATCACCTGCCTTGTTCCGCAACTGCCTCACTTCCCCTGTCTTCTTATCTAATATATCAATGCCATCCTGATCTGTTCCTATCCATATACGCCCCTGCTTATCCTGTGATACAGCACGGACCATGTTATGAGACCGACGCTTGATAATATTTGTCAGCCAAGACAGCCACTTCTTCTGCTCCGGACTATAAACCCATATTCCAAATGGACTATACATCCATATATCATTATCACGATCTACAAACAGAGTGAAAATTCCCTGCTTGTCAGTTCCCAACTCCCTAGCTAAATCATCCTGCTGCCATTTAATCTTATTTGTCCGAGTATCCAGACAAACAAGCCTCCCGGTATTATATACCAACAAGATTCCCTCTCTACATTCTACAATGTCCGTAATATCACCTTCTGGCAACTGATGAGTATCAAACAAAAGCGGATATAGTAATTGAGATTCCGGAATGTACAAATAACAGCCTTTTCCTTTTATATAAAACCACATATTTTTATTATGGTCTATATATACTAATGCAGGAGTTCCGTCAATACCGACTTCACATAGCCATGCATGCACCTCCCTATTAAATGTTTCTGATTCCGAGTTGTAAATGGCATAACCCACACCGGTAAGATCCATAAGTTTCCTTTATAATCTTCTTGTATGCTTTTGATATAATTATCAGGTAAAGAAGCCGGATCGGCATTATAACTACGAAACAAAGTCATCTGACACCCGTCATACCGATTCAACCCAGAAGCTGTGGCAAACCACATAAAACCTTCGGAATCTTTAAAGATATCAAGAACTTGATTGTTTGACAGACCATCTTTCACCTCCAAATGTTTAAACATGAATTCACTTGCATACATTAGACTAGAAAAGCATAATAATGTAATGATCAAACATTTTTTTCTTATTCCCATAGATTTTAAAGGCTAATTATTTTTATTCCACTGCAAATGAAGCAAAAAGCTTGATAACAGACAAACTAATATCGGCTTTTTTATCATTCGATACCCACAATATGTTTCATTTTTCCTATTTTTGCAATTGAAATGAAAGCATTAACGGATACACAATACATACGACAGCTTGTCTCGGAGGGAGAACACTGTCATCAGGATTTTAAATTCGAGATTTCGGACGCACGCAAAATAGCCCGCAGCCTTTCCGCATTCGCCAATACCGAGGGCGGCAGGCTATTAATAGGAGTAAAGGACAATGGCAAAATAGCAGGAGTCCGCTCTGACGAAGAAATATATATGATAGAAGCAGCAGCAACCATGTATTGCAAGCCCAAAGTCGAACTGGAAACGCAGACTTACAAGGTAGAAGGAAAGACTGTATTGGAAATACGTATTAACGAAACGGTTTCTAAACCTGTATATGCCCTAGATGAAATGGATAAGCCATGGGCCTATATCCGCATCAAAGACGAAAACATACTGGCCACTCCCGTCCATCTAAAGATGTGGCAACACAGCAAGAAACCTGAAGGAGCACTTGTAACATTTACCGAAAGAGAGCAACGGTTACTGGATGTCTTGAAAGAAAAAGAAAACTTTCATTAAATCAATGTTGCAAACTTTGCAGATTAAACCACAAGACAACTTGTGAACTATTAGCAGACTTTATCCGTTTTGGTCTAGTGGAACTTGTTTTCCATGGACATAAGTTCTATTTTAAATTAAACAAGGAATAAGTAAAATGGATATACTGACCCTATTAATCAGCAGAGTGAATGATGTGCTTTGGACTTACATTTTGATCATCATGCTGTTAGGATGTGCGTTTTGGTTTACTTTTAAAACAAATTTCGTACAATTCCGCATGATAAGAGAAATGGTACGTCTATTAGGTGATTCTACCGGCAAGACAGAAGGTCGCGAACACCATATTTCCTCTTTTCAAGCTTTTGCCGTTTCCATAGCTAGTCGCGTGGGAACAGGTAATTTAGCAGGAGTTGCCACCGCTATTACTTTGGGTGGTCCGGGTGCTGTTTTCTGGATGTGGGTAATTGCTCTTTTGGGTGCCAGCAGCGCTTTTATTGAGTCCACATTGGCCCAATTATATAAAGTACACGGACATAATTCTTTCGTTGGCGGGCCAGCTTATTACATGAAAAAAGGATTAAAACAGCCATGGATGGGAGTTTTGTTTGCCTTTCTGCTTATCTTTACTTTTGGATTTGCTTTTAATTCAGTACAAAGCAATACCATTTGCGCTGCTTTCGAGGAAGCATTCAATATTCCTCCCAGCTTAATGGGAGTGATACTTACCTCGCTCACATTAGTTATCATCTTCGGAGGTATTCAGCGTATTGCCAAAGTAAGTAGCATTATTGTTCCTGTCATGGCATTGGGATACATCTTTTTATCCCTTTTCATCGTAATTGTGAATGCAAAGCATTTGCCAGAAGTTATTGAATTGATTATAGCGAATGCCTTTGGCTGGGAACAGGCATTGAGCGGAGGTATAGGCATAGCATTAATGCAAGGAATCAAACGTGGATTATTCAGCAATGAGGCCGGTATGGGTTCCGCACCCAATGTAGCGGCAAGTGCCGATGTTACCCATCCTGTAAAACAAGGATTAATTCAGACATTGGGAGTCTTTACCGATACACTTGTCATATGTACCTGCACTGCTTTCATCATTCTTTTCAGCGGAGGGGCCTCCACTAAAGAAGTCAATGGAATAAAACTTACTCAAATGGCACTAAATAATGAAATAGGCAACATTGGGACTATTTATGTAGCGGTGGCAATTCTGTTTTTCGCCTATAGCAGCATTTTGGGAAATTATTATTACGGTGAAGCCAATGTACGCTACATAACTCATCAGAAATGGGCTATCCCCATTTATCGTATATCAGTGGGGGGGATGGTTATGTTTGGGGCATTAGCCAGTCTGGACCTGGCATGGAGCCTGGCCGATATGGCAATGGGATTTATGACTATCTGTAACTTGATAGCCATTACTTTACTAGGGAAATATGCATTCCGTCTACTGGAAGACTACCGAATTCAAAAACGCAACGGGGTCAAAAATCCAGTTTTCACCAAAGACAGAATGAAAGACATTGAAAATGATTTGGAATGCTGGTAACACAAAGCAATAAAACAAAACCCCGGCATCAACCATTCAATAAAAATGATAAATAGTAAAACAAAAGGATTTTAATCAAAAATGTTTCAGTTTTATCGCTATCTTTGCAGACAGGAAAACAATATAATTTAAGAACACAATGAGCATATTTTCAAAATTATTTGGTAAAAAACAGACAGAAGGAGAAGAAACAAGCCACGTAGGTGGTATGGAAGACTTCATGACACTGATCCGTGTATATTATCAGTCTGTAATGGCCTGCAATATAGGTATCACAAATATTAATTTTTTGCCAGATATGGCAGTTTTCAAACGTACACTCAAAATACCGACCCAAAACAACAAGTTGGGAATTGCTGAGAAATCACGCTGCAAAAAGATGTTAGTAGAACTTTATGGTTTAAGTGATGATTTCTTTAAAGAAATTGACGGTTCTATAAAAAAGAATTGCAAGAATGTAAATGATGTCAAGACTTATCTTTTTATGTTCCAAGGATTCAGCAATGACTTGATGATGCTGATAGGTAATTTGATGCAATGGAAATTCCGTATGCCCAGCGTAATGAAAAAAATGTTACGTAACATGACCGAGAAAACAATTCATGATATCATGACCAAGACCGACTGGAAAGACGAAAGCGTGCACAAGACCTGTGTTGCCATTCGTAAATACAAACAAGCCTTAGGATATTCTGAAAACTGGATGACGGAATATGTGTATAACATCGTATTACTGGCTAAAAAAAGAACCAAAGCCAAAAGAATAATCATTAAAGATTTTATGAAATCCTTATTAAATATAGAAGAACATCCATTAGAGCCTTTTTTACCGGCTAACGCCAAACTGCTGATGTTAGGTAGTTTTCCCCCACAAAAGAAACGATGGAGCATGGAATTCTTTTATCCCAATCTGCAAAATGATATGTGGCGTATTTTTGGAATAATATTTTTCCAAAACAAAGAGCACTTTCTGAATCCTGATAAAAAAGTGTTTGACAAGGAACGTATTATTGATCTCTTAAATAAAAAAGGTATCGCACTTTATGATACCGCTTCAGCTGTTCGCCGTTTACAGGACAATGCCTCAGACAAATTTCTGGAAGTTGTAGAACAGACAGATATCAGTTTGCTACTGAAGCAGATTCCAATGTGCAAGGCTATTGTAACCACAGGACAAAAAGCAACGGATATTATTCGTGAACAAATAAAGGTGAAAGAACCCGTTGTAGGAACCAGCGAACCTTTTGAATTCGAAGACCGGATAATGCGATTATACAGAATGCCTTCGTCCAGCCGTGCCTACCCGTTGCCCATTGAAAAAAATCAGCAATTTACCGGATCATGTTCAATGAATTAGGTCTATTAAACGAATAATGGGCAATATTTTTTCATAAATAGGTTTGTATATTCCAAATATTACACTATCTTTGCAGTCGCAAACACGGGAGTAGCTCAGTTGGTAGAGCACCGGTCTCCAAAACCGGGTGTCGGGAGTTCGAGCCTCTCCTCCCGTGCAAAAAGATTATTCAATGCCAAACCATCGAATAATCTTTTTTATATCTTCTATTTTCTTAAGGAATTTGCAAAAGTTTATGAGTTTGTAAGCTCAACCGCCACTCAGGATGTTGCAAAATGTAAGCAATCACTTCTTCCGTATTAGCACAAGAACAAGGTTGCAAAAAATAATGACTAGCAGACAAATCCAAATAAGCAGAAACATCCTGCCCCACATAAACCACTTTCACCTCATCTATACGATCTAGATTTATTTTCGCCCCTTCTTTAGGGGAACAAGTAACCCAATCTATATTTTCAGGCAACCGACAAGTGCCGTTTGTCTCAATACAAACATACTTCCTTTCATGATGCAATGCATCAACTAATTTTTCATCAATCCACAATCCTGGCTCACCACCAGTCAGTATTACTACTTGAGTCGAATATTTTGCCACTTCCATTGCAATATCCTCATCACTCATCAATGTCCCCTCTTCATGCTGAGTATCACAAAAAGGACATCTCAAATTGCACCCGGAAAAACGTACAAAAACGGCAGGTATCCCAGTATGATATCCCTCCCCCTGTAAACTATAAAATATTTCATTAATCCTTCTCATAGATAACGGTATTTCCTTCTGACTCGCGGACTTCAACCTTGAAACAAGTGGGAATTTGCTCACATACCCAGCGTGCAATATTTTCAGCTGTAGGATTAAGAGAAACAACCTCATTCAAATTCTGATGATCCAAACGCCCCATCACCGTTTCCTTGATATGCGTAAAATCCACCACCATACCATCCTCGTTCAAAACCTCGGAACGACAATAAACGGTAATAATCCAATTGTGACCGTGCAAATTCTCACATTTACTTCTATACGACAGCTTCAAGCTATGGGAAGCTGAAATTTCCATTCGTTTAATTACTGTATACATAGCATTTAATTATAATAAGAAAGAACTCACACCTAATGTCACCTCGGTGCTACAGGACGCAAAGATACACCATAAAAAAGAATAATATAAAAAGGACACAGCATTTTTTTGTTTTTTGGTCTATATTTGCATCTATGAAAATACTATATACCATTGTAGGAACGACCTCACTCATATTAGGCATTATCGGCATATTTCTTCCTTTACTGCCTACCACCCCCTTTTTATTACTGACAGCTGCCATGTATTTCCGCAGTTCACCACGCTTGTATTATTGGCTCATCCAACAAAAATATTTAGGAAGCTACATCCGCAATTTCCGCGAGCATAAAGCAATACCTTTACATGCCAAGATCGTTTCCGTATCATTAATATGGATTACCCTAAGCTATTGCGCCATCTGGATACTACCTACATTTGGGTAAGAATCCTGTTCCTGATTATTGCAATCAGTACCACCTGGCACATAGTATCCTATAAAACATTAAAACAGTAAACAATCCTCAACAGATATATGTAATAGTAAAAAGATCATATTCGAATAGCACGGGAAAAACAGCTAATAAAGACGTTAAAAAAGTTTTTTAAACGATAAACGATAAATTTAGGACGAAATATTTTCGTGTTTGCTCCCAATCCTTTATATTTGTGTACAATTTTGGTATAAAATGACTGAAGAAGACAAAAAGCTATTAAATACTTTCGAGGCAAAACTGAGGCATTTTATGTATTTGCATGATGAATTGAAACATGAAAATGCAAAGTTAAAGCAACTTCTCACTGAAAAAAACGAGGAGGTGAGACGATTGGAGAATAGCCGGAAAGAATTAGAAGTAATGTATACCAATTTGAAAATGGCCAGGACAATCAGTATTCATGATAAAGATATCAATGATACAAAACAACGGTTGTCAAGGCTTGTGCGTGAAGTCGACAAATGCATCGCTTTATTAAACGAATAGAAGAAGTTGAACAATAAAACGATAGTATTATGGACGATATGATGAAGATACATCTACTGATTGACAACGAACGATACCCGATGACCATTCGTCGTGAAGATGAACAGTTATACAGGGACGCTGCCAAACAGATTGACAATAAACTAAACAAATACCGTAGTTATTACCCCGATTTCAGCCCCGCAAGGCATTGGGCAATGGCTGCACTGGAGTTGGCTTTCGAAAATATTTCTATGAAAGACAGGAATGATACTGCGCCTTATCAGGAAAAATTACAGGAGCTAACCAAAGAACTTGAAAAACAGATCAGTAACAGAGAGTAATAGTTTAGAATTAATAAGGATATTCACGCACAGCTATACTGTCAAGAGAAGGGTTCTTAACAGATAGATTGTGCGTTTTTTATTTATATATAAATTAATAACAATGATAACAACGGTAATAATAGCAATTGTGTGTTTCGCTGTAGGTGGTGGCCTATCATACATGCTTTTCAGATATGGCCTGAAATCTAAGTATGACATCATCATCAAAGAAGCACAGACGGAAGCTGAAGTAATTAAAAAAAACAAGCTTTTGGAAGTAAAAGAAAAATTCCTGAACAAAAAAGCTGATCTGGAAAAAGAAGTCGCCTTACGCAACCAAAAGATTCAGCAGGCCGAAAATAAACTAAAACAACGCGAACTGATGTTGAACCAAAAACAGGAAGAGGTCCAACGCAAACGTACAGAAGCGGAAGCTATCAAAGAAAATCTAGAAGCTCAAATTGTCATCATAGACAAGAAAAAGGATGAACTGGATAAATTACAAATGCAAGAACGTGAAAAACTGGAAGCTCTTTCCGGTCTTTCTGCCGAGGAGGCCAAAGAACGCCTGATTGAATCTTTGAAAGAAGAAGCGAAAACACAGGCTGCTTCCTATATTAACGACATTATGGACGACGCCAAGTTGACAGCTAATAAAGAAGCTAAACGTATCGTTATCCAGTCTATCCAACGAGTAGCCACAGAAACTGCTATCGAAAACTCTGTAACCGTATTCCATATTGAATCGGACGAAATAAAAGGACGCATCATCGGTCGTGAAGGGCGTAACATCCGAGCTTTAGAAGCAGCAACCGGCGTCGAAATTGTTGTAGATGACACTCCCGAGGCTATTGTACTTTCAGCGTTTGACCCTGTACGCCGCGAAATTGCCCGCTTAGCATTACACCAACTGGTTACTGATGGACGTATCCACCCGGCACGCATTGAAGAAGTGGTAGCTAAAGTACGCAAACAGGTAGAAGAAGAAATTATTGAGACTGGTAAACGTACCACTATTGATTTAGGTATTCATGGCCTACACCCTGAATTAATCCGCATTATCGGTAAGATGAAATATCGTTCCTCATACGGTCAGAACCTTCTACAACACGCTCGTGAAACAGCCAATCTTTGCGCTGTGATGGCTTCTGAATTAGGTTTGAATCCTAAAAAAGCAAAACGTGCTGGATTACTGCATGATATAGGTAAAGTACCTGATGAAGAACCAGAATTGCCGCACGCATTGTTAGGCATGAAGATAGCCGAAAAATATAAAGAGAAACCAGATATCTGTAACGCTATCGGTGCTCACCATGACGAAACAGAAATGACTAGCCTGCTGGCTCCTATCGTACAGGTATGCGATGCCATTTCAGGCGCACGTCCAGGCGCTCGTCGTGAAATTGTAGAAGCTTATATCAAGCGTTTGAATGATCTAGAACAATTAGCTATGTCTTATCCAGGGGTAACAAAAACTTATGCCATCCAAGCTGGCCGCGAATTACGTGTGATTGTAGGTGCCGACAAGATTGACGACAAACAAACTGAAAGTTTATCCGGTGAAATTGCGAAGAAGATTCAAGACGAAATGACTTATCCGGGACAAGTGAAGATTACAGTCATCCGCGAAACACGTGCCGTAAGTTTTGCCAAATAAAAATCAGAAACTAGAAACTCAACTATAATCCCTCTTTTTCTTTAGAAGGAAGAGGGATTTTTCATTTTACATTCTCATATTTTATCCACAGACTGGACAAATTCAAGAAAAAATAAATTTCTAATTGCCAAGCAGTAAATCATCTAATCTCTCATTTAAACTATGTAGAACATAAAATAAGATCAAACTATGAGACTTAACAGTATGCTAGCTACAGTGCTTATTTTCCTTTGCTCTTTAGTAATTTCATCGTGCAGCAATGATGAACTTGCTCCCATCTCCTTAAAAAATAGAGAAACAGCAAATATAAAATTAAACTATCCTAATAATCAGACATACTCTTTTCCCTTGCAAGGAGGAGACGGGAATTATGAAATAAGCTGCGATAAACCGGAAATTATAGAAACTAAAATGATTTCTTCTTGTGACATATCCATAAAAGCATTAGCATTAGGTGAAGCAATTATTACTGTAAAAGATCAATCAGGAAACACACTTGACATTCATGTAATAGTAGACTATTACACCGATAATTACATTGTAAGCAAACAGGATATATTTCTTACAGGAGATTTAAAAGACTCTGAAAAACAAACAATTAAAGAAAAAGCATTAGCTACAATACCAGTAAAAACAGGAGGAGGATACAAATTTATCTATACGGATGCAGAAATAGCAAGAGGCAAAGTACTGGTTTATCAAGAAAAGTTTGGAGACAAAGCTATAGAAGGTAGTTTTGAAAGAAAGTCCAATGAAATAGAAAATGAACAATGGGGGACAAAACATCTCATCTCATTTGATTTAACTCTTCCAGAACAGCCCAAAAGAACATTTATAATTTCCGAATATATACCTTCTTCCAGGACTTCCCCCATAGTCCTCATGGCTTTTTTTGAAGATTTAAAAAAGACATTCACTATAGATTATCCGACTGTCGAGCAAGTTTATACCGAGCAAGTATTAACTGTACCGTCACATTTATATTACTAATATATTATCTTTCTTTCCAAAAGGAAAGAGCATTCATTCTTGTTATATGGGGCAGATGAAGTTCCACCCATATAACAAGAATGATCCCCATTCCTCCAATATCCCCATTTATAAAAACATTCTTGGCCAAAAATTTATTTTTGAAGTATTTGTTTTTCTTCAAACATTTTTTTTGCACAGACATACCCTTCCTCATATAAATCGGTCAATTTCTTTATATCTGTTTCAATACGATCCACTTCCATCGGCTTTTCAGGACGAATTACCACAATCCTGCCCTTGTCTTCCAATTGCTCTACTAAATCAAGCTGTTCGTTGTAAATACGGCAACGTTTACTTAAAACCACGCGCAAACGAGGGTATTTTTTATAGATAAAATGAGGAATTTTCATATCCTTTCCTTTTTTGCGATATCCCCGATTACGGGTAAGTACCACTACATTTTTATCATATCCTTGTTCAATAGCACGCAACACAGGAATAGAATCCACAATTCCCCCATCAAGCATCGGCTCACCATCTACATAAGCTATAGGACAAACATAAGGAAGACTGCTGGACGCCTTAGCTATGGCAATAATACGTCGAGGATCATGTTTCTCTTCCAAATAACACGCCCTACCCGTAATGCAATTAGTAGTCACCATTTCAAAACGAGCAGAATTTTCAGCATATGTTTTATAATCATAAGGAAGAATTTCCTTAGGAAAATGTTCATAAAGCAATTCCTGATCAAGAATACTGTGCTTACGCCATAAATGCTTTATGCCGATATAATGATATTTCTCCAATAAATCAATATTACTAAACTTAGCTCTACCACGCTGGCGAGACATATATGAAAGACCATTGCACGCTCCGGCAGAAACTCCTACCCCATACGGAAACCAAACCTTCTTATCCATCATATAGTCTAATACCCCGCAGGTAAAAACTCCGCGCATACCTCCGCCTTCCAGTACCAGTCCTGTTTTATCATCTATTTTCATAATCAATGTTGAGGAACAAATCTATCCTTGAAAGAGTTCACTGCAAAGTTAACCTTTTCAAAGTATTTAGCCGTATCTTTTATATTTATTAAATAATTGCATTCCATCATAAAAATCAATCAAATTCTCCTTCATTATAAATTACTGAATGGCAACTTATCAAGGAAATATAAGAGAAACCTGTGAAATTAGAAAAGCAAGATTGACAAATGATAAAAATAAAGCCGAAATCGATTAAAAAATCAAATAAGCAAATAGTACTTTTAAGATTATAATTATTACATTTGCAACACAGTTCAATAAATATTCAATTAAAATAAAGTTAACCATGTTTGATTCCGCAACTTATCAAAGACGCCGTCAGGCACTTAGAAATAAAGTGCAAAATGGTATTATCCTTATACTAGGTAATAATGAAGCTCCGGCAAACTATCCGGATAACACATATAAATTCCGTCAGGACAGTTCATTCCTCTACTTCTTCGGTCATTCTCACCCCGGATATGCAGGTGTAATAGATATAGAAGCAGGAGAAGATTATTTCTTCGGAAATGATGTAGATATGGACGACATTATCTGGATGGGGCCCAACAGTGTGAAAGAATTGGCTGCACAAGTAGGTATTCAGAAAAGTTTTCCTTTCCCCCAGCTAAAAGAAGTGGTAAAAAAAGCTATCACACAAGGGAGAAAAGTACATTTCCTTCCTCCCTACCGATTCGATAATATGATGCTCTTAGAAGACTTAACCGGTATCCGTGCGGCTATAGTAAAGAAATATGCTTCTGTAGAATTGATAAAAGCTGTAGTTGATTTACGTTCTGTAAAAGAAGCTTGCGAAATAGCAGAAATCGACTTGGCATGTAATATTGGTTATGAAATGCACACAACCGCCATGCGTCTATGTAAACCAGGAATAAAGGAACAATATATCGCCGGAGTACTGGATGGCATCGCCGCTTCTTATGGAAGCATGACTTCATTTGCCACTATCCTGACTCAACATGGGGAGACATTACATAACCATGACCATAGCCATATCTTAGAGCCAGGGCGCATGATGCTAACAGATGCCGGAGCTGAAAGAGTCACAAATTATTGTTCAGACCATACACGTACCGTACCTGTGGGAGGCAAATTTGAAGGACGGCAAAAAGATGTGTATAATATTGTATTGGCTTGCATGATAAAGCATTGGAAATTACTCGTCCAGGTATAACCTATATGTCTGTACACTTAGAAGTCTGCAAAGTGCTAGTTCAAGGATTAAAAGACCTGGGACTCATGAAGGGCGACGTGGAAGAAGCTGTTGTCGCTGGTGCACATGCTTTATTCCTGCCTCATGGATTAGGTCATATGATGGGATTGGATGTACATGACATGGAAGACCTAGGACAAATTTACGTAGGATATGACGATGAAATCCGTCCTTCTTCCAGTTCGGGCTAGCCTCTCTACGCATGGGACGTCGCTTACAGAAAGGCTTTGTAATTACTGATGAACCGGGTTGTTATTTTATTCCAGCATTGATTGACAAATGGAAAGCAGAGAAAATGCATACAGACTTCCTGAACTTTGATGCTATTGAAAAATTCAAAGATTTTGGAGGCATCCGCTTGGAAGATGATATTTTGATTACTTCGGAAGGCTCCCGTTTCACTGGCGAGAAACGCATCCCTATCACTATCGAAGAAGTAGAAACTATTATGAATGAGTAACATAACAAACAAAACTTTTATTTCTAAAATGAAAAGATTTACATTATTAGCAGCATTAGGTTTATGCAGTATAAGCCTCTTTGCACAAGATGCACAAAAAGAAGAGCCAAAGGAAGAAGGGTTTGTATTCACTACAGTAAAAGAACTGCCTATTACTTCTGTCAAGAACCAAAGCCGTGCCGGTACTTGCTGGTGCTATTCCAGTATGGCCTTTCTAGAATCAGAATTACTTCGTATGGGAAAAGGAGAATACGACTTTTCTGAAATGTACATCGTACACCAAACTTATTTGGATCGAGCTGATGCCGCCGTACGTACTCATGGAGATGTATCTTTTTCCCAAGGAGGATCATTCTATGACGTTATCTATGGAATGAAAAAATTTGGTCTGGTGCCCGAAGAAGTTATGCGTCCGGGAGTCATGTATGGTGATACACTAAGTAACCATACAGAACTTACAGCCGTATCGGATGCTGTAGTAGCAGCAATAGCCAAAGGAAAATTACGCAAACTCCAAACAGATAATAACCATAATCCATTATGGAAAAAGGCCATTGCCGCTATTCATGATATCTATTTAGGTAAATGCCCTGAAAAATTCACTTATAAAGGAAAAGAATACACTCCCCATTCATTCTTCGAATCAACAGGATTAAATCCAAATGATTACATTTCATTAACCTCGTATACCCACCATCCGTTCTACGAACCATTTGTCCTTGAAATTCAAGACAACTGGCGTTGGGGACAATCATACAACCTTCCCATTGATGAATTCATGCAGGTTTTTGACAATGCCATTAATAACGGCTATCCAATCGCATGGGGATCTGATGTCAGTGAACAAGGTTTTACACGTGATGGCGTAGCTGTTATGCCCGACACGGAAAAAGTGCAAGAACTAAGTGGGTCAGACATGGCTCATTGGTTGAAAATGAAACCGGAAGAAAAGAAACTGAACACCAAACCACAACCTCAGAAATGGTGTACACAAGAAGAACGCCAGGAAGCATATGACAATTGGGAAACAACCGACGATCATGGCATGTTGATTTACGGTATAGCTAAAGACCAAGAAGGAAATGACTATTATATGGTAAAGAATTCTTGGGGAAAAGCTGGAAAATACGAAGGCTTATGGTACGCCTCAAAAGCATTCGTTCGTTACAAAACCATGAATATCGTAGTCAATAAAAATGCACTGCCTAAAGAAATTGCTAAAAAATTAGGCATCAAATAATCCGCTACTATACAATACTTTACCGCTAATTCCATAAAATATATATGGAATTAGCGGTTTTTTTATTTGTTTTTTCCTAACTTTACGGATTGATTGGGTAAGTATAACTAGAAAATGGTATCATCCGTCTCCGAGAGCAGAAAAAAGAAAAAACAATATATAAAATGAATCACAAATGGAATTATCAACCTCCAAGCCAAGAACAGACAGAAGCAGCTAAAGCATTAGCAAAGGAAACAGGGATCAGCCCGATTCTTTGTAAGCTGTTGCTGGAAAGAGGTATAACCTCAGCAGCAGAGGCTAAAAGATTTTTCCGTCCCCAGCTTAACGAGCTACACGACCCATTCCTGATGAAGGATATGAGCATTGCCGTAGAACGGCTCAATCAAGCTATGGGCAGGAAAGAACGTATCATGGTTTATGGAGATTATGATGTAGACGGTACAACAGCTGTAGCATTGGTATACAAATTTCTCCAGCAGTTCTATTCGAACATTGACTACTATATTCCCGACCGATATAATGAGGGCTACGGAGTATCAGTAAAAGGAGTGGATTATGCCTGTGAAACAGGTGTAAAACTTATTATTGTGTTAGATTGCGGTATTAAAGCCGTAGAGGAAATTGCTTATGCAAAAGAAAAAGGTATCGATTTCATCATCTGCGACCACCATGTACCTGATGATATATTGCCACCAGCCGTAGCTATTCTGAATGCCAAACGGGCAGACAATACGTATCCTTACGATCATCTTTCAGGGTGTGGTGTAGGCTTCAAATTCATGCAGGCTTTCGCTTTGAATAATGGCATTGAATTTCATCAACTAACTCCTTTATTAGATTTGGTTGCTGTCAGTGTAGCATCAGACATCGTACCTATCATGGGAGAGAACCGAGTGCTGACACATCATGGTTTAAAGCAGTTGAACTCCAATCCCAGTGTAGGTCTGAAAGCTATTATTGATGTATGCGGATTATCAGAAAAAGAAATTACCGTAGGTGATATCGTATTCAAGATAGGTCCGCGCATCAACGCATCCGGACGTATACAGAACGGAAAAGAAGCGGTGGAATTACTCATAGAAAAGGACTTCTCGGCAGCATTAGAGAAAGCCAACCAAATCAACCAATACAATGAAACCCGTAAAGATCTGGATAAGACCATGACCGAAGAGGCCAACCAAATTGTAGACCACTTGGAAGGACTAGCAGACCGGCGTTCCATTGTCATCTATAATGAAGCGTGGCACAAAGGTGTTATCGGTATCGTAGCTTCACGCCTTACAGAGATTTATTATCGCCCGGCAGTTGTATTAACCCGTACAGATAATCTAGCAACTGGTTCTGCCCGTTCCGTATCAGGTTTCGATGTTTACAAAGCTATCGAATATTGTCGTGACTTGTTGGAAAATTTTGGAGGACACACTTACGCTGCAGGACTATCCATGAAAGTGGAAAATGTGGAAGAATTCACCCGCCGTTTTGAGACCTATGTCACAGAACATATTTTGCCGGAACAGACTAGTGCTGTAATAGATATTGATGCAGAAATTGACTTCCGGGATATCACTCCGAAGTTCCATGCCGACCTGAAAAAGTTCAATCCCTTCGGACCAGACAACCACAAACCTATCTTTTGTACACATAATGTATATGATTATGGTACCAGCAAAGTAGTAGGTCGTGATCAGGAGCATATCAAGTTGGAATTGGTAGACAATAAATCAAACAATGTGATGAATGGCATCGCTTTCGGACAAAGTTCACAAGCACGCTATATTAAGACCAAACGTTCTTTTGATATTTGTTATACCATTGAAGAGAATACGCACAAGCGTGGTGAAGTACAATTGCAAATAGAAGATATAAAACCCAGTGAGGAATAATGGTAAAAATTTATCTTTGAAATATGTCAAAACTTTAATGACGTTATCAGATACTTATCAGAATAATAAGATGACAAGTCATTGGGGTTTTGACATAATTTTCTTATTCTCCTTCCAATGACCTATAAAGAAATTCTAAAACAATATTGGGGATATGATAACTTTCGGGGCATACAGAAAGAAATCATTGAAAGTATAGGCAACGGTCACGACACGCTAGGATTGATGCCTACCGGTGGCGGCAAATCCATTACCTTCCAAGTACCAGCTTTAGCACAACCCGGATTATGTTTAGTTATCACACCTCTTATTGCCCTGATGAAGGACCAGGTACGCAATTTACGCGACCGGGGTATCAAAGCTTTAGCAATTTATTCAGGCATGACGCGCGAAGAGATCATCGTTGCATTGGAAAACTGTATCTTCGGCGACTATAAATTCCTTTATATTTCTCCGGAAAGACTGGATACTGAAATATTCCGTAACAAACTACGGAACATGAAGGTAAGTATGATCACAGTAGATGAGTCACACTGTATATCTCAATGGGGATATGATTTCCGCCCTGCTTATCTGAAAATTGCAGAAATTCGAGAACTCCTTCCTGACATACCTATATTGGCACTGACAGCAACTGCCACTCCGGAAGTAGTAACAGATATTCAAACAAAACTAAACTTTAAAAAAAACAGTCAGGTTTTCCGAATGAGTTTCGAAAGAAAAAACTTGGCTTATATTGTACGTCCTACAGAAAATAAACAGGAAGAGCTATTACATATTTTAAATAGTGTGCCCGGCTGCGCCATTGTCTATACCCGCAACCGGAAACGCACACGTGAAATTGCCGAACTACTGGTCAATAACGGCATAACTGCCACTTTCTATCATGCCGGTTTGAATAATGATGTAAAAGATCAACGTCAAAAAAGCTGGCTCACCGGAGAAAGCCGTACTATGGTAGCAACCAACGCTTTCGGCATGGGTATCGACAAGCCAGATGTACGTATCGTTATCCACATAGATATGCCTGATTCTCCTGAAGCCTATTTTCAAGAAGCCGGACGAGCAGGGCGTGACGGGCAGAAAGCATATGCTGTTCTGCTATACGCCCAAAGTGATAAAACCACTCTCAACAAACGTATCAGTGATACATTTCCCGACAAGGATTATATCCGAAAAGTGTACGAAGATATCAACTACTATTTTCAAATGGCCATGGGAGACGGTATAGGTTGCACCTTTGCTTTTAACTTGGATGAATTCTGTCGTAACTTCAAACATTTCCCCGTACAAGCAGACAGCGCTTTAAAGATTCTGACCCGTGCCGGATATTTAGAATATACGGACGAGCAAGATAATGCTTCACGTATTCTTTTCACTATGAAACGCGACGAACTCTATAAACTACACGAGAATGATACAGATACAGAGAAACTGATAAACATCATCTTGCGTTCTTATACAGGATTATTTACTGATTATGCCTATATTAACGAAGATTCCTTAGTAATCCGTTCCGGATTAACCCGCCAACGAATCTATGAAATTCTACTGACGCTAACTCGTAGACATATCATACATTACATTCCACGGAAAAAGACACCTTATATTATATATACCCGTGAACGGCAAGAAAAGAATCGCCTTGTCCTAACTCGGGAAATATACGAAGACCGAAAAAAAAGCTATACCACCCGAATCAAGGCTATGATAGAATATGCCACAGCCGATGATAAATGTCGTAGCCGAATGCTACTCAGATATTTTGGAGAAAAGAACGAACACAACTGCGGACAATGTGATGTATGCCTTAACAAACATCATTCAGGAATAAAACAGGGGGAATTTCAAGAATTGGAAAAACAAATCAAACAGCTATTACAGGCAAACGCCATGCCTGTTTCAGAACTACTGAACCAATTGAATAGCAATCGTGAAAAAGCGGAAAAGGTACTCTCCTACCTACTTTCCGAAGAAATAATACAATTAAAAAATGGAATTCTTTCTGTATAAATCGTATCTTTGCCATTGATTTATTAACCTTTTACCCCAACAGAATATGAAAAAAATGCATCTGGCAATCATTTGTCTTTTTACCGGTTGTACTATCTTTGCCCAAAACATAGATGTACAGCCCATCCCTCAACAAGTTTCCAAACAAGGCGGACAAATCAATTTACCTGAAACTTACCAGCTCTTGGGAGAAACTGAAGCTAATCCATATGCCGTACAAGAATTAAAAGATTTATTAGGTGGAAAACACCCGGCCAATACCGGTTTGCGCATTTATATTGGAGAAAAAGGAGACAAATCTATCCGCAAGTTTACTCGTCAAATCCCCAACCAAAAGGAAGGTTATTATCTATCCATCAATAATAAGGAAATAATTCTGGCAGGGAACGATGAACGTGGAACCTACTATGCCTTGCAAACCTTAAAACAATTGCTCAAAGATAACCAATTACCGATAATAGAGATACAAGACTATCCGGCCATATGCTACCGTGGTGTCGTAGAAGGATTTTACGGGACTCCCTGGAGCCATAATGCCCGTCTTCGCCAACTTCAATTTTATGGTGAAAACAAAATGAACACCTATATATACGGTCCTAAAGATGATCCTTACCATAGTTCTCCCAACTGGCGCTTGCCTTACCCCGAAAAAGAAGCAAAACAATTACAGGAATTAGTAAAAGTAGCCCAAGAAAACGAAATAGATTTTGTTTGGGCCATCCATCCAGGGCAAGACATCAAATGGAATAAGGAAGACCGTGAACTATTATTGGCAAAATTTGAAAAGATGTATCATCTCGGTGTCCGTTCTTTTGCCGTCTTCTTTGATGATATTTCAGGAGAAGGTACTAACCCTGTGAAACAAGCAGAACTGCTGAACTACATAGATGAACATTTTGTAAAAGTAAAACCAGATGTAACTCCCCTTATCATGTGTCCCACGGAATACAATAAAAGTTGGTCCGACCCTGCTAAAGGATATCTTACTACTTTAGGAGACAAACTGAATCCATCCATACAAATTATGTGGACAGGAGACCGAGTTATTTCCGATATTACCCAAGATGGTATTCAATGGATAAACGACCGGATTAAACGTCCGGCATATATATGGTGGAACTTTCCTGTTTCCGATTACGTTAGAGATCATCTGCTCATGGGACCAGTATATGGAAACGATACTCAAATAGCCCATCAGATGTCTGGCTTTGTAACTAATCCGATGGAACATGCCGAGGCTTCTAAAATAGCTATTTATAGTGTAGCCTCATACGCTTGGAATCCCCAAAAATATAACAGTGAAAAAACTTGGAAAGATGCTATTATGAACATTTTGCCCGATGCAGCCACTGAATTGGAATTCTTTGCTGCCCACAATTCGGACTTGGGTCCCAATGGACATAAATATCGCCGAGAGGAATCTGTAAATCTCCAACCTACAGCGCAAAGCTTTACTGAAAGTTACATAAAAAATAAAACTTACACTGAAAAAGATTTCTCTATTCTACAAGAAACCTTCAGCCAGATGATTGAATCAAGTGATATTTTAGTCGCCCATGCTGATAAAAATCCGATTATAGTAGAAATCATGCCTTGGCTTTATCAATTCAAACTATTGGGAGAAACCGGAAATGAAGTATTGGCAATGGTCAAAGCATACGACAAAAATGACCAATCTTTATTTATGCGTAAATACAAGCACGTGAAAGCCTTACAACAACAAATGTTTCAAATTGACCAGACATACAACCAAAACCCTTACCAGCCGGGTATAAAGACAGCAGGAAGGGTAATCAAGCCATTGATTGATCAAACTTTCGCCACCGTCACGCAATGCTATAACCAAAAATATAGTACACTGCTGAATGCTGAAACCGACTATATGCCGCATAAACTAATAAGCGATATCAGTCAGATAAAGAACTTACCTTTACAGGTAAAGATAAACCGCATTCAGATTTCTCCGGCGCTGGAAGTTATCAAATGGCCCGGTAATGGTTCATTGACTATCGAACTGGATCAAGTTTATCCCGGAGAAAATATAGAGATAGATTTCGGGAAACCGGAAATCGCAACTTGGGGAAGCTTGAGATATCTGCAAATGGAAAAGATTGGAGTAAAGTAAACTTTACACAAGAAAAGAACCTACTGACTGCCAGTTTACAACAGAAACCAATAAAGGCAGCACGTTTTACCAACATGCAGCATCAGGAACAAGAAATTTACCTCAGACGATTTATTATAACAATAGACAAATAAAACAACTATAAATTATGGGCTTATTTAAATCCTTATTCGGCGGAAACAACATCCCCGAAACCGAAAAAGAGAAAAATGATAAAAAGAACTTCGAGATTTTAAAATACGATGCATCCGCGCCCAACGTATGGGTAAACTACCTTATGCCATTAAATGTTTTGAAGAGGCAGTTGCCATCAACGATGAATTAGAAACTCTCAGCCTGCTAGCCACTGCTTATACACAGGCGAACCGACTAGATGACGCCCGTATCACACTAGACCGCATGGCTACAAAAGATCCTGAACAAGTAAACACCTTCCTTTCACTAGCTGGCATCTGCTATATGCAGGAAGATTACGAAAATATGAAGGATGCCTGCCAAAAAGCTTTGGTTTTAGATAATAAGAACCCCCTATCTTTCTATTTGACAGCAAAAGCAGCTATCGGCATGAAAGATGATATCACTGCCATTGCCATGCTGACTAAAGCTATCGTATTGAAAGAAGATTATACCGAAGCATACCAGCTACGCGCTGAAGTACTTTGGAAAATGAAACAAGCAAAAGATGCTGCTGAAGATATACAAAAGTTACTCAGCCTCAATCCCGACGACGAACAAGCCTTGCTCTTGAAAGGAGAAATTCTAGCCGCCACCAATGAACCGGAACAAGCACAAGAATGTTTTAATCAAGTATTGTCACTCAATCCGTTCAATGAAAAGGCCTATATCCTGTCAGGCGAACTATATCTGGCAAACAAAGATTTTGACAAAGCATTGGCTATATATGATGAAGCCATTGAAATCAATCCAAACTTTGCCAAAGCATATCATGAACGAGGACGTATCAAATTACTTAAAGGAGACAAAGACGGATCTGTGGAAGATATGAAGAAAGCAATAGAACTGGCTCCTGAAAATGAAATTAATATTAGCGGTCAATACAATAATTATGAAAACATGACTAAGAATGTTCCGTTTTAAAAGCGGAACATTTCAATTCGTTTTATTGTTTATTTATATACAAAATAAGCAAAAAACACATGAGCGTAAAAGAACAATATTGGAAATACTCCCTTATCACCATTATACTGGGATTAGACTTATTTTATTTATAAAAATGTCTCCTTTCATGGGAGGTATTTTAGGAGCATGCACCATTTACATTATGGTAAGAAAACAAATGTTTTATCTTACCCAAGAAAAGCATTTCAAAAAAAGCATTACAGCCATTTTACTCTTGATAGAAGCTATTATGTGCTTTCTTGTACCTTTATCATTGGCCGTATGGTTATTAATCAATAAATTACAGACGGTAAACGTAGATACGACAGGTTTTATCCATACGGTAACCAATCTTGCCGATTGGCTCCATACCAAGACGGGATATGACTTACTAAATGCGGAAAACATTTCATCCATAGCCTCAATTCTTCCTGCCATCGGACAGTTTCTGATGGGAAGTATCAGTAGCTTTGCCGTTAATGCTTTCGTATTGGTCTTTGTTCTCTATTTCATGCTAATTGGCGGAATTCAAATGGAAAAATATATCTATGAGTTACTTCCTTTCAGCGATACAAACAAAAAAAATGTACTGAAAGAAATTAATATGATTGTAAGGAGTAATGCGATAGGTATTCCCTTACTAGCAGTCATTCAAGGAGGAATAGCTACATTAGGTTACTATTTATTTGATGTACCCAGCGCGCTATTGTTTGGCTTCCTGACCTGCTTTGCCACCGTCATTCCTATTGTAGGAACAGCATTGGTATGGTTCCCGCTAGCTGCCTATCTTGCTCTTTCAGGAGATTGGACACATGCCATCGGATTACTTCTTTATTGTGGATTAATTGTAACAAACATTGATAATCTCATCCGTTTTATTCTGCAAAAGAAGATGGCAGACACCCATCCACTCATCACCATTTTTGGAGTAGTCATCGGACTTTCTTTATTCGGATTCATGGGTGTCATATTCGGACCGTTATTGTTATCCATCTTCATTTTATGCGTGAATATTTTCAAGACGCAATACTTAAAATAATCACTTTATATATAGTTGATAAGCATCCGCCAGTTGTTTCATCGCCTTTTCGATGATACAACGCGGACTTGCCACATTTAAACGCATAAAGCCAATACCTTCCTTACCAAACATCTCCCCGTCATTCAATGCCAAATGTGCTTTATCTACAAAGAATTCATTCAAATCTTTCTGGCTCAACTTCAGTTCACGGCAATCCAGCCAAACTAAATAAGAAGCTCCGGACGAATGGCTTGATTTTAGGTGCATGATTTTTCAAAAAATCGTCTACAAAATCTATATTTCCTTGTATATATGCCAAACATTGGTCAAGCCATTCCGTACCATGACTATAAGCAGCCTCAACAGAAAGAAAAGCAAAGACATGTCCCATATCCAACTCACCGGCATCCATATAGATACGGAAACGTTTACGCAAATCTTCATTAAAAATAAGAGCATGTGAGGCAGATAGTCCCGGCATATTAAAAGCCTTGCTAGGAGACATAAAAGTAACAGAGTTCATTCGAGCCTTTTCACTGACAGTAGCAAAAGGACGATGTGTATGAGGAGGTAAAGTCAAATCCGCATGAATTTCATCCGAGAAGACCAATACTTTCTCATCATAACAGATATCAGCTATCGCTCGTAACTCTGCTTCAGTCCACACAACGCCACCCGGATTATGAGGATTACATAAAATAAACAGCTTACAACCTTTAATCTGTTCACGAAAAGTATCCAAATCCATACGATACATGCCGTTTTCCCATTTTAACGGATTGGTAACCAAAGTGCGCTCATTACGAGTAGTAACCCATGCAAAAGGATGATAAACAGGAGGTTGAATCATTACCTTATCCCCTTTCTGAGTAAAACAATTCATAGCCATACCGATACCTGGTACAATGCCGGGAACAAAATTTATCATTTCCTTGGCCACAACCAGATCATAACGCTGTTTTACCCAGTTTATAATCGCATTATAATAGCTATCTGGTTTACCTGTATACCCTAGAACTTCATTTTCGCAACGTTTACGGATAGCATCTGTTACAAAAGGAGCTGTGGCAAAATCCATATCAGCCACCCATAAAGGAATCAAATCCGTACGTCCCCAAATATGCTTCAGCCCTTCTACTTTCTCAGCAGACGTACCGCTGCGATCTATCACTTTATCAAAATTGTATCTCATTGTTTCTATTTTTAGGAATTGTCGCCCAAATATAGGAAATTTCTACATTGGGCGATATTAATTCCCTTATTTTTTCAAGGCTTCAATTACCTGAGGCATCATTGTCCAAACAAAGTTTTCACTTTGTGCTGTATAAAAATTACCATCAACAACCGATTTTTCATCAGTAGCCATCCCTTTACTTACAGCCGGTTTTGCCAAAGGATGCACAGCTAATCTCTTTCCCTCTGTAATTCCAGCAAAATCAAACAACAGGCCTGCAGCACAATGACCTATCAGGATCTTTCCTTTCCCAGCAAATGCTTTCAAGACCGACATCAAGTCCACATTATAAGGCTTATCCGCATTTTGAGCGAATACAGGAACCGCATCCCCACAGGCAAAAACCAAAGCATCAAAATCATCCTCATGCCCTATAAGATTTGCAATCACATCATCGGCCACCAATTCAATACCCGAGTTTGTTTTAATTTCCTTTGTTTCCGCCACTGCATACACCTTATAGGATATAGCATTTTCAAAAAACGCTTCCAAATATTGGAACAAACCGAATCCATTCACCGGATTTACTGCTAAAACAGCTACTTTCTTTGCCATAATCTTAACTAATTATAAGTGAAACAATAAATTTATCTAGTAAAACAATAGTTATCTTTAGTAAGTTTATTACTTTTGTGATACAAATGTAAGTATCCTTCTTCCAAAAAACAAGAAGGCACCTGTAGATAAGGAACTTACATAGAGGTAACCATTGTTGAACGACAAGGAAATAGGAAATATTAAAAAATGAAAAATTTTCATCCGGATGATAATTGTCCTGTACGGAATGTATTGTGCAGGCTTGGTGATAAGTGGTCTATGCTAGTTCTTATCACATTAAATGCTAACGGAACCATGCGATTTTGCGATATTCATAAGACAATAGCCGATATCTCACAACGCATGCTGACTGTAACCCTGCGCACACTGGAAACTGACGGACTAGTGAGCCGGAGAGTATATGCCGAAGTTCCGCCACGAGTAGAATATGAACTGACAGAAAGAGGGAAAAGCTTAATACCACATATAGAAGGATTAGTAGATTGGGCTTTACAACAGATGCCGGGAATTATGGAAAGCAGGAGCCAAACAGGCACTGTCTAAAAAAAATTTGAAAAAAAACTTCTTATTTATTTGTTTTTGCTAGAAATATATTACTTTTGCAGCGTATTCAATAACAATAAGAACAAAATGAAAGCATTATACAATACATACTTTTTCTTCTTTTATTACTTTTACTTTAGCAACAAAGTGAAGCGGGAATTTGTATGTATACGTTAAACAACGAATAAATCAATGTGATAATAACAACGAAATCCCGCTTCCGGCAGAAGCGGGATTTTTTTATAATACAATAGCGAATGAAAAAGATAGCAATACAAGGTGTACCGGCTCATATCATGACATTGCCGCCCACAAATTCTTCCCAGGTGAAGAAATCGAACTAATCTGCTGCTCCACATTCGAAGAAATCTTTTCGAATATGAAACAGGATAGCAATGTCATTGGTATGCTTGCTATCGAGAACACCATTGCAGGAAGCTTGTTGCATAACTATGAGTTGCTGCGCGAAAGTGGAATGACCATTATCGGAGAACACAAACTACGCATCAAGCACAGTTTCATGTGTCTGCCCGACGATGACTGGAATACATTGACCGAAGTAAACTCCCACCCCGTTGCCTTGGCACAATGCCGAGAGTTCCTGATGCAACATCCGAAACTGAAGATAGTAGAAACGGAAGATACAGCAGGAAGTGCAGAAACCATCAAACGGGAAAACTTGAAAGGTCATGCCGCCATCTGTTCCAAATATGCCGCCGATCTATACGGAATGAAAGTATTGGAAGAAGGCATCGAAACAAACAAACACAACTTCACGCGTTTCCTTGTAGTGGCCGACCCATGGAAAGCCGATGACTTACGTGAACGTTCGAAAGTAAACAAAGCCAACATCGTTTTCTCCCTCCCTCACAACGAAGGAAGCCTGTCGCAAGTGCTCTCTATCTTTTCTTTCTATAAAATAAACCTGACCAAGATTCAATCATTACCGATTATAGGCCGAGAATGGGAATATCTGTTCTACGTAGACGTGATCTTCAATGATTATTTAAGATACAAGCAATCTATCGACGCCGTTTCACCATTGACAAAAGAACTTAAAATATTAGGAGAATATGCAGAAGGAACATCAACCATATAATATTCAGCCGGCAAACCGTCTGGCGAATGTTAGCGAATACTACTTCAGCCGTAAACTGAAAGAAGTGGCACAAATGAATGCCGAAGGTAAGAATGTAATCAGTTTGGGCATCGGAAGCCCTGACATGCCTCCTTCGGAAGAAACCGTGCAAGTACTGTGCGAGCAAGCAAAACGCCCTGATGTTCACGGATACCAACCTACTGTCGGCATCCCCGAACTACGCAAAGCTATGGCCGACTGGTATAAACGATGGTATCACGTCGATCTTGATCCGGCGACAGAAATCCAGCCTCTGATCGGTTCCAAGGAAGGTATCCTGCATGTGACGTTGGCATTGGTCAATCCTGGTGACCAAGTATTAGTTCCCAATCCGGGATATCCTACCTACACCTCTTTAAATAAAATATTGGGCAGTGAGATTGTGAACTACAACCTGTGCGAAGACAACCATTGGCAACCCGATTTTGATGAACTGGAGAAGATGGACTTGAGCCGCGTCAAGATTATGTGGACCAACTATCCCAATATGCCGACCGGAGCGAACGCCACGATGGAACTTTATGAAAAGCTGGTAAACTTTGCACGCCGCCATAATATTGTGATTGTAAACGACAACCCATACAGCTTTATTCTGAACAAAAAACCACTGAGTATTCTCAATGTGCCCGGAGCCAAAGAATGCTGTATCGAGTTCAACTCTATGAGCAAGAGCACAATATGCCCGGCTGGCGTGTGGGAATGCTTGCCACCAATGCGCAGTTTGTACAATGGATATTGAAAATAAAGAGTAATATTGATTCAGGAACTTTCCGCCCCATGCAACTGGCCGCCGCACAAGCTTACAACAATAGTGTGGAATGGCACGAAGAAGCGAACGTCAATGTATATAGCCGCCGCCGCCAACTGGCAGAAGAGATTATGAAAGTACTCGGTTGTAGCTTTGATCCCAATCAGGTAGGTATGTTCCTTTGGGGACGTATTCCCGAATCTTACAATGACGTGGAAGAACTGACCGAAAAAGTTTTGCACGAAGCACGTGTGTTCATCACTCCGGGTTTCATCTTCGGCAGTAACGGCAAACGCTATATACGTATTTCCCTCTGTGCCAAAGAAGAAAAACTGGCTGAAGCACTGGAAAGAATTAAAAAGATAATGTAACAAAACAAAATATCAGATTATGGAATTAGATTTAAAACCCATCGAACTTCCGGGAATTGAAAAAAAACGCCCGATGATTATCGCCGGCCCATGTAGTGCCGAAACAGAACAGCAAGTTATGGATACAGCTCTCATGCTGGCCAATAAAGGCATCAAGATTTTCCGTGCCGGCATTTGGAAACCGCGTACCAAACCGGGAGGTTTCGAAGGCATCGGTGTAGATGGCCTGGCATGGCTGAAACGTGTGAAACAGGAAACCGGTATGTATGTTGCCACCGAAGTGGCTACAGCCAAACACGTTTACGAATGTTTAAAGGCAGGTATTGATGTGCTTTGGATTGGCGCACGCACCACTGCCAACCCGTTTGCCGTGCAGGAAATTGCTGATGCTCTGAAAGGTGTGGACATTCCTATATTGATTAAAAACCCTGTCAACCCTGACCTTGAATTGTGGATTGGAGCTTTCGAGCGCATCAATAATGCAGGTTTGAAGCAACTGGGTGCTATCCATCGCGGATTCTCTTCTTATGATAAAAAGATTTACCGTAACCTGCCTCAATGGCATATCCCTATCGAATTGCGTCGCCGCATTCCCGAACTACCGATTTTCTGTGATCCCAGCCATATCGGTGGCAAGCGCGAGTTGGTAGCTCCCCTCTGCCAGCAGGCGATGGACTTAGGTTTTGACGGTTTAATCGTAGAATCACACTGCAATCCCGACTGTGCATGGAGCGATGCCGCCCAACAAGTCACTCCCGATGTGCTGGACTATATCCTAAATCTGCTAGTCATCCGCAAAGAAACCCAAACCACCGAAAACCTGGGCGAACTGCGTAACCAAATCGATGATTGCGACAATGAGATTATCGAGGTATTGGCAAAACGTATGCGTGTCTGCCGTGAAATCGGTACATTCAAGAAAGAACATGATATGACCATTCTGCAGACAGGCCGTTACAATGAAATTCTAGACAAGCGCGGTGCACAAGGCTCACTGTGCGGCATGGACTCAGATTTCATTAAAAAAGTATTCGAAGCCATCCACGAAGAAAGCGTAAGGCAACAAATGGAAATCATAAATAAGTAAACCGATGAGAATATTAATTTTAGGAGCCGGTAAAATGGGCTCCTTCTTTACCGATGTATTGAGCTTCCAGCACGAAACCGCCGTATTTGATGTAGACCCGAAACGCCTTCGTTTTGTTTACAATACCTACCGATATACCACACTCGAAGAGATTGAAGAATTCAAGCCCGAACTGGTTATCAATGCGGCAACCGTGAAATATACACTGGATGCTTTTCACCAAGTATTGCCTGCTCTCCCCAAGGATTGCATCATCAGCGATATTGCTCGGTAAAGACCGGACTGAAAGAATTTTATGACCAATGCGGATTCCGTTATGTGTCTACTCACCCCATGTTCGGTCCCACATTTGCCAACCTAGACAAACTGAGCACCGAAAATGCCATCATCATCAGCGAAGGCGACCATTTGGGTAAAATCTTCTTCAAAGACTTATACCAAAACCTTGGTCTGAATATCTTTGAGTATACCTTCGACGAGCACGATGAGACAGTGGCCTATTCACTGTCTATCCCTTTTGTTTCCACTTTTGTTTTTGCGGCAGTGATGAAGCATCAGGACGCTCCCGGTACTACTTTCAAACGCCACATGAAGATAGCTAAAGGAGTACTAAGCGAAGACGACTACCTGTTGCAGGAAATTTTATTCAATCCCCGCACCCCGGCACAGGTAGAAGGTATCCGTACAGAATTAAATGAGCTGTTGGATATCATCAACAAGAAAGATGCTGCGGGGATGCGTGCCTATCTTAGCAAGATTCGAGAAAAGATTAAATAACGCATCAGTATAACATAGAAGAGGATGTCAAAGCTCCAACAAGACTTTTTGCATCCTCTTTTTTATTTTATCCATAAAAATGATTTATCAACATATGGCACAACAGCCACACAATCAGATGCTCTGCCGCATAACACCACCAGGCAGAATTGGGACCGGACCGAAATGAGGCCCCCCAACGCTCCCCATACCAATGCCCACATACCGGCAATCTGTATAAACTGATTCACCGCTTTGCCTATCATTTTATTTCCCATTACTCATCCATTTTAGAAAGTCTATCAATTAAATCGTCCAAGATATTTCTCACCGTAGGGTAACTGACCCCCATACTTTTCGCCATGCCCTTCAAACTTCCGCTCGATTTGACAAACGCAAGAATAAACTGCTGCTCTTTATCTGAAAGCCGTGCCAGCACAGGCAGTTCAAAATCTCCGCACACTTCCGTGCGGCATTCTCCACAGAAAAGCCTACCCACCTCAACGGTGCATTACACGCAGGGCATTGCAACGGCAAACGTTTCTTTATTTCTCCCATATCATTTCAGTTTTTTCACAAATGTACTGACAGAAGCTATCAAAGCATTGTTCACCGGCAGAGAAGGATTCCCATAAGTAAGCATCTGCTGCTGTACGGCCTTTGACTCACAATCTTTCAGCACATGGTTCATCTTATCAATCAAAAGCAGCTCGGCAGCCGGGCAACCCTTTTTCAGAAATTCGGCATCCTCCACCGATACCTGAATATCATTTTTACCCTGAACAATGAGAACCGGCACTTTGACGGAAGCAATCACCGTCCGGGGATTATACTTGAACCAGGAAATCAAATAAGGCTGGACAGAAGCCCGATACAATGATTGCAGATAAGCCGGCACGTCACTCACTTCCTTGCCGTTTTTCAAAGACCCGTTAATGGATGCCACCTCTTTCCGCACCGCTTCCGGATTCTGTTGAGCGGTCACTTGCGCCTCTATAATCTCGTAGGCAGGACGACCCGCACCGGCAATCGAGATATAGCCTTTCACCTTCGGCCGGTTCTGACAGGCCAACATTCCAATCAGCGCCCCTTCGCTATGTCCTGCCACCGTGATCGTCGTAAAACGTTTCTCTTTCGACAGGTAATCAATCCAGCCAGTTACATCGTTCACATAATCTTCAAAACGAAGTTTCGCTTCCTCCTTACCAGCCGACGCACTGGTTCCTATCCCCCGCTTGTCAAAGCGCAAGGAAGCGATGCCGTTTGCCGCCAAGCCTTCTGCCAGGAACTTCAACGAATTATTCCTCAAATTGCCAATGGCTGAATTACCATCATATCCGTAGGTCCGGATCCGGCTATAATAAGCACCACCGGACAGGTTTTCACCCCACCGGGCAAAAGCAGTTTTCCTTTGATTTGTCCTTCCTTGGTGTTCAACACCACATTTTCTTCCAAAGGAAGCACCTGTGCCCGACAACAAAGACCGCACAGGAAAAATAAACCGGCTAAAATAAAATTCAAATGTTTCATCTATTACGTATTTTAAGATTATTCATTTAACAAATATAGTGATTATATTGAATAAAGCGAATCAATATTTGAATGTTGTTAAGCATCAGTTTTATTTTATTCAATACTATTTCATTTTATCTTCAACATGGATAGAATCAACTAGTTTTGCCACTAAAAAAGAACCGTTACACACGCCTACTTTTGCTGGGAAAGAAATAAATCTGCAACTAATTTCAAAAAAGGATTTTTTATCATTTCCCTTTTCTTATTCATCCAAACAAACTATCTTTGCCACGTTTTGTTCCGCGTACCTCCGACTGATGCGAGGAAGCGGATGAAAAGGGAATCAGGTGCAAGTCCTGAACAGTCCCGCTGCTGTAAGCTCCATCTACCCCTATAAGGGATAGGTTTATTTATCCACTCACGCCACTGCCTGTATATATAATTAAGGTGGGAAGGCAAGTAAACAGGAGTAAGTCAGAAGACCTGCAAAACGTAAAGTCATCGACCGTCGCTTTCGAGGAAAGAGCAGCGGTAAGAATGCGGTATTTATTCATTAATATGTTTTTTTAAATGAAAGGAAATAACCAGGCTTATAAGCTATGGCTTTGTCTGCTTTGCAGCTTTATCCTATTGCCGCTTGAAATACAGGCACAGGAGAAAGGAGATTCCATTACCGGGAAAGTGCATAAAATAGACGAAGTTACGGTTACGACTGAACGTACCAAGCAACAGGTTAAAAGTAGCAGTCCCTTCCAACAACTCGACAAGAAGCAATTGCAACAACAAGGCATTACGGATATTGCTGATGCTTTACGTCGCTTCTCAGGAGTCAACATAAAGGATTATGGGGGTGCAGGAGGAATGAAAACTATCTCCGTTCGGAGTTTAGGAGCCAAACATACAGCCGTAGTTTATGACGGGGTTACACTCAGTGATTGTCAAAGCGGACAAATAGACTTGTCTCGTTTCTCTATTGACAATATCCAGCAAATTTCACTGACCATTGGGGACAATGAAGATATTTTTGTACCGGCACGTACAGTTGCTTCTGCTGCCGCCTTAAAATTACAAAGCATATCCCCGGATTTTTCAAACAAAAAAAATCACTTGACGGGACAGATAAAGACAGGTTCTTTCGGGATGATTAATCCCCTTATCCGCTACGAACAAAAGTTTAACGAAAAGATTTCAGCATCTACCACTGGTGAATTTATGAGGCAGATAACCTATATCCTTTCACTTTAGTCAACGGAGATTATGTTTCCAAAGAAAAACGCTATAACAACAACATTCAAACCTACAGAGGAGAACTGAATCTTTACATCAGCCCTAATAACAGAAGCACACTGAACGGAAAGATTTATTATTACGATACAAATCAGCAATTACCCGGTGCAGTCATTCTTTACAACGCGAAAAGCCGTGAGAAGTTACGCGAACGAAATTTCTTTTCACAAGTACATTACCGTACTTATTGGGAAAATAATCTTTCTTTGTTAATCAATGGGAAATTTAACTGGAGCCAATCTCATTACCACGATGAAGGAGGAAAATACCCCGGAGGAGAATTAAACGACCGTTATTTCCAACGAGAATACTATACATCAGGAGCATTACTATATACTCCGACTAGTCACTGGAGCATGGTTTATGCGGCAGATTACATATATAATAACCTAAATGCCAATACTCCTAACAATACAAGCCCTTACCGGCATTCTATATTACAAACAGCAACTCTCCGATATCAAACTGATAACATAACAGCTGTTGCCATACTACTCGGATCGATATATCTTAATGGTGCAAAAGAAGGAAACGGAGCTGAGAACCGGCGAAAATTATCCCCTTCCTTCTCTTTTTCATGGAAACCTTGTACAGACGGACAGCTATACCTTCGGGCTTCCTATAAAGACATATTCAGAGTGGCTACTTTTTCTGAAAACTACTTTGACCGGATGGGTAGCCGTGATCTTCGTCCCGAAAAGGCTCAACAATATAATATAGGTATCACTTACCAGAACAACTTTACAAGCTGGCTACCAGCAATCAGTCTGACATTGGATGGGTATTATAATAAGGTAAAAGATAAAATTGTGGCAATGCCTATAATATGTTTATCTGGAATATGGTAAATTTAGGCAAAGTAGAAATTTGGGGAGTAGATGCCAATATAAACACCACTTTCCAACTTGCAAAACATTATTCCTTACTATTGACTGGAAACTATACCTATCAATATGCAGTAGATAAAACAGACCCGGAAGTCGTATATTACAAACATCAGATTGCATATACCCCACGTCATAGCGCAGGTGCTTCTTTAGCCTTGGAAAATCCTTTCATAAATGCTTCTCTTCATGCTACAGGTGTGAGCAAACGATATATTGCTTCCGAAAATCGTCCAAGTAATGAAATGGATGGATATATAGAATACGGACTTTCATTATACCGCAGCTTCAAGATAAAGAAGTTTACATACAATCTTCGGGGAGATATTATCAATTTGGGAAATAAACAATATGACATAGTGAAAAGCTACCCGATGCCGGGTAGAAGCTATAAACTAACTTGCAGTATTCATTTTTAAAAATTATATAAGTATGAAATTCAAACATTTATTTTTTGCAGCAGCCTTATTTAGTATAGCTCCGCTGTTCTGTGCTTGTAACGATGATGACAATGAGATCGAAGTTCCTAGAGATCCGGAAGAAGACCCTTCTTCACAACCCGACACGACTCCCGAAGTAACTTCGCCAACCGAGGCAACAGGCTTGTACGTTATTAATGCAGGTAATCTTAGCAACAATGTTAATGGAACACTTTCTTTTATTAACTTTGAAAAAGGAACAGCAAGCAATAATGTATTTTTTGACATAAACAAAAGAAGTTTGGGAAGTACCCCTCAAGATGCAATAGTGTACGGTTCGAAAATGTATATTGCCATATATGGTTCAAATATTATAGAAATAGTAGACAAAAATACAGCTAAATCCATCAAACAGATTGTTCCGACATCCACTCAAGGGGAAGGTCCACGTGATATTATAGCTGCTAATGGAAAAGTATATGTTTCTATGTATGATGGGTACGTTTCCCGTATCGACACCCTTAGTCTAACTATCGATGCAACATTAAACGTTGGTCCAAATCCAGAAGAGATGACAGTGGCCAACGGCTACCTGTATGTTGCTAACTCAGACGGAATGAATTACGGTGCAGATTATGCAAATGGAAAAAGTGTTTCTAAAATAGGCCTAAAGACATTTACAGAAGCAAAAAGAATACCCGTAGGACTAAATCCCACTAAAATTTGTTCTACTACGGAAGGAAACGTATATGTCTTAGCAATGGGTAATTATAATGACATATCAGCTAAAGTACAAAAAATTGACAATATGAATGTTGTTACAGATGTAACGGAAGCAACATTAATGACTGTAAAAGATAATACCCTTTACCTTATCAATGCTCCTTATGGCGCAACGGCAAATACTTATTTCAGTATAGATACAAAAACAGGAAATGAAACAAAAAATTTAATAGATCAACCTGTTGATAGCCCTTGTGGCATCGCAGTCAATCCATTTACCGGAAACATTTATATCAGTTCTTACAATATGGTTGGAGGATGGCCAAGTTATACCACTGATGGCTATGTAAACGAATATTCGGCAAACGGCAAATTTACAAACAAATACAATGTAGGGGTAGGTCCATGCGGATTAACCTTCTTACTGAAATAATAAAATATGGTTTTGCTTCTCTTCACTTTTGATGAAGGAAGCAAAACTACAATTATTTCCCTCATAAATTAAATAATCTCATAAAACTTTCCTCACTTTTTTACCGTACTTTTGTACAGGATTCACAAACAAACCTAGAAAAATGAACAGCAAAGAATTACAGCTCATTATAAAATGTGGAGAAACCAGTACGGTACAATTCAAGGAATGCTTTCCCAACCAAGACAGTATTGCCGCCGAAATGGTAGCTATGTCCAATGCTCGTGGTGGAATGATACTATTCGGCATAAAAGACAAAACGGGAGAAATCATCGGCTTGTCTTATCAGGAAATCCAGCAACTCAATTCTATCTTGGCCAATATAGCCACTAACTTGCTTCGCCCGGTTATCTATATACAGACGGAAACCGTTATTGTAGATGAACGTTCCCTTCTTATCGCCCACATAGCAGAAGGTGATAACAAACCTTACAAGGATTTGAACGGGATAATCTGGACTAAACAAGGGGCGGATAAGCGCAAAGTAATGGAGAATAGTGAAATTATGCGTTTATTCCAATGCTCCGGCATACTGTACGCTGACGAGCAACCCATTCCTTTCACTTCCGAAAAAGATATCAACGGATATGCTTTGGACAACTTTATCCGCAAAGAATATGGTCGCGAAAAAGATTCATTCGGTATTCTATACACAGAACTTTTACACAACCTTCATATCATGAAAGAGGACAGAATGACTTTGGCAGGCCTGCTGTTCTTCGGCAAAGACCCTCAGCAGTACCGTCCAACTTTTGTCATCAAAGCTGTTTCTTTTTTTGGTAACGATATAGGAGGTATCAACTATCGGGACAGTAAAGATATCACCGGCACACTGCCCGAATTATTTGAAAAGGGAATGTCTTTTCTGAAAGCAAATCTTCATAATATACAGGCAGGACAAGGATTTAATTCTATCGGAAAACTGGAAATATCAGAAGTGGCATTAGAAGAAATCTTGCAGAATGCTTGGTACATCGTGATTATACGCGTAATGCACCGATAAGATTACTCATTTTTGATAACCGTGTAGAGATTATCAGCCCGGGATGCCTTCCCGATGGGTTGACGGTGGAAAGCATCAAACTGGGAAGCGCCGTAGTACGCAATCCTTTCATTGCTAATTTCTGTGCTAAAACGATGCCTTATCGCGGGCTGGGCTCGGGGATTATACGTGCACTTCAAGAAGAGCCGAATATAAAATTCATTAATGAGCCGGTAGGTATGCAGTTCATTTCAGTAATAGACAGAATCGCTGATGAGGGAGTAAACAAAGATGAGGGAATAAATGAGGGAATAAATGAGGGAATAAATGAGGGAATAAACGAACTTGAAAGCCTTATCCTCACCTTCTTGGAAAAGAAACCCGGTGCAAAAGGATATGAAATTGCAGAATATATCCAAAAAGGAGCTGCTACGACAGAGCGTTATTTACGATCACTGAAAGATAAAGAATTAATAGAATACAAAGGTTCCCGTAAAACCGGCGGATATTATAAAAAATAACATGAAACAAGTAATCCTATTCATCTTCTTACTTGCCCTTCTTTCCTCCTGCGGCGGAAAAAGCAAGAGTTCTTCTGTAATAGAAGCAGAAAAAGCAATCCCTTTGCGTTATGCAGAAAACCTCAGCCTGTCTGCAACCGAAGACTATACCATTGCCCGTCTGCGCAATCCATGGGATACGACCCGGATACTGCACACCTATGTCTTGGTTGACAAAAAAAAGTCCCTGCCTGCCGACTTGCCGGAAGGGACACTTGTCCGCACGCCATTGAGTAAGGCCGTTGTTTACTCATCCGTACATTGCGGATTGCTCAACCAGATTGGTGCATTGAAAAGTATTGGAGGAGTCTGCGATTTGAAGTATATCAAACTGCAAGAAGTGCAGGATGGCTGCCGCACAGGAAGCATCGCCGATGTAGGGAATGGAATGAACCCGGATATAGAAAAGATAATCGACCTGCATCCCGATGCCATTATGCTCTCCCCTTTTGAGAACAGTGGCGGATACGGACGGGTGGAGAAACTCAACATCCCCATTATCGAATGTGCAGACTACATGGAAACTTCGGCATTGGGACGTGCCGAATGGATGCGTTTCTACGGCCTTCTGTTCGGTGAGGCACAAAAAGCGGACAGCTTGTTTGCCGAGGTGGAAAAAAACTATAATGAGCTGAAAGCATTGGTTGCTCCCCTTTCATCTGCACCGAGCGTTATCAGCGAACTGAAGAATGGTTCGGCATGGTATGTTCCGGGAGGGAAAAGCACCTCCGCACGGATTTATGCGGATGCCGGGGCAAATTATGTGTTTGCCAATGACGAGCATAGCGGTTCTGTTCCCCTAGCCTTCGAAACCGTGTTTGACAAAGGGCAGAATGCAGACTTTTGGCTCATCAAATATAATCAGCCATTGACAAGACTTATAAGGAATTGGAGCAGGACTATGCTCCATACACCGGTTTCCGCGCATTCAAGGAACGCAACATTTATGGATGCAACACAGGGAAGGTAGACTTTTACGAAGATTCCCCTTTCCATCCCGACCGGTTGCTGAAAGATTTGATAAAAATATTCCATCCTACGCTTTTAGAAGGGTATGAATTAAAATATTTCACTAAATTAGCGGAGTGATTTTGAAGAATAAAGGAACGAAATACGGTATCATACTGCTCCTCCTCATCCTTGCATTGACAGGAGCCAACCTGTTGTTCGGTTCGGTAAACATCCCTGCCGAGGCGGTGTGCATATCCTTACAGGCAATGAAGTAGAAAAGGCGAGTTGGAGTTTTATTGTCTGGGAATCCCGCCTGCCGCAAGCGGTTACGGCTTTACTCTGTGGAATGGCATTAGCTCATCGGGACTGATGTTGCAAACGACTTTCAATAATCCCCTGGCCGATTCTTCCATCTTGGGCATCAGTTCAGGGGCAAGTCTGGGAGTTGCTCTGGTCATGCTGGCAGGTGCAGGAACAATCACCGCCGGAGTATTTACTTTATCCGGTTTTATTTCCGTCATTATCGGAGCGTTTATAGGATCCATGCTGGTGATGGGAATCATTCTATTCTTCTCCACTTTGATAAAAAACAGCATTATGCTGCTTATTATAGGTATCATGATAGGATACATCACCTCATCTGCCATCTCCCTGCTCAACTTCTTCTCCACGGCAGAAGGAGTGCATTCCTACATGATTTGGGGAATGGGAAACTTTGGAGGAGTATCTTTACAACAGCTTCCCTTTTTCTCTCTGGTTACAGCGACAGGGCTGCTGATTACCATACTCTTGATAAAACCTCTGAATGCCTTGCTGCTAGGCACACGCTATGCCGAAAACCTAGGAATCAACATTCGCCGTACACGCAACCTGCTGCTTATCGCCACCGGAATACTGACAGCAATAACAACTGCTTTCTGCGGCCCGATTTCTTTCATCGGACTGGCTGTACCTCATATCGCCCGTCTGATGTTGGGAACATCCAATCATAATTCCTTGCTGCCCGTCACTATGCTGACCGGCGGAGTGATTGCACTAGTTTGTAACTTTATCTGTATTTTGCCGGGCGAAGCAGGTATCATTCCGCTAAACGCCGTCACCCCGGTCATTGGTGCGCCCATTATTATTTATGTCATTGTGAACCAACGTAAAATCCAGTATTTCAACTAATGGAAAAGCAAGCTGTTATCACCGCAACAGACCTATGTATAGGTTATCGCACCCATAAAGAAGAGAAGAAAGTGCACGAATACCTTTCTTTCGAGCTTTACCCAGGAGAACTGACCAGTCTGCTTGGAGCCAACGGAGCCGGAAAATCGACGTTACTTCGTACATTATCCGCCTCACAACCCTCTTTAGCCGGAGATTTACAATTACTGGACAAACCTTTACAACACTATTCGGAAAAAGAACGTTCCCGTACCATTGGCGTGGTTTTGACGGACAAGACCCAAGCAGGAGGATTGACCGTGTATGAACTGGTAGCTTTGGGACGCCAGCCGCACACGGGGTTCTTCGGAAGATTGCACCGGCATGACCATGCATCATTCAAGAAGCCCTAAATGCCGTAGGAATCACTCACAAAGCACAAAGTTATACAGCCGAACTTTCGGACGGAGAGAGACAGAAAGTAATGATAGCCAAAGCATTGGTACAAGAATGTCCACTGATTATTCTGGATGAGCCAACCGCCTTTCTGGATGTAGTAAGCCGGATAGAAATCATGACTTTACTGCACAGGCTAGCCGTGGAACAAAACAAGGCTATTCTGCTATCAACCCATGATATAGAACAAGCTCTAGTCCTGTCGGACAAGCTTTGGCTGTTGTCTAAAGAGAAAGGATTGCAATGTGGAGTGACGGAAGATATGATTCTAAGCCATCAGATGGACAACTTATTCTCACACAGTAATATCCGGTTCGATTATGATCATGGCATCTACTATCCAACCGTGAATGGAAAGCAGGAAATAACGGTGGAAGCGACAGATGAAACCTTGCTGCACTGGACTATCAACGCACTGAACCGTCACGGATATACTTGTCTGCAAGCCAAAAACGCTCCTGCCGGTCTGCCCCATCTACAAGTCATCGCCCCCGATGCCTTGTACCTCACCCGGGACGGGAAACATCGGACATTCACTTCGTTCGGAAAGTTGCTGGAAGAAATAAAATAAAGACACGCATCAATCATTCCGAATTATGCACAGTATCTTTCTGTAAATCAGCGACATGCTGTGCAAATATATTCTAAATTCCCCTGAAACGGTTTGCCATTCTCCGCTGCCAAATTCTACTTGACGTATATTGGTTGTTCTAATCCCTGTGTCATAGTTGCGGTTGCTTCCTTGCCGGGGAGCGTCATAAGGCGTATTTTTGTCCATCTGCATTTGTTGCTTCACCCGAGTGAAGAGGCTATTTCACTTAGGTGAACAGCCGTTTCCGCCTAGGTGAAACAGTTGCTTCACCCGGGTGAAATATCAAATGGAACGGAGTGAAAATATGATAGGAATAGGCTCTTGTTACATACGTAACAGGATTCGATAGCCGGAAGCATACCACCGATTGAGGGGGATTTGAGAAACCTTCACACAGAAAGTGATTAGTAATGAGCATGTTGCTGTGACGGAACTTTTTTGTTCTTCATGTAAATGAACCCAAAGTAACTATTCAATCCGCCCCCACGGTGAACCATTGGATAGTTACTTTGGACTTTTGGTCCCCTCTCTTATCAGAATTTCTAAAAGCTATTCTTTCATCAAATAGCCTTTGAAACTTTCAAAGTCTTTTTCCATCGGAATACTTTGTTTAGTTCCTTTCATAAACTCTTGCAGTTTGGTGGGAATCTCCACTTTGTCACCAATGATACCTTCCACAGTTTCCAGGAATTTAGCCGGATGTGCCGTTTCCAGAAAAATACCCGTCTCGCAGGGGAACAATCCTTCGGATAAAGCACGATAACCGCAGGCTCCATGCGGATCGAGCAAGTAACCGGTTTCCCGATATACCTCACCCACCGTTTCACGAATCTGTTCATCCGTATAAGTCGCACCAGAGATATCCGCTGTTATGGCAGCATGACTGTTATCATACAATGACAGTACACGGGCAAAATTACTTGGATCTCCCACATCCATTGCATTGGCAATAGTAGCAATGGAAGGACGAGGGTTGTATTTTCCGGTCTGCAAGTATTGGTAGAAAATATCATTCCGGTTATTGGCCGCAATAAAACGCTTGACAGGCAAGCCCATGCGTTTACCAAATAGTCCGGCGGTGATATTACCAAAGTTTCCGCTAGGTACGCATACTACCAGATGATCCGCTTTTCCTTCTTTCTTTAACTGTGCGTAGGCATAGAAGTAATAAAATGCCTGTGGCAGGAAACGAGCCACATTGATGGAGTTGGCAGAAGTCAACTTCATGTGTGCATTCAAGTCAGCATCCATAAACGCATTCTTAACCAATGCCTGACAGTCATCAAAAGTACCGTCCACTTCTAGCGCTGTAATATTCTGACCCAGAGTCGTGAACTGCTTTTCCTGAATTTCACTGACTTTTCCTTTCGGATAAAGCACATACACATGAATACCTTCCACTCCGAGGAAGCCATTGGCTACAGCACTACCGGTATCCCCCGAAGTCGCAACCAGTACATTCACCTGCTTTTGCCCTTCTTTTTTAATGAAGTAGCCCAACAAACGGGCCATGAAACGTCCACCTACATCTTTAAATGCCAATGTGGGACCATGAAACAGTTCCAAAGAGTAAATATTATCTTTTACCTTTACGGCAGGAACATCAAAACTCAATGTATCATAAACTATCTGCTTCAGTGTTTCAGCAGGAACATCCTCACCGAAGAAAGCATCGGCCACGCGATAAGCAATTTCCTGAAACGACAGATTCTCAATCTGATCATAAAACTCTTGCGGCAATGGCTTGATGGCCTCGGGCATATACAAACCTTTGTCAGAAGCCAGTCCCTTCACTACAGCTTCTTCCAAAGAAGCATCGGGAGCCTGGTGATTCGTACTGTAATATTTCATAGTAAACAATTTTTCAATGTGTTAATGTGCTAATGTGCCAAGGGCTTTACATGGAGGATTGCCATTGGGGCAAATTAGCAAACTGCCACATTATTTTTTCATAAATTCATTCATAAACTCATCTTCTTTCAATATTCCATAACTGCCTTCCACACATGCCACTTCATCAAAGGTCTGCACACAGTCCGGTTCTATACCGGGATAATAGATAAGGAAAGGCACAGGTTCGGCCGTATGGGTACGGAGTTCGCAAGGCGTAGGATGATCCGGAAGCACGGCGATAGCCACAGGCTCATCCCAATCCTTCACTGCTTCATAAATAGGTCCTACAGCACGTTTATCCAGATTTTCAATAGTAAACTGCTTCAACTTAAAATCTCCTTCGTGACCGGCCTCATCACTGGCCTCAATATGCAGATACACAAAGTCGTCCGTCTTCAATGCTTCCAATGCCGCAGCAACCTTATTCTCATAATTCGTATTATATAAACCGGTAGCCCCCTCTACAGCAATACGGCGTAATCCTGCATAATGTCCTATACCATTGATTAAGTCCACCGCTGAAATAACAGATCCTTTCTGTATGGCCGGATACTTCTCGAAAAGAGGTTCCATCTGCGGACGATAGCCCGGACTCCAAGGCCAGATACTATTAGCAGGATCTTTGCCTTCGGCTATACGTTTTTGATTAATCGGATGATCTGCCAATAATTTCTGAGAAGCCAGGATAAGATTATTAATCAATCCGGCCGTTTCCTGCGCCTCCGGTACTTCCGCCTTCACCATGAGCGGACGGAAAGGCTGCAAAGGCACATCATGGGGCGGGGTGCAGTCCAATTGTTTATTTCCCCCTTTTATCACCAACAAATGGCGATATTGTACACCGGTATAGAAATGAATCCGGTCAGAACCCAATTTCTCGTCCAAATATTTAACCAGCACATCAGCTTCTTCGGTAGTGATATGTCCGGCGGAGTGATTTTTTATCTTCTCATCTTCGATGCAGATAATATTACAACGCATAGCCATATCGCCCGGTTGCAACTCCACCCCGATGCTTGCTGCTTCCAACGGCCCACGACCTTCGTACACTTTCGGTAAATTATAGCCCATAACAGACATATTCGCCACTTCACTACCCGGATGAAATCCGGGAGCGACTGTAATCAATCTCCCGGTACGTCCCATAGCAGCCAATTTATCCATATAGGGTGTACTGGAGTATTGCAGCAATGTTTTGTTTCCTAGTGATTCAGCAGGCCAGTCGGCCATACCATCACCTAAAATAATAATATGTTTCATAAGCCTAAATATTAGCGATGCTCATGATATCGGCAAATACTCCGGCGGCAGTCACACTGGCACCGGCCCCATATCCTTGTATCATCATCGGATATTCTTTGTATCGCTCGGTTGTAAGCAGAATTATATTATTGCTGCCTTCCAGGCCATAGAACGGATGTTTACTGTCTACTTCCTGCAAAGACACACTGCCTTTCCCATTTTCCAGCTTGGCTACAAAACGCCAACGTTTGTTTTCATCCTCCAACTTTTGACGGCGTGATTCAAAATCCGCGTCCAAAGAAGGTACTTTCTTCCAGAATTCCTCCAATGAGCCTGCAAAGAAATCATTCGGTACAAAAAGATGTTTTTCCACGTCTTCCTGTTCCAATTTATATCCGGCTTCACGAGCCAGAATAACCAATTTGCGGATTACATCCTTGCCACTTAGGTCAATACGCGGATCGGGTTCCGAGTAGCGTTCTTCCTGTGCCATTTTTATGGTCTTACTGAAAGGAATATCCGCACTTATTTTATTAAAGATATAATTCAGCGTACCGCTCAATACCGCCTCTATTTTCAAGATCTTGTCTCCACTGTTTATCAAGTCATTAATTGTGTTGATAATGGGAAGCCCTGCTCCTACATTGGTTTCAAACAAGAATTTCACACCGCGACGACGGGCTATTTGTTTCAGTTCACTATAAACGGAGTATTCGGAAGAAGCAGCAATTTTGTTGGCTGCTACCACCGAAATATTATTCATCAGAAAATCTTTATATAAGGATGCAACTTCTGCACTGGCTGTACAATCCACAAACACAGAGTTGAATATATTCATACCTATAATCTCGTCATGCAACACCTGGGTGGACGAAGGCATTCCTTTCTCTGCCAACTCTTCCTTATACTGTGACAAGTCTACGCCTGCACGGGTAAACAACGCATGATGTCCATCGGCTATACCTACCACTTTTAGTTTCAAACCGCGTTCCTGCATCAACTTTTGTTGCTGACAACGGATTTGCTCTATCAAACTGCCTCCTACCGTACCTGTACCGCAGATAAAAAGGTTCAGCACCTGATATTCGGACAAGAAGAACGAATCATGAATCACATTCAATGATTTGCGCAGTGACTTGGATTCTACCACGAAAGAGATATTGGTTTCCGAAGCACCTTGCGCACAAGCAATCACACTAATGCCGTTACGGCCTAAAGTCCCGAACAACTTACCGGCGATGCCCGGTGTATGTTTCATGTTCTCACCGACAATAGCAATGGTGGCCAAATTCATTTCAGCAACTACCGGACTGATTTCCCCCATTTCTATTTCTTTGGAGAATTCCTCATTCAGCACTTCACAAGCCAGCGCCGCATCTTGATTACGCACACCGATAGAAGTACTGTTCTCGGAAGATGCCTGCGATACCATAAACACGCTGATTCCGTTTTGTGCCAATGCTTTAAAAATTCGGAAATTCACTCCGATCACTCCCACCATTCCCAGGCCGGTAACCGTAATCAAACTCGTATCATTGATGGATGAAATACCTTTAATGGCTTTAGAACCGGAATTAACTTCCTGCTTTATGATAGTTCCCTCGCCTTGAGGATTGAACGTATTCTTAATCAGAATAGGGATATTCTTATGACATACCGGATAAATAGTCGGTGGATAAACCACTTTCGCTCCAAAGTTACAAAGCTCCATCGCTTCCACATAGCTCAACTCATTAATGGTATAGGCCGTACTGATTACACGCGGATCCGCCGTCATGAAACCATCCACATCCGTCCATATTTCCAAGCTATCCGCATTCAGTGCCGCAGCTATGACAGAAGCGGTATAATCTGAACCGCCACGTCCCAAATTGGTCACTTCACCACTGTTCTTATCAGTAGAAATAAATCCGGGAACCAATGCCACTTCCGGTAATTCCTGAAAAGCTTCTTTAACCAAGCAAGTAGTCAATTCGGAATCTAGAATATGCTTGGCATGTTTTTTTCAGTCTTAATGAAGTTGCGTGAATCATACCATACCGCACCCTTTATCAACGAAGCTACAATAATAGACGACAAGCGCTCACCATAACTTACAATAGTAGCCGACGTTTTAGACGACAAGTCCTTTATCAGATAAATTCCCTGAAAAATATCCTTCAGCTCACTCAACAATTCGTTGACCTTATCCAATAAAACAGTACGCTCACTACCTGCAGGAATTACGGTATATACCATTTCAATATGACGATTCACAATTTCACGGTATTCTTTCTCGTATGCGGAATCCCCATTGGCAGCCATCTGCGAAGTATTGATTAACTTGTCAGTAATACCACCCAAAGCTGATACAACTACGATTACAGGCTCTTCAACTGCCTCTACTATCTGTTTGACACTTAAAATGCTGTTCACGGAACCTACGGATGTTCCGCCGAATTTCATAACTTTCATGCAATTATCTATTTTGTTCCAGCTTCTTTTGTCATTCTGCCCTTCTTACCATTTCAAGTCCGGTAAAGGATCTACTTTCGTTCACTCAGCATGACAACGAAAAGAAACTGCATCTGTTTACACTAAAAAATAAAATTAAAGCTTGTTTTGCTTACGTCCGTAAGCGTGTATCACGTAGAAACACATATACTATCCTTAACCCCGAGGGGTCATTGTTGTGGATGTGGACATTGTAGTTGTCATGTGCCCCATCCCTAATGTGGTGGTTGTATGGAGATAGTACATCGTCATTTTATAATTGTTCTTCTTCTGTTTTTTATTTGAACGATGCAAATATAAAAACAATTTCCTACAATCTATCACAATTTCCCATTTTTTTGCGATAAAATATAAGAATACTTTTTATTAAGGCAGAAATAAGACAAAATAGTGGTGAAAAAGAAGGAAAAACAGGAGGATTCACCACAGATTACACAGATTCACACAGATTTAGTCGACCTAACTCTTTAGTATCAATCGTCATAATCCGTGTGAACCGTTGTAAATCCACATAATCTGTGAATCTGTGTAATCTATGGTGAAACTATCCCCCGTCAGAAATTATAAGCAACACCTACCCCCAATATTTCTTTGAACTGAACTTTCGCCCCTCTTTTAGTTCCATCCTCTTCAAAAGTCTTCACATCATTATCATATTTCAAAGTCGTATTGATGGTGGCGGACAAAAACTTATTAATTTTCATGCTGATCAATACATCCCAATTTACATCCACATTACCAAACTGGCTACTGTAAGGAGTAAAGAAATCGGCTGTTGTAATCATGCTCACATTTTCCATAAGTGGCATCTCGGCCCTGCCTTTCAGATAAGCGCCGCATTCTATTTTGAAACGATCTCCCGGATCCACACCAAAAGCTCCTATCTCCGAAAGATAATCATCTTCCACAAAAGTCATTTTTGCAGAAACCGGAGAAAGAAAAACAGAATAGTTACTCTTAGGGCGATACTCCATACCTAATGAGATATTAGAATAAGCCGGTGCAAAGAAGTTCGAGATATAGTGAGTCTTGTCCGGATAGTTGTATCCTTTGGCAAATTGTGTATTCAAGTCTCCCATTAAAGTATAATACCATACATTATTAGTGGAATATCCTAATTGGGTAGAAAGGCCTATTTTATCGGTAGTCTTTCTCATTCCCTGCGATTTTGTTTTGGACAGGCCATAATCCAATATCAGATTAGTCACCCATAGCCAGTTTCCATTTTTATGAGTCAACGAACCATTCAGGTAAGCGTTTCCCGATAAGGCATTCTCACCACCGGCCGACCAGTTAGTCATGGCGGTTTGTGACAAATTCAGACCGGTAACACCATTCAGTACCCATGCTCCTTCCTTATATCCTTTATCATCGGTTTGAGCATATATGCCGGTTGACATAACGGCAAGTAATATTAAAAAGAATATACGCTTCATTTCAGTTTTATTTTTTAGTTCTTTAATTTATAAGACGTCTTAATAACTAAAACGGAATAATCTTTCCATTTGTTCAGGTATTTTTCATTTCGATAAGAAAGCAGCCTTGAAAAGCCTGAAACATCCAGCTACTTCTGAAAAGAGAAAAAACCTTTAATACTTTTTTATCTGACCCATAATTGGTATGCAGAACTATTTCCTTACCTTTGTACAAATTCAGCCTCAAGTTGTGCTGTTTTAATTATCCCGTAAGAATATGGCAAAGGAAAAAACTGTATATGTATGCACCAACTGTGGGCAGGATTCACCCAAATGGGTAGGGAAATGTCCGTCTTGCGGTGCATGGAACACATACGTAGAAGAAGTTGTACGCAAGAAACCTGCAAATAAAAGACCGGTATCCGGTCTGGAACCCGTAAAAAGCAAGCCTGTCACACTGAATGACATAACCGGAGGAGACGAGCCTCGAATTGATATGCAAGACGAAGAGCTGAACCGGGTATTGGGAGGTGGCTTAGTACCGGGCTCACTCGTTTTACTGGGTGGTGAACCGGGGATAGGCAAATCTACCTTGGTGTTGCAAACCGTACTTCATCTGCCTGACAGAAAAGTATTGTATATTTCGGGAGAAGAAAGTACACGACAATTAAAACTACGTGCAGACCGTATCCCGCATAATTCTTCCGACTGCCTGATCGTCTGTGAAACTTCATTGGAGCAGATTTATATACATATAAAGAATACACAACCCGATCTCGTCATCATCGACTCTATTCAAACCATCTCCACTGAAACAATAGACTCTTCTCCCGGCAGTTTAGTACAGGTGCGTGAATGTTCCGCCTCTATTTTGAAATTTGCCAAAGAAACAAATACGCCGGTCATCTTAATCGGCCATATCAATAAAGAAGGAAGCATTGCCGGACCGAAAGTACTGGAACATATTGTAGACACCGTATTGCAATTTGAAGGTGACCAACATTATATGTACCGCATTCTTCGCAGCATCAAGAACCGTTTCGGAAGCACTGCCGAACTGGGCATTTATGAAATGCGACAAAATGGTTTGCGCCAAGTGAGCAACCCGTCCGAACTGTTGCTTAGCCAAGACCATGACGGAATGAGTGGAGTCGCTATCGCCTCTGCCATAGAAGGTGTCCGTCCTTTCTTAATTGAAACACAAGCCTTAGTCAGTTCGGCTGTATATGGAAATCCGCAACGTTCTGCCACCGGATTTGATTTACGACGTATGAATATGCTTCTGGCAGTACTCGAAAAACGGGTAGGATTCAAACTGGCACAAAAAGATGTCTTTTTAAACATTGCGGGTGGATTGAAAGTGAATGATCCGGCCATCGACCTGTCTGTCATCAGTGCCATTCTATCCAGCAATATGGATACAGAGGTAGAACGCGATACCTGCATGGCCGGAGAAGTGGGACTAAGTGGTGAAATCCGACCTGTAAACCGTATTGAACAGCGAATCGGAGAAGCGGAAAAGTTAGGCTTTAAACGAATCCTTATACCAAAACATAATTTACAAGGAATGGATACATCAAAATTGAAAATAGAAATTATTCCGGTCAGAAAAGTGGAAGAAGCATTCCGGGCCTTGTTTGGATAAAAATCTATTTTCCCTTTTAAGACTTAATTTGAAGAATGATATAAAATGACAAAAGATAAATCTCACACCCCTACCTGCGTAGATTGCGGCACACAGAACTGCAAGTTCAAAGAGCGCACCTACCCCGAATTTTGCCTGACAACCCATTTGGAACAAGAAGACTTGGAATGGGCATTGAAACGATATAACGAAAACCACAACGTAATGGTGGCCAGTGCCGAAGTGGAATATGAAGGTTATTGCCGGTTAACCCGTGTGGAAGAAATCATGACTTTTGCACGAAAGATGGGATATCAAAAAATAGGAATTGCTTATTGTATCGGGTTGGTAAATGAAGCCCGTATTTTTGCCCGTATCCTCCGTGCTAACGGCTTTGAGGTTTACTCAGTAATCTGCAAAGTAGCCGGAGCAGCCAAATCCTCTATTGGAATCCCCAAAGAATGTGAGAATATCGGTGCTGCTATGTGTAACCCTATCCTGCAGGCACGTCTTCTCAACCAAGCACATACAGAGTTAAATGTGGTGATCGGACTGTGCGTAGGACATGACAGCCTGTTCTACAAATACTCTAATGCCTATACTACAACTTTGGTGACCAAAGACCGTGTGACAGGACACAATCCTGCCGCCGCATTATATACCGCCAATTCCTATTATCGCAAAAAATTAATGCCGGAAGGCGAATAACCTAAACAAGAACCATGATACAAGAATTTCAAATAAGAGTCTTGCCTGAACAGGCAGCTAATGAACAGTCACTGAAACAATTCATCGGACGTGACAAGGGATTGGATATACGTACCATCATGCCCTTCGTATCCTGAAAAGAAGCATAGACGCACGTCAGCGTACTATCTATGTAAACCTGAAAGTGCGTCTGTACATCAATGAAGTTCCGCAGGACGAGGAATTTATCCGCACTATATACAATAAGGTAGAAGGAAAGCCACAAGTCATAGTTGTAGGAGCAGGTCCGGGCGGACTGTTTGCAGCTTTACGATTAATAGAGTTAGGACTTCGGCCTGTCGTAGTGGAACGAGGAAAAAATGTACGCGATAGAAAAATAGATATCGCCCGTATCAGCCGTGAGCACAAAGTTGACTCCGAAAGTAATTATAGTTTCGGAGAAGGAGGAGCAGGAGCCTATTCAGATGGTAAGCTCTATACCCGAAGCAAAAAGCGGGGTAATGTAGACAAAATTCTGAATGTATTCTGTCAACATGGTGCCAGTACCTCCATTTTGGTAGATGCCCATCCGCACATCGGTACGGACAAGCTGCCGCGCGTGATTGAAAACATGCGGAATACCATCATAGAATGTGGAGGTGAAGTGCATTTCGAAACACGAATGGATTCCCTTATCATAGAAAAAAACAAAATCACAGGTATAGAGACAAATACCGGAAAGACTTTCAAAGGACCTGTTATTCTGGCTACCGGACACTCCGCACGGGATGTATATCAGTGGTTGTATGATAATGGTGTAGAAATGGAAGCCAAAGGTATTGCGGTAGGAGTACGTCTGGAACACCCGTCCATGCTGATTGACCAGATACAATATCATAATAAAAACGGACGTGGAAAGTATCTGCCTGCCGCCGAATATAGCTTTGTGACACAAGCAGAAGGACGTGGAGTCTATAGTTTTTGTATGTGTCCGGGAGGATTCGTAGTTCCCGCCGCAAGCGGTCCGCATCAAATTGTAGTAAACGGCATGAGTCCCAGCAACCGTGGCTCCAAATGGAGCAATTCCGGAATGGTAGTAGAAATCAGACCGGAAGACCTGTCGGACAATAGTCTTTTTACAGAAGAATTAAAAACGAAAAGTGAAGAATTAAAAGCCACGAATAAAAATAATGGTCAATGGACTACTGGCCATTGTCCATTAACCATGATGTATTTTCAAGAGGCATTAGAAGCCACCTGCTGGCAACAAGGCAATATGCGCCAAACCGCACCCTCACAACGAATGATGGACTTCACCCGCAAAAAACTAAGCTATGATTTACCTGACAGTTCGTATAGTCCGGGATTAGTTTCCTCTCCTCTGCATTTTTGGATGCCCACATTCATCACCAGCCGTTTGATCAAAGGCTTCCAACAATTTGGGAAAAGCAGTCATGGCTTTCTGACCAATGAAGCAGCGATGATTGGTGTCGAAACACGCACATCGGCTCCGGTACGGATTCTGCGAGATAACGAGACACTGCAACACGTCACTATCAACGGGTTATTTCCTTGTGGAGAAGGGGCAGGTTATGCCGGCGGAATTGTTTCAGCAGGTATTGATGGAGAAAGATGTGCGGAAGCCGTTGCCACTTATTTAGGTATAGAGGAGGATTGAATCTGTCCGAAAATGATTTACTGTATACATTTGGGCGCATTAAATGCGCCCTACAGTAAATAAATGATTTGCGATATTATTTTATTATTCTTTCTTATTGGAAGTAAAGTCTTCTTTTATCAGCTTGCACCAATCAGCAATACGTTTACTGGTCAATTGAGCCTGATTTTCTTGGTCAATTACCAAACCGCAGAATTTTTCACCACGTACTGCCTCGATTGGTTGAAGGTATATCCGTCTGTCGAAGTAAAACCTACCAACTCAGCCCCCGCCTTTTGAAAAGCATCTGCTAAAATCCCCATTCCATCCACAAAATTATCAGGATAGTTCTTCTGATCCCCCAAACCGAATATTGCTACTTTCTTTCCCTTTAAATCCAACGACTCCAATTCGGGAACCAGTTCGTCCCAATAAGTAGGAAGTTCACCATCAAACCAAGTTGACGCTCCCACTATCATATTGTCATACGCTTGAAAATCATTCTGCCAAGCCTTTTCTATCAAAACGACTTCTATTACTTTCACTCCTCCCAAATCTTCCCGAATCTTTTCAGCTATATGGGAAGTCTTGGCTGCATTCATTGCATAAAATAATCCTATTGTTTTCATAATTCTTTTTTATTCACCACAGATTAACACGGACAACATATAAAACGGTCCATGTAACCTGTGGACATTTGATTAATATTCCAGCAGTGTCCTGGCTGCATCATAAATTTTATCCTCAGTAGGTAAAATAGCCTTTTCCAATATAGGATGGAAACCTACAGGAGTGAAAACAGAACCTACACGCTGTACAGGAGCATCCAGATAACGGAACAGCTCCGTACCAATTCCGGCAGCAATTTCAGCTCCGAAACCAGAGAAAACTTTATCCTCATGAACCACCAAAGCCTTACTTGTTTTCTTCACTGACGCATAAATAGTTTCTTTATCCAGTGGAATAAGCGAGCGAAGATCAATCACTTCCACACTCCACCCCTCTTGAGCCAAGCGTTCAGCCACATTCAAACAGAAATGAGTTGTATTTCCATACGTTATCATACTTAAATCTGTACCTTCACGGCGGATACGCGCCTTCCCAAACGGAACCTCAAAATCTTCGGGTACTACGGAAGAAGCCTCTACTGAATTATACAAGGCCTTCGGTTCAAGATATAAAGTAAACCCACGAGAGCGCATCGCAGTACGAAGCAACCCGGCCGCATCATCGGCAAAAGAAGGGCAAACAATCCGGGCCCCCGGCAAAGTAGCTAATGCACCCTCTATATTTTGAGAATGATAAAGTCCACCACCAATATATCCACCCGAGGCCAGACGTAATACAATATTGGGAACAAACTTCCCATTGCTACGCCAGTATTCATGAGTACACTCTACATATTGCTCCACAGCAGGCCAGAAATAATCGGCAAATTCAGCTCCTTCAATAACGACATGTATCTTAGGATCGAAACGGCACATGCCATTTGCCGTACCCACAATATAGTCCTCTGCTATAGGAGCATTAAACACGCGGGCATCCCCAAACTCCTGCTGCATTCCTTTAGTAATATTGAATACTCCACCTTTCTCTTTATTCGCTACATCCTGCCCATAAATGAAAGTATCCGGATTATGGCGGAATTCCTCTTTCAACGTTTCGTTGATAGCAGTTACCATAAAGGCCTTCTCACCATTTTCTTCTTGATGAAGTCCCTCTTTATACTTTTCCGGTATATAAGGATCGGGCAAAACATAATCAAAGATACTTTTCGGATCAGGATCAGGCGCTGCAAGTGCTTTCCGGTTAGCAACCGACAGTTCTTTCTTTGCCGCTGCTTCTATCTGTTGCAACTCTTCTTCCGTAAGACGTTTGTAACGCAACAGCATCCGGCGGAATTTCATCAAAGGATCAGCCTCTTTTACATAAGCCAATTCGTTTTCATCCCGATACAACGTCTGTTTATCTGAATTAGAATGGGAACCAATACGGACACAATTGGCATGTACAATAACAGGAGTACGATGGGCTATGGCAAATTCACGGGCTTCACTCATGGCATTCATCGAGTCGAACACATCTTTGCCATTACAATGAATAATCTTCAGATTCTTAAAACCGGAAAAATTATCAGCATACTTCCGGGCAACTGTCTGATCCTTTTTGGGAACAGAGATACCGTACCCATTATCCTGCCATACAAATATCACAGGAAGACCTTCCCTACTGGCCCCGTTAATCGCCTCGTAAACATATCCTTCCGAAGAAGCAGACTCTCCATGCGAAGTGATCGCCACCCCCTTATGTCCATAATACACCATGGCACGCGCCACTCCGGCAGCATGAAGGTCATGCGTTCCGGTAGCGGACGACACATTTTCTATATGCCATTCGGGTTTAGCAAAGTGGTTGGACATATGACGTCCTCCACTGCCGGGATCAGTTGCTTTCGAAATGCCATTCAATATCAATTCCTCCACACTCATGCCTGCCGAAAGCACGGTCAGCATATCGCGATAGTATGGAAAAAGGAAGTCCTCTCCTTTGGTAAAGACTTGACCTACGGCCAATTGGATTCCGTCATGCCCCGCATAAGGCGCATGATAGGACCAACCCAATGATTGCAACAGATAAGACGGAGCTTTTTCATCAAGCGCACGTCCCAATACCATCAAATGATACCACTTTTTCAACGTTTCGGTATCAGTGGTCTTTATATCATATTTTTTCATTATATTATTTTTTTACTGTGATGAATGGTTATTCTTTCCAATTTTCCAGATAATCTTTTATCGCATAGAGGAATTGCCCCCCTAACATACCATCCACCACCCGATGATCGTATGACAAAGAAAGATACATTTTATGACGGACAGCAATCACATCGCCTTCAGAAGTTTCAATAACTGCCGGCTTCTTTTCGATATATCCCACACCGAGAATGGCAACCTGCGGCTGATTGATTATAGGAGTACCAAACAAAGACTTGAAAGTTCCAAAATTGGTAATCGTAAACGTACCACCCGAAATGTCATCCGGCATCAGTTTATTATCACGCGCTTTCACCGCCAGAGTATCAATGGTCACAGCCAAACCATTCAAATTCAACCTGTCGGCATCATGTATCACCGGAACAATCAGATTTCCATCATTCAGTGAAACAGCAATACCGACATTGATATGCTTTTTAAACAGGACATTATAACCGTCTACAGATACATTTACCTGCGGATAGGCAACCAATGCCTTCGTTACGGCTTCGGTTATGGCAGGCATATAAGTCAATTTGACTCCTTCACGACGGAAGAAAGCCTCTTTATTCTTATCACGCCATTTCACGAGTTTGGTCACATCCACTTCTACCACATTCGTAACATGAGGAGAGGTATGTTTAGACATAACCATGTGATCGGCAATCATTTTCCGGACACGATCCATTTCTTTCACTTCCACGCCTTCTTGCGAACCGGAAACTGGGGGTGTTAAAGAGGAAGCCGATGATGGCGCAGTTGGAGAAGTCCGGACAGAAACAGCCTCAACAGATTGGGCGGATGCAGATACAGGTTCAGTTACGGTTATGTTACCTTGTTCCTTTCTAGTAATATAAGCTTTTATATCTTTTTTACTCAGACGTCCTTCATATCCTGTCCCTTGAATACGATCCAATTCCTCTTTCGAAATATGTGCAGCCTGAGCCAGCTGAAGTACAATGGGGGAATACCAACGCTCTTCTTCTATTTTAGCCGCTATTGCCTTAGGAACTTCCTTTACTTCCTGAACAGATGTTACAGATGGTACATGGGAGGACGTTTCTTCTGCTTGCGGTACATTTTGCTCTTCTACAAGAGCCTCTCCTATTCCTTCATCACTATCTATATCTACAATTGCTACTACTGTACCTACAGGTACGGTATCTCCTTCTTTAAATAATATCCCGATCACCTTGCCTTCTACGGGAGATGGAATTTCAGCACTGACCTTTGCTGTATTCACTTCGAACAAGACATCGTCCTCTTGGACAGTATCACCCACTTTTACCGACCAGGATATAATGGTTCCTTCAGTAATACTTTCGCCTAGCTTAGGCATTTTTATTTCAAATCTTGACATATTGATAATTTTATTTTTTTAATCCTTTTATATGAACAACAAGCCACTGAAAAAGAAAGTTTTAACTTAAATCTTTTTTAAGGTGACCCGATGATGTATCCAATCCTCATTAGCATATTTTTCTACTTTCAGCAACTCGATTGCCGCCAAATCCTTTCGGGAAAAATGATAAATGCTATTCTTTTCATCTTCTATCAAGAAGTAATGAAACAAAAGATGAATAAACCGTTTGATATTCACCGAAACATCCAAAAAACAATTGAGATTGACCACTTCACTAGGTACAGACGGTACGGCACGGATATTCTTTAATCCGGGAATCGACTCCAATTCATCAGACTTCCCCTTCAACACTGTATGAAGTACATCCAAGTTTGCAGAAAATAACAAAGTACAATGATACATCACACGGTTTTTATGAATACATTGCGCACTGCCCGATATTTTCTTTCCATCCAGATAAATCCCCAAACGCTCATCCGTATAGGCCGTGACTCCCATCGTTTCCAGAAAACCAACAATACGCTGCAAATAGTCTTCAAACAGGGGTTGCGATGTCGTTTCTATAAAAGTAAGATTAATATTTCCCTTATCATGGTAAACTGCACCACCTCCCGAAAACCTACGAGCCAAACGAATGCCCTTCTCTATCCTGTAATCCTCATTCACCTCGGCACGAACAGACTGATTCTTGCCCATGACCACGGAAGGTTCCGACTGCCAAATTACAAAATAATCCCCCTGTGTCTGCTTTAAAAGATACTCCTCCACTGCCAAATTGAAATAAACATCCGTACAGCGGTTATCTATGCAAAACATTATGCAAAAAGTGTTTCGTGATAAATCTCACCTACCGTAGGATGTGAAAATACCGTTTTTTGAAATTCTTCTACAGTATATCCATATTGAACGGCAATCCCCGCTACAACAATTATTTCCGAAGCAGGATTTCCCAACAAATGGCAACCTATAATGCGGTCTTCCTCATCCAGAATCAATTTGCAAAGCCCGTTCCCTGTTTCATTTTCTGCCACGAAACGCCCCGAATAAGCCATCGGTAATTTCTGTACATGATAGCTGGTCCCTGATGCTTTCAACTCCTCTTCCGTTTTTCCCACTCCGGCCAGTTCAGGATTCGTATATACCACCCCCGGTACACAATGATAATTCATCCGGTCCTCCACTCCCAGAATATGATTAATGGCAACTTCACTTTCACGAATAGCCGTATGAGCCAGCATGGAGTATCCGGTTATATCTCCACAAGCATAGACTTTAGGATGGGAAGTAAGCATGTGTTCATCCACTTTTACACCGTTACGCACCATTTCCACTTTTAGTTTATCCAGTCCCACTTGGTTTAGATTCGCTTTTCTGCCTACACTTACCAGAACCTTATCCGCTTCAATCAGTGACAATTTACCGGCTTTTTCTATGGTAACTCCTGCCGGACTGACTTCAATCACTTTAGAATTCAATTGGAAGTTAATCCCTCGCTTCTGATACTCTGTACGTAACATCGCACTGGTTTCCTTGTCCATAGCCCCTAATATTTCAGGCATCATCTCAATGACACTCACCTTTACCCCCATACTATTAAAGAAAGAAGCAAATTCCATTCCAATTACTCCGCCACCAATAATAGCCAGCGATTTAGGTAATACAGCCATTTCCAAAGCCTCTTTGGAAGTCCAGTAGTCTATTTCCGACAAGCCTTTAATGGGTGGAATCACGGTATCCGAACCTGTACAAACCAACAGATAAATCACTTCATATTTTTCTCCTCCGGCTAAAATTTGAATCAGTCCATTATCTTCTCCGGTTATAACCGCTTCTTTTTCTATCAATTCGGCTCCATAAGATTTCACAGTCTGTTTTACACCTCCGGTCAGTTTCTTGACCACTTTATCTTTACGGTCTATTATTTTCTCCAAATTGAAGCTGATTCCATCCGGTACAGCAATTCCATATTTTGCCGCACCTTTTGCATTATCCAATAATTTTGCTGAATACAAAAGAGTTTTCGTAGGGATACATCCTTCATTCAAACAAACACCTCCCATGGCTTTCTTTTCAAAAATCACAGTTTTCAATCCTCCGGCAGCAGCTCTTTCCGCAGCCGTATATCCGGCAGGTCCCCCACCGATTATCGCTATATCATATTTCATATTGTTAAGGTTTTAAGCTTTATATACTCTAACAACAAATAAGTGAGGGACTTAGTTGTCCAAAAGAAGATTTCTTCATCTTTATGAACCTATTTTTTCTAAAAGATATGTATCTTTGCACCAAAGAAAGCATTATGCATCATCCCGAAATAGCCATAGTAGATCCAAATACCCTTACTTGTCTGGGGTTAAAAAACATTTTGGAAGATATCATTCCAATGGCTACTATCCGTGTATTCCATTCGTTTGGTGAGTTGACGGATGACACACCGGACATGTATGCCCACTATTTTATTTCTGCCCAAATCTATTTTGAACATACTTCCTTCTTTTTACTTCGTAAACCAAAAACAATTGTATTAGCAGGAGGTGACAACCAACCTCAATTATCCGGTATCCCCAAGCTGAATATCTACCAAGATGAAGGTTCTTTGATAAAAGACATCCATCAATTACGCCAATATGGACATCAGGCAAGAAAACAAGCAGTAGATAAAGCAATGCATATAGAAAAAACAGAACATGAATTGTCTATCCGGGAAATAGAAGTATTGATACTTATCACCAAAGGACTTATCAATAAGGAAATAGCAGACAAACTTCATATCAGCCTGACCACTGTCATCTCCCACCGCAAGAATATTACCGAAAAACTGGGTATCAAATCTGTATCCGGGCTAACTGTCTATGCTGTGATGAACGGTTACATTGAGGCAGACAGAATATAAAATCCTCATTTATTAGGATTGCACACATATCAGGTTTACCGTTACTTTGCAGCCGGAATCATTCTCCATCATGGATTATACAGAGTGGAATGTATAAATTTTCCGCCTGGTAGAAACTTGTAACAACTCTGGTCATCCGTGATGTATCAAATAAAACCAAACAATAAATATGAGAAAAAACATTTTATTCATTACATCCTGCCTGCTGGCTACAACAACTTTTGCGGAAAATATCAACACGCTGCCTAAGGACACTACGAAAGTCATTGATATAGAAGAGGTGGTGGTTATCGCTTCACCTAAAGAAACCGGAAAATTAAGGGAACTCCCTACAGCCGTATCTTTACTCTCCCAAAAAGATATGCAAGCAAACCAAATCACAACTTTAAAGAACGTGAGTTCACTGGTACCCAATTTCTTTATGCCCGACTATGGTTCAAGACTCACCTCAGCTATTTATATCCGGGGAATCGGTTCGCGTATCAACACTCCTGCGGTAGGTTTGTATGTGGACAATATCCCTTACATTGACAAATCTGCATTTGATTTCAATTTTTATGATATAGAACGTATTGATATTCTTCGCGGTCCACAAGGAACCTTGTACGGACGCAATACCATGGGGGGATTAATCAAAGTACATACCCGCTCTCCATTCTCCTATCAGGGAACAGACGTAAAACTGAGTTATGGAACAAAAAGTAACTACCGCAGTGCTTCATTAACCCATTACCATCGTTGGAGTGACTGTTTTGCTTTCTCCGCCGGTGGTTATTATGAGGCTCAGACGGATTCTTCCGCAATTCTCTTAATGGGAAAAAAGTAGATAATATGGAAGCGGGAGGCGGACGAATACATGCTATCTGGCTGCCTTCAGAAAACCTAAAACTAGACTTTACCATAGGCTATGATTATAGTGACGAAGGAGGATACCCTTATTACTATACAGGAGCTATAGACGGATACGACAAAGAGAATGAAAAATATAAAAACTACACAGGGAAGATTTCATACGATCAGGATTGTACTTATCGCCGTGGACTGTTCAATACCGGTTTGAATATTGAATACCAGGCACAAAAGTTTATCTTAAGCGCTGTTACTGGATTTCAGAATTTAAATGACCGTATGTTTATGGACCAGGATTTCCTGCCTGTCAGCATTTATACTATTGAGCAGAAGCAACGTCTGAATACCATCAGTGAAGAGATTACTTTTAAAAGCAAAAACAACAAGCGCTGGCAATGGGTTACAGGAGTTAGTGGTTTTTATCAATGGCTACATACCACCGGTCCGGTAAACTTCATGGAGGACGGAGTGACCGATATGATCGAAGGAAACATCAACAATACTTTCAAGAAAATTCATTTAGACAATCCCCGTACCCCTGAAATGAGTCTGGACGTTTTGAACAACCGTATCCGCGTAAGTGGAAGTTTTGACACACCGGTATTCAGCACCGCACTGTACCACCAATCTACATTCAATGACCTGTTTGTGAAAGGCCTTTCAGTAACAGCAGGTTTGCGTTTGGAATATGAAAAAATGTCTATGAATTATTTCTCGGATAGTAATATCGATTTCGATTTCTTTCTTAAAATGGCAATGCCTCCCCTTAATATTCCATTCAGAAATTTGAATGCCGCACCGCTATTGGAAGGAAAAGAAAAAAACGACTATGTACAGCTACTTCCCAAACTAGCTTTTAAATACGATTTCAGCCCTGCAAACAATATGTATGTAAGCATAACCAAAGGATATCGTTCCGGAGGGTATAACGTACAGATGTTTTCAGAACTGATACAAAGTGACATGCAACAAAAAATGATTGAAGCCATACTAAACAAGGCACCAGAATCTATGGCAGGTATGATAGAAGGAATGATCAAGCAACACATGCCCAACTACGGAAAAGAATTGAACGTACAAGAAACAACAGTCTACAAGCCCGAGTACAGCTGGAATTACGAAGTGGGATCACATCTCAGTTTGTTCAACGGCAAACTGAAGACCGACCTTGCCGCATTCTACATGGATACCCACGACCAACAAATCGCCAAATTTGTCAATAGTGGCTTGGGACGAATGATGGTCAATGCCGGTAGTAGCGAAAGTTATGGAGTAGAGGCCAGCTTTCTGGCATCTATCAACAAAAACCTGAATATGAATGTAAGTTATGGATATACTCATTCCACATTCAAAAAATATGACGGAGGTACTACATCATCAGAAGAGCAAATTGATTATAGCGGCAATTATGTACCATTTGTTCCCCGCCATACCATGAATGCAGGCGCAAATTATAGTTTCTTTTTCGATAAAAGCAATTGGATGCAAAGCCTGACTTTAGGCATGAGCTATACCGGAGCAGGAAAAATTTATTGGACTGAAAAAAACAATGTCTCACAAAGTTTTTACGGAACACTGAACGGGCGCATTTCTTTGCAGACAGAAGCTTTACAGATAGATGTATGGGGACGTAATTTAACCAACAAGGATTATACAACCTTCTATTTTGAAACCATGCATAGAGGATTCGAACAAAAAAGCAGACCTTTACAACTGGGGGTGGATATACGTTATCACTTCTAACCATTCTTGCAAAAATAAAAAGGGGGTTCTTCGCAGAACTCCCTTTCTGTTTCCACATTTACCAAATCAAATTTATTTTCTGTCACACTAAGAAAAGTAAGAACTTTATTATTGCTGCAAATGAAGCGAATAGCTCCTAAAACAAACCTATTCGTTTGAGTGTATGTACATAGAGAAAATGCTGTTTACTATAGAAAACTGCTTGAGTCTTTGTTAAAAGAAGCAAACTATAAAATTATTCATTGACAGCGCCGCAATGAGGACACACTCCTTTATTCTTCATCTTCGCCCCGCAATTTCCACAACTGAATTTATACCGAGAAGCGTGCTTTATACGATTAAATGACCATACAGCATATACCAATAAACATGGATAACCCAAATAGTAGTACGTAGTAAATGTAAAAAACAAATATAGAAAGATGCAGCAGGACATCAATCCCAACAAATAAAAACATGCAGCTTCAATATGTGTCTGATGAAACAAATCATCTAAAGTAGCCAACCCCACAAGAATAATTCCCCAAATATTAAACATGAAAAGAGAAAGAATAAAAGGCAAGCTAAAAGGATTCAAAGAAGGATTATAATAAAACTGCTCCCAAGTTCCTGGAACAAAATGCTGAATACTAGCATAAAGCGTAGCTGCGGTAGCTACCAACCAAGAAAGAACTGTAGGAAAAACGCTATCAATATCATTCAACCAAATTAATTGCAGCTTCTGGCGACGAATAGCCTATGAACATACCAAATACCGAAAAAGCCTAATATGATAAAGAAAGCGATGGTATGAGAATTACTGAAAAAATGAATAAACTGTGACACTGAATCCACAGGGACTACTTTCTCCAACAATTCCTTTTCATGTACCATCCCATTGTTTCCTGGTCCCGTGCGACCTTCACCCATACAGAATCCACACTATCAGCAGGTTGTATCATAAACTCCGCTACCACCAGCCGTTCTCCTTTAAAAACAGGAAGCACATCAACCAATGGTAGTTGCTGTAACATAAGCGAATCTGAAGTAACCTCAAAATTACTGTTTAATGTATAATGCCGTTCCACCAAATAATTGACAGAATCCCTTGTCTTTTGCGGCATATCCTCACTCGAAGTAACAGGTGAAGGATATTGGCAAGCCATCAAAATAGCCAATACCAAAAACAGTAATCCGATGTACTTACTTTTCAGCATAGACTTTCATCTGACAATTCTTACAATCAAACTCTAAACGGAAACGCCTGTTATCCGAGCTAACCAGATAATAAGGTTCCTTATAAGGAGAACGCACTTTATGCCAAGAGGGGCACCATCCCATACTATAACGCAAACAATGCTTGCAAAACATCAATACTGCTTCTTCTGCCGGAGCCTTTTCATAAGCCGGAGCAATACGCTGCACACCATGATTCCTATAGAAGGAAACAGCATCAGCATTCATCACATTTCCCAAATAAGTCAATTCATTCACAGGAAAAGCATGATGCGTTCGAGGCAACTTGTAAATTTCCTGCCGATAGTTAATACGGCGCACTTCCAGCAGTTTCTCTATTCCCTTACGGCGAAGTTCGGCAAGCATAGAAGCCGGAATAAACCAATTGTCCGACCAGTCAATCACTATATCTGATGCTTCAAATGGAGTATTTCCTAACTTTCCAAGTTGTGTACGCAAGTTATCTTCCTGCAGAGTACGGGCACGTTCCTTCTCCCTTTCCAGCACCACACTGACACTGTTATCATCTTCATCAGTCAGAGACAGAGTAAAGCCCCGATTATTCTCAGCCAATTTTAAAATGACAGCAATTTTCCTTTCGGCTGATTTACGCGACATCAACCTCTCAAATTCCTGATCAAAATTACGATAAAGTATCGTACGGGGCTTTATCCGAGGCATCTCCTGAGGAAATAATTTATTATTCTCCACCCGGTTTATGCGAAATCCCTGCAACTTACCAGTCTCATCCAAAAAACAAACACCATCTCCATTATTAAAAGACTTGATTCCGGCTACGGTAAGATAATTACCACGAATTTCCTTCACTGTTCCCATCTCCTCCCCTAAAGACTTGGGAGTATCAAAAGAAAAAATATCCTTATTCCTGTCAAAAAGAAAATAATTAGTAAAACCACGACTGAAACTCTTATCCAATTGAGGTTTGAACTCTAATTTCACTTCTCCCGATGAAGCACGGATATACTCTTTACGACGTTTGAAAATAGTATCCAGCTTCTGGCGATAGTAAGCTGTTACATTTTTAACGTAAGATACATCCTTCAAACGTCCCTCTATTTTCAGGGAAGAAGCTCCGGCATCCAGCAATTGCTCCAACTCTTCGCTCTGATTCAAATCTTTCAGAGACAATAGATGCTTATTCCTTACTATAGATTTACCGTCCGCGTCTATCATATCAAAAGCAAGGCGACAGAACTGGGCACATTCCCCCCGGTTGGCACTACGCCCAAAACAAGCCTGACTAACATAACATTGTCCACTATAGCTTACACACAAAGCACCATGTACAAATACCTCCAAAGGCACATCAGGACAAGCATGATGGATATTTTCTATTTCAACAAGAGAAAGTTCACGAGCCAATACCACCTGACGGAAACCTGCCTCAGCCAGGAATCTTACTTTTTGAGAAGTACGATTATCCATCTGCGTGCTGGCATGTAACGGTATAGGTGGCAGATTCAATTCCAACAATCCCATATCCTGCACTATCAAAGCATCCACTCCGGCACGGTATAAATCCCAAATCATTTTTTCCGTATCTTTCAGTTCCTCATCCTTCAGAATCGTATTCACAGTCACATAGATACGGACATTATATACATGAGCGTACCGCACCAACTCAGCAATATCCTCCAATGAATTCCCCGCAGCCGCACGTGCTCCGAAACGGGGAGCACCAATATAAATGGCATCAGCACCGTGATCAACAGCTGCAATACCGCACTCCAGATTTTTAGCAGGAGCTAATAATTCTATTTTTCGTTGTCTGATCATCGTATCTCGTTTATATCAAACGGGGTTTCCTGATATACATAATAGTTCAACCAATTAGAAAACAACAAATTGGCATGTCCGCGCCAACGCACCACCGGGGCATTGTCCGGATTATCGTCCTTATAATAATTTACAGGCATTTCAATAGGCAACCCTTTCCCCAAATCACGCTTATATTCCGTATCAAGCGTATAAGGAGAATACTCCGAATGCCCGGTAATAAAGAATTCACGCCCATTACGAGCCATAGCCATATAAACCCCAGACTCATCAGACTCAGCTATCAAAGCCAACTCTTTTACTTTCAGAATATCCTCACGGTGTATTTCGGTATGACGGCTATGTGGTACAAAAAACTCATCATCAAAACCACGGAATATGGGCAATCCCTGTACATTGATATGATGGCGGAAAATACCAAACATTTTTTGTTTCAGCGGATATTTGGGAACTCCATAGAAATGATAAAGCCCGGCTTGGGCCGCCCAACAAATATAGAGAGTTGAGGTAACATGAGTACGCGCCCAATCAAAAATAGTAGTAATCTCATTCCAATAATTCACATCCTCATACGGCATCTGCTCTACCGGAGCCCCCGTAATAATCATCCCGTCATATTTCTCGCCACGCATCAAATCAAAGTCATGATAGAATGCTTTCATATGTTCCACCGGCGTATTTTTCGATGTATGGCTTTTCAACTTCATAAATGATATTTCCAACTGCAAGGGAGTGTTGGAAAGCAAACGTACCAAATCCGTTTCTGTCGTTATCTTCAACGGCATCAAATTCAATATCACGATTTTTAACGGACGAATATCCTGTGCACTGGCACGTGAATTGTCTATGACGAAGATATTTTCCTCCTTCAGCAATTCAATAGCAGGTAGTTTATCGGGTAAATTTAACGGCATTTTCTTATCTGTTAATTAGTTGTAAGTGCAAAATTAAAAAAATCCCGCCAAATCTCCTTACTAAACGATCTTTTGGACTAAATTATTTCCTTTCTTGATCGTTTTCAATCAACAAACCTTGATTATTTTTAGATTTTCACTCATATCTTCACAACTTCTGTCTTGATTCCACTTTTTCCCTTCCTTCATTTTATTTATTAACTCACCTTTTTCTCAGAAAAAAGAGGACGAACTTATATCCATAATCAAAAAAGATTAATTATCTTTGAGCGCAAAAATAAAAAATATTCTTATTATTAATGTGAAATATAATTAAGTTTCAAGTAGTTGACTCAAGAAACAACCTATATTTTTAAATTTTAATCTTTAAATTCAAAAAGTATGAGAACCTTTAAATCATTGATGATAAGCTTATGTATGGGTACAACCCTATGCATGTGTTTACCACAAACCACGACAGCACAAACCGTAAGTTCAGGAGATTCCTGGAAATGGGACAAAGGAACCATTGTGATTGACACTCCTGAACGTCCGTCCGGCCAGAAAAGTGTATTAGGCTTAACCATCCCGAAAATGGAAGTAGTCCGCGTAGGATTTGTCGGATTGGGAATGCGAGGTCCCGGAGCCGTAGAGCGCTTCACTTATATTCCCGGCACACAAATTGTGGCACTTTGTGATTATGAAGCATCTCGTGCAGAAAAATGTCAGGATATCCTAAAGAAAGCATCTATGCCGAAAGCTGCCATTTATTCCGGAGAAAAGGGATATGAAGAATTATGTAAACGTACAGACATAGATTTAGTTTATATCGCCGCAGACTGGTTGCATCATTTCCCCGTAGCAAAATGCGCATTGGAAAACGGTAAAAATGTAGCTATTGAAGTTCCCTCGGCCATGAACCTGCAAGAATGCTGGGATTTAATCAACCTGAGTGAAAAAAACCGCAAGCATTGCATGATTCTTGAGAACTGTTGCTATGACTGGTTTGAGATGAATACACTGAATATGGCACAACAAGGTGTATTTGGCGAAATAATCCGTGCCCAAGGAGCCTACATTCACAATTTAAGCCCGTTCTGGATCATTATTGGAAAAACGGCAAAGAAGACAAACTAGGATGGCGTTTAGATTATAACATGAAACACCGGGGTGATGTATATGCCACTCACGGCTTGGGTCCTGTAGCACAAGCATTGGATATCCATCGTGGTGACCGTATAACCACTTTAGTAGCTATGGACACCAAATCTGTTGTTGGTAAAGATTTAGTGGAGAAGAGAACCGGCGAAGAATGTAAAGAATTCCGCAACGGAGACCATACCACCACCCTGCTTCGCACAGCAAATGGGAAAGTTATTGAAATCCAACATAATGTAATGACTCCCCAACCTTACAACCGCTTGTACCAACTGACAGGAAGCAAAGGGTTTGCCAATAAATATCCCGTTGAAGGATATGCTTTGGATGCAGCACAACTGACCGCATCGGGCGTGCAACCCAAAGTAGACGATTTGAACTCTCACGGATTCTTACCCCAGGCAGAAATGGAAGCGCTTATTGAGAAATACCAGCATCCTATTTTAAAGAAATATGGTGAAATGGCAAAAGAAGTCGGCGGCCACGGTGGTATGGACTTCATCATGGATAGCCGTCTGGTATATTGTCTGCAAAACGGACTGCCTTTGGACATGGATGTATATGACTTGGCCGAATGGTGCTGTCTGGCCGAACTGGAGCTATCTCTATGGACAACGGCTGTGCGGCAGTAGCTTCCCGGACTTCACACGAGGTGAATGGAACGTGACCAAAGGTTACAAACATGCATACGCTTCACCCGAAGACGAAAACGCAAGCATGGAAAAAGCAAAGGCTTTCACCGCGAAACTGAAAGAGCAGGGAGCGAAAGAATGGGCGAAAGAAGCCAAGAAAAAAAAGAAATAAATAGAAATAAACAAGAAAAAATGTGTCGGAAGTCACTCTGTCATAAAAGGTAGCCCAATTCTTCCGGCACATTTTTTATGCCATTCTGAACGACAATCGTTTCCAGCTTTTATTAAGAATCAAAAAAAGGACGTAACCGGCATTCTTCGAATTTCTAGCCAAAGTACTTCGGCTTTAAGGAGAGTATCATCATAGGACGATTCAGCCAACCTGGGAAACCAGCTGACAGACCATCTGGCGGACGGATATAATGTGAGACTGGAGGAAATAGAAACCTTATCGGCAACATTGATCAGCCGGAAGATTACGGACAAAAAAAAACACAATCCGCTTCGGTACATTTTTGACAGCGACAGTCTGCTTTTTTAAATGAAAAAGCAGGATAACACGGATATAGTTTGTTGACTATCCGTACCATCCTGCCATCCGTTTTTACCCTATCTGCGTTAAAAGAACAGACTGTCAGCTTTACAGATTATTCTTGTAAATGTTCGCCATCACCTTCTGGTATTGATTCTCAATCTGCATATACGCCTGGAGATTCTTATAAATATTTTCCGTTTCCACAAAATATTCAATCAATGAAATTTGTCCCTCGGTCAATGCTTGCTTCAATAAATCCAGCGAACGGTACATCAAAGGAACATCATACGCATTCATGGCATCCTTCAACTGCTGCATCTCATTGAAGAGAGACATCAGAGAAGCTTCAACCTGATCTTTAGCATTTTCTTGCATCAATTGTGCGCTGATAGCCTGTGCTTGCTATCTTTACCTTTTTACGATTCTGAAACAAAGGCAAGGAGCCCCCTACCACAAAACCATTCATCGAAACCGCATCATCCGTATTACGGCGAAAACCGGCTTCCAGTTTCGGCAACCATCCTTGACGGTCTACCGAAACCTGCTTCTCGGCGGCACGGGCAGTGGCGACGGCGGCCTGCAAGTCAAGGTCTGATGCCATCACTTCATCCCGCATGACATTGTAATCATTGATTTCCTGTATGGCAGGGTATGTGGTTTCAGCAAATTCTAAAGGCATGTTGCCGTTCATGGCAAGCAGAGATTGCAAGGCAGTGCGGTGGGCTGCGCTGTTTTGGGCAACTTCCGTCTGCACATTCATACGTTCCATTTTGATTTTATTGACTTCCAATATGTTCGCATCACCGGTAGTCAGACGCTTTTCATAAAGTGCCTGTAATTCATCTGCATTTTTCATACGGATATCCATCAATGTTTTTTCCTGATTCAACAGAATAAGGTCTAGACAGAGATTCTTCGCATTCAGCAGAATATCTCGGCGAGCAGCCTGTTGTTGCTTGTCCACCGCTTCGTTCTGCAAAGTAGCCTGCCGATTGCGGACAATATACTGAGTAGGGAAATCAAAACCTTGTGAAGCGACAAGTTCCGTACCGTGCCCCCCTTCGGCACCATTACTGTAAAAAGAACTGTAGCTCACTGTAGGGTCAGGCAAGTTGTTGTTTGTCCGGTTTTCCATCTTGGTTGCATCGGCTGCATGTTTCTGCGCCTTGAGCTCTTTATTATTCTGCTCGATGCTTTTCAAAATGTGCTCAATACTCTGGCCTGCGCCAGCAAGGGAGAGCAGAAGGCTATTATAAATAAGATTCGTTTCATATATTTCTATTATTTCTTCTTTCGATTCATCAGTTCATAAACAATCGGAATAATGAAAGCGTTACAAGAAAGTCGATGTCAAAAGACCTCCCAGAATAACTTCGCCATCGGACTTTGTATCTCATTACCCGGCAAATCGCCACGGAACGCCAAAGGTATCAAAG
>ENA-OQBT01000012-OQBT01000012.1-human-gut-metagenome-genome-assembly--contig:-NODE-12-length-106505-cov-9.338707_pt1 | contig 106505 bp, 114 predicted proteins | sample MGYA00242749_ERZ504557 | MGnify/ENA primary metagenome ERZ504557 (study PRJEB26092, sample SAMD00036243) | human gut metagenome | host: Homo sapiens | study: EMG produced TPA metagenomics assembly of...
ATTTATTTTATTTAAGAAGGAATTTTAAAAAGGATTTTTCTACTGAATTTCTACTGTTATGCTACTTTGAGGCGGAAAAAGATAAAAGATATCCCTTTTTATATACTTTTATTTAGCTTATTTATCCGTGAATATTGACTGTTTCATACATTTTGTGTCATATATCAAAAAATAATTTTATAATTAAAGTTGATTTAATAAAAAATATTCTATATTTGCGATGTGATATAAACTTAATTTAAGAATGTAGTTCTGATAGAACTTCAAACAGTAACTTTAAAAACAAATCTATGAAGAAAACCTTATTCATGCTTTTTTGCCTGTTATGCTCCATAGGAGCCATGGCACAAAAGAAAACAATCACGGGTGTGGTCACAGACGCCACAGGTGAAGCGGTTATTGGCGCCAGTATTGTAGAAACAGGCACCACGAATGGTACAGTTACCGACTTAGATGGTAATTTTACACTTTCCGTAGCCAATGATGGCAGTATCAGAGTATCATTTGTCGGTTATCAGACACAAACTTTAAGCGTAAAGGGAAAGTCAACTTTTAAAATAGCATTGAAAGAAGACTCAGAAATGCTCCAAGAAGTTGTTGTAACCGGATATGGCGGCAAACAGTTGCGCACAAAAGTAACCAACTCCATTTCCAAGGTAAAAGAAGAAACATTAAAACAAGGACTTTATTCCAATCCGGCACAAGCCTTATCAGGAGCCGTAGCAGGTCTATCCGTCAGCCAGACTTCCGGTAATCCGGGAGCAGCTCCTACCTTGGTACTTCGAGGAGGTACTAATTTTGACGGTTCAGGTTCACCTCTAATCCTGGTAGACGGCCAAGTACGCGGTTCTTTAAGTGACATTAACCCGGCCGATATTGAATCCATGGAAGTATTAAAAGATGCCGGCGCCACCGCCATCTATGGCGCCCGAGCCAATGACGGTGTAGTACTAGTCACTACCAAACGAGGCAAAGAGGGAAGTACACGTGTAGAACTTTCGGCCAAACTAGGCTGGAACTACTTCCACAACTCTTATAACTTTATGAATGCGCGTGATTACATTTACTGGATGCGCACTGGTTACATGAATGCTTACACGGGAGACATGAAACATCCAGACGGATCGGCCGTACAAGGATGGTCTTCACTGACCGGTCTGACTGGTGCCACTCCTTATGGAACAGGCAACAAATATTGGGCAGATGATGACAAGACAATCCCGCTGAATGGAAACGAAAACAGCCAGGCTATATGGAGTACCATGAAATATTCGGACGATCTGGCTTTCCTGCTCAACCAAGGATGGGAAACCATGACTGATCCTATTTATGGAGACCAACTGATTTTCAAGAATACAGATATAGCGGATTTCAATATCAATTCCCCATCTTTCTCACAAGACTACAACCTGAGTGTAAGCGGAGGAAATGAAAAGGGAAACTACTATGCAGGTTTGGGATACAACCATAGTGAAGGTACAGCCGTAGGAAACAAGTACCAACGTATCACTTTCACATTCAATGCCGATTACAAGCTGAAACCATGGTTAACCTCCAACTCCAGCTTCAACTTTGCAGATGCAACCTGGAACGACCTTCCTCCTACCCAAAGCGCAGAAGCCAACTACTTCTCACGCGTTTTATCATTACCTCCCACTTTCCGTGGATATAATGCTGACGGTGAAATGCTTTTGGGACCCAATTCAGGCGACGGAAACCAACAAATCAATTTTGACAAGTTTGTCCGTGACAACAATACAGACAAGTTCACCATGAACCAATCTTTTACCGCAGATATCATGAAAGACTCTCATTAAAAGTGAACGCCATCTGGTTCTATTCAGAAGAAAAATATGAAGCTTTCAACAAAGATTATTTATCTTCTCCCGGAAACTGGGTAACCTCACACAGCACCTCGCTTCCTACGGGCGCACATTGGACCAAACTTATAATGCAGTGTTAAACTACAACTATCAAATAAACAAAGACCACTATCTGGATGCCATGGCCGGCTTCGAGTACTACGACTCATATTATAAAGGTTTCAGTGCCTCAGGATCGGGAGCTCCCAGTGACGCTTTCGGTGATTTGGAATATACCAGTGATGACAAAGGCAAACGCAGCATAGACTCCTCACACAGCCGCCAGCGTATCATGTCATTCTTCGGTCGTGTAAATTATGACTACCAGTCAAAATACTTGCTGTCTTTTGTTCTAAGACGGGACGGCTACTCCAAACTGGCCAAAGACAATCGCTGGGGTGTCTTCCCCGGAGTATCTACCGGATGGGTGTTCTCCAAAGAAAAATTTGCCAGTGAATGGGCCGATATCATCTCATTCGGTAAATTGCGTGCCAGCTTCGGTCTGAATGGTAATGTAAACAAAGATTTTGTAGGAAACTACACAGTACAAGGTGCTTATGCAGGCAGCAAATACAACGGCAACGCTTACTTCCTGTTGAACAACCTTCCTAATCCCTACTTGAAATGGGAGAAGTCGAGAACTTTCGAAATCGGTCTGGATCTAGGCTTTCTGGCCAACCGTATCAATGCCAATTTGACTTACTACAACCGACTGACCAGTGACAAGTATGCCAACATCACCATCCCGTCTACTTCGGGTGTTTCTTCCTTTACCTCCAACAATGGTAAGTTCCAGAACCAAGGCTTTGAATTCGAACTGGCATTCAAAGTTATCGACTCCAAAGACTGGAAATGGAATCTGAACTGGAACGGCGCATTAAATAAAAACAAAGTAGTGGCATTGCCCGACAACGGTCTGGAAAGAAACCGTCAAAATGCATTTCAAGTATATACCGGACGCCAGCTGGAGGACGGAAGCTATGAAAAAGCATGGGTAGGCGGTTATCAGGAAGGACAACGTCAGGTGATTTGTACATGTTCGTAGCCGAAGGAATCTATCGTTCCGAAGATGAAATACCAGGAGGCTGATCGACTTGTCAAGTGGTAACAACGGCTCAAGCAACCGTCCCCTTTACGGAGGTGAGGAAGGATATAACAAACTGACAGCCAATCAAAAAGCGAACTCCCTCCGCATCCAGCCGGGTGATGTGAAATGGAAGGATGTAAACGGCGACGGCATCATCGACAATTACGACATGGTGAAAGTGGGCAACACTGTACCCAAATGGACAGGAGGTATCAATACTTCAGTCACCTGGAAAGACCTTACTTTATCAGCACGTTTTGACTATGCGCTCGGTTTCAAAGCGGTAGACTGGAAAACCATGTGGATCATGTCTTGCGCACAAGGTACTTATAATACCATTGCAGAAACCCACGACACCTGGTCACCCGAAAATCCCGGTGCACAATATCCTACTTATGTATGGGCCGACCAGTTGGGTAAGCGCAATTATTGCCGTCAATCCTCCATGTTTGCCTACAACGGTGACTATCTATCTTTCCGTGAAATAGCCTTGTCATATAATCTGCCAAGCAACTGGGTACGCAAAGCAGGACTAGGTTCAGTCATGCTCTCGTTAACCGGTCAGAACCTGGGTTACCTGACAGAAGCCAAACATTTATTCTCTCCGGAAAAGACGGACAACAATGGTGGATACCCATTGCCTCGCACTGTCATTCTCGGCGTAAACGTTTCTTTCTAAACTTATAAACTCTAACAGATTATGAAAAAAATATTCTATATCCTTTCAATATGTGTGATGACCATTCTCCAGCCGTCCTGTGATGCACTGGATCTGGCACCGGAAGATTATTATGGAGCCGGAAATTTCTGGAAAGAAGCTTCCCAGCCCAAAGCATTCATGTTGGGTCTGCACGCCCAATTAAGAAGTTACTATGACATGTTCTACACCTTGGGCGAACTCCGCGGCGGCACACAACGTGTGGGCACCTCCTCGCTGAACACCAGCTTGAACTATGCCGATATCCGGTCACAGAATATCTCGGAAGATATTCCCGGCATATCCAATTGGAACGGACTATACTCTCCTATCATGCAAGTAAACCATTTTATCCAAGAAGTAGAAAATGGGTGTACGTTTCTGGATGATGCGACCCGGAGCCGGTATTTGGGACAAGCGTATGGCATGAGAGCCCTGTATTACTTCATGCTATACAGAACTTTCGGGGGAGTACCTCTCATCACCAAAGTAGATATATTGGACGGCAAGCCATCGGCAGACAAATTCTATGTAGAACGCGCCACACCCGAAGCCACGATGGAATTTATCAAAGCAGATATTAATAAATCCGAAAACTATTTCGGAAATAACACCTCCTTTGATGCATACGACTGGTCACGCTATGCCACTTTAATGCTTAAAGCAGAAATCTATATGTGGGCAGCGAAAGTATCCATCACCGGATTCACAGCAACCGGGGCAACCGATTTACAGACTGCCAAGACCGCCTTATCCGGAATCATAGGACATTTTGAATTAATGGACAACTTTGCCTCCATCTTCTCATGCGACAATAAAAAGAACGCTGAGATTATCTTCGCCATGCCGTTTGTAGAGGGTGAGGCCAGCAATGACGGAAGCAGATTCCTTTATCAGGATGCTGTATTTCTGGGGCAGGCACATGGTCGTGACGGTAAAGTAATTGAAAAAGACACCTTAAATTTGAAAGGTACCGGTGGGGTATTCCGTGACGAGTACACAGAAGATTTCTGGAAAACGTTCAAAGAAGGAGACAGCCGTCGTGATGCCACATTCATGGAGTATTACATGAAAAATGATAATGGTACGCTCAGCGAATTCGGATGCGTAATGAAAAAACGTATAGGTACAATCAATTCCAATGACAACCGCATTTATATTTCGGACATCCCTGTTTACCGCTATGCCGATGCGTTACTAATGATGGCGGAAATTGAAAACGGATTGAACAACCCTTGTGCTTCGTATATCAACGAAGTACGCAAACGTGCATACGGAGACACCTTTGAAGAAAACAAATACACGGAAGGCAGCTATGCGGAAAATGAACTAGCCATTTTGCAGGAACGGGACAAAGAGTTTGTCAGTGAAGGCAAGCGCTGGTTTGACGTATTGCGTATGCACGATGCATCCGGACGTTCTTTGGTCTTTTCTGCCGATGCCAACTATCCGGGCACAAATCCTATCCTCGGTACAGAAGAAGCATATAAAATGCTTTGGCCGGTTAATATCGGTACTTTGAATGTGAATCCGTTATTAACTCAAACTCCGGGATACGGGAAAAAATAAGCCAAATCCTCCTGTTTATTTTTCAGGACAGATGTTTTAACATAGAAAAATAAAGGTGTGTCGTGAGATACACCTTTATTCATTATGCATATAGTTGATAAAACATCAACAACACAGAAAATCAATAACTATTTCCGTTCTTTTGACAGCTCCTCCAATGTTTTTTCCTCGTACCTGCAAATGGCCTTCTTATAATCCTCGGAAATCAATTTCGGTTCTTTGGTAGCCAGGTCATAACCTACCATCACCGTGCGGCACTCACACTTCACCTCATGGGTATCCGTAGTCACGGCACGCTGCAACAAAGTAAAACTCTTATGCCCCAAATGTACCACAGCCGTTTCTATCACCAGATGATCCGAGAAAAATACCGGCATAAAGAAGTTTGCATTGATATTGGCCACCACAATAGCCAGCTTACTCCAGTCGGCACTGCCAAATACATCTTTTATATAAGTAGTCTTTGCCAAATCATACAAAGAAAAGTAAACCGAATTGTTCATATGACCAAACTGGTCCACATCGCTGAATCGTATCTGCACCGGCATAGTATGCCTGAATTTTATATCCTCTGCCATAGTTAAGCTTATTAAAATCGTTCAAATATAACACTTTTCTCAATAATTGAGCCCTAAATGACAGATTATTCTTAATTTTGCTGCGAAATAAATGAATATGTAATTTTAATAACAATATAAACATGGATAAGAAGTATAGCAAGGAGACCTTATGCGTACAGGCAGGCTGGACTCCGAAAAAAGGCGAACCGCGCGTTTTGCCTATTTATCAAAGTACCACATTCAAGTATGACACCAGCGAACAGATGGCGCGTCTGTTCGATCTGGAAGATTCGGGATATTTCTATACACGCTTGCAAAACCCCACCAATGACGCCGTCGCCGCAAAAATCGCAGCATTGGAAGGTGGTGTGGGTGCTATGCTGACCTCGTCCGGCCAGGCTGCCAACTTCTATGCCATTTTCAATATCTGTCAGGCAGGCGACCACTTCGTATGCTCGTCTACCATCTACGGAGGTACATTCAACCTGTTCGGCGTTACGCTGAAAAAACTGGGCATCGAGTGTACCTTCATTGACGCCAATGCATCCGAAGAGGAAATAGACCAAGCTTTCCGCCCGAATACCAAAGCGTTGTTCGGCGAAACCATCTCCAATCCGAGCATCGATGTGCTGGACATCGAAAAGTTCGCACGTATCGCACACAAGCACGGTGTGCCTTTGATTGTGGACAACACCTTCGCCACTCCCATCAACTGCCGCCCGTTTGAATGGGGAGCGGATATCGTCACACATTCTACAACCAAATACATGGACGGTCATGCCACCAGTGTAGGAGGCGCCATTGTGGACAGCGGCAACTTTGACTGGGAAGCCCATGCGGACAAATTCCCCGGTCTGACCCAGCCCGACGAGTCTTATCACGGACTGACTTATACCAAAGCGTTCGGCAAAATGGCTTACATGACGAAAGCAACCGCCCAACTGATGCGTGACCTGGGCTCCATCCAGTCTCCACAGAATTCCTTCTTACTGAATCTGGGATTGGAAACCTTGCATCTGCGTGTTCCCCGTCATTGCGAAAACGCACAGAAGGTGGCCGAATGGCTGGAAGCCAACCCAAAAGTGAAATGGGTGAACTATTGCGGACTGAAAAGCAGCAAATACTATGATCTGGCACAGAAATATATGCCAAACGGTTCGTGCGGTGTCATCGCTTTCGGCTTGAACGGAACCCGTGAGGAAGCGATAGAATTTATGGACAGGCTGAAATTCATCTGCATCGTAACCCATGTGGCCGACGCACGGACCTGCGTACTGCATCCCGCCAGCCATACTCACCGCCAGCTCACCGACGAACAGTTGCGCGAAGCGGGAGTCGCTCCGGACTTGATTCGTCTTTCAGTGGGCATCGAGAATGTAAACGACATCATAGCCGACATTGAGCAAGCTTTACAATAAGACGAAGCGGATGAAAAGAATCATTATCATTGGCGCCACTTCCGGCATCGGACTGGAAGTGGCGCGATGCTATCTGAAAGACGGCTGGCAAGTAGGCGTGGCAGGACGTAGAGAAGAAGAACTGGAAAAAATCCGGTTATCCGCGCCCGGACAGGTATATACTCAGACAATAGATGTCACCCGTGAGGACGCCCCTTTCTCATTGGAGCAACTGATTACTAAAATGGGAGGTATGGATGTGTTCCTGCTCAGCTCGGGCATAGGCAAACAAAATCTTTCACTTCAACCCGATATAGAATTACAAACCGCCGCCACCAATGTTTCGGGATTCATACGGATGGTCAATGCCGCCTATCACTATTTTGAGCAACGCGGGAAAGGGCATATAGCCGTAATCAGCTCCATAGCAGGCACCAAAGGGCTGGGATCCGCCCCAGCTTATTCAGCTACCAAGCGGTTTCAGAACACGTACATAGATGCATTGGACCAATTGGCACACATGAAGAAACTAAACATCTCCTTCACCGATATCCGTCCCGGATTTGTCGCCACTCCTTTGCTGAAAGATGATAAATATCCGCTGCTGATGCATACTTCCCAAGTGGCATCTCAAATTGTAAAAGCCATCTCCCGAAGGAAAAGAGTAGCCATCATAGACTGGCGCTATCAGTTTATCGTATTCTTCTGGAAATTGATTCCCGGATGGTTATGGGTGAGGCTGCCTGTGCGGAACCAATAATCCCCAGCCAATATCATTTCATAAGAAAAACCCCTTGTTCTCATCTTGAACTTGTGAAAGATTTGTAAACAAGGCGAGGGTTTCTTCATTCTACTCCCCGAAATTACCTGAATGAAAGGAATTGGTTAAAGGGACCGGCAAAGCCTGTGATCATGCTGATGAAAGATCAAACAGGCTATTGAATGATGCTTTCTTTGTAAAGCTGAACCTCTTTACAAACATAGAAACTTAAAAAAATTCTTTTCCCTTTGTAACAACTTTCCCACTTCCCCCGTCTATCTGATTGAAAGCGCTTTCAAAAACAAATTCAGTTATGAACAAAAACAAAATAAAACCATGAAAAAGTTTGTATTTACTCTATTGCTAGTCTTCGTCTGCCATCTGGGCTACGCCCAAGGCATCAACGGTCTTTTCAATGAATTCGGCAGCGAAAAAAATGCCGATTGTGTCAAAGTATCTTCTTTCATGATGTCTCTTGGAAAAATGTTTGCCGGACACGATGAAGATGCTAAGATAATAAGAAAAATAAAGTCAATAAAAGTACTGGACCTGGAATCTTGTACGGCAAGCGTAAAAGAACGGTTCAACAAAAAAGTGAACAAACTAAATCTGAAAGGATATGATGAGCTGATGCGTGTAAACGATGAAGGCGAGAAAGTCCGCGTGCTGATGAAAACAAAAAAGGAAACTATCCGTGAACTGCTGTTTGTATGCACCGGAAAAGAAGACTGTACACTGGTACAGATAAACGGAAAATTCACAAAGGATGATATAGACAAATTAGTAAATCAGGAAACAGGAAAGAAGCATGGACGCCGCTGAGTTTAAGCAACAATTTCTACCTTACCACCGGAAACTCTACCGAGTAGCCTTCCGGCTGACGGGCAACCCTCAGGATGCGGAAGATATGGTGCAGGAAGCGTATCTGAAATTGTGGAACAAGCGCGATGAACTGGCGGACGTACTGAACACCGAAGCCTATTGTGTCACCCTCATCAAGAATCTGTGCTACGACGTCCTGCGCCGGAGTCAGCCGGATGAAGACGGACGCCTCCCGAAGAACTGAACCTCCCCATGGACACCAACATAGCCCGGGAAATAGAACAGCGGATGAAGTGAACCAGGTAAAACGGCTCATCGGCAGACTGCCCGAGCAACAAAAACGTGTGATTCTGCTTCGTGATGTCAATGATTGCTCCTTTGAGGAGATAGAGCAAGCCACCGGACTGAATGCCATCAACATACGTGTGTTGCTGAGCCGCGCCCGCAAAAAGATACGTGAACAATATAATGCAATAATGAACTATGAAAGTAAATGAAATAGAAAGACTATTGGCCCGGTATTACGATGGAGAAACCAGCGATACCGAAGAAAAGGAACTGAAACGCTTTTTTACCGAAGAGGACGTTCCGGCTCATTTACTTGCCGAGAAGGAAATCTTCATGCAACTGGCAGCACATCCCGCTCCCGAAATACCGGAAGGCCTGGAAAGCAGGCTGAGCCGCAAGATAGACGAATGGGATACAGGCGAAAGACGCACGCTGAAAATAAAAAAACATATACGGGCCCTCCGCTTGCAATGGATAGGAAGCATAGCCGCCAGCCTGCTCATCCTGCTCTCCGTAGGACTGTACCTATACAAGCCCTATCCGGCACCGCAAGATACCTGCGCCACCCCCGAAGAAGCATACGCACAGGCCCAAAAGGCACTTATCATGCTTTCCAGCAGCCTGAATAAAGGAATAGAAAAGGTGGAATCGGTGCAGGAAGCTACCGGAAAAATTCAAGAGAACGTAAACGAACAATTAAACCGATTAAATAACATAAAACAATGAAACGTACATATATCATTACTTTATTGCTCTCTCTGTGCTCACTGTTCACCTACGCACAGGACAGTTTTTTCGACAAGTTCGCTGATATGGAAGGGGTAACCTCTGTCTATATCTCAAAAGCCATGCTCAGCCTGATGCCCAACATGAAAACGGAAGGGGTAAATATAGGCGAAGTAGCCTCCAAACTGGATAACATCCAGATTCTAAGTTGTGAAAAACCCGACATTATCGCCAAGCTGAAAAAGGAGACAGCTTTCATCAGCCCCAAGAACGGCTACGAGGAGTTGATGCGCATAAACGATGAAGGCGAGAAGACCATCATTTATCTGAAACGGAACAAAAACAAAGAAAAGGAATTTGTATTGATGAGTCAGGAAAAAAATGAATTTACCATCATCGCCATCACAGGAAATCTGACTCTGCAAGAGATACAAGGGATCATCAACAAGGAGTAACTCCACACATACCCCACCCTAAGGCCTTTTCTCCCGCCTGCTAAGGTCTGAAGAAAGGATATATACTATCTCCATAGCACTATGGAGTTATCTCCAAAGCTTGCGGAGTTAACTCCAAAGGCTATGGAGATAACTCCGCAGGTTTTGGAGATAGTAACCGGACGGCCTGAAAGGCTTAACAATAGGGCTGCGAACGCTTACGTTGTCTCCGGCAAAGGGTTATCCGCCCGCAGAGACCCTGCCAGTCAAGGAACTTATTTCTTTATCCGTTTTTGGGTAGGCAAAGTAAACTCATGCGCTTCGGTCACCGCCCCGTTGCTCTCTGTTGCAAAAACACGGAATTGCGCCTGGCCTGTTTTCAACTTCCTGCCTCCGCGAATGGTGGCCGTATACCTTATCTGATTCCCGACAGGCATATAGGCTATCTGAGCCGAAGGTGAAATCAAAATATGTTTCATGCCGCTCATTTCCTCTATCACCGGAGTAACATTGTAAGCGGGCACATCCCCATCATTCACCACATCGAACACCAGTTTGCTGTCTTCTTCCGCATCAATAACATGGTTACGGTTATCATCGATAAAACGCAGGTTGATGATCCTCAATCCTGACGAAGGCTCATAAGAGGAAGTATGCTCATACTGCGAAGAAGAAGGATAAGTCTTCACGTAATACTCCTCCACCTGATAAGTTTTCTCCCGAGGCGTAGTTATGGCATTTCCCACAGCAGCCCCCGTTACAGTTCCCAGCAGGGCGCCGAATTGCGAACCGTTATATCCGCCGGCCCTGTCACCCACAATAGCGCCTAATACTCCGCCGATGGCCGCACCGGCTTGTACTGCCGCCGGATTACCTTGCATTCCGGATGGTGAGCAAGCCGAAAGCAAAGCGGTCGGAATGCATAAAATGAATATCATTTTTCTCATACCCCAAGTAGTTTATAATCTTTATCAGACAGACAAATATACTTTTTCCTATTGACAATGGATTCATCGGCTATGTTAAAATTTCATTTCCTGTCATTCATCCTCATCGGTCTAACCGCCATCATTCCGGATGGAAGGCTCTTCTTCCTAAAATGAAAAGATAAGTCTAAATAACACAAGAAACAGAAGGAGACGTTTTTTTTTCTATATATTTGCCGGGAAACAAATGAAAAGTTCTTCGCCATACCCTTGCATCGCCGCAGAAGGCTTCCCCCCTCTCCGCAGCAAAACCGCACCCGGTATGGCAAGGAAATATTTACAACCTATCATTATGGAATTGAAAGCAAAATACGAACAGCGCATTGAACAGGCTGAGGCAGAACTCCGCCAGGTAAAAAATAAGATTCTCCGCATCAGCACGCTGAGGGTCTTGTTATTTGCAGCAGGGATTATAGGAACAATCTACTTCTATCAGGCAGGAACAACCACTATATGTCTCACTATAGCGGTCACTTTCGTTCCTTTTCTGGCATTGGTGAAGTATCACAACCGGTTGTTTTTCCGCAAAGACTGGCTGGAAACCTGCATACGGGTGAATAGTGACGAGCTTTCCGCACTGGCGGACAACTATGAGCCTTTTGAGGACGGAAAGGAATTTACAAACCCGGCCCACAGGTATTCTTTTGACCTGGACTTGTTCGGAAGGCACTCTTTGTTTCAGGCCTTGAACCGTACCTGCACTTCATTCGGAAAGGAAAAACTGGCAGAATGGTTACAAAATCATCTGGAGATAAAGGAAGAGATAATCCAACGGCAGGAGGCGACAAAGGAACTGGCTGCTTATTCCGATTTCCGGGAAACATTCCGGATTACCGGTCTGCTCTACAAAGGGGCGACAAGCGACCGCGAAGAAATTAAAGAGTGGACGGAAGCACCTGCTTATTTCAGCAAGAAATGGTGGAGCCGCCCGTTATTGGGAATAGTTCCCGGAGTCAACATCGTACTGGCTATGCTGGGAGTGGCCGGGGTCATTCCGATGACATGGTTCGGACTGGCCTTCGGACTGTTCGTGATAGGTAGTTTCGGACTGATAAAGCCTGTCAGCAATCTGCAAAGAGTTTATGACAAGAAATTACGTATCCTGTCTATCTACGCCGAACTGATCAGCCTGATAGAGAACCGGGAAATGAACGCTCCGCTACTCAGACACCTGAAAGCTGAATTCGGCATGGACGGGAAATCCACCACCCATATTTTGAAAGAGCTTTCACGGGAACTGGACAAACTGGACTTGCGCAACAACCAATTGTTATATGTCTTGCTGGAAGGTTCCATGTTCTGGCAACTCCGGCAGGTAATGCGCATTGAACAATGGAGGCACAAATATGGAAAATATCTGCTTCACTGGCTGGACGTCCTGGGTGACATTGATGCTCTTTGTTCGCTGGCGACATTTGCCGGCAACCATCCCGCATACGCCTATCCGGCCATTGCCGGCAAGCCTTTTGTTTTCCTTGCAAAGGATATGGGACATCCCCTGATGCCTGCACGGCAATGTGTGACCAATGATGCCGATATCCCCTCAAGACCGTTCTTTGTCATCATCACAGGAGCCAACATGGCAGGGAAAAGTACTTATCTGCGTACGATCGGAGTGAATTATGTATTGGCATGTACCGGCTGCCTGTATGCTGTTCCTCCCTTGAAATATATCCTGCCAAACTAGTGACAAGCTTGCGGACTTCCGATTCGTTGACAGACAACGAATCTTACTTCTTTGCCGAACTAAAACGATTGAAACAAATTATAGACCGCCTGAATAAGGGAGAGGAGTTGTTCATCATTCTGGATGAGATTTTAAAAGGAACCAACTCGATGGACAAGCAGAAAGCTCATTCGCCTGGTACGCCAACTGATGGAACTGAAAACGAACGGTATCATTGCCACACACGACCTGCTATTAGGGAAATTAATAGAATATTTCCCCAAAGAGATACGGAATTATTGCTTTGAAGCTGATATCACCAACGATGAACTGACTTTTTCATACAAACTCCGTGAAGGTATCGCACAAAATATGAACGCTTGCTTCCTGATGAAAAAGATGGGGCTAATCATCAACGACTAACCCCACCCAACAATTTATCACATTAACGTCTTAAGCAAATAAAGCAGACCTTCACAGGCACACCTTATTTCATAACATAAAGAGTCATAGAAAATCAAAATTCACTTGTTTCCAAGCAATGTACAAACGCACTTGCATCGTCTCCCGTGAAATAAAACACAGAAGATGCAGGCTCGTATGTATAGGGGATGAAACGGAACAACTGGGCCGCAACGAATTTCTTATCCTGAGAAATCATATAGTCCATACGTACGTTTCCGTTTGTCTTTACTTTCACGTCATTCTTGGTTTCAAAACCTTTTTTCTCCAACGTTTCCGTTAAAGCCTGTAAATCGCATACATCAAAGAAGCAGGCTCCTTCTTTAGCTACACTGCCGGTAGGTGCATATACCCATTCCTTGCTTCGCCAGAAAAGGCGGAATACGGCCCACAGAAACAAAATGGTTCCACCAGCCATAAACACCATACTCATGGTGGATGAGGAATCCCCCATCTTTAAAGAGGTTGCAAATGCACCTGCACCTATCACGCAAAGGATAGCGGATATGATAACAGAAGAAATACTAGTACGTTTTACGACATCAGGATGTGTTGTTGAAAATAAGGTCGCTTCAGTAGAAACTGTATTACTCATAATAATTTAAATTTTATTCTTTACTAATTAAAAAGACAATAATTCATACCAAGGTCACATCTCGCCATCACCGACAAGACGGAACCATGAAAAAACAAATTGGTAAAAGAATAAAAGCTAAATGAGAATACGCCTCATACCGAAGATATAGTGCTCGCAAGCACTATCCCAATGAAGGGAGTGGGAAGAGGCATACACATGGGTATGACAGCTTGCAAGACTGGCCATCCGGGCGGCCATCTTACGCAACAAAGTCTTTATAAATTGGGTAGTCTCTATGGAGGAAAAACGGTACATACGCTCTGCAGAAGCACTGACACGATGTGCTAAAGTATGAGCATCCCCAAACTCCATATCTGCTATTCCCTTATTGCTATCCATGGGAATGACACTATCCTCATTGATGGAGCCTGCGGAGTAGTATCCGTATTCTGTACAGTACATACCGTCATTAACGCAGCTGGAACTGCATCAACATATTCTGTTCTGGCAAAAGCCAAAGCAAACAGAAAAAATAATATGACTGTTACAAATCCTCTCATTGCTTACTGTTTGAGTTACAAAGATAACATAAATAGCTTCTTAGGTTTCATTTCATACAATAATTAACAAATATCAAAGGTATTTTGTTTTAAAGGAGATTTGAAGGATTATCAAAAGATATGAAGGATCAGCTCTCAACTCCTTCATGATTTCTTTTTGAGATACAGGCAGTTATCTATCCATGAAGGTTTTGAAGGAATTATTCAGTGTTCTTAATTCCGGCTTTAATCTAAAAGCTGTTCTCGTTCTGTATGCTTCGTTCATATCAAAACTTTTGTAAACAGGACAAGTAATATTTATGTGGACGAAAGCGCTCTCAGCTTGTTTTCTCATTACTGCCGATCATGGCATAAAATAAAAAAAGCCACAGCTTTTATAGCTATGGCTTTTATATATATGATGATATACAGATTATTCAGCTTTAGGGGCTTCCTCTGTAGTTTCAGCTGCCGATGCTGCAGGAGCTTCTGTAGCAGCTGCACTCTTCTTAGAACGACGAGTACGAGTTGCTTTCTTAGCAGTTGCAGTCTTAGCCATGTTTTCATCGTAATCTACCAATTCGATAAAGCACATTTCAGCATTATCACCCAAACGATGACCTGTTTTGATGATACGAGTGTAACCACCCGGACGATCTGCTACTTTTACAGAGATTTCTTTGAACAACTCCGTTACAGCAAACTTATCTTGCAAGTTGCTAAATACAACACGACGTGAATTAGTTGTGTCGTCTTTAGATTTTGTAATTAAAGGCTCAACGAATTTCTTCAAAGCTTTAGCCTTTGCAACAGTCGTAGTGATTCTTTTGTGCTTGATCAAAGAACAAGCCATGTTAGATAACATAGCACTTCTATGAGAAGCAGTACGACCTAAATGATTGAATTTCTTATTATGTCTCATTTTTTATTCTTTATCTAATTTATATTTAGAGATATCGGTCCCAAACGACAGATTCAGACCCTCGAGCAAATCATCAAGCTCCGTGAGCGATTTCTTACCGAAGTTTCTGAACTTCAACAGATCTGTCTTGTTGAACTGTACCAAGTCACCCAATGTTTCCACATCGGCAGCTTTCAAGCAGTTCAAGGCACGAACTGAGAGGTCCATATCAACAAGCTTAGTCTTAAGCAGCTGGCGCATGTGCAATACTTCTTCATCAAATTCTTCATTGCCGTCCACATCGGATGTTTCAAGAGTAATCTTTTCATCAGAGAACAACATGAAATGATAAATCAATATTTTAGCGGCTTCTTTCAAAGCTTCCTTCGGGTGAATGGAACCATCGGTAGTAATTTCCAATACCAGCTTTTCGTAGTCAGTCTTCTGTTCAACACGGAAGTTTTCCACCTGATATTTTACATTACGTATCGGTGTGTAAATAGAATCGATAGGAATTACATTAACATCGGTACAATATTCGCGGTTTTCATCGGCCGGAACATACCCTCTACCTTTATTAATAGTAATGTCCATCTGCATTGTTGCTTTTGAATCTAAATGGCAAATAACCAATTCAGGATTTAACACTTCAAATCCAGTCAAATACTTACTTATATCACCTGCCTTAAATTCACTAGAATTCTCAACGGTAATGCTTACCTTTTCATTTTCGAACTCTTCTACTACTTGCTTAAATCTGACTTGCTTCAGATTTAAGATAATGTTGGTCACGTCTTCTTTAACACCAGGTACAGATGCGAACTCATGTTCTACACCTTCGATCTTAATCGTATTGATTGCAAATCCTTCCAATGAAGAAAGAAGAATACGGCGTAAAGCATTACCTACGGTAATACCGAAACCGGGTTCGAGTGGACGGAACTCAAATTTTCCAAATCTGGAGTCCGCTTCCAACATTAATACTTTATCAGGTTTTTGAAATGCTAATATCGCCATGAAATTAATTATTATTTAGAGTACAATTCAACGATCAAGTGTTCTTTAATGTTTTCAGGAATGTCTGCTCTTTCAGGTATATGTAACAACTTACCTACCTTAGAACTTTCATCCCACTCCAACCAAGGATATTTGCTATGATTGAATCCTGCAAGTGAATTAGCAATCACTTCCAAAGATTTAGATCTTTCGCGTACACCCACAATCTGACCGGGTTTTACAGAGAATGAAGGAATATTAACTACCTTTCCATCTACTGTAATGTGCTTGTGACTTACTAACTGACGGGCAGCAGCACGAGTCGGAGCAATACCCAAACGGAACACCACGTTGTCAAGACGAGCCTCTAAACTCTGCAACAAGATTTCACCGGTAATACCGTTAGCACTTGCAGCCTTTTCAAACAGGTTACGGAATTGTTTTTCCAACACACCGTAAGTATATTTAGCTTTTTGTTTTTCTGCCAACATGACACCATACTCAGAAGTCTTTCTTCTTCTGTTGTTACCATGTTGTCCGGGAGGATAATTCTTCTTAGATAAAACTTTATCTGCTCCAAAGATTCCTTCACCGAATTTACGGGCAATTCTTGATTTTGGTCCAGTATATCTAGCCATTTCTTTTTCTAATTTAATTGTTACTAATGAACTTAATTTGTTGCAGCCGCGATTACAGAAAGGAAGTGCAATCCATTATTAACAAAATCAAGTTACATATAAAAATAGGTTATCTATTAAACTCTTCTTCTTTTCGGAGGACGACAACCGTTGTGTGGAAGCGGAGTTACATCAATAATTTCAGTAACCTCGATACCAGCTCCGTGAACAGTTCTGATAGCAGACTCACGTCCGTTTCCAGGACCCTTTACATAAGCTTTAACCTTTCTCAGGCCAAGATCAAACGCTACTTTAGCGCAATCTTGTGCAGCCATCTGTGCTGCATAAGGAGTGTTCTTCTTAGAACCTCTAAATCCCATCTTACCTGCAGAAGACCATGAGATAATCTGACCTTCACTATTTGCCAAAGATACAATGATGTTGTTGAATGAAGAATGAACATGCAACTGTCCATTAGCGTCAACCTTCACATTTCTCTTCTTAGCTGCGACTGTTTTTTTTGCCATATCAACAATTATTATTTAGTAGCTTTTTTCTTATTTGCAACTGTTTTCTTTCTTCCCTTACGTGTACGAGCGTTGTTCTTAGTGCTCTGGCCACGAACCGGCAGACCAATACGGTGACGTACACCACGATAGCAACCAATATCCATTAATCGCTTAATGTTTAATTGCACTTCTGAACGAAGATCACCTTCTACTTTGTATTCAGCACCAATGATTTCACGAATTCTAGCAGCCTGGTCATCTGTCCAGTCTTTCACTTTCACATCTCTGTCAACACCAGCCTTATCCAAGATTTTTGCTGAACTACTGCGTCCAATACCATATACATAGGTTAACGCAATCTCGCCTCTCTTATTCTGAGGCAAATCTACACCAACTATTCTTATAGCCATATACTAAATTATTTTTTTTGCAAAAATAATAAATTATCCTTGACGTTGTTTATACTTAGGATTTTTCTTGTTAATAACATACAAACGGCCATTTCGTCTAACGATTTTGCATTCCGGCGTACGTTTCTTTAATGATGCTCTTACTTTCATATCTTATTTCTTTTTTATTTGTATCTAAAAACGATTCTTCCTTTAGATAAGTCATAAGGAGACATCTCTACTCTGACCTTATCCCCGGGTAATATTTTAATGTAATGCATTCTCATCTTGCCAGAGATATGAGCAGTAATCTCATGCCCGTTTTCTAGCTCAACACGAAACATTGCATTAGACAATGCTTCAACTATAACTCCATCTTGTTCTATTGCGGATTGCTTTGCCATATTAAATTGCTTTATCTCCTAATACTTGTTCGACATATTCAAATGAGGACAAAATATCTGCCTTCCCAACTCCTATTGCAACTGTATGCTCAAAGTGAGCGGCACATTTCCTATCGCGTGTACGCACTGTCCATCCATCTCTTTCCATTACTATTTGGCGGGAACCCAATGTTATCATCGGTTCGATGGCAATGCACATACCCTTTTTCAACAGAGTGCCATATCCTCTTTTTCCATAATTGGGTACCTGCGGATCTTCATGCATATCTTTTCCAATGCCATGACCTACAAATTCTCTCACCACACCATAGGAATTAGCCTCGCAATGTTGCTGGACAGCAAAACCTATATCACCCAAACGCTTTCCATGAATGGCATTCTCTATACCTAAATATAAAGCTTCTTTTGTTGTCTTCAAAAGTTTCAAGACCTCAGGATCAACTTCTCCTACACAGAAAGTATAAGCTGAATCCCCACAAAAACCATTCATATAAGTACCACAATCAACAGAAACAATATCACCTTCTTTCAAAGGGGTATCATTGGGAATACCGTGTACAACCTGATCATTTACCGAAGTACACAAGGTACTGGGGAAGGGATCACCATACTGATTTGGAAAACCTTTAAAAGTAGGAACAGCTCCATTATCTCTAATAAACTCTTCGGCTACCTTGTCAAGTTCCTTAGTTGTCACACCGGGTTTTATCAATTTAGCAACTTCAGCCAGAGTCCTACCTACAAGTAGGTTACTCTGACGAAGCAGCTCTATCTCATCATCTGTCTTAAGAAATATCATCTCAGACTAATTAATATGCAGCAACATTACCAGCACGCCCCTTGATTCTTCCAGAATTTAACAATCCGTCATAATGGCGCATCAACAAATGACTTTCTACCTGTTGGAGTGTATCCAATACAACACCTACAAGAATCAATAAGGATGTACCACCGAAGAACTGGGCGAACTCAGCTTTTACTCCAAAAATGCCAGCAAATGCAGGCATAATGCTACAAGAGCCAAGAATATAGAACCCGGCAGAGTAATACGAGACATAATCGCATCTATATACTCAGCTGTATTCTTACCTGTTTATTCCCGGAATAAAACCATTATTTCTCTTCATATCTTCTGCCATCTGGTTAGGATTAATTGTTATTGCAGTATAGAAGTATGTAAACACAATAATCAATATTGCAAAAACAAAATTATACCAGAAGCTAGTATGATCTACAAATGCACGTACAATACCACTTGCGGTTGCAGCATTTGAGAAACCTACCAATGTAATAGGGATAAACATGATTGCCTGGGCAAAGATGATAGGCATTACATTCGCAGCATTCACCTTTAAAGGAATATATTGTCTTGCACCACCATATTGTTTGTTTCCTACAATACGTTTTGCATATTGCACGGGAACTTTGCGGACGCCTTGAACCAGCAAAATTGCTGCTGCAATAACGAACAACAAAAATACTATTTCCAACAAAAACATGATGATACCACCTGCACCCGGAGAAGCCAAACGAGAAACGAACTCCTGGAATAAAGATTGTGGCAGACGGGCAATAATACCTATCAAAATGATGAATGATATACCATTACCTATCCCTTTATCTGTTATTCTTTCTCCAAGCCACAGAATAAACATACTTCCAGCTGCCAAAATGATGGTAGAAGTAATTATAAAGAATGTCCAATCTAATGAAGCATTAAGTGATGGTCCGGCTTGCATCTTAAGGTTAAGCAAGTATGAGGGAGCTTGGAAAACCAAAATTGCAATTGTCAATATACGGGTATACTGATTGATTTTTCTTCTACCACTTTCACCTTCACGCTGGATTTTCTGAAAGTAGGGAACAGCAATCGCCAAAAGCTGAATTACAATTGATGCCGAGATATATGGCATGATTCCCAATGCAAAAATAGATGCATTAGAAAACGCTCCTCCAGAGAACATGTTTAACAAGGCTAACAAACCTTCACTCGTTTGTTTATGCAACTGAGTTAACATAGCAGGGTTAATACCTGGCAGAACCACGTAAGAACCAAACCTGTAAATTGCAACAAATAATATAGTAATGAGGATCCTTTGTCTCAGATCCTCAATTTTCCATATATTCTTTAATGTTTCAATAGATTTTCTCATTGAATCAGAGTTTTACTGCATTACCACCAACAGCTTCGATTGCAGCTACCGCACTCTTTGAAAAAGCATTAGCTTCCACATCAAGCTTAGTAGTCAAACTACCGTTACCTAGTACTTTTACCAATTGATTAGAAGAAATGAAACCAGCTTCAATAAAGTCATTCATACCTACCTTAGTCAGATTCTTAGCTTCAGCCAATTTCTGAATAGTTTCAAGGTTAATAGCTTTATATTCTACACGGTTAATATTCTTAAAACCAAACTTCGGAACACGACGTTGAAGAGGCATCTGTCCGCCTTCAAAACCAATCTTCTTTGAATAACCTGATCTTGATTTAGCACCTTTATGACCTCTTGTAGAAGTACCACCCAAACCAGATCCGGGGCCACGGCCAATTCTTTTTCTAGTCTTTGTAGATCCTTCTGCAGGTTTTAAATTACTTAAATTCATATCGTAATTAGTTTTTTTATTAACAATGAATTACTTAACGATGGCAACCAGGTGTTTTACCTTTTCAACCATTCCCAGAATAGAAGGAGTTTCTTCGTGCTCAACCACACGATTCATCTTGCGAAGTCCCAGCGCATCGAGTACTCTTTTTTGATCAGCAGGAGCACCAATTCTACTTTTTATTTGTTTAATCTTAATAGTTGACATAATTCCTCCTTATCCTCTAAATACTTTTTCCATACTTACGCCTCTGTTCTGAGCAACCATACGGGCATCTCTCATCTCACCCAAAGCTAAAATAGTAGCTTTTACCAAGTTGTGCGGATTAGAAGAACCTTTTGACTTAGCCAAAACATCTGTAATACCCACACTTTCCAAAACAGCACGCATCGCACCACCTGCTACCACACCAGTACCGGTAGAAGCCGGCTTGATGAATACTTCAGCGCCGCCAAATTTAGCCGACTGTTCATGAGGAACTGTACCTTTCAATACAGGAACACGAGTCAAGTTCTTTTTAGCTGCTTCAACGCCTTTAGCAATAGCAGCTGTTACTTCACCTGCTTTACCAAGCCCCAACCAATAATACCGTCTTCGTTTCCAACAACGACAATTGCAGAAAAGCTGAATGTTCTACCACCCTTTGTTACCTTTGTAACACGGTTGATAGCAACCAATCTGTCTTTTAACTCTATATCGTTAGTTATCTTAACTCTATTATTAACTGCCATAATTGATTAAAATTTAAGTCCACCGTTACGAGCAGCGTCAGCTACTTCTTTTATTCTCCCATGATACAAGTAACCATTACGGTCGAATACGACAGTCGTAATACCAGCTTCCTGAGCTTTCTTAGCAATCAGTTCACCAACTTTAGCAGCCTGTTCTTTCTTAGGCATAGCTTCCATTCCCAAAGATGAAGCTGCAGCCAAAGTTCTACCAGACAAGTCATCGATAACTTGAACGTAAATCTGCTTGTTACTTCTAAACACACTCATACGCGGACGTTCAGTAGTACCTGAAATCTTATTGCGTACTCTATATTTGATCTTGATTCGTCTTTCTAATTTTGTTGTCATGATAATACAATTTTATGTAAATTATTTAGCACCGGCTGACTTACCAGACTTTCTACGAATTTCTTCGCCAACAAACTTAATACCTTTACCTTTATAAGGTTCCGGCTTACGGAAAGAACGTATTTTTGAGCAAACCTGACCAAGCAGTTGTTTGTCACAAGATTCCAATATAATAAGAGGGTTCTTATTTCTTTCTGACTTAGTTTCTACCTTGATTTCAGGAGGCAACTGCATAAAGATATTATGAGTATAACCCAAAGCGAAATCAATAATATTACCATTGTTTGAAGCACGGTAACCTACACCGACAAGTTCCAGTTCTTTCTTATAACCTTCAGAAACACCAATAACCATGTTGTTAACCAAAGAACGATACAAGCCGTGAAAAGCATGTCTTTGTTTTATGTTATCCAACATCTCATTTTCGTTTTCTGTCAACATCACATGTCCATCTTCAATTGCAACATTGATAGAAGGATCAACAAATTGGCTAAGTTCGCCTTTAGGACCTTTTACAGTAACTACATTATCCTTCAGAGTAACTGTTACTCCAGTGGGAATACTAATGGGTAATTTTCCTATTCTTGACATTGCTTATCCTCCTATTAATATACATAACAAAGAACTTCACCACCAATTTTCAGTTCAGCAGCTTCTTTGTTAGTCATTACACCTTTGGAAGTAGATATTATAGCAATACCTAAACCATTAATAACTCTCGGCATGTCTTTGTAACCCGTATACTTACGTAAACCCGGAGTGGAAACTCTAATAAGTTTCTTAATAGCATTTACTTTGTTTACTGAGTCGTACTTCAAAGCCACTTTGATAGTTCCTTGAGGACCATCTTCTACAAACTTGTAGTTCAGAATGTAGCCTTTGTCGAAAAGGATCTTAGTGATTTCCTTTTTCAAATTTGAGGCAGGCACTTCTACTACTCTGTGCTTTGCACTAATTGCATTTCTCAATCTGGTGAGATAATCTGCGATTGGATCTGTCATATAATAATAAATTAAATTAATCAGGACTACCCTGACAATATTTAAAAATAAAAAGAATTACCAGCTTGCTTTCTTAACGCCCGGGATTAAACCATTAGAAGCCATTTCGCGGAACTGAATTCTTGAAATCCCGAACTGACGAATATAGCCTTTAGGACGACCGGTCAATTTACAACGGTTGTGCAAACGAATAGGATTAGCATTCTTAGGAATAGCCTGTAATTTCTGAGCAGCTTCAAAAGCTTCAGCAGGATCACCTGAGTTGACAATCTTTTTCAACGCAGCACGTTTTTCAGCATATTTGCTACAAGTTTGGCTCTTTTTACTTCACGAGCCTTCATTGATTCTTTTGCCATAATATATTAATCTTTTTTTGAGTTTTTAAACGGTAAACCAAATTCCTTCAACAAAGCATAACCTTCTTCATCTGTCGGAGCAGAAGTTACAAAGGTAATATTCATTCCGAGAATTTTAGTAATACTATCGATATTTATTTCAGGGAAAATGATTTGTTCCTGAATACCCAATGTATAATTACCTCTTCCATCGAACTTACTTTCGATACCTTTAAAGTCACGAATACGTGGCAAAGCAACACGAACAAGTTTTTCAAGGAACTCATACATTCTTTCACGACGCAAAGTCACCATTACGCCAATCGGCATTTTCTTACGCAACTTAAAGTTAGCGATATCTTTACGTGAAACTGTTGCAACAGCTTTCTGACCCGTAATTGCTGTTAACTCATTAATAGCAACTTCAATAATCTTCTTGTCAGCAACAGCCATACCCAATCCTTGATTAATAACAATCTTCTTAAGTACGGGGATCTGCATTGTTGAAGAATATTGGAACTGATTCTTCAATGCAGGCGCAATGCGCTCTGCATATTCTTTCTTAAGGCTAGCAGTATTACTCATTATTTAATCTCCTCTCCTGATTTTTTAGCATAACGAACAAATGTTCTACCATCAGAACTTTCTCTTCTTCCCACACGTGTTGGCTTGCCTGTTTTAGGATCAACCACATTCAAGTTTGAGATATGTATAGCAGCTTCCTGCTTCACGATACCACCCTGAGGGTTCTTTGCATTAGGTTTGGTACTTTTCGATACCATATTGATACCTTCTACAAGTGCACGTCCTTCTTTAACAAGAACTTTCAGCACACGGCCAGTTTTACCTTTATCTTCACCAGAGTTTACGTAAACTGTATCGCCTTTTTTTATATGTAATTTACTCATTACTTAAATCTTTTACAAAATTAAAGTACTTCAGGTGCAAGTGATACCACTTTCATGTTTGCAGCACGCAATTCTCTTGCAACAGGGCCAAAAATACGACTTCCTCTAATTTCACCTGCATTATTCAACAATACGCAAGCATTATCATCAAAACGAATATAAGAACCATCAGCACGACGGATTTCTTTCTTAGTACGTACAATTAAAGCCTTTGATACTGCACCTTTTTTAACATCACTAGAGGGGATTACACTCTTGATAGAAACTACAATGACATCCCCTACAGAAGCGTAACGTCTCTTTGTACCACCTAATACGCGGATACAAAGAGCTTCTTTAGCGCCACTGTTGTCACACACTGTAAGTCTGGATTCTACTTGTATCATAATTACTTAGCTCTTTCAATTATTTCAACCAATCTCCATCTCTTAGTTTTGCTCAAAGGACGAGTTTCCATGATGTGTACTGTATCACCTACATTACATTCATTCTTTTCATCATGAGCATGGTATTTTTTCGTTTTAGAAACGAATTTACCATAAATAGGGTGTTTTTCTTTAAACTTAGCAGCAACAGTAATGGTCTTATCCATCTTATTGCTTACTACAACACCTGTTCTTTCTTTTCTTAAATTTCTAGCTTCCATGAGGACCATTATTATTTGTTAAGTTCTCTCTGATGCAATTCTGCCTTCATACGCGCAATCGTTCTGCGTAACTTTTTAATCTGTGCAGGATTATCCAGCGGAGAGATAGAATGATTTAAAACCATCTGATTGTAATTGGCTACTTCAGCTTCAATTCTTTCTGCCAATTCATTGGTAGCTATTTCTCTAATTTCTGCAATCTTCATAATAAATTAAGCATTTTGATTTTGAGCATCGTAATCACGTCTAACTATAAACTTAGTAGTAACAGGAAGCTTCTGTGCTGCAAGACGCAAAGCTTCTTTAGCTACCTCATAAGGAACACCTTCTGCCTCGATAATAATACGTCCCGGGGTAACCGGAGCAACGAAACCTTCAGGAGCACCTTTACCTTTACCCATACGCACATCAGCAGGCTTGCGAGTAATAGGTTTGTCCGGGAAAATACGGATCCAAATCTGTCCTTGACGTTGCATATATCTTGTTACCGCAATACGTGCAGCTTCAATTTGTCTACCTGTAATCCATTTAGTCTCCAAAGATTTAATACCAAATGATCCAAAAGCCAATTGGTTTCCTCTTTGAGCATTTCCTTTCTGACTGCCCTTCTGCTGTCTTCTGAATTTTGTCTTTTTCGGTTGTAACATAATTCCTAAAATTCAAATCCGTTAGCGATTGTTTTTCTTTCTTTTGAAGTTCTTACCACCGTTATTGTTGCCGTTTCCACCGCGACCGCTTTCTTTAGTCTGAGTAAAGTTGGGCGCTAATTCTCTCTTACCATACACTTCACCACGGCAAATCCATACTTTAATACCCAACAAACCAACTTTAGTCAAAGCTTCTGCATGACAGTAGTCAATATCTGCACGGAAAGTATGCAACGGAGTTCTTCCTTCTTTATACATTTCAGAACGAGCCATTTCTGCTCCATTCAAACGTCCTGAAATCAACACTTTGATACCCTCAGCGCCCATACGCATTGTGTTAGCGATAGCCATCTTGATGGCACGGCGGTAGGCAATCTTACCTTCTACCTGACGAGCGATATTATTAGCTACAATAACAGCATCCAACTCAGGTCTCTTCACCTCAAAGATATTGATCTGAATATCTTTGTCCGTGATTTTCTTCAACTCTTCTTTCAGTTTGTCAACTTCCTGACCACCTTTACCAATGATAATACCTGGACGCGCTGTACAAACTGTGATTGTCACCAATTTCAGTGTACGTTCTATAACAATTCTTGAAACGCTGGCTTTTGCAAGTCTGGCATTCAAATATTTACGGATTTTGCTGTCTTCCAACAAAGCATCACCATAATCATTGCCACCGTACCAATTAGAATCCCATCCTCTGATAATTCCTAAACGGTTGCTTATCGGATTAACTTTCTGTCCCATCTAGTCTTAATTTTGATTATCATTAGTACTCTTAGAATCAACGAACAAAGTCACGTGATTTGAACGTTTACGAATTCTGTAACCTCTTCCCTGCGGAGCCGGACGCATTCTTTTCAGTGTTGCACCACCATCAACATAAATCTTTGTTACAAACAATTCGCCACTTTCTGCCTTACGTTCGTTTTTCTGTTCCCAGTTAGCAATAGCAGAGCGCAACAGTTTTTCCACTCTTGCAGAAGCTTCTTTAGAAGAAAACTTCAAGACACCCAGTGCACGGTTCACTTCCATACCACGAATCATGTCAGCCACGAGACGCATTTTCCGCGGAGAGGTAGGAACATTTGCAATTTTGCAAAATACATGGTCTTAAGGCTTCTTTTCTTTTTTCAGCCGATATTTTTTTTCTTGCTCCCATTATTTATTACTTTATTATTTCTTCAGATTATCCTGCTTATTTTTTCTTATTACCTGCATGGCCGCGGAATGTACGTGTCGGTGCAAATTCACCCAATTTGTGTCCTACCATGTTTTCTGTAACGTAAACAGGAATAAATTTATTTCCGTTATGAACTGCAACTGTGTGCCCTACAAAATCAGGCGAGATCATTGAAGCTCTAGCCCAATCTTAACGACAACCTTCTTGCCGCTTTCATTCATAGCAAGCACTTTCTTTTCAAGTTTAACGTTAATATATGGACCTTTTTTTAATGAACGACTCATAATTTACTCAATTAATCAGTTATTACTTTCTTCTCTCAATAATATACTTAGAAGACTGTTTCTTCGGAGCTCTTGTCTTCAAGCCCTTAGCATACAAGCCTGTACGTGATCTTGGGTGACCTCCTGAAGCACGTCCTTCACCACCACCCATCGGGTGATCAACAGGATTCATAACAACACCACGGTTGCGAGGACGACGCCCCATCCAACGAGTACGACCTGCCTTACCGGAAGACTCCAATCCATGATCAGAGTTACCAACGCTACCAATAGTAGCCTTACAAGCACTAAGTATTTGTCTTACCTCACCTGAAGGCAATTTAATCACACAATACTTGCCTTCTCTTGAAGTTAACTGAGCAAAATTACCAGCTGATCTCACCAAAGCTGCACCTTGACCCGGACGCAATTCAATATTATGAATTACAGTACCAACGGGGATGTTTTCAAGCGGAAGTGCGTTACCAATCTCAGGCGCTGCATTCGCTCCAGACATCAATGTGCTACCAACTTGCAATCCATTAGGAGCAATAATATATCTCTTTTCACCATCAGCATAAAACAGCAAAGCAATACGAGCCGAACGATTCGGATCGTATTCTATAGTCTTAACAACTGCGGGTACACCGTCTTTGTTTCTCTTGAAATCGATAAGTCTGTATTTTCTCTTGTGACCACCGCCCATATAGCGCATTGTCATTTTACCAACGTTGTTGCGACCACCTGTTGAGCGCTTTCCAAATACAAGAGACTTTTCTGGTACCGATGCAGTAATCTCTTCAAAAGTACCAATAATTTTATGTCTTTGCCCCGGTGTTGTGGGCTTAAATTTACGTACTGCCATCTTTATTAAATATTGCTATAAAAATCAATAGTATCGCCTTCTTTCAATGTTACGATAGCTTTCTTATAAGCATTCGTACGACCATTGATGATTCCAGACTTAGTGTAACGGCTTTTACTCTTTCCCGAGTATCTTAGCGTATTTACATCTACTACTGTAACATTATACAAAGCTTCAATCTCACTCTTAATTTCCAACTTGTTAGCTTCAGGACGTACAATAAAACCGAATCGATTTAACTTCTCGGTAATTGCAGTCATTTTCTCAGTAACCAACGGTTTAATAATAATTCCCATTATCTAAGCCTCCTTTTTAAATTAAGATAAGATATTCTCGATAGCCTTGAGCGAGTTTTCTGTAACAACAAGAGTTTCAGCATTCAATACATTGTAAGTATTTAATGCAGAAGCAATTGCCACATTAGCACGTTCGATGTTACGAGCTGACAAATATACATTTTTATTGGCTTCCGGCAAAACGAGAAGCAACTTTTTGTCAGTAATTTTAAGATTATTTACCATAGAAACGAAATCCTTAGTTTTCGGAGCTTCAAATGTAAAGTCTTCAACAATAATGATTGCGTTTTCTTGAGCTTTATAAGACAATGCCGACTTGCGGGCCAATGTCTTAACTTTTTTATTCAACTTAAACCAATAGTCACGAGGTTTAGGACCAAATACACGAGCACCACCCACCAATACCGGAGAGTTGATATCACCACGACGAGCACCGCCACCACCTTTCTGACGACCTAATTTACGAGTAGAACCGCTGATTTCGCTTCTTTCTTTAGATTTATGAGTTCCCTGACGTTGGTTAGCCATAAACTGCTTAACGTCCAAATAGATAGCGTGGTCATTGGGTTCAATTCCGAAGATAGATTCGTTTAACGTAACCTTTCTTCCGGTGTCTTCACCTTTAATATTTAATACGTTAACTTCCATTATTTCTCAATTATTACGATTGAACCTTTGCAACCCGGTACCGAACCTTTAATCAAAAGAAGATTGTGTTCCGGAATCACTTTTAATACCTGTAAGTTATGTGTAGTAACGCGGTCACCACCCATTTGGCCACCCATACGCATTCCTTTGAATACTTTTGCAGGGTAAGAACATGCACCGATAGAACCCGGCTTACGAGCGCGGTTGTGCTGACCATGAGTAGTCTGACCTACCCCACCAAATCCATGTCTTTTAACTACACCTTGGAAGCCCTTACCTTTAGAAGTACCAACAACGTCAACATAAGCTGCATCATTGAATAATTCCACTGTAATAGTGTCTCCCAAATTCAATTCTGTTTCAAAATCTTTGAACTCGGCCAAGTGTCTCTTCGGAGTTACACCAGCTTTTTTAAAGTGCCCCATCAAAGGTTTGGTAGTATGTTTTTCCTTTTTGTCCTGGAAACCTACCTGAACAGCCGCATAGCCGTCTTTCTCAACACTCTTAATCTGAGTAACTACACAAGGACCAGCTTCGATAACAGTGCATGGTACATTTTTACCATCAGCACTGAAAACGGATGTCATTCCGATTTTCTTTCCTAATAATCCTGGCATTTCAGTTAATTTTTAAATGCATTAAACTTTAATTTCTACTTCAACTCCACTCGGTAATTCTAACTTCATCAGAGCGTCTACTGTCTTAGCTGTTGAGCTATAGATGTCGATTAATCTCTTGTAAGAAGACAATTCAAACTGTTCACGTGACTTCTTGTTAACGAAAGTCGAACGGTTTACCGTGAAAATACGCTTGTGTGTAGGCAATGGAATAGGACCGCTAACAATAGCACCTGTTGCCTTCACTGTTCTAACGATCTTTTCAGCAGACTTGTCTACCAAGTTGTGATCGTAAGATTTCAGTTTAATTCTAATTTTTTGACTCATTAGATTTTAAATTAAAAATGATTAAATATAAAGTGGGGCCGGATTAAGAGTCATTCGCTAACCCGTTGCCCCTGCTTTTTTATTATACTAAGTCTACGCGACCTTTCACTTCTTCAAGTACAGCTTTAGCAATAGAGCTGGAAACTTGAGCATGATGATCGTAAGTCATAGATGATGTTGCACGACCTGAAGTAATAGTACGCAAAGCTGTTACATAACCAAACATTTCTGCCAAAGGCACTTTAGCTTTTACAATACGAGCTCCAGAACGGCTTGATTCCATACCTTCGACTTGCCCACGACGCTTATTCAAGTCACCAATAACATCACCCATGTTTTCTTCAGGAGTTACGACCTCCAGTTTCATAATAGGCTCAGTCAATACAGGACCTGCTTTAGCACATGCATTTTTGTAGGCTTGAATAGCACAGATTTCGAATGACAACTGGTCAGAGTCAACCGGATGGAATGAACCATCCTTCAAAACTACTTTCAGTGAATCAAGCGGATAGCCAGCCAATACACCATTCTTCATTGCGGTCTGGAAACCTTTCTGAACTGATGGGATAAATTCCTTAGGAACATTACCTCCCTTCACTTCATCAATAAACTGCAAACCGCCTTGTGTAAAGTCTTCGTCAACCGGACCGATTGTCACAATGATATCGGCAAACTTACCACGACCACCAGACTGTTTCTTATAAACTTCACGCAATTCAACAGTCTTAGTGATAGCTTCCTTATAATTAACCTGAGGTTTACCTTGGTTACATTCTACTTTAAACTCACGTTTCAGACGATCGATAATAATATCCAAATGAAGCTCACCCATACCGGAAATAATAGTCTGTCCAGACTGTTCGTCAGTCTTAACAGTAAATGTCGGGTCTTCTTCAGCTAATTTAGCCAAGCCGTTAGACAACTTATCCAAATCTTTCTGAGTCTTAGGTTCAACCGCAATACCAATTACAGGATCAGGGAATTCCATTGATTCCAACACAATCGGTGCATCTTCATCACACAACGTATCACCTGTACGGATATCCTTGAAACCAACACCGGCACCAATATCACCAGCTCCAATCACCTCTACAGGATTCTGTTTGTTTGAGTGCATTTGGAACAAACGTGACACACGTTCTTTTTTACCTGAACGAGTGTTATAGATATATGAACCAGCCTCTATCTTACCAGAGTAAACGCGGAAGAAAGTCAAACGTCCGACATAGGGGTCAGTTGCAATCTTAAATGCCAAAGCTGACGTTTTTTCATCCTCACTAGGTTTACGATCTTCCTCTGCTCCTGTGCTCGGGTTAGTACCTACGATAGCAGGCGTATCCAACGGAGAAGGCAAGAATGCACAAACATAGTCAAGCAATGTCTGAACTCCCTTATTCTTGAATGAAGAGCCACAGAACATCGGAACGATATCCATCTTCAATGTACCTGCACGCAAAGCACGCAAGATTTCTTCTTCAGTGATTGTAGAAGGATCGTCAAAGAATTTCTCCATTAAAGCATCGTCAAACTCAGCTACTTTTTCGAGCATTTTTTCTCTCCATTCATTAGCTTCATCAACCAAGTTCGCCGGAATTTCTTCTACGCTATAATCTGCACCCATTGTTTCATCGTGCCACAAAATAGCCTTCATTTTGATCAAATCAACAACCCCCTTGAAACTCTCTTCAGCACCAATAGGAATTACCACAGGGCAAGCATTTGCACCTAATACATCCTTCATTTGGCGAACGACTTCGAAAAAGTCAGCACCAGAACGGTCCATTTTATTAACGTAACCGATACGAGGAACATTATATTTATCAGCCTGACGCCATACGGTTTCTGACTGAGGTTCAACACCACCTACCGCACAATAAGCTGCAACAGCTCCATCCAAGACACGTAAAGAGCGTTCTACTTCAGCAGTAAAATCAACGTGCCCCGGAGTATCAATCAAGTTTATTTTATAAGTATTTCCCGCATATTTCCAACGAGTAGTAGTAGCAGCAGATGTAATAGTAATACCACGTTCCTGCTCCTGCTCCATCCAGTCCATTGTTGCTGCACCATCATGCACCTCACCAATTTTGTGAGTCAAGCCAGTGTAGAACAAAATACGTTCTGAAGTCGTTGTCTTACCGGCATCGATGTGAGCCATGATACCGATATTGCGGGTCAAATGCAAATCATGTTTAGCCATTTTCGTCCTTTACTTATTAATTATTACTTGATTAGAATCTAAAGTGAGCGAATGCACGGTTAGCTTCAGCCATACGGTGCATATCTTCTTTACGCTTGTAAGCGCCACCCTGTTCGTTAAAAGCGTCAATAATCTCAGCCGCCAGTTTATCTGCCATTGATTTACCACCACGTTTACGAGCGAAAAGAATCAAATTTTTCATTGAGATTGACTCTTTACGATCAGGACGAATTTCAGTAGGAACCTGGAAAGTAGCGCCACCTACACGACGAGACTTTACTTCAATCTGAGGAGTTACATTATCCAAAGCTTTCTTCCAAATTTCCAAAGATGATTTTTCTTCATTAGGAAGTTTTGTTTTCACTGTTTCCAGTGCTGCATAGAAGATCTCATAAGATGTATTCTTTTTCCCATCATACATCAAGTGATTTACGAATTTAGAAACCTTCTGATCATTAAATACTGGATCCGGAAGGATCACACGTTTTTTTGGTTTTGCTTTTCTCATTTTTTTCTCAAAATAATGTTTTTGTTTGGGGCTGCACTTTTTCCGTTTACTTCAACGCTTCCTCTGAAACATTTACTCAACCTTTATAGCTTATTCCAACAAACCAAAACTTAAATTAAATATTCTTTGTTTCAGGAATTCAGTTACGGTTTACTTCTTTCCTTTTCCTTTTGCAGGAGCTGCAGCTTGTCCTGCTTTAGGACGCTTAGCACCATATTTAGAACGTCTTTGTGTACGACCAGCTACGCCAGCTGTATCCAAAGTACCACGAACGATGTGATAACGTACACCCGGAAGGTCTTTCACACGACCACCACGCACCAACACGATTGAGTGTTCCTGCAAGTTATGACCTTCTCCCGGAATATAAGAGTTTACTTCCTTAGAGTTAGTCAGACGCACACGAGCAACTTTACGCATTGCTGAATTCGGCTTTTTCGGAGTAGTAGTATACACACGAACACAAACGCCACGTCTTTGAGGACATGAATCCAGTGCCGGAGATTTACTCTTCTCAACCAAAACCTCTCTTCCTTTTCTTACTAATTGTTGAATAGTAGGCATTTTGTTTGATTTTTAATTATTATATATTGTTTATTAATTTGCTATACTAAGTCCAAAACTATACATTTTGGGCTGCAAAGTTACGAATAACATTTTAATAAACAATACTTTCTACTAATAAAAATAGTCTGTTTCTCAAAAAAAGTTTTTGAAAAACAGACTACTATGTTATTTTTGCTACAAAAGCCCTTATGCCTCCCCTTTAAATCCGCTTATAGGAGGAATGAATGTTTTTCCATCCGGTCCATTATTTCCCCCATTCATTTCTTCCGGCATTCGAATAGGTCCAAAATTACGTTCGTATTTTGCAACATTCTCCTGTAATGCATACATCAAACGTTTTGCATGTTCAGGGGTCAGTACAATACGTGACTGCACTCCAGCTTTGGGCAATCCCGGCATTACACGCACAAAATCAACAATAAATTCCGAACTGGAATGGGTGATAATGGCAAGATTTGCATACGTTCCTTGAGCTACTTCTTCTTTCAACTCTATCTGCAACTGATTATTATTTTTTTCGTTTTCCATGATTTTATACTTTAGCATTAAAAAATATTCTGAATCTCAATATCCCCAACTCCTATTCTTTGGTTGGAGTACAAATATAGACATTTATTTGTAATAATACAACATACTTATTATTCTATATAATTTTCCTATAGCATCTACTATAATAAACCTAAAGAGGCTGATTTCTTAGACAGAAATCAGCCTCTTTTACAGTGTATATATTAAAATTACTCTACCTCACTATAATCGAGTACATTCTTACGATTGGCAAGAATACGGTCATATTCTTCCTTCGAACCAACAATAATCTTTTCGAATTCACGCTGACCAGTACCAGCAGGAATCAAGTGACCACAAATCACATTTTCCTTCATACCTTCCAATCTATCAACCTTACCATTAATAGCAGCTTCATTCAAAACTTTCGTTGTTTCCTGGAATGATGCAGCAGACATGAAACTCGAAGTTCCCAAAGCGGCACGGGTGATACCTTGCAAAATCTGGGTAGATGTAGCAGGAATAGCATCACGTACCTCAACAGGCTTCAAGTCACGACGTTTCAACATACTGTTCTCATCACGCAACTTACGAGCAGTAACAATCTGACCCGGCTGCAAATTCTGAGAATCACCAGCGTCAACAACTACTTTCTTGCCCCAAATACGATCGTTTTCTTCCATAAACTCTTGCTTATCCACTACCTGCTGTTCCAAGAAGCGAGTATCGCCCGGCTCATCGATTTCTACCTTACGCATCATTTGACGAACAATAATCTCAAAGTGTTTGTCGTTAATCTTCACACCCTGCAAACGGTAAACGTCTTGCACTTCATTTACGATGTATTCCTGTACAGCCGTGGGACCTTTAATGGCCAAAATGTCAGCAGGAGTAATCGCACCGTCAGACAGCGGAGTTCCGGCACGAACGTAGTCATTCTCCTGAACCAATATTTGTTTAGACAGATTCACCAAATACTTTTTCACTTCACCTGTCTTAGATGTGACAATAATTTCACGGTTACCACGCTTAATCTTACCCATAGTAATTTCACCGTCTATTTCAGAAACGACAGCAGGATTAGATGGATTACGAGCCTCAAACAGCTCTGTAACACGAGGAAGACCACCGGTGATATCACCAGCCTTGCCTACAGCACGAGGAATCTTCACAATAATGTCACCAGCTTTCACTGCCTGACCGTTTTCAACCACAACATGCCCCCCCACGGGTAAGTTATAAGTACGGATCAAATTACCATCCTCGGTTACAATATGGGCAGAAGGTACTTTTGTCTTATCCTTAGACTCGATAATGATAATTTCACGCAGACCGGTAGCTTCATCAGACTCTACCTTATAAGTTACGTTTTCAACCACACTCTCGAATTCAATCTTACCAGTAGCCTCTGTGATAATAACAGCGTTGAACGGATCCCACTTAGCAATCAGTTTTCCTTTCTCAACAATATCACCGTCCGCAGCATATAATTTTGAACCATAAGGCACGTTATGAGTTGACAGGATAATTCCTGTATTCACATCGATAAAGCGGACTTCAGCCAAACGACCGACTACCACTTTCACAGCCTCACCCATTTCATCAACCGTATCTACCGTACGTAATTCTTCGAATTCCAAACGTGCATTATTCTTGGCAACAATGCTTGCATTAGCAGCCATATTACCTGCGATACCACCGGCGTGGAATGTACGCAATGTCAACTGTGTACCCGGCTCACCAATAGATTGGGCAGCGATTACACCGACTGCTTCACCTTTCTGAACCATACGACTGGATGCCAAGTTACGTCCATAACACTTAGCGCATACCCCTTTTTTAGATTCACAAGTTAATACCGAACGGATTTCAACGCTTTCAATCGGAGAATCCTCGATTTCCTGCGCAATATCCTCTGTAATCTCCTCTCCACCGGCTACAATCAGTTTACCAGTAGTAGGATGGACGATATCATGTACAGAAACACGTCCTAGAATACGTTCGTACAAAGTAGCAATAACTTCATCGTTATTCTTCAAGGCCGTACAAACCAAACCACGAAGTGTTCCACAGTCTTCTTCATTGATAATCACATCATGCGACACGTCTACCAGACGGCGGGTCAAGTATCCCGCATCAGCAGTCTTCAACGCAGTATCCGCCAAACCTTTACGAGCACCGTGGGTAGAAATAAAATACTCTAACACAGACAAACCTTCTTTAAAGTTTGAAAGAATAGGGTTTTCAATAATCTGTGCGCCTTCAGCACCGGCTTTCTGCGGTTTCGCCATCAAACCACGCATACCAGACAACTGACGAATCTGCTCTTTAGAACCACGGGCTCCGGAGTCAAGCATCATAAATACTGAATTGAAGCCTTGGTCATCATTCTTAATCGTCTTGTAAAGTATATCAGACAGGTCACTGTTCACGTGAGTCCATGTATCGATAACCTGGTTATAACGTTCATTGTCAGTAATGAAACCCATGTTATAGTTCATCATAATCTGTTCCACTTCCTCATTACCACGTTTTACCAGTTCTTCTTTTTTCTTTCGGGATAATAATATCACCCAAGTTAAATGACAGACCACCCTTGAACGCCATATAGTAACCTAAGTTCTTAATACCATCCAAGAATTCACAAGCACGTGCAACACCGACAGCTTTGATAACATCACTAATGATATCTCGCAAAGACTTTTTGGAAATAATGGTATTCAAGTACCCCACTTCCGCCGGAACGATTTCATTTACAATCACACGCCCTACGGAGGTTTCTTTCATCATCACATCTACGATTTTGCCATCTTTGTCCAAGTCCTTCACCACTACGTTGACGATAGCATGAATATCCACTTTACCTTCATTATAAGCAATCAAAGCCTCTTCCGGACCGTAGAAAGTCAAGCCTTCACCTTTAGCCCCTTTTCTCAACTTGGTAATATAATACAAACCAAGTACATATCCTGTGCAGGCACAGTAATAGGAGCACCATTAGCAGGGTTCAGAATGTTATGAGCCTGAAGCATCAACATCTGTGCTTCCAGAATCGCATCATTACTCAAAGGCAAGTGAACCGCCATCTGGTCACCATCGAAGTCGGCATTGAACGCTGTACAAGCCAATGGGTGCAACTGAATAGCTTTACCTTCAATCATATGCGGTTGGAAAGCCTGAATACCCAAACGGTGCAGAGTCGGCGCACGGTTCAGCAATACAGGATGACCTTTCATGACATGTTCCAAGATATCCCAGATCACAGGCTCCTTGCGGTCTACAATCTTCTTTGCAGATTTTACAGTCTTCACAATACCACGTTCAATCAACTTACGGATGATAAACGGCTTGTAAAGCTCTGCAGCCATCAGTTTAGGAATACCACATTCACCCATCTTCAATTCAGGACCAACAACGATTACCGAACGAGCAGAGTAGTCAACACGCTTACCCAGCAAGTTCTGACGGAAACGTCCTTGCTTACCCTTCAAGCTATCGGACAGTGATTTCAATGGACGATTAGCGTCAGTCTTCACTGCACTTGATTTACGTGAGTTATCGAACAAGGAATCGACAGCCTCCTGCAACATACGTTTCTCGTTACGCAAAATCACTTCGGGAGCCTTGATTTCAATCAGTCTCTTCAAACGGTTGTTACGGATAATCACACGACGATACAAGTCATTCAAGTCAGAGGTAGCAAAACGGCCACCATCCAACGGAACCAATGGACGCAGTTCAGGAGGAATAACCGGCACAATACGTACAATCATCCATTCAGGTTTATTACGTCCGCGAGATGCACGGAACGATTCAACTACCTGCAGACGCTTCAAAGCCTCATTCTTACGTTGCTGCGAAGAATCATTACTTGCTTTATGACGTAATTCATAAGATAAAGCATCCAAATCCAAAGTTGAGAGCAGATCATAAATAGCTTCTGCCCCCATCTTAGCAATAAACTTATTCGGATCTGTATCTTCCAAATATTGGTTTTCTTTAGGAAGTGTATCCAAGATATCCAAATACTCTTCTTCAGAAAGCAAATCATATTTATTAATGCCATCTTCAGCCTTCACACCCGGCTGAATAACCACATAACGTTCATAATATACAATAGCGTCTAGTTTCTTTGTAGGCAGCCCCAACAAATAACCGATCTTGTTCGGCAATGAACGAAAATACCAAATATGCGCTACAGGCACAACTAACTGAATATGTCCCATACGTTCACGACGGACCTTCTTTTCAGTCACTTCAACGCCACATCGGTCACAAACAATACCTTTATAACGGATACGTTTGTACTTACCGCAATGACATTCGTAATCTTTCACCGGACCGAAAATACGCTCGCAGAACAAACCATCACGTTCCGGTTTGTAAGTACGGTAGTTGATCGTTTCAGGCTTCAACACCTCACCGCTCGAATTCTCAAGGATTTCTTCGGGTGAAGCCAAGCCAATTGAGATTTTCGAGAAATTACTCTTTATCTTAGTTTCTTTTCTAAAAGCCATACTTCCTTATTTATAATGTAAAGAGTTATATTTTTTTATTATTCAAGGTTGATACTCAAGCCAAGACCTCTCAGTTCGTGTAACAATACATTCAGAGATTCGGGGATACCCGGAGTTGGCATAGGTTCACCTTTCACAATAGCTTCGTAAGCCTTTGAGCGTCCTACAACGTCATCAGACTTAATGGTCAGAATTTCCTGTAAGATATGTGCTGCGCCGAATGCTTCAAGCGCCCAAACTTCCATTTCTCCGAAACGCTGACCACCGAACTGTGCCTTACCACCAAGCGGCTGCTGAGTAATAAGGGAGTACGGACCGATAGAACGGGCATGCATCTTATCTTCAACCATGTGCCCTAGTTTCAACATATAAGTTACACCCACTGTTGCAGGTTGGTCAAAGCGTTCACCTGTACCACCATCACAAAGATAAGTCTTACAATAACGAGGCAATCCAGCTTTATCTGTCCATTCATTTAAATCATCCATAGAAGCACCATCAAAAATAGGAGTAGCAAATTTCACACCCAACTCTTTTCCGGCACGACCTAATACGGCTTCGAAAATCTGACCAATATTCATACGAGAAGGCACACCCAACGGATTCAATACGATATCTACTGGAGTACCATCTGCTAAGAACGGCATATCTTCCTGACGAACCACACGAGAAACAATACCCTTGTTACCGTGACGTCCCGCCATCTTATCACCTACACCAATCTTACGCTTCTTGGCAATATAAACCTTAGCCATCTGAATAATGCCCGCAGGAAGTTCATCACCGATAGTGATAGCAAACTTCTTACGCTTTAATTCAGCATCCAATTCTTTATATTTCTTCAAATAATTCATCACCAAGTCGCGAATCATATCATTCTTATGAGCATCAGCTGTCCACTTGCTCAACTGGATAATAGTATAATCCAATGATTCCAAATCGCGTTTGGTGAACTTCGCCCCCTTGGCAATAACTTCCGTTCCCAAATAATCTTTCACTCCTTGGGAAACCTTACCATTAGTCAAAACCAATAGTTTCTCAATCAAAATATCTTTCAGTTTTGCTGCCTTTTCTTCGAATTCATCATTCAGTTTAGGCAGAATAGCCTTATCGGCATTCTTCTCACTTCTACTCTTGATAACACGTGAGAACAACTTCTTGTCAATAACGACACCACGTAATGACGGAGAAGCTTTCAATGAAGCATCCTTCACATCACCTGCCTTATCACCGAAAATAGCACGAAGCAATTTTTCTTCCGGAGAAGGATCTGATTCACCTTTCGGAGTAATCTTACCAATCAAGATATCACCCGGTTCGATACGTGCACCTACACGTACAATACCGTTTTCATCCAAATCTTTGGTAGCTTCTTCACTCACATTAGGAATATCAGAAGTTAATTCTTCCATACCGCGTTTCGTTTCGCGGACCTCCAAAATATATTCATCAACGTGTACAGAAGTCAGCAAGTCCTCACGTACAACGCGTTCATTCAATACAATAGCATCCTCGTAATTATAACCTTTCCAAGGCATATAAGCCACCAACAGGTTTTTACCCAATGCAAGCTCACCACCCTGAGTTGAATATCCTTCAGTCAGGATATCACCCTTCTTCACACGTTGGCCCTTATCACAAGTAGGACGAAGGTCAATAGTCATGCTTTGGTTGGTTTTACGGAATTTAGGAATTCTATATTCTTTCAAAGCAGGTTCGAAGCTTACGAATTCCTCATCTTCATTTCTATCGTACAGGATACGGATAGTCGTTGCATCTACATATTCTACAACACCATCACCTTCTGCAGCAATCTGAGTACGAGAGTCTTCAACCAATTGTTTTTCAATACCTGTGCCTACGATAGGAGCTTCTGTACGCAACAAAGGAACTGCCTGGCGCATCATGTTCGATCCCATCAATGCACGGTTAGCATCGTCATGTTCCAAGAACGGAATCAAAGAAGCAGCAATAGAAGCGATCTGCTGTGGAGAAACATCCATTAACTCTACTTGGTCAGGAGTAACAACCGGATAATCAGCATCACGGCGGGCTTTTACTTTCTCACGAACAAATTTACCTTCATCATCCAACGGGGCATTACCCTGAGCGATAATCTTATCCTCTTCTTCTTCGGCTGTCAGATATTCAATACCTTCATCAGATATATCCACCTTACCATCAGCTACTTTACGATAAGGAGTTGAAATAAAGCCAAGCTCATTAATCTTAGCATACACACACAAAGAAGAAATCAAACCGATATTCGGACCTTCAGGAGTTTCGATCGGACATAAACGACCATAGTGAGTATAGTGTACGTCACGAACCTCGAAACCGGCACGCTCACGTGACAAACCACCAGGACCTAACGCTGACAAACGACGCTTGTGAGTGATTTCAGCCAACGGATTAGTCTGATCCATGAACTGAGACAAAGCATTTGTACCAAAGAATGAATTGATAACAGAAGAAATTGTCTTTGCATTAATCAAATCAATCGGTGTAAACACTTCATTGTCACGTACGTTCATACGTTCACGTATAGTACGAGACATACGTGCCAAACCAATCGCAAACTGGTTAGACAACTGCTCGCCTACCGTACGTACACGGCGGTTGCTCAAGTGGTCAATATCATCAACATCCGCTTTAGAATTAATCAACTCAATCAGATACTTGATGATTTCAATAATATCTTGTTTTGTCAATACCTTCACATCCATATCCGTAGTCAGACCCAACTTTTTGTTGATTCTATAGCGGCCTACTTCACCAAGGTCATATCTTTTTTCAGAGAAGAACAGGTTGTTGATAACCTCACGGGCACTGGCATCATCAGCCGGGTCTGCATTACGCAACTGGCGGTAGATATAAAGCACAGCCTCTTTTTCAGAGTTACTCGGGTCTTTCTGAAGAGTATTAAATATAATAGAATAGTCGGATGAATTCGCCTCTTCCTTGTGAACAAGGATATTCTGAACGCCTGAATCAATAATTTCATCGATATGCTCCTCTTCAATTACAGTTTCACGGTCGATGATAACCTCATTACGTTCAATAGAAACTACTTCACCAGTGTCTTCATCTACGAAATCTTCTGTCCATGTTTTCAAAACACGAGCAGCGAGTTTTCTTCCTACGACTTTCTTCAAATTAGTCTTGTTAACTTTAACGTCTTCAGCCAAGTTAAAGATTTCGAGGATATCTTTATCATTTTCAAAGCCTACAGCTCTCAGCAGAGTAGTAACAGGCAATTTCTTTTTACGGTCGATATACGCATACATCACATTATTGATGTCTGTTGCGAATTCGATCCATGAACCTTTGAACGGGATAATACGGGCAGAATACAATTTCGTACCGTTAGCATGTACGCTCTGACCAAAGAATACCCCCGGAGAACGATGCAACTGAGAAACGACTACACGTTCTGCACCATTAATTACAAAAGTTCCTTTCGGAGTCATATACGGAATAGGACCCAGATAAACATCCTGAATGACTGTGTCAAAATCTTCATGATCAGGATCAGTACAATACAGCTTCAATTTCGCCTTCAAGGGCACGCTGTATGTGAGGCCACGCTCCAGACACTCGTCTATTGAATAGTGAGGCGGGTCAATGTAATAGTCCAAGAATTCAAGGACAAAGTTATTACGAGTGTCAGCGATAGGGAAGTTTTCAGCAAATACCTTGTACAGCCCGTCATTCTTACGTTTTTCGGGCGGGGTATCCAACTGTAAAAAGTCTTGGAATGACTTCAATTGCACTTCCAAGAAATCCGGATACTTCATCGGATTCTTAATGGAAGCAAAATTAACTCTTTGATTTTCAGTATTTGAAGACATTTGTTAATATTTTGTAGAACTTAATAATAATATAGACACAAAAAGGTTAAGAATCCTCTACCAGAGGATTCCTAACCGTATTACCTGATACTCAGGCTAATATTATTTAAGCTCAACTTCAGCTCCAGCTTCTTCCAAAGTTTTCTTCAGTGATTCAGCTTCGTCTTTAGCCAAGCCTTCTTTTACTGTGCTAGGAGCACCGTCTACCATGTCTTTAGCTTCTTTCAAGCCAAGACCACATGCTTCTTTAACGGCTTTAACAACCTGCAATTTTGCAGCACCAGCGCTCTTCAAAACTACATCAAAAGATGTTTTTTCTTCAGCAGCAGCTGCACCAGCAGCAGGACCAGCAGCAACAGCTACAGCTGCAGCAGCAGGTTCAATACCGTATTCTTCTTTAAGGATAGTTGCAAGTTCATTAACTTCTTTTACTGTCAAGTTAACTAATTGTTCTGCAAAAGCTTTCAAATCTGCCATTTTTGTATGATTTTAATTGTTTGTTACTAATTGATTATAAAATTGATTATTCGGCGCGTTCGCCCAGAGTTTTAAGTACTCCATGAATGGTGTTACCACCTGATTGAAGAGCTGAAATAACATTCTTCGCCGGTGATTGCAACAATGCAATAATGTCAGCGATAACCTCATTCTTACTCTTGATATTGCAGAGAGCATCCAGTTGATCTGCACCTACATAGAAACCTTCTTCGGCATAAGCTGCCTTCAATGCAGGAATGTCCTCTTTGTATTCTTTCAACAACTTTGCAGGAGCGTTAGCTACTTCGCTAAACATTACAGAAGTTGTACCTTTCAAAGAATTGAACAACGGAGAGAAATCAACATCTTCCATGCTCATCAGAGCTTTGTGAAGCAAAGAATTCTTCACAACAACCAGCTTAATACCGGCTTTGAAACATTTTCTTCTCAGTTCACTTGTCTTAGCTGCGTCCATAGCAGTTGTGTCAACCAAGTAAAAATGTCCGTATTGCTTAACGGTTTCAGCCAACTGACCAATAATAACGCCTTTATCTTCCTTTCTCATGATTCCTCCTTATTATTAGTTTTCTTCTACAGTTTTGGGATCAATCTTGACACCCTTACTCATAGTACTTGAAAGATAAATACTCTTAATATAGGTACCCTTAGCTGAGCTTGGTTTCAATTTGATGATAGTAGCGATAAATTCTTTCGCATTATCACGAATCTGATCTGCAGTGAAAGACACCTTACCAATTGAAGTATGAACAATACCGCTCTTATCAACCTTAAAGTCAATCTTACCTTGCTTAACTTCCTTAACAGCCTTAGCTACATCCATAGTTACAGTACCACTCTTAGGATTCGGCATTAATCCACGAGGACCAAGAACACGACCTAAAGCACCGATCTTACCCATGATAGACGGCATTGTAATGATTACATCAATATCAGTCCATCCACCTTTGATCTTTTCAATATATTCATCAAGACCAACATAGTCAGCGCCAGCTTCTTTTGCAGCAGCTTCAGCATCAGGTGTACACAGAACCAAAACACGTACTTGCTTACCTGTTCCGTGAGGCAGCGAAACTACACCACGAACCATCTGGTTAGCTTTACGAGGGTCTACACCTAAACGTACGTCAATATCTAATGAAGCATCAAATTTAGAAAAAGTAATATCTTTAACTAACTGTGCAGCTTCTTTCAGTGAGTATGCTTTCCCTGCTTCAATTTTTTCTGCAGCCAACTTTTGATTTTTTGTCAGTTTACCCATTATAATTGAAGTTTATTAGTTATTACCCGGGAATTCCCCTTTTACAGCGATACCCATACTTCTAGCTGTACCAGCTACCATAGTCATAGCAGACTCGATAGTGAAGCAGTTCAAGTCAACCATTTTGTCCTGAGCAATCGTACGAACTTGTTCCCATGTAATTTCGGCAACTTTCTTACGATTAGGCTCAGCAGAACCACTCTTAATCTTAGCCAATTCAAGCAATTGAATAGCTACGGGAGGAGTCTTGATAACAAAATCAAAAGACTTATCTGCGTAGTAGGTAATGATTACAGGTAAAATTTTACCTGCTTTGTCCTGGGTTCTGGCATTGAATTGCTTGCAAAATTCCATGATATTAATACCCTTAGAACCCAAAGCAGGTCCAACGGGAGGTGATGGATTTGCAGCGCCTCCTTTAATCTGTAATTTGATTAGTCCAGCAACTTCTTTAGCCATTTTGTTTCTAATTTTTATATATTAATTATAGCGAAAGTCCAATGCACGTAACAGAATGCATTATTCTTTCTCGACATCCATAAAGCCAAGTTCCAGCGGAGTTTTACGTCCGAAGATCTTAACCATAACCTTCAACTTCCGTTTTTCGGTGTTCACTTCTTCAATGAGACCACTGAAGCCACTGAACGGTCCAACGGTAACTTTCACTGTTTCGCCTACGGTATAAGGTACATTAAGTTCCTCACCACTTTCCTGAAGTTCATCCACCGTACCAAGTATACGATTCACTTCCGATTGTCTCAAAGGAACCGGATTTTCGGAACCTCCCAAGAAGCCGATTACATTCGGAGTGTTTCTCAAATGATGAGCAACTTCACCGACCAAAGCGGCCTCGACTAAAACGTATCCGGGAAGATAACTTCTTTCTTTCACAATTTTCTTACCATTGCGAACCTGATACACTTTCTCGGTAGGAATCAACACCTGAGACACATACTCGCTAAGGTCACTGTTCTTAATGTCAGCATCAAGATATTCTTTAACCTTGCTTTCTTTTCCACTAACAGCACGTAATACGTACCACTTTTTTTCAATCTCAGACATTTTATTCAATTAATTAGTGCGGATAGATAATATCCTCCATTACAAACTGGAAGACTGAATCCATAAGAAAAACGACTAACGCAATGAGTAGGGAAGCATATAAAACAACCACTGCGCTACTAGAAAGTTCTTTACGAGTCGGCCATGATACTTTATGGACTAATTCGTCGTAAGATTCTTTACAATAATTTGCTACTTTCTGAAACATATTCTTTCAAGTTTAGCACGGGAGGAGAGGTTCGAACTCCCGACACCCGGTTTTGGAGACCGGTGCTCTACCAACTGAGCTACTCCCGTAAAAATCAGTTCCCGAAGCCTTACGACCGAGAACTGATCATATATATTTATCCAAGTGTTAGTCAAGAAGTTCTGTTATCTGTCCAGCACCTACAGTACGTCCACCTTCGCGGATAGCGAAACGCAAACCTACATTCAATGCAACCGGGTAAATCAACTCAACTGTAATAGTTACGTTATCACCAGGCATTACCATTTCAGTTCCTTCCGGCAAAGTGATTTCACCTGTACAGTCCATTGTACGCAAGTAGAACTGAGGACGGTATTTATTGTGGAACGGAGTATGACGGCCACCTTCTTCTTTCTTCAAGATATAAACCTCAGCTTTAAACTTAGAGTGAGCCTTAACCTGACCCGGCTTACACAAAATCATACCGCGTTTGATTTCGTTTTTGTCGATACCACGCAACAACAAACCAACATTATCACCAGCTTCACCTTGATCCAACAATTTACGGAACATTTCAACACCAGTAACAACAGATTTCTTATCTTCACCCAAACCAAGGATTTCAACTTCGTCACCTACATGGATAACACCAGCTTCGATACGACCTGTAGCAACAGTACCACGACCAGTAATAGAGAACACGTCTTCAACAGGCATCAAGAAAGGTTTATCAATATCACGCGGAGGCAATGGAATCCACGTATCAACTGCATCCATCAATTCCATTACTTTCTCTTCCCATTGAGGAACACCATTCAAAGCACCTAATGCAGAACCGCGAATGATAGGAGTATTATCGCCATCGAAATCATAGAATGAAAGCAATTCACGCATTTCCATCTCCACCAATTCCAACATTTCCTCGTCATCAACCATATCACACTTATTCAAGAAAACGACCAAACGAGGTACATTTACCTGACGAGCCAACAGGATATGCTCACGAGTTTGAGGCATCGGACCATCAGTTGCAGCACAAACAATAATTGCACCATCCATCTGAGCAGCACCCGTAACCATGTTTTTCACATAGTCGGCGTGACCCGGACAGTCAACGTGAGCATAGTGACGATTTGCAGTTTGATATTCTACGTGAGAAGTATTGATAGTAATACCTCTTTCTTTTTCTTCAGGAGCGTTGTCGATAGAATCGAAAGAACGCAATTCTGAAAGACCTTTTTTAGCCAACACAGTAGTGATAGCAGCAGTCAAAGTGGTTTTACCGTGGTCAACGTGACCGATAGTACCAATGTTAACGTGCGGTTTCGAACGTTCAAATTTCTCTTTAGCCATAGCTTTACTTGTTATTTATTTGATTAATAATCAGCAATTACGTTATTAAAGAGCTGTTAACGAGACTTGAACTCGTGACCTCTTCCTTACCAAGGAAGTGCTCTACCACTGAGCTATAACAGCAAAAAAAAGAGCGGAAGACGGGGCTCAAACCCGCGACCCTCAGCTTGGAAGGCTAATGCTCTATCAACTGAGCTACTTCCGCAAAAACCAAAGACCTTTCAAGTCTCAAAAAGTGTGGGCAAAGATGGATTCGAACCACCGAAGTCGAAAGACAGCAGATTTACAGTCTGCCCCATTTGGCCACTCTGGTATTTGCCCAACTTATTTTTCAAAGAACAACTAGCTTCTCAGCACCTTTTCTTGAGCCTCTTGTCGGATTCGAACCAACGACCCCGAGATTACAAATCACGTGCTCTGGCCAACTGAGCTAAAGAGGCTTGTCATACCTAACTTCACAACCATTCCACCTTGGATGGTTAAGCGGCTGCAAAGTTAGATATTTATTTTAAATCTCAAAAACTTTCAGCGATTTTTTTTATTTACCGCGCAGTTTTTCTTTATATTTTGTCAATTGCTTGGAAAGCGCATCTACGCACACATCAACCGACTCTTCAAATGTATCACTCACCTTTTCTGCAAAAAATTCTCCATTAGGCACCAACACTTTCATACTAGCCTCCTTATTCATTGCAGTTTCAGGCTTTACAACTTTTAATGACACCTCCACTTTATTTATATCGTCACAATACTTTTCTAACTTAGCAGTCTTCTTCTGGATAAAATCCTGAAGTCTTTCTGTTGCATCGAAATGAATAGCTTGAATTCTAACTTCCATAAATACCTCCTTTTTTTATGCTCTTGGATGAGCTTGTTCATAAACTTTTTTAAGTTCCTCAAAAGTCGTATGCGTATAGATTTCCGTTGTAGTCAGACTACTATGACCCAGTAATTCTTTTACCGCGCCCAACTCTGCCTCATTATTCAACATAGCAGTTGCAAAAGTATGCCTCAACACATGCGGACTTCTTTTTTTCAGCGATACCACTTTTGAAAGGTTCCGTTTCACTAAAAGATATACCTTTCCAGGATACATCCGTTTTCCGTTCTTTAAAACAAAGAACGCCCCAGCCTTTCCAGGTAACACTTCATTCCTTATCTTCAAATAAACAAACATCGCCCTTCGCAGTTCTTCACCGAAAGGAATCAACCGCTGTTTATTTCTCTTCCCTGTCACTTTTATCAGAGATGCAGAGAAATCGACATCCACGTCATTCAGCCCTATTAACTCGGAAAGCCGCATGCCTGTAGCATAAAACATTTCCAATACCATTCTATCCCGACAACCTGTAAAATCCTCCTTAAAAGGAACATCATCCAAAAGTCGGTCCATTTCACGTTCTTTCAGAAATACAGGAAGAGGCTTCTTGTTTTTCGGACCAATGATTTTCAACATCGGATCCTCCCCTATCACACCTTTCTTTAGAAGAAAACGATAAAACGATCGGAGTGAACTCAGTTTCCGATTTACAGAAGCAGATGTATATCCGTCCTCTATCAGGTTCATCACCCAACCACGAACCAAATCAGCATCTACCGTTGTAAAATCGACATTCTCATCTTTTCCCCTGATGTATTCTTCAAACTTGATCAGATCTATTCCATAACTAACTATTGTTTTCTCAGAATAGTTTCTTTCAAACCGAAGATAATCCAAAAAAGAGTCTATCATCATAAGAAACGTCGCTTATCAATTCAGCAACGAATATATGAAAAAGAATTCAATTATTCAAAGAATGTGCGAGTTTTTAATTATTCTTCTACTTGCTGAAGTTTCTGAACATAGATAGCACGTTCTCTTTTCAGCCTGTTCAATACAGACGGCTTGTCAAACTGCTGTCTAGCTCTTAGTTCTTTTACAACACCTGTTTTCTCAAATTTTCTTTTGAACTTCTTCAGCGCTTTTTCAATGTTTTCGCCTTCTTTTACTGGTACTACAATCATTGTTTTTAATTATTAAATATGTTGTTATTAATATTTTCAGATAGTCAAATTGCGGCGCAAAATTACACATACTTCTTTATTTACAAAACTTTCCGCAATTATTTATTTAAAATAATCTAGAAATCGTATCTTTGCTTTCCAGTACAAACCATTATAAACCTATTAAAATGAAATCGGAAATTATAAATAGAATAGTTAGTCTGCGCAATTTCATGCGTAAACACAAGCTTTCAGCCTTTATTATCCCCAGTACGGACCCCCACTCGGGAGAGTATATCCCAAACATTGGGAAGCACGTAAATGGATATCAGGTTTCACAGGTTCGGCAGGTACAGTTGTCGTAACGCTGGATAAAGCCGGACTTTGGACAGATTCACGCTATTTTCTTCAAGCGACCGCACAATTGGAAAACACAGGCATTACTTTATTCAAAGAACGATTACCGGAAACTCCTTCCATTGTAGAGTGGTTGGGCTGTGTATTGAATTCAGAAAATAATGTGGGTATAGACGGTTGGGTTAACAGCTATCAAGAAACAAGCAACTTACAGAAAGAATTAGAAAAAAAACAGATACACTTAACCCTTACTCCCGATCCATTCAATGAATTATGGACAGACCGGCCTGCATTGCCCGACAACAAAGTTTTTATACATGAATTGAAATATGCCGGTCTCAGTTGCAAGGATAAAATCACTCAAATACAAGAAGCCACCCGTCGTAACAGTTGCACAGGCATTCTAATTTCTGCACTGGATGAAGTGGCATGGACTCTAAACTTGCGGGGAAGTGACGTACACTGCAATCCGGTTTTTGTGAGTTACCTTCTCATCACGGAATATAGTTCCACCTTATATATAATAGAGAATAAACTGTCAGATGAAGTAAAAGACTATCTAGCAGAAAACGGAGTTACAGTGAAACCTTATTCAACAATTGAAAAAGATTTAAAAGATTTTACCGGCAAACTCCTGTTGTCAGCTAGTATCAATGCAGCCATTCATGCAGCAGCCTGCACCCATTCTTTAATAGAAATAGCTCCTTCACCTGTACTTTTTTTAAAAGCGGTAAAGAATGAGACGGAAATAGAAGCTTCCATCGCGCTATGAAACGCGACGGAATAGCCATGGTTAAATTTCTCCGCTGGCTGAAAACAGCTGTTTCTACTGGAAATGAAACCGAAATAAGTATAGATAAGAAATTATACGAATTCCGTGCCGGACAAGACTACTTCAATGGTATCAGTTTTGACACCATTGCCGGATATAAAGATCATGCGCTATTGTTCACTATGAAGCAAGCCCCGAAACCGATATCCCCTTAAAACCTGAAGGTATGCTGCTGCTGGACAGTGGAGCACAATATTTGGACGGAACAACTGATATTACCCGTACCATCGTTTTAGGAGCGCTCACGAAAGAAGAAAAAACGGATTACACATTAGTCTTAAAAGGATTTATCCAACTCTCAATGGCTCAATTTCCACATGGAACTTGCGGAACACAACTAGATGCGCTGGCCCGCCTCCCTATGTGGAAAGCCGGAATCAACTACCTGCATGGAACAGGCCACGGTGTAGGTTGTTTCCTGAATGTACACGAAGGTCCTCACCAATTCCGCATGAACCACATGCCAGCCTTACTTGTTCCAGGCATGACAGTAACCAACGAGCCCGGTATATATAAAGCCGGCCGTCATGGAGTACGTACGGAAAATACCATGTTAATTGTTCCGTCACAAGAGACAGAATTCGGTACTTACTATAAATTCGAACCACTTACCCTCTGCCCTATTGACAAAGAAGCCATCCTAACAGATATGCTGAGCGATGAAGAAATAACATGGTTCAACCAATATCATGAAAAAGTTTACAATTGTTTGAGCCCGGAATTGAACAACGAGGAACGCGAGTGGTTAAAAGAAGTAACATCTCCTTTAAAACGGTAGAAATTAATTATGGCACTTATAAAATCAGTAAGAGGATTCACTCCAAAAATCGGCGAAAACTGTTATTTAGCCGATAATGCCACTATTATTGGTGATGTTGTAATCGGAAAAGATTGCAGCATTTGGTTTAACGCCGTATTACGCGGCGATGTTAATGCTATCCGCATAGGCAACCGCGTAAATATCCAGGATGGCAGTGTAGTACACACACTATATCAAAAATCAGTTGTAGAAATCGGGAATGATGTTTCTGTAGGACATAATGTAACCATACATGGCGCGACTATAAAAGACGGCGCTCTGATTGGAATGGGCTCTACCGTACTAGACCACGCTGTCATAGGTGAAGGAGCTATTGTAGCTGCTGGAGCACTAGTACTCAGTAACACCGTCATCGAACCTGGAAGCCTATGGGCAGGAGTTCCAGCCAAATTCGTCAAAAAAATTCCCGAGGCACAGAGCAAAGAGCTCAATCAGAAAATTGCCAATGGATATTTAATGTATGCTTCCTGGTTTAAGGAGGAAGAAAAATAATTCTACATATAAAGAAAAGTTAGTATTCATTTAAAATGATTGATTATGAAAAAATTATTATTGCAGCATGCATGACGCTTTTAAGTTTTAGTTCTGTTTTTGCACAAAAAGGAAAGCAAGCTATTGGTGGTAATCTAAGTTATGGAACTGAAATAGAGAGTATTGGTCTTGGTCTGAAATATCAATATAATATTACTGATCAAATCAGAATCGAGCCATCTATGAATTACTTTTTTAAAAATGACGGACTTAGCATGTTTGACATCAATGCAAATATCCACTACCTTTTTCCCATAGCAAGCAATGTAAGTTTATATCCATTAGCAGGATTTACATACACTAACTGGCATTTGGATTTAGGAAAAGTAGGCGATTACGATGTCAGTGGAAGTGATGGAAAATTCGGAGTTAATTTAGGGGCAGGCATGGAGTTTACCTTAGATAAAAGCTGGAGTCTAAACCTCGACATTAAATACCAATTAATTAGCGATTTAGATCAAGCAGTATTCAATCTTGCGTAGCCTATAATTTCTAATTAATAACCAGAGAAGGATAAAAGTGCTTTTAAATGCACCTTTATCCTTCTTCACCTTACAAAGAACAAACCTGCTCTACCTATTTTTACACTAACTTACAAATATGGCACACTATGAATAAAATACGATTACTCACAAAAGGTGAGCTCCCAAAAGCTATCGAACTATCCTGGCAAGTTTTCACCATTACCAGCAAAGAAGATTTCAACGATGAGGGATTAGAATTTTTCAAAAGCTTTATTTATAACGAAAAATATATAGACGAAATCACATTTTACGGTAGTTTTAACAATAAAGTCCTAACAGGCATTTTAGGTATAAAAAATAATGGTAAACATATCTCCTTATTTTTTATCAAGCCTGAATATCACAGGCAAGGATTAGGGAAAACCCTTTTCCACTACGTCTTCGCCCTTCATCCTTCCATTGAAACCACGGTTAATTCTTCTACTTACGCCATTCCTTTCTACCAGAGTCTGGGATTTGCTGTCGTAGGAGAAAAACAAAATTACCACGGACTCTGCAGCACCCCCATGAGACGCTATCATGCTGTATTTGTACAAAAGCAAAAGTACACACTACGTACCTGGCAAACAGAAGACGCTCATTCATTAGTTCAAGAACTGAATAACAAAAAGATTTGGGACAATTGCCGCAATGTATTCCCCCACCCTTACAGGCTGGAACATGCAGAAACCTTTATTGACCTCATCAAGAAAAAAGAAGGTATTCATGATTTTTGTATTGAAGTCAATGGAAAAGCCGTAGGTAATATCGGATTTATACCCGGCACAGATGTGGAATGCTTCAATGCCGAAGTAGGGTATGTTATCGGAGAAAAATATTGGAACCAAGGTATTGTAACCGACGCATTACAAGAAGCCATCTACCATTACTTCACTTATACGAATACAATACGTATATTCGCACTTGTCTTTGAGCACAACTTTCCTTCCATGCGAGTATTAGAAAAGGCCGGCTTCAACAAAGTCGGGATAATGACAACATCCATTTTCAAGAATGGTCATTTCACCAATGCCCATCTTTTCGAGTTGCTTAAAAACACTTAATGTTCAAAAAATGCCAAAAGAACTTACAATGAATGTTATATTACACATATTCATCCTTTGTCCGAAAGACATAACCCCACTCCTTTCACAGTCTTTATCTGTATCCGTTCATCATCAGCAAACAGTTTTCTAAGTCGAGTAACAAAAACATCGAGACTACGTGATGCAAAAAAATCATCCTCCGTATCCCATAGTCTTGAAAGAATAACATCCCGTCTTACTAGTTCATTTTTCTTTTTACAAAGCATCTGAAGCAGTTTCGCTTCGCGTTCCGTCATTGTCTTTTGTACACACGACGAACACTTTAATACTGCATGAACAGCATCAAATGTATAATTTTCACCAATCTGATAAACCTCACTTTCATTAGCAGCTCCCATTCCCTGCTTCATTTTCAACAAGGCACCAATATGCGCATCCAGTTCTTCCGCCAAAAAAGGTTTCTTAATATAATTATTCACTCCCAGTTCATAACCTTTCACCACATCTTTAGGCGAAACTCTACCCGAGGTAAAAACAATGGGAATAAATCCATCCGTTTCCCGGATACGACGTACCATTTCATAACCATCCATAACAGGCATCTCAATGTCTGAAATAATGATATCGGGATGTTGCTCCTTCCATATCCTCAGCCCTTCCTCGCCATTGGAAGCAGTCATCACCTCGTATCCACCTATCATATCCTCCAATCCACCACGGATAATGTAACAAAGATTAGTATCATCTTCTACCAACAACAGTTTTATCATATCATCTTCCTTCTTTAAAAAACATTTATACCCTCTCCTCACTCGGCAAAAAAAGAAGAAATTCACTATACTCCCCTTCAATGCTTTCCACACACACTTTTCCACCATGCGCCTCGGCCACGCGGAAAACATAATTCAAACCCAGTCCGAAACCTGACGCACCACCTTTACGGCTGCGGTCGGCAGCCGAAGCACGTTCGTATTTCTCGAAGATACGGCTCTGATCCTTCAACGGAATACCCATGCCGTTATCTCTTACCTTTATCAAATAAAAGTTATGGTCCTGGCGCAAGGATGAAATCTGTATTTCCACCTCTTCACCTGAATATTTTATAGAATTGTCTACCAAATTACCAATAGCTTCTTTCAAGAATTCTTCATCAGCATATACCCATTCTGATTCCAAACGAAGAGAGAAATGTACAGGTTTATCTGCCTTAGCAGTATATTTCTCAATGAGGTCCTCTAACATCGGACGGAGTTGTACCTCCTCTTTCCAAAGCCTCAATTGAGCATTTTCCAATTTTGACAGCGTCAGCACCTTGTTGGTCAGTGACAATAAATGTTCACTCTCGTCCTCCAATATCTGAAAATGCTTCTCACGTTTATCCGGATAAATATCCAACTTTCCTGATTTCAACATTCGGGTCCCCATCAAGATACAGGCAAGAGGAGTCTTCATCTCATGAATCATGGCGTATGAGAAATCCTCACGCATTCTAGCTATTTTATTCTGATGGGCAATAATACGAATCTGATAAACAAGACAATAGACAATCATTGCCATCATCAAGACAGTAGCAATGAGAAGCAAGGTCATCTGTTGGAAAATAATCCAATAAGGATTAACAATAAAAGCCTGAAGATTCTCCGTGCGTTTATAATTGATAGGTTGTAATCCGGTTTTCAACAAACCATAATCCCCCACCTGTATGGAACGGGAGCTTCTAAGAATATTCCCCAGCGAATCTGTCACACAGGTTATTACCTCTGCATCCAATCCTTCGGCAGCAAGACCTGTCCGATAAATAGAATCTAAACTTGACAAAGAAACAGACAATTTATAATCCCTCTTGACAATCTCTTGCATGGAAACCTGCATATTGGACATCAACCATTGGTTCACATTTTCATCAACCCTGTCATCCTTAAAAAGATCATAATCTTCATCCAAGCTTATTCTAACCATAATGGAAGTATCTCTGTCCTTATACTTCTTTTGCAAAGAATCTTGATATACTTCCATGCGATAAAACACCTCACGCATCGTTGCATCTCTAAATACTTCATTGCTTCTGAACTGTATACTTTCCTTAGTTAGCTTATAAGTATTTACAAGCCAAACGTACTGCAAACTGATGATTGCCAACAGTCCAATACAAGCCACCCAACGAATATGTTTGATTGTCATACACTTATATCCTATCCATACTTTGTTAACGTAATGTTAACCTGCTATTAACCAGGTAAGGAAAAAAGTCTCCCTACTTTTGTTTCGTCAAAGTTAAAGAAAATATTAAAAACAAATAGATATGAAAAAGCAAAATTTTATCATCACATCGCTATTTTTATTTTGGATTATAGGAACAACCGCTGCACAAACCATTACCGGAAAGGTTATAAACATCCATGCACAAGCCATTGACGGTGCAACCGTCATCCTACAAACCATTGATTCTACTTTCGTGGACGCCGTAATCACAGATACCACCGGTTGCTTTAGGTTCAACCGGCAACCAGCATCTTATCGGCTGATTTTCCAACACATCATGTACGAAACCCTCTTATTGACAACTACAGGAGAAGACACAGGCACGATTACCCTGAAAAGTAAAGATTATGCTGGACGAAGTTATCGTCAAAGGGGAACGCCCTCTTGTAAAAGTGGAAGAAGGAAAATTATCGTATGATCTGTCACAACTCACCACACATAGAATCGTGAACAATGCTTATGAAATCCTTCAGCAATTACCCGGTGTACAAGAAATAAACGGCAACCTTTCATTGGCAGGCGCACACAATCTGAGCATTATTCTAAACGGAAGACCCACAACAATGAGTCACGAACAGTTAGCCATTTTATTAAAAAACACTCCGGCTTCACGTGTAGAAAAGGTAGAAGTTATGTATAGCACACCGCCGCAATATCATATAAGAGGTGCTGCCATCAACTTACTTTTGAAAGTTTATCGTCCGGAAGAAAGCGGGTTGCAAGGAGAAGTTAATGCCGGATATCTATACAATTACAGAAATGGCACACAAGGAGGAATCAGCCTACTTTACACCACTCCTAAATGGAATATAGACTTGCTATATAATACCCATTATGAACAAAACAGACAAACTACAGATACGTACTCACACCACACCTTAAAAAATAATGTATATGATATCTGTCAACACAATAACATTGACAGAAAAGGAATAACACATTATGTACGGACAGGCGCTGAATATAAATTCAATGGTAGTGCTCATATCAATTTGGCCTATACCGGTATCTTCAACCCTAACAACGATAATCATTCGTATTCCGACGGGAACATCACAACCGCAGACAATCGGACAAAAAAAGGAGGCTCAAATGCACAATCTCGCTTTAGATTATCTCTCTGGCTTCGGTATGAAAGCTGGAATAAATTATACCTCCTACCATTCCGAAAGTCATCAGCAATTCACCAAACAAAGACAACAAAAAAAACAAACAAGCGAAATTTCATACGACTAGCGGACAAATAATAGACCGCTGGAAAATATACGTAGACCAGTCACACACACTACCACGAGAGTGGACCTTGAATTATGGCACCTCTTTGACTTATGCCAGTGACCATAATACTCAGTTCTATCATACCCAAAACGGAACAGATATGAGCGAACTTAACACAGACAATCGTTATAACGAATATACATATGACTTCTATGTCGGATTCAGCAAAAATATGGGAGAACGTTTGTCTTTCAGCGCATCCATAACCGGAGAATACTACAAAACGGCCCGTTATCATGCATGGGCGGCTTATCCTACAGCCGAATTAACATACGTAATGACCCCAGCGCATATTTTACAACTTGCATTCACTTCAGATAAAACCTATCCCAGCTACTGGGATCTGAGCGAAAGTACCGGCTATATAAGTGGTTATGAAGAAGTACAAGGCAATCCAATGTTAAAGCCATCCACCGACTATTCCGTAAATCTGAATTATATTTTAAAGAACAAGTATATCTTCAGCCTAGCTTATGACTATGAGCCCGATTTATTTCAGCAACTGGCTTATCAGAGTACGGAACGCCTGACATTGATTTACAAGACCCTGAACTGGGATTATCAGCAAAGTTTTTCAGCCACTGCCATCATTCCCTTCAAAATAGGCCATTGGCTGGACAGCCGTGCCACACTACAAGCAGAATACAGGCAGGCGAAATGTGATAAATTCTTCGACCTTTCTTTCAACCACAGCAAATGGATTGGATTGGGAATGTTACAGAATAACCTAACGCTGTCTACCCAACCGGACATACGCATGGAACTGACCGGACTTTATTTAAGCCCATCCATTCAGGGAAATTATGATTTAAGCAATGTATGGGCCATCCATGCCGGGTTGCGATGGAATTTTGCCAACCAAAAGGCGAGTCTTCAACTGAAAGCCACTGATCTGTTCAATTCAATGCAAGGAGATATAGATGTAACACTGCGCAATAAAGGGCAGTATATGGACATGCACATCAACAGTTATTCACGCAACGTAACTTTATCCTTTACTTACAAGTTCGGAGGCTATAAAGAAAAACAGCATAAACCAATAGACACTTCCCGATTCAAATAAAGCATCATCAATAGTATCATGACACAGTAATAAGGGGCAGATTCGTACATCCGCCCCTCATTCGATTATTTCATAACAGAAAGTATCTTACTATATTCAGACTGATTATTCAATGTCTCAATAGCTTTTTTCAGATCAGGATCATCTTTCAAGCGTTGCAGTATCGCGCCACGTTGGAAATAGTAACGTTTCAAAATCTCCTGAGCAATAGCATCTTTTATCTCTTTCGAGAACCTGTCCAACTCATGATCCAAATTATGCGTCAATTTCGTTTCCAAAGCGGCAAACTCTTCTTTTGCCCCATCCATATATCCTTCAAACTCTGCTATTTCTTTCAAGTTCTTCAGCATCTTCTCACTTTGCCGATCATAAGTAAACTTACGCTTATGTAACATCTTCTTAAAATCAACATAGTCAGCATCTGTTATTGTAAAGTCTTTCACTTCCCCTACCTGAGAATGCTTGATACAATATTGGGTAGCATAATCAAAAATCATATCATCATTAAGCAGATAAAACATAATGTTTGGGAAATTTTCAACTTTCACCTCCACATCCGGACGAATACCGCCACCATCACGCACTTCACGTCCGGCTGCTGTATGGAATACATTGGTCAGGCTGTCCGGAGTACGGGCCACAGACCCGTCAGCATTACGTTTAGCATAATCAATAGCTTGAATGCATCGTCCGCTGGGAATATAATATTTTGCAGTAGTTACTTTCATGCTACTGTTATAAGGCAATTCACGAGGAACCTGTACCAACCCTTTACCATACGTACGGCTTCCTACCACAATAGCCCGGTCAAGGTCCTGCAAGGAACCTGAAACAATCTCGGATGCCGAAGCTGTAGAACCGTCCACTAGCACAGCCAGCGGAATTTCTGTATCTACCGGTTCATTCGTTGTTTTGTAAGTGGTACCAGCTTGTTTAATCTTGCCTTTTGTTACCACAATTTCTTTCCCTTTCGGTACAAAGAAATTCACCACATTCACCGCTTCCCCCAACAAACCACCACCATTGCCACGCAAATCGAGAACAATAGATTTAGCACCTTGCTGTTTCAATTCTATCAATGCCTTCTTTATATCTTTTGAACAATTCTCTATAGCAAAAGTACTGATAACGATATATCCCACATTATTGTCTACTATTCCATAATAAGGTACAGGGTTTGTACGGATGGTAGAACGGGTTATTTTAAATTCCATTGGCACGTAAGTACTATCAGAAGTAGGTCTCTCAACTTTCAACACACAAGTTGTTCCCGGCTCACCACGCAAATTATCACTGACATACGAGGTCAGATCATTGGGAATTCTGTCTCCCTGGAGCATATCTTTTCCATTGATCTCCATGATGATATCACCAGCCTTCAATCCTATTTCGGCTGCAGGGCTTCCTTCGGAAGGTTCAATAATAGCCACACGCTTTCGGGGAGTATAATAACGTATTACCGATCCGATACCGCCAAACTTTCCGCTAGTCATTTCCTTTAGTGTATTATCTTCTTCAGGATAATACTCCGTGTAAGGGTCGGTCTGCGCCAACATAGCATCAATACCATATTTTATCACTTTCTCAGGATCAATAGTATCAACATAAAACATATCCAATTCCTTGAATATCGCATTGAAGATATCCAAGTTTTTTGCTATTTGGAAATTACGGTCATCACCTTTATTAAAACTAAACAAAGCGCCACCTGCCAGGCCCACGCAAATCATTAACAATATTTTCTTACTATTCCACTTCATCACTTTATGTATTTGTGAACCGCAAATTAATACATTATTCTATTCAAGCCTGTAGAAGGACCTCTATATTTAACTTTATTTCGTCCCATTTTTTCTTTGATAAGGTTGTACCCACCACTTGTATCACATTGGATGCTAAAATAGAACCTATAATGGAACACTTCTCCAAAGAATAACCACAAGTCAGCCCATACAGAAAACCTGCTGCATAATAATCTCCCGCACCAGTGGTATCCACGAGCTTTTTTACCGGAGGTACCTCTAGTTTGATGCATTCCGTACCTTTCTTTATACATGAACCTTGGGCACCTAGTTTTACTATTACAACACTGCATTTAGAAGCAATTTCATTAATAGCCCCCCAAGCATCCTTGCCTGTATAAGCCTTTGCCTCTTCCTCATTAGCAAAAACAATATCCACGTATTTAGTTATCAAAATATCGAAGAATTCCAGGTCCCCTTCCACAATATTATAACTGGCCATATCCAAACAGATCTGCAATCCAGCCTCTTTGCCTAATTGCATAGCACGAAGAATCAATTCGTGATCCTGTACCAAGTATCCTTCTATATATAGATATGCATATCCCTTAAACATATCCAACGTCAGATTTTCGGCTTTCATAGTGGCAGCAGCTCCCAAATAAGTACCAAAAGTACGTTCTCCATCCGGTGAAATGAAAGTAGAAGCCACTCCTGTAGGTAAATCACCGGCAAGTAATTTCATGTCAATTCCCTGCTTCAAACCATTTTTTTTAAAATATTGCCCAAAATCATCGTTTCCTATCTTTCCGATAAATCCCGGATGTGCCCCTAGATTAGCTAATGCCAAGACTGTATTTCCCACACTTCCCCCTGTAGCTTTATGCGTTTTCATATCAGAGAATTTACCACTGATTTTCAGAAATTTATCTTCATTTATAAGTTGCATACTTCCTTTGGGCAAACTCATCTCATCTAGTAGCGAATCATCTTGCAAAGTAACAAGAACGTCAACCAATGCATTGCCCATTCCAATTATTTTATCCATTTATCTAAAATTTTTCTGCAAAGATATTGCATATTTCGGAAAAACCTATTATCTTTGCACCGCATTTGAGAGAAAAACCTTCTTCGTTAGCTCAGTCGGTTAGAGCATCTGACTGTTAATCAGAGGGTCCTTGGTTCAAGTCCAAGACGAAGAGCACAAAGGTTCGCAGATAGCGAGCCTTTTTTATTACTATATATAATAAAAGCCTTCATCACATTCTTTTGTAATTCCATTGTAATCTCCACCCGCCATTTTACTTATATTACCCTCAAAAACAAGATTTCCATTCAAATGTTTTGGAACTATCTTACTATTATTTACATTTGTTGGGAAACAAGTACTGATATGAAAACGCACATCATAGCACTTTTTCTACTTATAGGAGGAGCATTGAATTTATTTGGAGAAAACTTACATAACTTTTTCAACCGATATAATTTCAGCTTTATTACAGAAGATACTGGGTTACCCCATAACTTTATCAATGATATTTACAAAGACACTCAAGGATATATCTGGGTAGCTACTAATAATGGAATAGGACGGTATAACGGCTATCAATTTATTCATTATAATTCCCAGTCCCACTCCATTCGCTTGAAAAACGACTACGTGCATAAAGTCTGTGAGGATAAGTTTCAACGACTCTGGATAGGGTCGGAAGAAGGAATAGACCTCATTGACTTGAAACATTATACACAGATAGACACGGACAAAGAACTGCCTGCCGAATTGAAATCTCTAGCAAGTAACTACATTGCATCCATCTATCGGGACAAGCAGGATAATTTGTGGATATCGACAGACAAGAATCTATGGTATCTGGAACTAGGCGTAGACGGGCAAATAAAAGATTACTATAAACTGAAAAAAGATACAGAATCCCCCATCCACGCTGTTATTGACCTGCAAGAATACATCTGTGCAGGCATAGATAATCATGTATGCCGTATTGAAAAAGGGAGCAACCACTTACTGAAAACCAGCATGGTATCGGAGCTGCTGAAACCCTTTTCAGAAGACTGGAGAATTCTCTGCATGGAAACTGACGGGGAATTGTTATGGATAGGAACCAATCGCGGACTCTTCAAGTATAACCATACCCAGCAGAGTTTGAACCGGTACCGTTACTCCAATCATCGCCCTGGAATGCTAAGTCAAGCCTATATAACCGGAGTTAAACTGACTAGCAAAGGAGATGTCATCGTTTCCACTCTGAACGGACTCAATGTATACAATCGGGATACCGATACTTTTACTTATATCCGCCAAAACAATGAAATGCCTGACAAGTCGTTGAACTGTAATTTCATCAACTGCCTGCTGACCGACAATGAGAATATCTGGGTAGGGACTGAGATAGGAGGAATCAATTTATTGACTCCCAATTGTCTGCAAACGTATGTGTGGCAATACAACTATCTGCGAGAAACCTCTCTTTCCCCCAATCCGGTCAATGCCATCAGCGAAGACAAAGACGGAAATCTATGGGTAGGAACAGTAGAGGGAGGACTCAACAAAAAGAGCAAAGGCAGCGATGAGTTCATCCATTATACTTTTGACCAGAATAATCCCACTTCCATTAGTAATAACTCCATCCGTGGCATTCTCATTGATTCCGAAAATCATTTATGGGCATATACTTGGGGGGTCGGAATCAATGAACTAAATCTAAATATACCCCATAACCAAACTTTCCAACGCCATATCCGGGAAGACTCCATAGGATTGGAGGGAGATTTTCTAAGCAGCGCCTGTGAAGACACCATGAACAATGGTTTATGGTTTGGTACTACCAGAGGGCTTCATTTCTACCATAAAAAGACCAAGCGTTTCACCCGGGTCTTGTTTGACCGTTCCGACAATGAATTCGATGCGGTAGGGTCCATCATTATCGACCGCAAGAAACGTCTTTGGATGGGAACATCTGAAGGAGTTTTCATTATGGATTTATACTCGTTCTCCATTTCCTCCACACAATTCAGCTATACCTATTTAAAACATAAACTGACGGAACCCACTTCATTGCAATTAGAAAAAATAAACTGTATCATAGAAGATCATAATGGTACCATCTGGCTGGGAGCAAATGGGAACGGACTATATCAACTAGCGGAAGAAAATGGAACACAGTTCACATTTCATAACTACACCCGCAAGGATGGGTTACCCAATAATACCATTATAGGTATTGTGGAAGATAAAACGGGACATCTGTGGATGTCCACCAACCACGCATCGCCCAACTGGATACACAAACCATGACTTTCACCAATTATACAAAAGAAGACGGACTGCCCAATAATCAGTTTTATTGGAACGCATCTTATTATTCTCCCCAAAATAATCTGTTATATTTCGGTACTATAAACGGATTAGTCGCTTTCACCCCCGATATAGCCAAGATAAAAAAGCAGGATGCCAAAGTCAAACTGACCTCAATCAGTGTCGCCGGTACCATGGTCTATCCTCCAGCAGACGGAAAAACTCCCTGCGCGGTAACAAATTTACATACCATCCGTCTGCACGAAAAAGATCATGGTTTTTCCATCGAGTTTTCCACCTTAAACTATGGAAACTGTAACCGAGTGAAATATGCCTACCGCTTGAAAAATTATGAGAATGAATGGACAGAAACCCTTCCTGGCGAACATACTGCTAGATACAATTTCATTCCCTCCGGAAAATATGTGTTCCAAGTCCGTGCCACAGACGAGAAAGGACATTGGTCTGATAAAATAACGGAAGTCAAAGTAACCATCACTCCTTATTTCTATAAATCCTGGTGGTTCTATTTATTGCTTGCCATTCTGATCACCGTAGGCAGCTATTATTTTTATCAATGGAAAATAAGTCTGTACCGTCAACAGAAAAAACAACTGGAAAAAGAAGTAGCCCAACGCACCCATGAGCTAGAGTTACAAAATAAACAACTAGAAATAATGGCACGACACGTCGAGGAGGTAACGGAAGAAAAAATTGCTTTCTTCACCAATATCACTCATGAATTCCGGACACCAGTCACTTTAATCAACGGTCCCATCCAACGCGCCCTTGACGAAAGCCATGAGCCGGAAGTAAAGAAACAGCTACAAATAGCTGAACGGAATTCCAATTATCTGCTATCACTAGTCAATGAATTAATGGACTTCAGAAAGTTAGATGCAGACAAAGTTGTATTAAATAAGACAAACGAAAACTTTATCCGCCTTATACAAAATATATTAATGCCTTTCGAAGTATTTGCCCATGAACGGAACATAAACATCATCACCTACTTCCGGCTCTGTACCCCGTTTTGGATATTTGATGTTGAATATATGCGCAAAGCCATTATTAATCTGATATCCAATGCTGTTAAATTCACTCCCGATTATGGAAAAATAAGTTTGTATGTGGCTTCCCTTACCGACAAAGACAACCATACCTGGCTGTTCATAGATATAAAAGATACAGGTAATGGTATCGTACCCGAAGATATAGAACGTATTTTCGAACGCTTCTACCAATCCAAAAAGAGCATCAAATATCCCGTTTATGGACAAAGCAGCACAGGAATCGGACTATTCTTATGTAAGAAAATCATTTCTCTACACGGAGGCAACATCTATGCAGGAAACAATCCCAAGCAAGGAGCTTTCTTCAGAATACTATTACCTTTGGAAAAAGGTATCCCCCAAGCCGAATCAGAAAAAGAAAAATATGAGCAGAATGAACACCCACTTTCCATTCCTGCCAATGGAAACGAGAAAAAGGAAACCATCCTCATTGTTGAAGATAATGCAGATATGCGTACTTATATTTGTTCCATTCTCAAAAACAATTATCAATTAAAAGAAGCACAGAACGGTGCCAGAAGCTCTTTACTTGATTCAAAGAGAAACGATTGATTTGATTGTCAGCGACCTGATGATGCCCGTCATGGACGGGAATGAATTATCCCGCCAGGTAAAAGCTAATCTGGCTACTTCCCACATCCCCTTTCTCATGCTCACTGCCCTCCGGTCTGAAGCCCAAGAAAGAATCAGCTACGAAATAGGAGTAGATGAATATCTGTGCAAACCATTTGATGAGGTTATTCTAAAATTACGTATCCGAAATATACTTGCCTTACGCCAGAAATACAAATCCATGTTCTCCACTAGTATGAATTGTGAAACATTGAATATAAATGCTAGTTCCAAAGACAACACATTTATGACATCGGCAATCAATTTAATGAAAGAACATTATGCCGACTCGGATTATAACTTAGAGCGCTTTATCCGCGATATGGGATACAGCAAAACATTAGTCAATCAGAAATTACAATCCTTAACAGGGCAATCCATTGGCCAATTTATGAGAAACTACCGATTAAATGTGGCAAAAGAAACTTTAACCAAAGTCGAATGCAACATTTCTATTGCAGAAATCGCATATGCTGTAGGTTTTAACGACCCCAAATATTTCACAAAATGCTTCAAAGAGCTGTTTGGAGTACTTCCAAGCGAATATTTTGGAAGAAAATAGTTCACTTTACTATTTTACTCCATTTGTGCACCATATTCTCCTATAGAAAGCTTTGTTTCCCTTACATTTGTAAAAAACAGAAATGCAAATGTATATGAAAAACATATTCTTATTATTGAGCTGGCTGATACTACTCCCCTCCGGTATACTGGCAAACCCTATCAAGGGAATGCTGGAAAGGATAGACAAGGGAGCATCGAACAAGTTCGTAGTCGAACTACACAAAAGCTCTAACGACTTTTTCGAGTTAGACCGGAAAGGCGACAAGGTAGTGATACGAGGTAACACCTATATTAATATAGCAACCGGCATCAACTGGTACTTAAAGTATCATGCCGGAATCCATCTGTCATGGAACGGTATGCATGCCTCACTACCCGATGTTCTTCCTCCCGTCCTCCGTAAGGAACGCCACGAAACAAACCTAGCCCTGCGTTATGACTTCAATTACTGCACCTACTCTTACTCCATGGCATTCTGGGACTGGAAACGTTGGGAAAAGGAACTGGACTGGATGGCACTACACGGAATCAACCTGCCGCTCGCTGCCGTAGGACATGAATGTGTATGGCGTAACCTATTACTCCGGTTGGGGTTTTCCAAACAGCAAATCAATAATTTTATTGCCGGTCCGGCATTCCTTGCCTGGTGGGAAATGAACAATCTGGAAGGATGGGGAGGCCCTAATCCCGACAGTTGGTATGAACAACAAGAAGCCTTGCAAAAAAAGATATTGCAACGAATGAAAGAATGGGGAATGCACCCCGTACTGCCCGGTTATTCAGGTATGATCCCCTCCAAGCTGGATTTGGGAAAGCGTATTGATAGTGGAAAAGAAAAGAAAACAGCAAGCGACACTTCCTCGGAATCCGCCCAAAGCACCCTCAACAAATGGAACGGATTCGACCGACCGGGAATCTTACTGCCCGACGATCCCAAGTTTACCCAGATTGCCAACCTTTTTTACGAAGAGACCGAAAAGCTGTATGGAACAAGTGACTACTACTCCATCGATCCTTTTCATGAAGCCAAAAGCTTGCCTGCCGGACTAGACTTCGGCAAAGCCGGCAGGGCTATTATGGATGCAATGAAGAAGGCTAACCCCAAAGCTGTGTGGTGGTACAAGGATGGACAGAAAACCCACGTCCGGAAATGATGAAAGCGCTGAATCCCGGCGATCTGCTTATCCTTGATTTATTTAGCGAATGTCGTCCCATGTGGGGCATTCCCTCTATATGGAAACGAGACAAAGGATACGAAGAACACAACTGGTTGTTCTGCCTGTTGGAGAATTTCGGGGGGAACGTGGGCTTGCATGGAAGGATGGACCAGCTTCTTCACAATTTCTACCTGACCAAGAACAATCCACTGGCCGCTCAGCTAAAAGGCATCGGTCTGACGATGGAAGGCATTGAAAATAATCCCGTTATGTTCGAACTGATGTGCGAACTTCCTTGGCGTGCAGAAAAGTTTACCAAAGAAGAATGGATCAAACAATACATCCGCGCACGCTATGGCACAGACGATGAATCTATCCGGCAAGCTTGGCAGATCCTGGCAAACGGTATCTATAACTGTCCGGCAGGCAACAACCAACAAGGTCCTCACGAAAGTATCTTTTGTGGGCGTCCATCGCTGAATAATTTCCAAGCATCCAGCTGGAGCAAAATGTGCAACTATTACGATCCCACTACCACAACAGAAGCCGCACGGTTGATGGTGAGCGTGGCAGACAAATATCGCGGTAATAACAACTTTGAATATGACCTGGTGGACATCACCCGACAAGCCATTGCCGACCGTGCCCGAATAGTGTACAATTACGCTGTTGCCGACTTTAAAAGCTTCGACAAAAAAAATTATGCCACACACACCCGACAGTTCCTGGAACTGTTAATGATGCAAGACAAGCTGCTGGGCACACGCAAGGAATTCAAAGTCGGAAACTGGATTCAACAAGCGCGCAATCTGGGAATCACATCTGAAGAGAAAGACCTCTACGAATGGAACGCCCGCGTACAAATCACCACATGGGGAAACCGCTACTGCGCCGACATCGGCAAATTACGAGATTATGCCCATAAGGAGTGGAACGGGCTGCTGCGCGACTTTTATTACAAACGTTGGGAAAAATACTGGCAAGTACTGCAAGACCAACTGGATGGCAAACTTCCTGTACTGCCAGTAGGTAATTCATCAACCCCACTGCCGATAATCCAGCCATGACCATAGATTGGTATGCCCTGGAAGAACCATGGACACTGGCAAAGAACATCTATGCGGCATCTGCCGAAGGTGATTGTATAGAAGTAGCGAAAGAGGCTATAACATTGATAAACAATTGATAGTAAGATGAAAAAGGAAGAGCTCAATACAGAAACCGCACAGCAGGCACCGCCCATTAAAAAGAGGCTTTTGTCACTCGATGCACTCAGGGGCATCACTGTAGCAGGGATGATTCTGGTCAACAATGCAGGAGGCAAAGTGTCGTATGCACCTTTGCAACATTCTGTATGGAACGGACTGACACCTTGTGACTTGGTTTTTCCTTTCTTTCTGTTCATCATGGGTATTTCAACATATATTTCATTAAACAAATTCAATTTCAACGTTTCCCTACAAGTGGTAACCAAGATATTGAAACGCACATTTCTTATTCTATGCATCGGATGGGCAATCGGTTGGTTTGACCATGTATGTGAAGGTGACTTCCTGCCTTTTGTCCATCTGCGCATTCCCGGGGTACTGCAACGCATTGCTTTATGTTACTGTGTTATTTCTTTTACAGCCCTATTTATGAATCATAAGTTCATCCCCGCATTAACCTTTATCTTACTGGTAAGTTACACTGTCATATTATGCATGGGGAACGGTTATGCCTGCGATGAAAGCAATATTTTATCCATTATTGACAGGCAACTTTTCGGCGAAGCGCATCTCTATCAAAAGAGCCCGATTGATCCGGAAGGATTTGTAAGCACTCTCTCTGCTATCGCCCACACTTGTATCGGTTTTTCATGTGGAAAATGGATAATACAAAGTCATCAGACAGAAAACAAAGTACTCCGTTTGTTCTTGACCGGATTCATTCTGATAAGTATCGGCTATTTATTGGCAGATGCGTTGCCTTTAAATAAAAGAATATGGTCTCCTACTTTTGTTTTGGTGACCTGCGGAGCGGCTTCCATGTCACTTGCCACACTAATGTATTATATAGACATAAGGAATAAACAAAAATGGTGCCGCTTCTTCATCATCTTCGGCGTCAACCCCCTATTCCTCTATGTATTGAGCGAAGTACTTGCCATTATGATGGGAAGTACCGGATGGAAGGCGGCAGCCTATGCAGCCATTCATTCAGGAATAACCGACGCCTACCTTGCCTCAGCCGTCTACGCCCTCGTTTTCACTCTGTTTTTGGGGTGTATCGGTTATCCACTATATCTTAAGAAAATATACATCAAACTGTAACAACAGATTCACAATATATAGAGAACTATACAGTATTAAACAAGAACATATTAATCAAAACCAAAATTAAATTCTATGCTAAACGTACAATCTCTAACCAAAAGGACAGTTGCACAGATAGTAGTCTTTGCGTTACTCCTATTAAACAGTACACTGGCATTTGCTCAAAGTCAAGTCAACGGTCTTGTTACGGACAAAACCGGAGAACCTCTCATCGGGGTAAATGTAGTGGAAAAAGGTACTACCAACGGTGTTATCACTGACTTTAACGGACAGTTTACACTGAATGTAGCACAAGGAAAGGTATTGGTCTTCTCCTACGTAGGTTACACTACGCAAGAAATTACAGTAAAAGGGGCTTCTTTGAAAATTATTATGGAAGAAGATTCTAAAACGTTAGATGAAGTTGTAGTAGTAGGTTATGGCAGCATGAACCGTAAGGACGTAACCAGCTCCATCACCACTGTGAAAGCAGACAAACTGAATGTGGGGGTTTATTCTGATCCAGGACAGTTATTGCAGGGTAAAGTCCCCGGTTTAACCGTGTACAAAGCAGCGATCCGACTTCTGGTACCGCCTCTATCTCTTTACGTGGAGCTTCCTCCCTACGTACCGGTGCAGCAATGGAACCTTATTATGTTATTGATGGTATTCCCGGTATGTCATTAAGTCTGATCGCCCCCGAAGACATTGAAAGTATTGACGTACTTCGTGATGCCTCTGCAACAGCTATTTATGGTTCAAAAGCTGCCAACGGTGTAATCTTAATTACCACCAAAAAAGGTAGTAAAAGTGAGCACACGTCTGTAAACTACAGTGCATACCTTGCATTTGACAACATTGCCAAACGTTTGGATATGATGACTGCCGACGAGCTCTGCGCCTATGCCAAGGAAAATAACATTACTCTTCCGAATGACAAAGGAGCAAACACCAATTGGAATGATGAAGTACTGCGTACAGCAATCAGTCATAACCACAACGTTTCTATCAATGGAGGTTCAGAAAAAACTCAATACAGTGCCAGCATGAGTTATCAAAACAAACAAGGTATCATACGTGGTACAGATTTCGAGCGTTTCGGCGGCCGCGCATTCTTGCAGACCAAAACACTGAATGATCGGCTCACTTTAGCCTTTAACGTAAATGCCGCACAATCAAAAGGTACCACCGTTGATTCCGCCAAAGATGGACAATCCGTATTTGATGCCATGAATTATTATTCCCCATTAGTTCCTGTCACCAATGCAGACGGTTCTTGGTATAGTGACAAAACTATCTCTCAAAACTTCAATCCTGTATCCATGATCAATGAAGATACTTTTGAAAATAATAAGAAGCTACTTCAAGGAACGGCCAAAGCCACTTTGGATATCACCAAGGATTTAAAATGGAACTTAAGTCTTTCCTATCAAGACGAACAGTACATATGGAATGAATACCATACTAGCCAATCCCAATACAACACCCGAAATGGAGAAGCTAAACGTATTGCAACAGAGAACAAGAAAAAAATTCTTGAAACATACATAAACTATGATCATACATTCGCCAATATCCACAAACTGGGCCTGATGGCCGGTTATTCATGGGAACAGAATGATGACAATGACAGTTTCGGTCTGGATGTCTACGACTTTTACAATGATAACACCACTTTTTATAATCTGAACCTTGCCAATAAAATGGATTGGCAGAATGGCGGTATCACCAGCAATAATAACGGTCATTTGGAAACTTTACGTATGATCTCATTTTATGGACGTATCAACTACTCCTTCAACAGCAAATACCTGCTTCAAGCAACAATTCGCCGTGACGGCTCCTCTGCCTTTGGAAAGAACAACCGTTGGGGAACTTTTCCATCTGCATCGTTGGCATGGCGTATGAGCGAAGAAAAGTTCATCAAAGATTTAAATGTTTTCGATGACTTGAAGTTCCGTGTTGGTTATGGTGTTAGTGGTAACTCACTCGGATTCGGAGCTTATTCGGCTATCCAGACTTACAGTACTTCAGGTTGGTTCAACTATACAAACGCCAATGGCACACAGAATAGTTACCATACCCTGCAGCCGCCTCAAATGCCAATCCAGACCTAAAATGGGAACGTACAGCCATGTTGAACATCGGGCTGGACTTCAGCTTCTTTGGAGGCAGATTAGGAGGAACCATCGAATACTATGACAAGCGTACCAGCGACCTGATATACACTTACGAGGTTTCCACAAACCGCTATCCTTTCGGAACCATGCCGGCCAATGTGGGAGATATCAGCAATAAAGGTATTGAATTTACCATTAATGCCACTCCCATACAAACAAAAAATTTCTCTTGGCAAACCAGTTTGAACTTATCTCATAATAAAAATAACGTAGAAAGTATATCCAACAGCGAATATTCCGTAGATTATATCCGTGCAGCCGATCCTGAAATCGCAGGTTATTCTTCAAATGCAGACGTACAGCGCATCATGGAAGGACATCCTATCGGCACCTTCTACACCTACGAATGGGCCGGCTACAATAACCAAGGAGTATCCATCTTTTATGTACACGATCCTGAAACGGGTGAACGTACAGGCGAAACGACCACAGATCCTGAAACAGACAGAGACCGTACTATTATCGGTTGCGCACAACCTGACTTAAATTTAGGCTGGAGCAATAACTTCCAATACAAGAACTGGAATCTCGATTTATTCTTTACTGGTGTTTTTGGACAAGATATCTACAACGCCACTGCAGAACAATACTCTAATGTTTCTTTTGTGAAAGAAGGCCGCAATGTATTAAAAAGCGTAGCTACCGAACACCGTGCTACTGACACACAATCTCAAGCACCATCCAATCGCTGGATAGAGAACGGTAGTTATTTCCGTCTGTCCTCAGTCTCATTGGGATATACTTTCGGCAAAATTGGTAACTGGATAAACTCGCTCAAGCTATACGCCACTTGTAATAATGTATTCACCATTACCGGTTACTCCGGCCGTGATCCGGAAATCAACCTTGGAGGCTTGGAACCGGGCATGGACAGACGTACCAATTACTATCCGCGTACCCGTTCATTTATGATCGGTCTAAACGTGAACTTCTAACCATATAATTGAAAACTGATATGAAAAATAACATAAAATTAACAACCTGGCTGGTAGGTAGTCTGCTTACCTTCTCCGCCTGCACAGATCTAAATGTGGATCTTAAGTCCACTTATACCGAATACCCGGATTCCGAAATTGCCAAGGAAGCTAAAATGGCAGGTTTGTATTATGGATTCGGCGGAGCATTAGGACGTCGTTATATGGAAGCTGCCCTGCTGTCTTCCGATGAGTTCATGGCAGTAACATTTGGTGGTAACTGGTATGATGGCGGCAACTATATCCATTCCTCTCTTCACGCCAGCCTTCCAGGCGACGCACACGTGGACTGGCTGGTGATATTCCGGCTGCAATCACAAAATGCAACCAAGCAATTTTTGACTTGGGTGGAGAAGATGAAAACAATGCCGAACAGGAAGCCTTGATTGCTCCGGCACTTGCCATGCGTGCTTTCTATCATTTTATTTTTATGGATACATTCGGAGCAACTCCCAAATTAGACCACTTGATCGGCGATTCTGAAGCTATCGACCGTTCTCCCCGTTCCGAAATTACAAAATTTATCGAAAGCGACCTGCTCCGTGCTTTGGCTTCCGGCGGTTTAAAAGAAGATGTTGATGCTTCCACTTATGGCAAACCAACCAAATGGATGGCTGAGGCTCTCCTTGCCAAACTCTATATAAACTGGGCTGTTTATACCTGTGATGATGTAGCTACTTATGATCCAAGCATGACTAATTCCAAATTGAATGATGTCATAAAATATTGCGATGATATCATCGCCTCCGGTCATTTCAATCTCAGTGATGGTTATCGCAAGAAATTCATGCCAGACAACGGCTATCAGATTAAGGATTTCATCTATGCAATGCCATACCAAAATAATGAAACATCAACCAGAGCCAATACTTACGCCCGTTTCCAATTCTGGCCTAAATTCAACAATGATGGTGCGGACGGTAAAGGACTGTTCGGCATAACACTATCCCAAAATGCCGGAGGCATTTTCATCGTTACTCCCGAGGCGGCAGACCGTTTTTGCCTGGAAGGAGATGAACGCAATGAGATCATCATGAAAGGTGCGATCAACTATTATGACATCAGCACACATACAATGGGAACAGAACCTTATATATACAACGGACAACAAGTTGTCCTCACCAAGAACATCACCATCTTGAATGACCAAATGGATCTTGGAAATGACTTGAACGCATGGTGCCAGGGATACCGATGCATCAAATGGGCTATTCAAGCAGACGATTATAACCTCTATAACCGCAATCAAAGCAATGATGTACCTATCCTCCGTTATGCAGATATTCTGCTGATGAAAGCAGAAGCTATTCTACGGGGGGCAACAGCCACTAACGGCGACATGCCACAATCCCTATTCAACCAAATACGCAGCTATTGTAACGCTCCATTATTAGAGCATACTCCTTCATTAAACGAGTTACTTGAAGAGCGTGGCCGTGAATTTTATGCAGAGACATGGCGACGTAATGATCTAATCCGTTTTGGAAAGTTCGAAGACGACTGGGGATATAAAAATCAATATCATCCGGAAGCTCAAACCGAAAAATGGCGTAGGATCTTTCCTGTATCTGTCGGCTTGATGAATTCAAACACCAACTGGAAGCAAAATTACGGTTATTAATAAATTAAATAAGTTTTTATAAGGGCTTGTTACAGCAAGCTCTTATAAAAACCTTTAAAGCAAAAAATAATTCATGAAACTTCATCAAATCTTATTGCTTCATATTGCGACATCTATCTTGGCATTATTCCCATCTCCTATATATGCCCAAAAAATGATGTACCAGGACTCTATCGAAATCGTAGTACACAGAGGAGCGAACCATATAGCGCCGGAAAACACCATTCCATCAGCTCTAGCTGCATTGGAACATGGAGCCGGCTGGATAGAAGTGGATGTGCGCAAAAGTAAAGACAATATACTTTATAATCTGCACGATGAAACTTTGGACCGTACTACCAACGGTAAAGGTCCCATTCAAGATATGCTATCCAAAGATATTGAAAAATTAGACGCCGGCAGTTGGTTTAGTTCTCGATTTACCGGCATTCACGTACCCCGTATAGCCGAAATGCTAGACACCCTACAAGGAAAGGCACACATTTTTTGATGTAAAACGAGGAACTCCGATAAAAGATTTGGTTATATTAGTACGCCAAAAAGGATATGAAAATAAAAGCTTCTTCTGGTTTGCAGACTCTGAAATGCTGAAAGAATTTATCAGAATCGCTCCGGAAATGAAGATTAAAGTAAATGCCTCCAATATAGCGGCTCTGAAGAAATGGATGAAAATATGCACCCCGGCCTATGTAGAAACAGATATCCTCAATATCACCCCTCAATTCAAAGAATTCTGCAAAAGCAATCATATCAAGATAATGGCTGCTATTCAGAATGCGAGTGAAAAAGAATATAAAAAAGCGATTGAAGCCCATCCCAATTTAGTCAATCTGGACCGGCCGGAACTCTTTGTAAAAATGCTCCGTCAGGAGATTAAAAAATAACCCTTTTCCAAGAAGAGCCATGAAAAGTACCCTATCTTATCTGCTGATTCTATGTAGCCTGTTCATGTCTTGCACCGGACATCAGGAAGAATCCCTATTGTCCTATGTAGATACCCGTACGGGAACTGCACCGAGCGTAACCCATACCGCAGGACTTTTCGGCAAAAATACCGAAGAGTACGGACAGACGCTGCCTGCCGTCCTAGAGCCCAACGGAATGAACTTTTGGACTCCCCAGACACAAGATACAGAAATAAAATGCAAGGCTCCCTATTATTACAAAGATAAGAAGATACAGGGGTTCCGCAATTCACATTGGATTGTCGGAGGGTGTACACAAGATTACGGTTCCATGACCTTGATGCCTGTATCGGGTACACTGAAATATCTCCCCCAAGACCGAGGAAGCCTGTTCTCTCACCAAGAAGAAACAGCAACGCCTGCCTATTACTCCGTCCTTCTCAAAGATTATTCCATTTTTGCAGAAATGACCGGACGTTCCCGTTCAGCCATTTTCCGATTCACTTATAACCAACCGGAAGATGCTTATCTCATAGTCAATCCTAACAGCGATGAAGGAGAAGGATATATTGAAATCGATACTATAAAAAAACAGATACGCGGATACAATCCCGTACACCGTATCTATCAAGGCTGGGGAGCCCCCGCCGGATACAACGGGTACTTTGTCATTGAATATCAAAATGAAATAGAGGAATATGGAACATTCCGGCATGACAGTCTCTTCGCCGGACAACGACAGATAGCCGATGGAACAGGTATAGGTGCATATCTCCGGTTCAAAATACACCCAGAAGAACCCGTATTAATCAAAGCCGCTTCCTCTTTTACTGACATGGAAGGCGCTCAAAAGAATCTGGACACCGAGATACCTCATTGGGATTTTGACCGCACCCGGCAGGAACTGAACTCCATCTGGGAACAAAGGCTTTCACAAGTTACAGTACAGACAAACAGCCGAAACGATAAAGAAAAATTTTACGGAGCACTCTACCGTGCCTCATTCCTGCCACGTACATTCAATGATGTAGACGGGCGCTACCCTTCTTTCTCCACAGGACACCCGTTCAGACAATCAGCCAACGGTAGAAATTACTATGAAGATTACAGTATGTGGGATACTTACCGCGCTCTCCATCCGTTAATCAATATCCTGACCCCAAAGAAAGCCGGAGACATGATGCAATCATTGGTGGACAAATATGAACAAGGTGGCTGGCTGCCTATATTCCTTGTTGGAACAGTTATACCGCAGCCATGATAGGCGATCATTGCATCTCCGCACTGGGAGATGCCTATATCAAAGGAATCCGTAATTTTGATATCAACAAAGCTTGCGAAGGAATGCTCCGGAACGCATTCAAGACCCCCTCCACCTATGAAGAATACAAAAACGGAATGGGACGACGCGCCTTGAATTCTTATCTGAAATATGGATACATTCCTTTGGAAGACAGCGTACCGGAAGCCTTTCACACCTGCGAACAAGTATCACGTACTTTAGAATATGCATACGATGATTTCGTATTGGCCCAAGTTCTGCAAAAGTTGGAAACATCAGATGATAACTTTCCTGATCCACAAAAAACAGAACTTTATGATACACTAATGATACGTGCACGATATTACCGTAACGTAATAAACCCTGGCACCGGATATGCCCAAGGCAGATACGCTGACGGCAGTTTCCTCAGCGATACCGGTAACGCTTTTTCCTTCACCCGCTTCATCACCGAAGGAGCTCCCTGCACTATACTTGGTATGCTCCCCATGATGTATACGGACTGATGGAATGTATGGGTGGAAAAGAAAAATACATCGCCAAACTGGATTCCATGTTCAGCGAACACCGCTACTGGCACGGCAACGAACCTTGCCACCAGATAGCCTACCTCTTCAACTATGCCGGACAGCCTTGGAAAACCCAACGCGAGGTGCGTCATATTATGGAAACAGAATATCTGAATGCTCCCGGTGGACTGTCAGGTAATGATGACGCAGGGCAAATGTCTGCCTGGTATGTATTTTCTGCTATGGGATTCTATCCGGTATGTCCCGGTACACCTTATTATATAATAGGAAGCCCTTCTTTTCCCCGGATGAGCATCTGTTTGGAAAATGGAAAGACGTTCACCATACTGGCCCACAACGCTAATGAAAAGAATGTATACATCCAGTCGGCGCGCCTGAACGGAAAAGAGTATGACAAGAATTACTTTACACATCAGGATATAGTACAGGGAGGAACGTTAGAGTTCCAGATGGGACCGAATCCGAACCCGAACTGGGGAGCATCTACCCTCAGCCTACCTCCAGAAACAATGAAATAAACGTCAAAAATAAAAAAACATAGATATGAAGAAACAACCTATTATCAGCCTCTTATGCTGCTTTCTGTTATTCGTAGCAGGATGCAGCACCCCCCATCAGGGAAATACGTATGACATTATAGCCTTTGGAGCAAAAGGAGATGGCAAAACAGATGATGCTGCCGCCATACAACGTGCTATCAATGCCTGTTCCGCTGCCGGTGGAGGAACCGTAATCATTCCTGCCGGACACACCTTTCTATGTGGCCCACTGCAACTGGCATCCTATGTGAATCTCCATTTGGAACCCAACTCCCGATTGCTAGCCAACCCCGATGAAAGCATCTATACAGAAAGCGCATTCCGCGAAAACCGTGGCGAAGGAATGATGTGGATCAGTGGAAAAGACTTAAAACAAATATCCATTACCGGTACAGGAGAAATAGACGGAAACGGAATCGCCTTCATGGGCAAAGAACTGGATGATTCCTACGAACTGAAGCCCGTCACTGATTTTGATCCACGCCCACATGTGCTTACCCTTATCAATGTGGAGAAGACCGTTATCCGTGACATCACGATCCGGAACAGTGCTTATTGGACAGTACATCTGATAGGCTGTTATGATGCTTTGATTGACGGCATCTCTTTATTGAATAATCTAAAAATACGTAACGGTGACGGTATTGATGTGGATCACTCCAAAAAAGTACGTATAGCAAACTGCTTCATTGAATCGGGTGATGACTGCATTTGCCTGAAGAATCGTCGGGAATTTGAAGAATATGGCTCTTGCGAAGATATTGTAGTGACTAATTGCGTCATGACTTCACGCTCATGCGCTATTAAGATAGGCTCGGAAAATATGGACAAGATTGATAATGTATTATTCAATAATTGCATTATCAAAAACAGCAACCGGGGCATCGGCATACAAAACCGGGATGAAGGTACTGTGAGCAATGTCATTTTCTCCAATATATTAGTAGACTGTATGTTCTATTCTGATGTATGGTGGGGTAAAGCGGAACCTATCTATGTCACCTCATACCCTCGTGCCGTAGGCAATCATAAAGATGCAGGCTGGCGTTTCCCCAAAGGTGCAACGAAAGGACACTCGGGAGAAGTCAGCAACATTTTCTTCAATCAGATTAAATGCACTAGTGAAAACGGCATTTTCGTAGGGGGAGACACTCCGGAGAAGGTGCACCATATCTATTTTGATGAAATAGATGTCAAGTTGTTAAAACGTACCGATTATGAAGGCGGTGTGTATGACAAACGTCCTTGTAACGGAGATGGTTTTGTATATGACAAGACTTATGCTTTCTATCTGGACACCGCTTCGGATATTCGGATTACCGGCTGTAACATTTATTGGGCCTTCCCTCAATTGACACAAGCCGGAGGAGATATCAAAGAGAAGAATACAATACGTGTAAAAATAAACAAGAAATAATTATGACCCACATTCCATTCAAAGTTTCTTTGTTAAGACTGGTCTTCCTGCTGCTGCCCGTGACGGTCGCGGCACAGGAAGCCAGACTTTCTGATTACGTAGATCCCAAAATCGGTTCGGAAGGACTGGGACGGGTATTTATCGGTCCCTCCTGCCTTATGGTATGGTGAAACCATCGCCCGATTGCACTGTCCATCAATAGTGGTTGGCTGCCTATGCCCGAACAAGTCAACGGTTTCTCCCAAGTACACGTCAGCGGGACAGGAGGAGGTCCTAAATATGGCAACATACTTGTCATGCCTTTTGGCAAAGGTATGGATCAGCTCAATCATATAGACTATCGCAAAGATGAAACAATCCGCTTGGGCTATTATGCTACCGAATTCCAGAGAACAGGCATATATACTGAAATAACAACTGCTCCACGCGCCTCATTCTACCGATTCACCTATCCCGAAGATTCCTTAAAATCCCTGTTGGTTGACGCCGGCTTCTTCCTGGGTGAACAACCGACCCCCGATGCCCGCGAAGCACAACAATTTGTAGGTTCGGAAATTCAAATCATATCCGATCACGAAGTAATGGGATATACCCGTATTCGCGGAGGTTGGAATAACGGACGTGCCTACACCGTTTATTTTTATGCAGTAACCGACCATCCCTTTGTACAAACGGCCACATGGAAAGGAAACCAGATCAGCAATGAACGATACCAGCCAGACTCCCAACAAAAAACCGGAGCTTTGTTGCGTTTCCCTTCTTCTGCAAATACCATTCAACTGAAAGTCGGAATTTCATTTATCAGTCTCTCAAAGCCAGAGAGAATGTATGGAACGAAATACCTCATTGGTCATTTGAGGACACCCGGCAAGCCTTATTGGCACAATGGGAAAACTTATTGCAACGCATTGATATAGCCTCAAATACACCCGAAAAATATAAGCGTATGTTTTATACCGGTATCTATCATACCATGTTAATGCCTGTAGACCGTACCGGTGAAAATCCATTATGGAGTGATCCGGAACCTTATTATGATGATTTTTATGCTATCTGGGACACCTACCGCACCTCAACTCCACTTATCACACTGATTGACCCTCAAAGAGAAACAGACATTGTACGTTCACTGATCAATATCTATAAACGGGACGGCTACATGCCTGATGCACGAAGCGGAAATTGTAACGGACGGACACAAGGCGCTCCAACGCCGAAATTGTTATAGCCGATGCATTTGTAAAAGGACTACCAAACATAGATTACCATCTGGCTTTGGAAGCTATGCTGAAAGATGCGACCATACCGCCCGGAGGTAACGAAGAAGCGGAGGGAAGAGGCGGACTGATTCCTTATCTGGAATTGGGATATATTCCATACGGTATTCCCCGAGCCGGAAACCGCACAATAGAATACTCCTATTGTGATTATACCATAGCCTTAGTAGCAAAAGGACTAGGCAAGACAGACTTGTACCAGCAATACTTGAAACAATCTTCCAACTGGAAGAACTTGTGGCGGGCCGATTATGAACATGCAGGAGTCAAAGGATTCATACTTCCCCGGGATAAAGAAGGAAACTGGTTAGACAAAATACCTTTCGGAAACTCCCATATCCAGAAACCCACCTTCACATATACTCCCGTTACCTTTGAAGGTCCTTGGTATACTCCTTGGTGGAACATGTTCTTTTATGAAGCCTCCTCCTGGGAATATTCACTCAGCATTCCGCATGACGTACCCGGACTCATTGAACAATGTGGCGGAAAAGAGAAGTTTGACGAACGGCTGGATATTTTCTTTGACAAGGGTTTCTTCAATGTGAATAATGAACCCTCCTTCCTCACTCCCTGCCTATACCACTGGTAGGCGTCCGGATAAAAGCGGCGACCGCATCCATGAAATTATCCAGAAAAACTATAATGACGGTTCTGCCGGTCTTCCCGGAAATGATGACTCCGGAGCCATGTCATCGTGGTTGGTATTCCACATGATGGGGTTGTACCCCAATGCCGGACAAGACTATTATTTAATCCATACCCCTCTACTGACAGAGAGTCGTTTCCATTTACAGGAAGGCAAAACATTCACGATCAAAACCGAAGGGCTTTCCGAAAAGAACAAGTATATCCGGTCGATATTATTAAATGGAAAGAATTATCCATATTCCGCCATCCGCCATAATGATATCATCAAAGGAGGCGAGTTGGTTTTAAAAATGGGCCCCAGTCCCGGTAACTGGGGGAGCAAACTATTTCCTGAATCTAAAGAGTAACATACGATGAAGAAAAAACTTTTTATATACTTTCTGCTTATCGGCAGCCTGATGGGAAATGTAATGGCACAAGATATCATTACCAACCCTCTGTTATTTGTATTTAAACTGCATGGACAAACCCGAAAGTACCAATTTACTTTCAATCAGTCCAACGACACCCTTTATCTACATTGGGGAATTGAAAGAAACACCCGATGGCAATCAGGCAGCTACGCCATGCCCCAAGAAGCTTTAAAAACGGCGGTCAGACTAAGCTTCTTACAGCCGGAAGACGGACAGCATATCTGTCTCCCCATTCAAGAAACCTTTGCCCTACTTTCAGCAACCGCTTTTCAGGAATTGAAAAGCCAAAAGGCATTTCATTATAATCAGACAGAATACCAACTGGCTGATACGAAGTCACAAGCTATGGGCTATTCCTTACTGCATGTAAACGACTCAGTAGACGGATGCGAAATGTGGATTATGGATAATCCGGATTTCCCTCTGATATGGGAAATACAAAATAATCCGCTCGGCATCAATTGGAAAGTAGCCCCCGTAACTCTCCCCCCACACAATCTGAAAGAAGAGATCATCCACAGCCCGGAAAAAATGGGCAGCATCTATTATGCTTATCCCACACCAAACGGCATACAAACTCCGGTACCCGAAGGTTACAGTCCTTTCTACGTCAGCCATTACGGACGCCATGGGTCCCGCTGGATGACTTCGGACGAACGTTATCTAGAAGTCATTCGTGTTTTGATACGTTTCACAATAAATCAGGACTTACCGATTTAGGTGAAGATGTGAGGCTCAGACTCCAGAAAGTATGGGAAAATGCCCGTGGGCGCGGAGGAAACCTGACCCCATTAGGAGAACGACAACATAAAGCCATTGCCAAACGGCTTTATCAACAATATCCCCATATATTCCGGGACAGCGCCAACATATCAGCACGTTCGAGCGTTTCCGTACGTTGTATCATGAGCATGTCCGCATTCACAGAACAACTGAAAGAACTAACCCCCTCCCTCCAGATCACCCGCGAAGCCAACCAAAGACACATGGACTACATTGCCTATACTTCACCCGAAGCCGAAAAGCTGGGTTCGGCAAGTGCGCCATGGAGAACAGCTTTCCATACATTCGAAGAAAATCATATTCATCCGGAACGTTTAATCACTTCACTTTTCAAAAATCCCAAAGAAGTCAGGAATCCCCGCGAGCTCATGATGGGACTTTATTGGATTGCTTCCGACATGCAAGATGTAGAGTTGCCTCTATCCTTTTATGATTTGTTTGAAAAAGAAGAATTATTCGGTATCTGGCAGTCTGTGAATTATCGGATGTATATTTGCAATGCCAATGCTCCCGTCAATCAGGGAGCAGCCCCCGAGAGTGCAAAATCTTTATTGAAGAATATTATAGAAAGTGCCGACCGCGCCATCCGTGAAGGAACTCCTTGCGCCACCCTCCGTTTCGGACATGATACCAACCTGATCCGTCTGTTGGCACTCATGCAAGTAGAAGGATGCTCCAATCAAGAAACAGATCCCGACCGATATTACCTGGCCTGGCAAGATTTCCGTGTTTCACCTATGGGAGCCAACCTTCAATTAATCTTTTTCAAGAATAAACAAGGAGAAGTTATTGTAAAATTGCTACATAATGAAAATGAAGTCAAATTACCCATTGACAGCCCTATTGCTCCTTATTATAAATGGGAAACGGTGAAAGCAGTCTACAATCATTTATAAACATACAAATTGAGAAACAGCAACTTTCCTTCAAAGTCCAATCTCCCCATTAACTAAGGCTTTTCTTGCCTACAATTAAGCCTTTTCTTACGGTTACCTACTACAGACTCCCTCAATGGACCGTAGAGTCCATTGCAGCAGACTGTATAGTCCACCTAAGCAGACCTTACAGTCCACTGGCGGAGTCTGTAGCAGATGACTGTAAAAAAAGGCTTAACTATATGGAAGAAACGGCTTACACAACCACTCTATTCCGGTTTTATCTTTTTCAGATAATCAGAAGGAGCCATACCGAATTCATCTTTAAAACACTGACGGAAATAGACCGTACTGTTAATTCCCACCTTGAATGCGACCTCTGAAATATTGTATTTCCCTTCTAATAACAGACGTTCCGCATATTGCATCTTTATTTTGCGGATATATTCATTGGTGGAAAGTCCGGTCAATGCCTTCATCTTCCGATATAGGGTAGAATTACTCATACACATGGCGTCCGACAAATAACCGATATCAATTTTCTCAGAAGAAAGACGATCTTCAATCAGCTTGTTAATCTTCTCAAGGAACTCATTATCCAATTTATTCATAGACTCGGTTACTGCCGCACGTTTGTCAATGAGTATGGGATTCGTATTAAAACGCTCTGCCAACAACTTGCGGGATTCAAGCAAATTATGGATACGGCTATGCAACAAAGTAGCACTGAAAGGCTTTGTCAGATAAGAGTCAGCACCTACTTGATACCCTTCTTCCTTATCTTGCAAAGAATCCTTTGCCGTCAGCAAAATAATGGGAATATGGCTGGTACGCAAGTCTTCTTTCAATTTCCGGCACATCACGATACCGTTCATCACCGGCATCATGATATCACTGACTATAATATCAGGAATGCAGCCCAACGCTTGTTCCAAACCTTGTTCACCATTGGCGGCAGTCCTCACTTCAAAATCGTCCGAGAAAGATTCTACAATATAATCACAGATGTCCCTATTATCTTCCACTATCAGCAGAATACGCTTACCACTATGCACAGGTTCTATATTTTCTTCTTTTTCGTCCTTTTCATCGGAAGTTTTCTCCGTCGAGTCAGCATGCAGCACATGAGGATACGTGTTATCCGTCAGCAGACTGACATAAAAAGTACTTCCCACATTCAAAGAACTTTCAACCCTGATCTCCCCCTCATGCAAAACTACCAGGTTCTTTACCAGAGCCAGACCAATACCTGTTCCTGAAGCCTGATGTTCGCTTCCCTCTTGATAATAACGGTCAAAAATATGAGGCAATGCATCGGGAGCAATACCGAAACCGGTGTCACTCACACTGATTTCCGTATGGTGTATATTATTCCGGACCACCTGATGTAATCCTAAAGTTATAGTTCCTTTCTCTGTATATTTTATAGCATTGGAGATCAAATTATCCAGTATAATCGTTACTACCTCCTTATCAAAAAACAAAGACATATCTTCCTGCTCAATCTCAAGACAGAAATCAATCTCAGGTTTCCGGTTCAATTCCTTATACTTCAGTCCGATCTCGTGTACAAGGGCTGCCAGATTGTCACGACTTACACATAATTTCTTGTTTTGGGTTTCCGTTTTTCTGAACTCCAGTATCTGATTAATCAGGTTCAACAACCGGATGGCGCTTTGATGGATAACCGATATTTTCTGTGAATCTTTCCCTGATAAAGAATTACTTTTCTGCATATCTTCCAACGGTCCCAGAATCAACGTCAAAGGGGTACGCAACTCATGTGTGATATTGGTATAGAAACGTAAACGCTCATTATTCAGCTCCTGTTCCTGCTCATGATTTTTCTTCTCCAACTCATAGAGAGACTCCATATCCAGTTTCTTTTTATAGGCATGAAGAATAAAATACAGGACAGAAACACCCGAAAGAATATAAAATAACTTGGCCCACCACGTAAGCCATACAGGCGGGTCAATACGGATATCCAGAGAAGCTATCTCATCCGCCCATTCCTGATTCCGTATTCTTGTCTTTACCTGAAAACAATAATTTCCCGGAGGTATATTACGGAAAGTCACATTATTAGGATCGGTTACTGTATACCATGAATTTTCCAACCCTTTCAACATATAAGCATATTCCACTTGATCGGCCAAGGCATAATTCTGTATATTGAAGGTGACGCTGAAGTTATTTTGCATATAGCTTAAACGTACTTCCGACTGGCCTTCAAGCGCCATCACCTTTTCATTACTGTCCGTATCACGCAACGGGCCGAATATACGCATCTCCGTAATAATTGCAGCAGGTGACTCTCGTTTTTCCAATACCTGATCTGGATTAAAACGCATAAGCCATTGATTGAGCCAAAATAAAGTGTTCCATCCTTAGCTTCCGCCACACTTCCACTCATGAAATTGCCCATAGGCACATTATCCCAATGATCGTAATTATAGAAAACCTCCTTGTCTTTCAACAAGCAGCTGATACCTTTATTGGTGCTCACCCATATATTTCCATGATTATCTTCCGTAATGGCACGTATATGGACATTGGACAAACCCTCCTCACTGCGATATACTTTATAGTCCCAACTCTGAGAGGATGGAAAACAAACCAGACCTTCTCCCGTTCCTATCCACATTCTGTTCTGACTATCCATATAAACAGTATTGATAGTATTAGAGGGAAAAAGAGAAGTCACGTTAAAAAGTTTAACGCACTGAAAATGTTCATCAAAAACCCCTAATCCTCCTCCGAAAGTACCAATCCATAAACGATTAAGATTATCTTTCGAGATACATCTCACCAGATTATTCTCTACTGTATAATGATCTGCAATGCCTTTATCATGCAAGCGTACCTTATAGATGCCATTACTAGTTCCTATCCATACATATTCTGCATCTTCATACAGTGCACGCACATCTTCCCCTGTTTTATCTTTAGGAAAAATCTGGTGAAAACTTTTCTTTTTCACATCATAAAAATCCACTCCTCCCATAAACGATCCAAACCAAAGGTTTCCTTCCGAATCACAAAGTGCAGCCTGTATGGAATTATCAGTCAAATCACCGGTTTCTTCTTTATAAACCGCCACCCGCTTGCCTTTATCAAATACATTGATGCCTCCCCCATCGGTTCCGATCCATAACTTTCCATCCCTTGCTACGCATACACTACTTGCTGTCTTATTATTCAGGCTACTACCCGAATGCTGGATAGGAGAATAACTATAAACATTAAAATAGGAAGATTCATGGCTAAGAAAATTAATTCCACCTCCCCACATACCAGCCCATACATTTTTAAAGGAGTCCTGAAACAAACAACGTACAGTAGAATTAGAGAGACTGTATTCATCATCCCCTTCCTTTATATATTGAAAACGCACTTGGTCAGGAGAAAGAAACATACGTTGCGTTAAATCCAAAATGGCTATTCCTCCAAATTCCATGGCAATCCAAAGTTTATTCCCATCAAATTGTCTGATATCAAATACGGTATGAGGAACCCCGTCCTCACTATGATGAAAATGGATAAAATTTTCGGCTTCCGGATTGAACAGTGCCAGCCCCCGGTCTGTTCCCAGCCAAATATTACCGCTTAAGTCCTTATAAATGCAAGTTACCCCATTACCTGGCAAACTGACCGGATCTTCAGGGTCATGCATAAAGTTCTTTACTTTTTTATCTTTAAGAGACAACACACTGAATCCATGATGCACATGCCCCATATACAACTTTCCATCTCCTCCATCAACAACCGACCAAATATTATCGCTAGCCAATCCCGGAACTGTTTGAGTATTGTAATGAATGAATTTTCCAGCCTTTTTATCGAAATAATCTACTCCCCGCCAATATGTCGTAATCCAAAGATTACCATCTGTAGCTGCCACAATCTTAGTAACATCATCCGTTATCAGACTTTCGGGGTTCTCGCCATCATGCCTATAGCAAAGAAAAGTGTTATTTACATAGTCATACGCATTCAGACCGGCCCTTTGCGTGCCTATCCAAAGGATAGAATCCTGAGGATCATCCAACAAACAATTCAGTTCATTGCCTGTTATACCCTGCCTTGTCAAATCTTCATTCTTCAAATAAGTAATGAAACGGGTACCATCGAATTTGTTCAACCCTTCCTCCGTGGCAAACCACAGAAAGCCCTGTTTGTCTTGAGCAATGCTCACCACATAATTATTGGATAATCCCTTCTCTATACCAAGCTGCTTAACAGAATAAGGTTGTGCCAATGAAACAACCGGCAGCAGCAAGAGCCAAAGTACGAATATCTTTCTCATAGCATCAGTGTACACATTGTTAAATAATATGGTTCAAAAATACAAATAAAGTCTGTATTTTAGATACATAAATCATGCATTGCAAGATTTACCTCCCTTTTCTGCAAGATTTATATCAGGATTTTAATTCTTCTTCACGTACATTTGCACCACTAACGAATTTAATTCGTCCTCTATTAGAGTAGATGTTTAATCTTCAAATACTAATAAAATATGAAAAAGAAACATTTGTATGGTGCCATGTTATGGGCTTTTCTTGTAACTGCAAACCTATGTACGGGATGTAGTGATGATAACGACTACCCCGATGTAGACGGGCAAAATCCAACAATGACATTAGCAACAGACCACATCGAGTCCGGAGCGGGACATCGATTTACTATTGAAGGGACATTAGAAGACAAAGACGGTATTGCTTCTATCAGCCTACAATGTGCCGACCTGCATTTGAACAAGACAATTGATTTAATCGAAATCTATGGTGCTCCGCAAGAGAGTTATGATTTAAGTTATTACTTTGACATAAACCGAAATGAAATCGGCGAACGTTTCACAGTCAAAGTTACTGTAACCGATGTAGGAGGACGCAGTATATCTCAAGATGTATTAATCACAATGGACGGAGATTTTGCAGCTCCGGTATTTTCTGCTGCCCCGGATGCCACTGTTACAGTATTAATGAAAAATGAAACGAAATTCAATCTTCGGTTCACGGCTACAGATGATCGTGCATTGGATTATGTCACAATTAATATTCCAGGTATAGACGGGTTTGACAACCGCCGTGTAGATGCTGATGGAAAAAGTTCATTGAACTTTGCCGAAATAATAGTATTCCCCAATGAACCGAAAAGTTATAATGTGACAATTACCGCTTTTGACAAGAAAGAAAACTCAACCACTACCACCAGTGTATTGAATATCTCAGAAATGCCGGATTTTCCCAAAATGTATCTGGCAGATGTGGCAACTGCCGAAGAACTGAATAGTGATATATTCGGGGTACCGATGGTAATTGAACATACAGGTGAATATCAGTATAAAGCAAATTATTACTGTCAAAAAGCCGGAACTAAAATATTCTTCTTACCACAAAAGAGTGACTTCACTCCTATTTGTTTCGGGCTTGATCCAGAGGATAACACCAAACTGACAGACGATCCCGAAACAGCAATGCCAATCGTACTTGACCAAGCCAATGTTTATTATGAAATTAATATTGATGTGAAGAACAGTACATACAATCTGAAAACTTACTCAATTGCCGATGCTGTAGACCCCATACCTCACACATACGGTTCTATCAGCCTTGACACATGGGGTGACGGTGGTTCGTGGTTACAGGAATTCTATTTCGGATATATGACCAGTAGCCCAACTGAAGTCCTGCGTTTCACTCAAGATAAGACCAATCCTCACCTGTTCTATTTGGATACCCCCCTATTCCTGGAGGCAGGTACTAAAATGAATTTCGTTATTCATAACTGGCACTCCGACGGATGGTGGAATTATTGCACGTGGCGTGTAGACAACTCAGACGAACCGGAGATCTTCGGATATTATGGTAAAGAAGCCAAATATACCAATCCGGCATGGACCAAACCCGATCATGTAGGTGACAATTGGGCAAAACCAACAGTGAACGTCACAGGGAATTATAAACTTATATTCGACGCTCATTTGGAAAGAGCTAAACTCATTCCGGCCAATTAACAAGTAACATTAGATTTAAGATATGAAAAAGCAAATATTATTATTGTGTCTTGCGCTGACAAGTCTATGTAGCTATGCGCAGACCATCACTGTAAAAGGTGTAGTAACCTCGGCTTCAGATAAAGAACCGATGATTGGTGCAACAGTGCAAGTAAAAGGTACAGGTACAGGTACTATTACAAGTATTGATGGTGATTATTCACTAAACGATGTTGCCAAGGATGCCGTACTTGTGTTCTCCAGCATAGGATATGAGACTCAAGAAATAAAGGTAAACGGACAAACCGTTATCAATGTAGTGCTGAAAGATGCCAGTGAATTACTGGACGAAGTAGTGGTTATTGGTTATGGAGCCGTGAAAAAAAGTGACCTGACCAGTTCTATATCTACCGTAAAAGGAAAAGAAATTACCGAAACTGTAACCGGTAATGCAATGGACGCCTTGCAAGGTAAAATCAACGGTGTTCAAGTAACCAGTGGTGGTGGTCCGGGCGCACAACCAAAAGTTCTAATCCGTGGTGTAACAACAGTAAACGGAACCGATCCTTTGTATGTAGTAGATGGCATGCCGGTAGGTACAAACATCAACTTCCTAAACAGTAATGACATTGAATCTATGGAAGTTTTAAAAGACGCTTCGGCTGCTGCCATTTACGGAACACGTGCTTCTAACGGTGTCATTCTAATCACAACCAAAAAAGGAATGGCAGGAAAAACAAATATCAGTTTTAATGCATCTGCAGGTTTCCAAACATTGTCAAAACCCAAAATGGCTAATGCCGCCGAATATAAAGAAGTATTCAATACCCGATACACAAATGACGGAGGAACTTCTATTTGGAATGATACAGGCGCTACTACCAATCCCGGAGGAACAGACTGGTGGGACGAAGTAATCAACAAAACTGCTTTAGTGCAAAATTACTCACTCAATATCTCCGGTGGTTCAGACAAACTGGTTTATAACCTGAGTATGGGTTACTACCGTAACAATTCACAATATGACTATGGTTATTGGGACAAAATCAACGCACGCCTTAATACAGAATATACATTTAATAAATATGTAAAAATGGGTTTCGACATTGCCCCACGTGTAGAATCATGGGATGATACCCCCGATCTTTTTTCAGCTGCCATGTCTATGGACCCACAACTCCTATATTCAAGCCGGAAGATCAATGGGTGGATAACGAATTCAATAACTATCAGCGTTCTTACAACAACCAGGAGTGGAACCCTGCCGGTTCATTGGCTCGCCAAAATTCCCACTCCCGTGAAATGGGTACAATTGTAAATACTTATTTACAGATAAACCCTATTCAAAAACTGACCCTGCGCACGCAGTTCGGCGCTAATGCACACTTCCGCCGTACAGACAAATTCACTCCTGAATTCTATATTGATGCTTTGGAACAATCTACATTAAGTAATGTTTCCCGTGAAATGCAGGAATGGCTTGATTGGAACTGGACTAATACTGCTACTTACATCACGACTTTTGCAGAAAAGCATAATATTAATGTAATGGGTGGCTTTACAGCTGAACGCTTTGCTGAATTCCAATCAAAAGCCTCACGTGACGATGTTCCTAATAATATGGATCAAATGCAGGAAGTAAATGCCGGTACACAAAACCAAAAGTCAGAAGGTAAAACTGCTTACAGCACATTAGTATCTTATTTAGGACGCGTGATGTATAACTATGACAATCGTTACTATCTAACAGCTTCTATTCGTGCAGATGGTTCTTCTCGTTTCCCCAAAGGAAACAAATATGCCATCTTCCCTTCTGTTTCTGCTTCATGGCGTATCATCAGTGAAAGTTTCATGCAAGACCAGAAGATTTTCAGTAACTTGAAATTACGCGGAGGTTGGGGACGTGTAGGTAATCAAAACATAGATAATGATGCTACGCTGACTTTGTTAGGACAATCTGATTATGTATTCGGTACAGCTCCAGGACGTGTTTCAGGTACTATGGTATCAGGCGTTGGCAATAATTTGCTAAAATGGGAAACAGTAGAAGACTGGAACGTAGGTGTGGATATGTCCTTCCTTGACTCCCGTCTAGACATGACCTTTGAGTATTTCCAAAAGAAATCTTCTGATATGCTCTATCAGAAACAAAATATCTTCGCCATCGGATACCCCGACTGGAACAGTACAGTATGGATGAATATAGGTAGTATGAAAGCTAGCGGCTGGGAATTAAGTCTGAACTGGCACGACAAAGTAGCAAACTTCCGATATAATGTGGGATTGAACCTTTCCGCAGTGAAAAATAAAGCTGTTAAATTCTCCGGTGACGGTCCTATCCAAACTGGAGGTTTCAACAGCGACCAAATTATCCGTAATGAAGACGGTGGCTTGATTTCACGCTTCTACGGCTACGTAGCGATGGTATTTTCCAAAATTGGGATGAAGTTTATGCTCACACCAACGAAAATGGCAAGCTGGTACAATCCAATGCCCAACCCGGTGACATTCGCTTTAAGGATTTGAATCATGACGGAGTTCTAGATGAAAATGATAAAACATGGATCGGTAACCCATATCCCGATTTGATGGTAGGTTTGAACTTGGGTTTCAGCTATAAAAACATCGATTTCACAGCCAACTTCTATGGTACATTCGGTAATGATATTTTCAATAAGACCAAAGGTTTATACTCCGGCGTAAGTGGGCAAAACGTTTGGGCAGGTACATTGCAGAAAGCATGGCATGGCGAAGGAACCAGCAACGATATTCCTCGTCTGTCCTACAATGATTTGAATCAGAATTACACACGCGTTTCAAGTTTCTTTGTAGAAGACGGCTCTTATATGCGTTGCAAACTATTACAAGTGGGTTACACACTCCCCAAGAAGTGGTTGAACGGAACCGAATTGCGTCTCTCATTGTCGGCTCAAAATCCTTTCACTATCACCAGCTACTCAGGTATGGATCCTGAACGTCCACAGATTGGTAAAGATGGCAGTGTAATTGAAACCGGTATTGACGGCATCGCTTATCCTAACCCACGTACTTTCTTATTTGGAATTGATTTAAAATTTTAACCCTCAAGGTATAAACCATGAAAAAGATATTAACAATATTAACAATGATTGCCTCGCTGACATTCACTTCTTGTGAGGATTTCCTAACAGAGGAAGTGCGCGGGCAACAAAATTTGGATACTTATTTCCAAAGTGCAGAAGAAGCCGAAGCATTTATTACTGGTTGTTACCAGCCATTACTTTTGGCGGATGGTGGAATATCAACACAGTATGGTTGCTTTCCGAGATGTGTAGTGATGACGGTTGGATGGGCAATACCAGCCAAAGTCAAAGTGACTATATTTCTTTGGCCCACTATCAAGGTACCGGACAAAGCAATGGTGCCATCTCCAACTTTTGGCAGTATCGATACAAAGGCATTCTACGTTGCAATATCGCAGTGGAACGCATTTCACAAGCTGATTTCTCAGATGAAGAAATGAAGAACCGGCTTGTAGCCGAAGCACGTTTTCTCCGTGGATACTTCTATTTTGAACTTGTGAAGAATTTTGGTGGTGTGCCTCTCATTACAGGCTTCCTGTTGCCCGAAGAAATACAAGGTATTACCCGCGCTTCGGCCGAAGATGTATATAAGTTCATTGAAGATGATTTAAAAGCCGCTGCTGATGTGTTGCCACAACGTAGTCAATATGCTGCTACAGATATGGGACGCGCTACCCGTGGAGCTGCATTAGGCTATTGGGAAAGGTTTACCTCTACCAAAGCAAATGGCAAGAGGCACATGATGTATTGAAAACAGTCATCGACGAAGGTGAATATAAATTACTCGACAACTTCGGTGATGTATGGGATGTTGACCATAACAATAGCGAAGAAAGTCTGTTTGAAGTACAATATATGTATGATGGAACTTATGCATTGGGTGGTTCTTTGACTGTTATTACCGGTGCCCGTAGTGGCCCCGGCGACGGATGGTCTTGGGGACAGCCAACCGCCAACCTTGAACAAGCCTACATCGATGCAGGAGATACAGAACGTTTACGTTGGACCATCATTAAAACGGGTTGTACAGAAATTGCCGGAGAGAATAACTTCGACAAGTTCGTTGAAAACAACACAAAAATCGCCAATTATAAAGATTATATCGAAAAGTACGGTTGGGATCCCGAATGTTATATTATAGATCCGTCACAACATAAATCAGCACGTATTGTCCGGAAGTATTTTGTACCTATTGAAAAACGTCCGGAAGTATACAATATCGACAAAATTCCATTAGATCATCGTATCTTACGCTATGCAGATGTATTGTTGATGTATGCTGAAGCCTGCAACGAATTGGGCGAAGATGGTACAGCACGTACCTACCTTAATGAGGTACGGAATCGTGTAAAATTACCTGCTGTCACATCCAGTGGGAACGAGCTTCGCAAAGCTATCCGGCTAGAACGTCGTTTGGAACTGGCATGGGAACAAAACAGAATCTATGATATCCGCCGTTGGACAGATGACAATGGCAAGAAAATGATTTGTAACCTGATGGGAGCAAACGGTACATTTGTAAAATACAATACAGATCCCGCTACCCGCGACATTTACGAATGGGAAAATCAAGGTGAGGCAAGTGATAAAGGAATCAGCTTCAACGAAAACCGGGATATGGTATTCCCGATACCTTTATATGAGATTACAATGTCTAATGGTTCTATCACCCAAAATCCGGGCTGGAATTAATCATTTTCCAAAAAGAACAGATTGTTACAGGAATTAAACATTCAATAGGTCTTTATATTCTGTCGCGGATAGTTTGCTAGGATTATCCGCGACTATTTTTTAATCCATCTAAAATAATGAAACTAAAATATATTTTTACTCTTCCACTGTTCTTTTCTACTGTAGCCTGCAGTGACGATTCTCCCCAAACACCGGATACATCGGGGCAACCGGACAACAGCATAAACGTAGAAAAAACAGTAACCATAGATGCCGGACAATCTTTTCAGACTCTGACAGGATTTGGCGCATCAGATTGTTGGGCACCTGCCTTCGTAGGAAAAAGCTGGATAACGAATCGTGACAAAATCAGTGAACTGCTATTCTCTTCTGAAATACAATCAGGACAACCTAAAGGTATAGGACTCTCCATGTGGCGTATGAATCTAGGTGGTGGCAGTGCAGAACAAGGTGAAGCAAGTGGAATAGAAGACAAATCACGCAGAGCAGAATCTTATCTGACTGATGACTTAACATTAGACTGGACACGCTGTAAAGGGCAGCGCTACTTCTTGCAGCGTGCCAAAGAGTTTGGTTGTCAGAGTATAGTACTTTTCAGCAATACCCCTCCTGTACAATATACCTCCAACGGAAAAGGATTCTCCAATAGCGGAGGAATTTCTAATTTGAAGGATGAACGTTATACGGACTTTGCCAGATACATGTCAGATGTAGCAAAATACTATGTAAACGAAGGATATCCAGTGACACATATCTCACCAGTTAACGAACCCCAATATAAATGGGACAGCGGCCAGGAAGGCAGCGGATGGACTAATGATGAAGTAGCCAGACTTATACGTGAATTGGATACCGCCATCACTTCTGCCGGTCTTTCTATTGATATTCTTCCAGGGGAATCTGGAGATTATGAATATCTCTACAAATTTAAGAATGATGCCGCCCACAGTAACGTACTTTCAGCATTTTTCACACCTGGAACTTCCACCTATATAGGCAACCTGACTCATGTAAAGAAACTTATCTGCGGCCACAGCTACTGGACAGATGGCACATGGGATGGTATGCGTAATGTCCGGAAACAACTGGCCCAAGCAGCCCAACAATATGATGTAGAAATATGGCAAAGTGAGTGGAGTATGTTAGGCGACGGATACAGCTCTTCCGAGTTTATAGGCTATGACCAAGCAACCGAAATGGACATTGCACTTTATATGTCAAAAGTAATACACAATGACCTAACTATAGCAGGAGTTTCCTCCTGGAGCTACTGGACCTCAATGGATATCCCCCGCTGGGGACACAAAAACCGCTTCTTACTGATTTCACTGGAACCCTCCGATGGAGTTTATGGGGATATAGAGAAAGAAGGCACTTATAAAGCTACTCCCACACTTTGGGTATTAGGTAACTACAGCCTATTCATCCGACCGGGTTATCGCCGTATCATGCTTAACATGAATGAATCATCCAGTTTCTTCGGGTCAGCATGGATTTCACCGAAAAAAGATAAAATTGTTGCTGTTTATACCAATCTATCAGAAAAAGGAGTCCGGCTAAACGAAATTCATAAAGAATGGGTAAGTGAAATAAGCTCCATCACTACTTATATAACAACAAATAACAAAAATTTGCAAGAGGTACACGTCACGGCAGACCAACAAGTAATTGTGCCTTCGGAAAGTGTTACAACTGTCATTTATAATCTGAAATAATCCCTCAACTTTATGAAATACAAAGCATTATTATTCTCTTTATTTGCAACAGCAAACCTGTTTGCTCAGCATCCTGCCATTCACTTTGAAATAGAAACAGACCAACCCTGTCAAACCATGGACTATTTCGGAGCATCAGACTGTTGGAGCATGCAATTTATAGGCTTATGGCCACAAGAAAAACAAAACCAAGTAGCCGACTGGCTGTTCAGTACGGAAAACCATGAAAACGGACAACCTAAAGGAATCGGTCTGTCTTTATGGCGTTTCAATGTAGGAGCCGGAAGCGCGGAACAAGGAGAAGTCAGCCAGATAGCCTCTCCCTGGATGCGTGCCGAATGTTTCCTTCAGGCAGATGGTAACTATAATTGGAATAAACAACAAGGGCAGCGCAACTTCCTGCGTCTGGCAAAAGAACGGGGTGTAAACAAATTTTTGGCATTTCTTAATTCACCTCCCGTATATTTCACACAAAACGGTCTTGCCACCAACACAGGCCGTGGAGGAACCTTAAACTTAAAGGAAGAGCATTATAAGAATTTTGCCCATTTTCTTGCCAATGTCATAAAAGGGGTGGAGAAACACGATGGAATCAAGTTCAATTACCTCTGTCCATTCAATGAACCCGATGGGCATTGGAACTGGATTGGCCCCAAACAAGAAGGTACACCGGCTACCAACCGCGAAATAGCCCGTGCCATACGCCTCATCAGTAAAGAGTTCGTAAATAACCAAATTGACACACAGATTCTAGTCAATGAGTCCTCTGACTATCGTTGTATGTTCGATACTCACATGACTAATTGGGAACGGGGGTATCAAATCCAGTCTTTCTTTAATCCGGACAGTACAGCCACCTATCTGGGTGATACTCCCAATGTTCCCCGGCTGATGGTAGGGCATAGTTATTGGACTAATACTCCTCTGAATAATTTACACGATATCCGTTGTCAATTAAAAGATACTTTAGACAAGTATAAGGTGGATTTCTGGCAGACAGAAACCTGTATCATGGGCAATGACGAAGAAATCGGCGGAGGCGGAGGATATGACTTCACCATGAAGACAGCATTATATGTAGCACGGATCATTCATCATGACATTGTATATGCAGGTGCTCGCAGTTGGCAATGGTGGCGATCTATCGGTGGAGATTATAAAGACGGATTAATCCGTGAGTATAGTGATCCGACTTTTCTGAATGGTGAGGTGAAAGACTCCAAATTAATGTGGGCTTTGGGAAACTACAGTAGATTTATACGCCCGGGAGCTGTTCGGAAAGCAATTATAGCCAAAGACAACCAAGGGAAAATCATTCCTGAAGGCGATACGGATGTAACCGGACTAATGTGTTCAGCATACCAAAATACAGACGGAAAGGAGGTTTTCGTTATGATTAATTATGCAGCGGAAGATAAAGAGTTTACTTTCTATCAGCGTAACGGAATTATAAAAAACTGGACAATCTATCGTACTTCGGATAAAGATGGAGAGAATCTTCTACCGGTAGGAAGCATCAAAAACCATGAAAAAGTTGTGATCCCGGCACGTTCCATTATTACGTTGGTCACTCAATAATACTCCAATATATAAAGAAATAAGGTTGGCTCTTTGTGAAGAGTTCAGCCTTATTCTCTTCTTAAAATACATTTCGGTTCTCAATCCTTCCTTTTTATACTGCTTTCCCTCACCTGCAAACAAGTAGGAACAATGATTTGCCTGATTTTTTTATCTCCCTTAATCTTATCAATCAACATCTGACATGCGGCTTCCCCCATCTTATAAGTCTGATGCGAAACGGCCGAAAGGCGAGGCACTACATAATTGGCATGTTGCTCATCTGTATACCCAATAAGCGCTATATCCTGAGGAATACGAAGATTATGATTTCTAATCACTTCCATAGCGGCAAATGCCAATGTATCATTCATGGCAAGAATTGCATCGGGAGGCTCCGGAAGCGATAATAAAATTTCTGTAGCTATTTTCCCTTCTTCAAAATCAATTTTCCGACACACAACCAAATCTTTCTCAATAGGTATCTTATTTTCCCTTAACGCTTCAAGGTAACCATGTTTTCTCTTTCTTACTATATCCAGATGGTTTGCACCACCGATAAAAGCAATCCGTTTGCTTCCATGATCCAACAAGTGCTGTGTCGCCATCTGAGCGGAATATACTCCATCAGCCACTACCGTAGAAAAACGGTCAGGCATGCAAACACGATCAAATAGAACAAGCGGCATATTCATATTATCCAAACTCAACCAATGGGCATAATCTGTTGTTTCTTGAGATAAACAACCTATAATACCTTCCACATGCATATTGACCAAATTCTCAATATTTCTTTTCTCATGGTCGTATGACTCATGGGAAGTCGTGATAATAACAAAATAGCCGTTTGCTATAGCGGTATCTTCTATACCACTTAAAATAGACGCAAAGAAATGAGTAACAATATCAGGTACAATTACTCCAATGGTACGGGGAGTATTTTTCCGGAGACTCATAGCAAAAGGATTGGGGTGATAATTCATCTCTTTTGCCAATTTTTGAGCTTTAATACAAAGTTCCCGACTGATTTCGGGACTATTTTTCAAGGCACGGGATACTGTAGGTATGGATACACCTAATATCTGTGCCAAATCTTTCAATGAAGTACGTCTCGATTCTGCCATATCAATGCTGTAAACGGTGATTCACCTACAAAGAAAGCATATTCTCACCAATATACATACAAAGAGTGCATTTTTTAGTGATAAGATTAGTGGTAAATATTGCGATATGTACCCACTATTCACCACCAACCACTTATCACTAATAAATCGTTCCGCGCATCCGGTCTTCGAATGCAGCTAAAGCAGCCTTGGCGCCTTCCCCCATTGCTATAACTATCTGTTTATAAGAAACATCCGTTACATCTCCGGCAGCATAGATACCTTTTACAGAGGTCCGTCCATTTTTATCAGTCAGAATTTCACCCATGCGGTTCGTTTCCAGCAATTCTTTAAACAAAGCGCTATTGGCAGTCAAACCAATTTGGACAAAAATACCATCCAAGGCAAATATCTCTTCTTTTTCGGATGAACGGTCTTTCTTTATAAGCCCCACCACTTTATCACCGTTTCCTAACACCTCTACCGTTTGAGTATTAGTAATAATATCCACATTGGGCAGGCTTTTAGCTTTCTCCTGCAAAACAGTATCCGCTTTCAAAGTATCCATGAACTCGAATACAGTCACTTTGGAACAGACTCCCGCCAAATCAATAGCAGCCTCAACCCCGGAGTTTCCACCACCTATGACTGCCACTTCCCTGCCTTTATAGAACGGTCCGTCACAATGAGGACAGAAAGCAACTCCATGACCGATGTATTTTTCTTCACCGGGAACATTCAATTTTCTCCAATTCGCCCCGGTAGCAATGATCAATACGGGAGCCTTGTACGTTTCTCCACCTTTCACAGACAACACTTTCATGCCCTCTGTCACTTCCACTTTCTCTATCCGGCGATTTTCCAAAATATCAATATGATATTCCGCCAAATGTTTTTTCAGATCCTGGGCCAACTGTTTACCGGTAGTCTGAGGCACAGATATCAAGTTCTCAATCCCCATCGTTTCATTGACTTGTCCACCAATACGCTCTGCTATTATTGCTACTTTCAACCTTTACGAGCTGAGTAGATAGCAGCTGTCGCACCGGCAGGACCAGCACCGGCTACCAGTACATCATATTCTTTTGTCTCAACAGTTTCCAATTCCACCGAACCGTAACGGGCTTCCAGCTTCTCCAACAGATCCCCCATACTGCTACGCCCCACATGAATCTGTTCACCATCAGCAAATACAGTAGGAACGGCCTGTACTTTCATCCGTTCTACTTCTTCTTCATTTATAGATCCATCTACTGCCTCATGGCGTATCTGACCATTCAGAAGTACCATCATATTCAAAGCTTGAACCACATCGGGACAATTGGTACAGGTGAGAGACAAATAGGTGGTCAAACTAATCGGCCCCTGTAACGCCTTGATACGTCTGGTAATAAACTCGTCCGGAAAATTCTTTCCTTTGCCGTCAGCATTCAGAACAGCCATCAACAAAGAAGTAAATTCATGGCCACCAGGTACGGCACGAAATGTGATTCCCGTATCCTTTCCTTCTTTTAAAAGGATAAACTTCAGCCCTTCACTATCCTGCAACCGACAGGAAAGTTTATCCGAACAGGAAGCCACTTCTTCCAACAAGTCCACCAACTCGGCACGACTTTCGTGCTGAGGGTGGACAAAGATGTCAAAAGTATAGTGCGCTTCCAATTGGGCAAAAAGACCTTTTAACTGATCTTTTATCGCACTATCTAACATGAGTTCTATACTTTAAATTTTACCTACCAAATCAATACTCGGTTTCAAGGTCTCAGCACCTTTCTTCCATTTAGCAGGACAAACCTCACCATCATGAGTGGCTACAAACTGGGCAGCTTCTACCTTACGAAGAAGTTCATCAGCATTACGCCCAATACTGTTGTCCTGAATTTCAGCTAATTTGATCTTGCCTTCGGGATTCACTACAAAAGTGCCACGATAAGCCATACCGTCTTCTTCAATCATCACACCAAATGCACGCGACAAAGCACCTGTAGGATCTGCCAACATCGGATAAGTGATTTTGCGGATGCTTTCAGACGCATCATGCCATGCTTTATGAACGAAATGTGAATCGGTGCTTACAGAATATACTTCCACTCCCATTGCTTTGAACTGATTATACTTTTCAGCAATATCTACAAGTTCGGTAGGGCATACAAACGTAAAGTCAGCAGGATAGAAGAAGAAAATAGCCCATTTACCTTCAATATCTTTATTAGTTACGGTTTTAAACTCTCCATTATGGAATGCCTGAACTTTAAATTCAGGAACTTGTGAATTAATAATTGGTTCCATACTCTTTTTATTTTTAAATTAAAACTGATTTTCAAATTGTAATTATTACATTTGCAAAGGTAACCGACTTCAGCACCTTCCACAATACCTAATTATTAGGATTGTATAGAACAAGATTCACCATAAATAGGTATTGGATAAACGATTTTTTTAATCGAATTTTGCATGGAGTTAAAAGGATGCTAAATATTTTAACAACAATAGTTTATATTAGAATAATTATTTAAAAGTACATGTAGTATGAAAATAGAAAAAAATTATAGCCCGCGAGATATTAGACTCACGTGGTAATCCCACAGTAGAAGTCGATGTTACATTAGAATCAGGAATCACAGGTCGTGCATCGGTTCCGTCAGGAGCATCAACCGGAGAACACGAAGCATTAGAACTACGCGATGGTGACAAAACTCGCTATAATGGAAAAGGAACCTTAAAAGCTGTAGCCAATGTAAACACAATCATTGCCCCGGCGCTAATTGGTTGCTCAGCACTGGAACAACGTGCCATTGATAAAAAGATGTTAGCATTAGATGGTACTCCCACTAAATCCAAACTCGGAGCCAATGCCATTTTAGGCGTATCGCTAGCAGTAGCAAAAGCAGCCGCAAACTATCTGGATATACCTTTATATAGATACATAGGTGGGACGAATACATACGTAATGCCGGTTCCAATGATGAATATCATCAATGGCGGTTCACATAGTGATGCTCCCATTGCTTTTCAAGAATTTATGATTCGTCCTGTAGGTGCTCCATCTTTCCACGAAGGTTTACGCATGGGAGCCGAAGTATTCCATGCGCTGAAAAAAGTATTGCATGACCGCGGTCTGAGCACTGCCGTAGGCGATGAAGGTGGTTTTGCTCCTGCCTTGAACGGAACCGAGGATGCCATTGAGTCTATTCTGGCAGCCATCAAGAATGCAGGTTATGAACCGGGTAAAGATGTCATGATTGGTATGGACTGTGCTTCTTCTGAATTCTATAAGAATGGCGTTTATGACTATACGATTTTTGAAGGAGAAACAGGCAAAAAACGTACGACTGACGAGCAAATTAATTATCTGGAAGAATTGATTAATAAGTATCCTATCGATTCTATTGAGGACGGTATGAGTGAAAATGACTGGGAAGGGTGGAAGAAGCTGACCGAACGTATAGGCAACCGTTGCCAACTGGTAGGTGATGACTTGTTCGTAACCAATGTAGAATTCCTTTCAAAAGGTATTGCACAAGGATGCGCCAACTCTATCCTGATCAAAGTCAATCAAATAGGTTCTTTAAGTGAAACACTGGATGCTATTGAAATGGCTCATCGTCATGGATATACCACTGTTACTTCCCACCGCTCAGGAGAAACGGAAGACGCAACCATTGCAGACATTGCCGTAGCTACCAATAGTGGACAAATCAAAACAGGCTCATTGAGCCGGAGCGACCGCATGGCAAAATACAACCAGTTACTCCGTATTGAAGAGGAACTGGGTAATTTGGCCGTATATGGTTACAAACGAATCAAATAATTGGATCTTTTGTACATTTATGTAATCGGATAGCGTCTTTGAGAAAAGGCGCTATCTTTTTTGGATATTGCTTTCCGATGACATTCTTAAAAAAAATATAAAAGCCTCCTGTCTTCTGTCTGTCCTTTAAAGGTTTTATGTACTTTTGTACCGCTTTAAACAAAAAACAATCAATAAAAATGGACGATTCAATACCACGAACGTGCAATAGTATTAACTGATCCGACAGGGCAATCACTACTCTGAATGCCTCTGAACGGATATAAATGAACGAAAGGAGGCAATAAGATGAGAAAATATCTTTATTGTGAAAATGGCTTTGTAGAAAAGCCACAATGGATGCCAAACTGCTGGGTGAATGTAGAATGCCCCGACCAAAGTGATTTTGAGTTTCTGACTAAAGAATTAAAAGTCCCCGAAGCTTTTTTAGAGGACATCGCCGATATGGATGAACGTCCACGAACGGATACGGAAGACAACTGGCTACTGACCATTATCCGAATCCCCCTGCAACAACAGGGAAGCATCCCTTATATCACTATCCCTATCGGTATCATTACAAATAATGAAATCATTGTTACCGTGTGTTATCACTCCACTGAAATGATTCCTGATTTCATTGACCACACCCGACGTAAAGGAATCATTGTGCCTAATAAATTTGAACTGATTTTACGGTTAATTTACTCATCTGCCGTATGGTTCTTGAAATATCTGAAACAAATAAACAATGATGTAGCTGCCGCAGAAAAAGAATTGGAAAGGAGCATACGTAATGAGGACCTGCTAAGATTGATGAAACTACAAAAAACATTGGTTTATTTCAATACGTCCATTCGTGGAAATGAGGTGATGGTAGGTAAATTGCAAAGTATCTTCCAGGAAAAAGATTATCAAAACCGCGATTTGGTAGAAGATGTAGTCATTGAATTAAAACAAGCATATAACACGGTAAATATCTACAGTGATATCTTAACCGGAACCATGGACGCATTTGCTTCCATCATATCCAATAATGTAAACACCATCATGAAACGCATGACCAGTATTTCCATCATTCTGATGGTACCCACATTAATAGCTAGTTTCTATGGAATGAACGTAGATGTACATGTAGATGCATTACCACATGCTTTTAGTTTTATTATTTTGGCGTCCATCACATTGTCTGCGTTGGCCTTTGTTATTTTCAGGAAGATAAAGTGGTTCTAAAAAATCCTGTAACAATATCATATGACCTGTCATTCACGACAACAGGTCATATGATAAAACTGATAAAACTCTTTTCGCCCCCTAATCTTATGACAAAGAGATTCAATTTACTCTTGATTTCTTTCTCCAAATACGTTTTATCCATAAATAGTATCCTGTTAATGGCAAGGTGGCTCCTATCAAAGCTGCTATAAACGTCAGTAAACGAGTAAGCATACCGCCCCAACTACCAACATGTACAGAATAGATCCATCCGCGAATCTTTCCAGCCTTCTCAGCATCTTTATATAAAACTACCTCATCAATCTCACCACTATGATGATTGAATTTATAACGGTCGGAAGCACGTTGATTACCAAAGGTATTGAAAGAAACATTTGCTACCCCATCTGATAAGGTTATCTGTTTGTAACCGGGATTATTTAGGGCTAATTGTTCATAAACTTGTTGCCAACAAACATAGGACGAAGAATGAGAAACATTCTTTCCAGGTTGATCACTACCTCTACCACCACGCAGAGTCACCCCACTATGTGTACCTCCCTGTTGTACTTCCACGCCAAACACTTTATAGAAACCTGTCCGATACCATCCAAAAGACCATGTTAACCCGGTAAGGCCATAGCCAATAAAAAAAACAGCGCATACATTCCACCTGCAACATGCAGGTCATACCAAAATCTTCTAAAGCCCCTGCCGACAGATATTCTTAAACTATTTTTCAAGGCTTTTCGTGTACGAGGCCACCAGATAACGATACCCGATATCAAAACCACGACAAACAACAGGGTGCTGACACCTACAATCATTTTTCCCCAAAAGACTCCGCCATCCGCTTTCATACTGTCCAACAGCCAGCGATGCAGCCTGAACATAGTCACAAAAAATGCAGGACGTTCATATTTACCTTTAATCTCACCAGTATATTGATCCACATACATAGAAGCACGACGAGGCTTGGACAGATTCACCTGCCAAGCGCGTTCCGGGTCAGAAAAAACACTGATTCCTATCACAAACACACTGTCGGGTAACGTGAGTTCTACCTCTTCTAATAATCGATCAACAGGAAGTGGAACTGTCTCTACCTTTTTTACATAATAGAGTTCATGCCTAGCCAGTTCCATCACTTCATTTTCAAAAACCAGCATAGCTCCCGAGAAGCAAATCAAGGTAATGATTAACCCGAAAGGAACAGAAAGCCAAAGATGTATTTGGCGAAATATTTTCTTCATAAAATCTTCAATACAATTCATAAAAAGAGTCTGCATAAGCACATACTGCCCGCAGACTCCCACTATATTATTACAATACTCAGTTCTGAGGTTGCAGTTTACCGACGCCACTGATTTGTGTTGCTTCTATAGAAACACCCTTTGTCGCTACCGCACCAACCGGATCTATTTTATAAATAGACGGATATCCTTCTGTTGTAGTTACAGCCATATAGGCATATCCATTCTCCACATACGGAGTATTACCAAAGCCAGAGATCAAATCGGCAGAAGGCAAGCCGGTTACATAAGTAAGTTTTCCGGTTTCTCCTTTATATATCGCTAACTGATTAGCTGTGAAACCAGTTTCAGTCAAGGGACGATCATACATCAACAACAAGAAATAATCTCCCGTAATATGCCAACAACGAATGAAAGATTTACCTCCGGTCTGCGCTTCGATACTATAATAATAATCAGGATCAAACTCTTCTGTTCCAGCCTTTATACGTACTACTCCAGCATCCAAGGTAGTCTGTTGCCGTTTATCAGCCATTGTTTTGGCATAACTAGGAGAAAATACATAAATATCACCATTATCTGCCGCCCAAATAGTTTGGTAATATTGAGACTTCATTCGCCCACAAGCATAGCTGATTTTATCAGTCTCAATAATCTTTTTAGTAGTCAGCGTTTCATTATCAAAAATAGCGACCCAGCATTTGTTGGGATATTGCGTCCATTGCAATTCGCCTTTTTTATAACTGCTGCTGTTGGAACCACCGTCTTCTGTCTTTACCAAATCATCATTGCCAGGAAGTATCCATTTTCCCCCGTCAGTGGCCGATCCATATTGACTTAACCCCATTGGAATAGCAGCGCTATACAGCTTATTATTTTGTTCCAATATGCCGGCCAATGTTACATATTCTCCATTTCCCAAGAAGTTCTCGGACATATAAGCCTTATTTTGAGTATCATTCGTTGTAAATGTTTCAGCAGATACATCCAAATAAGAAAGCAAAAACATTTTTGGTAAATATCCATTCTCATCAGCATACGCAGTGGGTCCGTCACCGGTAGACGAGGTCATGATATATTTATCATAAATACCGTAAGTAGTAAATCTCTTTATGGCAAACTCCCCCGAACGAGCCTTTACTTCATTATTTGAATCCATGATATAAGAACGGGTCGTACCTGCATTCCCTTGATTATAAGTCAGTGCATAAAGATATTGATTCTTGTAAAACACCCATTGAGTTGCGCCATCATTCACAAGACCATTATTCACTGTAGAAACAGTGCCTTTATCCAACGTTTCAGAAGTAAGCAGTACATTCGTTGTATTTCCAGACGCTGTGACCGAAGATGCAATAACATACTCACCTTTAGCCTCGGTACCCGAACCGTAATCCGGCTCATTATCCGTACATGCACTCAACACCATTCCTACTATGGCAATAGCAACAAATCCATTCAAAAAGAAAATTTTCTTCATTTTATTCTTCTATTTAATTTAAAATCCAATTAATTATAAACTTTTTCCAATTCTTTAATTACCGAAACAAACACGCAGTTTACCATAAAAAGCCCGACCGGCCTTCTGAAGACTAAAATTATCATATAACTTCTCATCTGTGAAGTTACGACATTCCAATGATACGTTATATCGTCCTTTTTGCAAACTATAAGAAAGGGATATATTGTGTGAGAATTGATCAGGTACACATAGTCCCCCTTATTTGAGCCTATTCGGGAAGAATAATAAGTAAAGCTATGCAGATATTGATTATCATAAGACACTGTCAACATATTGCCTTTCCTTCCTAAATCCCGCCAATAAAAAGTAACATCCGAATCAGCAAACATATAAGGCAGGTTCGGCATCCGTTCTTTATAAGCCAAATTTTCCGCACTGCTGGAAATAGATGTTTTCATATTGTCGCGTACATCCATTTTGGTAAAATTACCTCCTATACTCACCCAATTGCCAAAACCGTAACGAGCAGAAACAGTATATCCTTTCGTCAATACTTTACCGTAATTAATATATTTCGCAGCATATTTACCACCACTCAAATCCGCAATATTACGCTGAATATAATCTTTCGTATTCCGATAAATCACTCCACCTTCCATATATACAGAATGCCTGCCAAATGTTCTGTTATAGCTCAAATTAAAATTCAAATTATCACTACTCTCAGGTTTTATACTGATATCTCCCATTTCCAAATCCTCATCTCCAAACATTTCTTCAATAGTAGGCAGACGATATGCTTTTTCGTATGACAATTTTGCCTGCAAACCGGATAGAATGAAATAAGTTCCCGCAGCTCCATACCCTATGGAATTCATGTTTCGGGTAGTACGGACATAATCATCCTGATTCGTAGTCGTAGCCATAGGACCTGCTACATACAAACTATAATATTTTCCAAACACTGAGAGGTTCCAATTATCAGACGGCATCAACCGATAGGATAATCCGGAGATATTCTTATGGGTTTCTTTAGCGATGGCATCCTCCGATTCCACCTTAGCCAATAAAGAAGTATTAGAACGGCGGAAAGTATTCAACACATGATTAAAGGTCAGCATGTGTATTTTCGCCAGACGGTAATTAACAGTTAATGTTCCATTCCAATTGTTATTATCCGCCCGTGAATATTGATTGGATTGTTCACCGGGTGAGTTCATTAATTTCCTATCACCCAACCAATTGTACTTATATGAAGCTGTATCTATATTTGCCGTTGCATTTTTATTATAATTGGCAGTCAATGCCACATTCAGACCTTTGATTAATAAGTCACGCTTATTATACTCCAATGACGGCATCAACGAATGTCCTTTACGATGTTTTTCCCCATAAACTATTTCCTGACGTACTCCGGTCTGTATCTCCTTATACATATGTGAATAAGTAAAGCCCAACATCAATCTGTCTGCCCATTTCTTATCCACAATGCCAATCTTACCTATAACCGCCTCATTATGATAGGTATCATTAAAGCGCTTGACACGTACCCTTTTATCTTTATCAATCTTCCGGTTTCAAAGTCCTCTACCGGTGCGTCCACATGATAATCATTATCCGAATAGTTTTGGAAAGCATTTATTTCATAAGTAAAGCCGTTTTTGAAAGTTTGTCCGAAATTCACATACGATTTATGCGTATTGAACGACCCGTATGAATAGGAGCCATCCAAAAACCAATTACGTCTCTTCTTATTGGTTACAATATTGATAACACCACCTATAGCATCCGTGCCAAATCCTACAGGAACCACCCCTTTATACACTTCAATCCTATCTGCAAAATTCACAGGAATATTATTTAAGCCAAAAGAACTCCCTACTCCCTCCTGAGGTACACCGTCAATAAATATCTTCACATGTTTGCCACTGAAACCATCCAACATCAATTGCATATCCGAACCTACCCCACCTGACTCACGGAGTTTCATTCCCGGAGCTTTAGCCAAAGCATCACTCAGATTTTTGGTAGAATTCTGGAACTCTTTTGTATCTACAGCTATCGCATTGAATGCGGAACGTTTCACACGGGAAACCCCGTTAGATACCACTACAACTTCATCCAACTCAGTCACTGACGGGGCAATCATTACATTCATCTTAATCCTTTCTCCATGAACTAAAGTTATGGGCTTTTCTATAGTCTCATATCCTATAGCCGAAACAACCAGTGTATATTTCCCTGCCGGTGCATGAAGATGATAAATACCTTCTTCATTCGTTGTACAGCCATAAGTTGTACCCTTCAAATATACGGTCGCAAAATCTACGACTTCCTGTTTTTCTTTGGATATCACTTTACCGGATACCATTATCTTAGCCTACATTATTCATAGTGGATTCATTTCAGGTTATCAAAACAGATATGGGGACAATCTGAAGCCTCCAACTAATGTCTATCATCGAATGACCGCTTGATGTAGAGTTATAATCCTGTCCGAAGCCTTGATTTCGGCATGCTCAGGTCTGATTATCACGTCCATTTTTATGGAGCGGATATGACTTATAAGTCCGATTACAGAATCGGACTCAGGTTGA